>Ga0209532_1000229_pt1 | contig 49659 bp, 50 predicted proteins | sample COG_02_FD_184746 | JGI IMG/M metagenome (GOLD analysis project Ga0209532, IMG submission 184746) | Pelagic Microbial community sample from North Sea - COGITO 998_met_02 (SPAdes) (version 2) | ecosystem: Environmental > Aquatic > Marine > Neritic zone/Coastal water | place: Helgoland, sampling... | reverse complement strand
CAGCAATTTCGAATTGTTCATCCAGCCAATCGGCGTCGCCGTAACCACCACCGATAAAACCTAAACCACCGGCCTGTGTTGTGGCGGCGGCCAGAGCGCCACCCGAAGCAAAGGCCATCGGCGCACACAAGATTGGGTGGGCGATGTTGAGTGCCTTTGTCAGACGGGTTTGCATGTTAGCCGTGATCGCGCAGATCGGCGATGACCAAACCATCATTGGGCAAGCTGTTAGGCGCGCAGATATCCACATTGGCGCGTAGTTTAAGAACGCTTTGGATTGAGGCGGCGTAGGCATCAGTGGAATCAGCAGGAGATTCCAAGCGAACCGTCATGGCATCATTGGTGCCGTCATGTGTGACTTCGACCCGTGCTTTGATAATTTCGGGGTGACGTTCCAGCAATTGCGCCACTTGTTCGGGGCGTACAAACATGCCCTTAACTTTTGTGGCTTGGTCTGCGCGACCTTTCCAACCTGTGATGCGTTTATTTGTTCGGCCGCAGGGGCTGACACCGCTCATCATTGACGAAAGGTCGCCGGTCGCGAAACGGATAAGGGGATAATCGGGGTTCATTGTGGTGACCACGACTTCGCCGATTTCGCCATCTTTGACGGGGTTGCCTGTGCCCGGTGTAACGATTTCAACGATCACGCCTTCGTCGATGATCATGCCGTCCATTGCATCACTTTCGTATGCAATGTGGCCCAGATCTGCGGTGGCGTAGCATTGCAGGCATTTGATGCCGCGATCAATGTAGGCGTTGCGGATTTGCGGGAAGAGTGGCCCGCCACTGACGGCGGCGGACTTGATGGCGGACAGGTCCAGACCCAGTTCATCAGCCTTGATCAGGATGGTGTTTAGGTAATCTGGGGTTCCTGCGTATGCGGTGACGCGTAAATCTGCAGCGGCCCGAGCTTGTAGTTCTGTTTGACCGGGGCCGGCGGCGAAAACAGATGCGCCAACGGCGGCGGCGGCGTTATCGAACATCGCGCCGGCGGGTGTGAAATGATATGAAAATGTGTTTTGAACAATGTCGCCTGCGCCAATTCCAACGGCATGAACGAAACGTCCAAAGCGCCACCAGTCACCACCGCGTTGGCCCATTTCATAGATTGGACCCGGTGATTGGAACAACTGATGAATGTTCTGTGGTGCCGAGGTTGAGTAACCGCCCAAGGGGGGCGTTTGCGATTGTGCGGATGACAGATCGGATTTGCGCAGGATTGGCAATTTAGCCAATGCGGCCATATCCGTGATCATACCTGCATTCACATCCGCCAATGAGGTTTTGAAACCCATGGCGTATGTTTGTGCATTGGCGATTTGGCGTGGGAGGTCGCGTGAAATATCGCTGGCGCGTTCGTCGTCTGATCGGGTTTCTAATGTGTCGTAAAATTTGCGCATTAGCTGAGCCACCGCTTGCGGCGACGGTACGATCGCACGTCACGGAATGATTTGCGCCCTTCGTCTGACATGCCCAAATAGAATTCTTTTACGTCTGGGTTTTCGCGGAGTTCGGCGGCAGGGCCGTCCATTACAACGCGACCAGATTCCAAGATATAACCGTAGTGAGCGTAGCGTAGCGCAACATTTGTGTTTTGTTCGGCAAGGAGGAAAGACACGCCTTCCTTCTCGTTTAAATCTTTGACGATGCCAAAGATTTCTTCGACCAGTTGTGGGGCAAGGCCCATGGATGGTTCGTCGAGTAGCACGGTTTCTGGGCGGGACATGATTGCGCGGCCAATGGCGCACATTTGTTGTTCGCCACCTGAAGTATAACCCGCCTGTGATTTGCGACGTTCGCGTAGGCGTGGGAAATATTCGTAGACCATTTCCAGATCAGCGGCCACGGCGGCGCGGCCTTGGGTGCGCGTATATGCGCCTGTCATCAAGTTTTCTTCGATGGTTAGGTGTTCAAAACAGTGACGGCCTTCCATCACTTGGATGACACCTGATTTCACCAAAGTGGATGGATTCAGATCCGAAATCGATTTGCCGCGATACGTGATGGACCCTTTGGTCACTTCGCCACGTTCGGAATGTAGAAGATTTGAAATTGCTTTCAGAGTCGTCGTTTTGCCTGCGCCGTTACCACCAAGAAGGGCCGTAATGCCACCCTTGGGAACCGACAGGCTGACGCCTTTTAGAACCAAAATCACGTGATTATAAATCACTTCGATGTTGTTGACCTCTAGCAAGTTTTCCGCTGTGTCTGTGTTGTCCAACATGATTGGCTCCTGTTAAATTCGTGGAACCCTTGGCCCGTGTGGGCCAAGGGTTTGGCGTTCGTAATAAATTACTTACAGCCTTCTTCGATTTTGTTTTCAGCTGCGTATGCTGCACTGTCTTCAGCGATCAATTTACCGATTACGTCCATGTCAGATGGAGCGAAGTCAGAAATTTGTGACCATGATTTAGACGTCGCATCCCACTGTGTAACTGAACCCAAACCTGGGCCACCGTGGTTTTCACATGACACTGTGAATTCTGGACCAAAACCAGCCATGCCAAGACCTGCCATTTTAGCGGCTGTCATGTCCAAAGCTTCCATACCGTCACGCATCATTGAAGATGTGATCGCAGCTGTACCGTGGATACCTTGTGCAGTTTTTGCAGCTTCGACAGCTAGCATCGCCGCGTACAATCCGCGATTATACAATACTGTACCAACTTGGTCGCCGGCGCCGGCTGCTTTGCCTGCATCAACAACGTATTTTTGGATGTCTGCAAATACAGGGAAGTTGTTACCAACAGCGTGCATGTTCAAGGCTTTGTAGCCGTGTGCAGCATCGCCAGCAGGGATCACGTCGTTTTCAGAACCTGACCACCAGATACCGATGAAATTTTCCATTGGGAAACGGATGTTCGCCGCTTCTTGGATCGCAACTTGGTTCATAACGCCCCAGCCCCACATGAACACATAATCAGGCTTTTCGCGGCGAATTTGTAGCCACTGTGATTTTTGTTCCTGACCAGGGTGGTCAACTGCCAACAATGACAATTCGAAGTTATGCTTTTTAGCAAGCTCTTCTAGTGTGCGGATTGGTTCTTTGCCGTATGCAGAGTTGTGGTACACCAACGCGATTTTCTTGCCTGCGATGTCGCCACCGTTTTCAGACAAAACGTGGTTTACAGCAACTGATGCGCCGTTCCAGTAGTTCGCTGGGTAGTTAAATACGTGTGAGAACACTTTGCCGTTTGCGGCAGATGTACGACCGTAACCCATTGTGTGCATTGGAATGTCATCAGCAGTTACCTTTGGGATCAGCTGATATGTCATGCCTGTGGACAACGGTTGGTATACCAATGCGCCCATGCCTTTTGTGCTCTCGTAACACTCAACACCTTTTTCAGTGTTGTATGCTGTTTCACATTCAACAACTTTGGTCATTTCGCCGCCGATGCCGCCGTCACGTTCGTTCACAAGTGTGAAGTAGTCGGAATAGCCATCCGCAAATGGAATGCCGTTCGCGCCGTATGGGCCTGTGCGATAGCTGAGTGATGGGAATACAAGCTCGGCCACTGTTGGGCCAGCGAGCAAGGATGCCGCCACAGCAACTGCTGTTAGTTTAGTAAATTTCATGTCTGATTCCTCCCTAAGGTTTGACATAAGTGAATGCGCGATTGCGCGGTATTCAATGGCCCACCTAGTGTGGGAAGGGCCAAAGGCGTAGTTTTTCTTTTGCGGTGCGCCACAGTGCGGCCAATCCATGTGGTTCTAAAATTAGGAACAACATGATCAAGCCACCAACGATGACGAACTCCATGTGGGCCGCCAAATCTGTGGGCCAGCCCATTTGTCCAACAAAGATGTTTTTCAAAAGAACAGGCATCAAAACCATGAATGCAGCGCCGGCGAATGAACCAAAAATTGATCCAAGACCGCCGATGATAATCATGAAGAGAACCAAGAATGATTTGGTGATCCCGAATGCTTCGCCAACTTCGGCGGCACCAAGGTAGACTGCGAATAACAAGGCACCTGAGATACCGATGTAAAACGAGCTGACTGCAAAGGCAGTAAGTTTTGTTTTCAGTGGATCAACGCCGATGATTTCGGCGGCGATATCCATGTCACGAATTGCCATCCATTTGCGGCCATTTGCGCCGCGTGTCAGGTTACGTGCGCCCCATGCCAAGACGACAACGAAGGAAAGACAGAACAGGTAGCTGACGTGCGGTAGCGCGTTTGCACCACTGATTGCATAGCCAAACACAGAGCGTTCTGGTGCTGAAATTTGACCAGAAGCTGAGTAGTTGTAGAACCACGGAACCTTGTTGAATAACCAAACCAAGAAGAACTGTGCGGCCAGAGTAGCCACGGCAAGGTAGAAGCCTTTGATCCGTAGGCTGGGTAGGCCAAACAAGATGCCAACTAGTGCAGTAACACCACCTGATAGTAACACCACAATGATGATGCTGAGGTCAGGAAAGCTGGTCATTAATTTATAAGAGGCATAGGCACCTACGGCCATAAAACCGCCGGTGCCCAGGCTGACCTGTCCGCAATAGCCTGTCAGGATGTTCAGGCCAAGTGCGGCGATTGCGTAAATCAAGAACGGCAGAACAACGGCGTTCAACCAGTAGTCGTTGATGATCATTGGACCGACAATAAATGCGAGTGCGAGCATTATAAAGTAGCCCCAGCGATCGAATGCAATCGGGAAAGTTTGTTGATCCTTGGCGTAGGTCGTTTTGAAATCGCCTGCTTCGCGGTATAACATTTTAAACCCTTTCGATGATTTTTTCGCCGAACAAACCCTGAGGTCTGAAGACTAGGAATAGAAGGGCCAGCATGTATGCAAACCAGTTTTCGGTAGCGCCGCCAAGGAATGGTGCGCCGATTAGGAATTCGAACATCTTTTCGCCGACGCCGATAATCAACCCACCGATGATCGCACCCGGGATGGAGGTGAAACCACCTAACATCAGAACTGGGAGAGCCTTGAGCGCGATCAAAGACAGGGAGAACTGTACGCCCGATTTCGAGCCCCACATGATACCTGCGACAAGGGCTACGAAACCCGCGATTGACCAAACGATCACCCAAATTGTGCGTAGGCTGATGCCCACAGACAAAGCTGCTTGGTGATCATCGGCAACGGCGCGAAGTGCGCGGCCTGTTTTTGTGTACTGACTGAACAAAATCAATGCAATCACAAGGATGGCCGCGAAGATTGTCGCCCAGATATCGAGGTTGTCGATGTAGAAGCCATAGAAATCTGGCCCGCCTAGGAATGCGGTGTTTGTTTCCAACCAGATGTTGCCGCCCTGTGGGATGCCGACGTCCAATTTTTTGATGTCTGAACCCCACATCAAATCGCCGAAACCTTCCATGAAGTAGGCCAAGCCGATGGTCGCCATGAACAAGATAATTGGTTCTTGGTTGACCAGATGCTTGAGTAGAAACTTTTCCACCAAGAAGGCAAATAAGATCATCATCATTAATGTTAAGATGATGGCAAAGAAGGCAGGCATGTGCCAACCAAAGTGATGAATATCCGTACCAAAGGTGGCGTTGATCACGTGAGAGAATGGGATTTGACCAGATTGAAAACCAACCAGACAAAGGGCGGCGAACAAGGCCATAACGCCTTGGGCGTAGTTGAAAATACCAGAGGCCTTAAAGATCAAAACGAAGCCAAGGGCGACGAGAGAATACATCACGCCAGCCATCAGACCGTTTAGGAAAACTTCGATACCATAGTAGAAATTAGCGGACATTTGCGGCCCCTTTGTTTTTATGCGCAGTGCGCAGGGAATATTTAAGCAAAGTAAAGAGAGCGGGGTTATTCATCATGTGCGACCCCCAAATATGCGTCGATGACGGCTTGGTCTTGGCGGACTTCGGCAGGTGTGCCGTCGCCGATTTTTTTGCCGTAGTCCATGACCACAACGCGATCGGCGATATCCATCACAACGCCCATGTCGTGTTCAATCAAGGCGATGGTGGTGCCGAATTCGTCGTTTACGTCGAGGATGAAGCGGGACATGTCCTCTTTCTCTTCGACGTTCATGCCGGCCATTGGTTCATCCAAAAGCAACAATTTTGGTTCGGCAGCCAATGCGCGGCCCAGTTCAACACGTTTTTGCAAACCATAGGGTAAGCGTCCAACGGGGGTTTTGCGGATTGTTTGAATTTCCAAGAAGTCGATGATTTTTTCGACGACTTCGCGGTTAGCAGTCTCTTCACGTTGCGCGCTTCCCCACCACATCATCTGTGATGCCAGACCAGATTTCATGTGAGTCAAACGACCCGTCATGATGTTGTCCAGTGTCGACATGCCTTTAAATAATGCGATGTTTTGGAATGTTCGTGCGATGCCTTGTTTAGCAATTTGGTGCGGTTTCATTGGACCACGTTTTTTACCGTGGAACATTACGTCGCCGTCTTGGGGGTGGTAGAAACCGTTCATCACGTTCAGCATGGATGATTTACCCGCGCCGTTTGGGCCGATGATTGCACGAATTTCACCTTCGCGGATATCAAATGAGATATCTTTGATCGCGACAACACCGCCAAAACGCAGTGTGATGTTTTTCATTTCCATCACGGCCGGGCCAATGGTGCGCCCATCAGGTGTTTGGTATGTTTGTGTTTGGGTCATGCGGCCACCTGTTTGCGTGGGAATGTTTTCGTGTCACGAACTTCCAAAGTTGCAGAGATTGAACCTTTGCGACCGTCTTCGTAGGTGACTTCTGTTTTTGTGTGGATTTCTGAAACATCGCCGTAAAGTGCGTCCAGAAGATCACTGAATTTATCCGCGATGACATTGCGGCGTACCTTTTGCGTGCGTGTCATTTCACCGTCATCTGCGTCCAGCTCTTTGTGTAGGATCAAGAAGCGTGTGATTTGGCAGCCAGATAGGAATTCATCCTGTGCAACGGATTCGTTGACGGCGGTGATATTCTCTTGGATCATTTCATAGACGCGTGGGTGTGCGGCCAGCTCTTGGTACGATGAATACGCGATGTTGTTACGTTCAGCCCAGTTGCCAACTGCCGTAAGGTCGATGTTGATGAAGGCGACGCAGTTGTCTTTTTGATTGCCGAAAACAACGGCCTCTAGGATGTTGGCGTAGAATTTGAGTTTGTTTTCCACGAATTTTGGCGCGAACATTGTACCGTCGTTCAGTTTGCCAACATCTTTGGCGCGATCAATGATGCGCAGTTGGCCTGTTGCGGGTTCGATAAAGCCAGCGTCACCGGTTGCGACCCAGCCTTCTGCGTCTTTGGTTTCGGCGGTGCTTTTGGCGTTTTCGTAGTATTCAACGAATGAACCAGGTGAGCGGTAGAAAACTTCGCCGCTGTCTGCGATACGTAATTCAACGCCTGGGCTGGGCGTGCCAACAGTGTCTGCGCGGACTTCGCCATCGCGTTGTTGGGTGATGAAAACGGATGCTTCGGTTTGGCCGTACAGCTGTTTTAGATTGATCCCCAAAGAGCGGTAAAAATCAAACAGTTCAGGGCCAATTGCTTCGCCAGCGGTGTAACCGACGCGGACGCGTGACAAGCCAAGTGTGTTTTTCAGCGGACCAGTGATCAAAAGTTTGCCCAGTTGGTATTTTAGGCGTGCGCCAAGGCCAACGGATTTACCATCGAGCAGTGCGGGGCCGACAGTGGCCGCGTTTTCCATGACTGTTTTATACAGCCATTGTTTTGATTTGCTGGCATCTTCCATACGGATTTGCACAGATGTGAGCATGCCTTCGAAATAGCGTGGTGGGGCGAAGAAGTATGTTGGGCCAACTTCACGCAGGTCGTGCTGCATTGTTTCTGGACTTTCGGGGCAGGCAACGCAGAATGCGGCGCTGTAGGCCTGACCGATAGAGAAGATAAAATCGCCAACCCATGCCATTGGCAAATATGCCAACACGCTGTCGTTTACAGACAGATTATCGAATTCTGATGTTGTGCGACCCGTTTCGATAATGTTTTGGTTTGACAAAACAACGCCCTTGGGGCGGCCTGTGGTGCCTGATGTATAAAGCATCACACATGTTGTGTTGTAATCTTGGACATCTAAGCGTGCGTTTAATTCCGGCAAAAGCTGTTCGCGTTTATCACGGCCTGCTTGTTGGACTTCGGCATAATCAAAAAGGGCATCGCGATTGTATTTACGCATGCCGCGTGGATCCAGATAGATCACACCATCAAGTGCTTTTAGGTCATCTTGGACGTCGATGATTTTATCGACTTGTTCTTGGTCTTCGGCCACGACGAAACGTGCGGTACAGTGATCAAGAACGAATGCCATCTCTTCGGCAACGGCATCTTTGTATAATGGGACGGGTACGGCGCCGACTGTTTGTGCGGCGACCATTGACCAGTAGAAGTAGGGGCGGTTACGGCCAACGATGGCGATGTGATCGCCTGGCTGAACGCCAAGATCCAAGAAGCCAAGGGCAAGTGCGTTGATTTCATCGGCCGCTTGTGACCATGACCAGCTTTGCCATATGCCAAATTCTTTTTCGCGGTAAGCGGCGGCGTCTGGATATTTGGCAGCGTTACGCGCCAGCAATTTGGGAACTGTATTCAGTTCAGGTCCCGCATTCGTATTGGTCATATTTTCCCCCGGACGTCAGGCGCAATTTTGGCGCAATGATTCTGTTTTGAAATTGAACTATGGTTTATTCGTTTTGCAGAAGTATTTCACAAATGTATCCAATTGTTACAAAGGTGAAAATATCTTTCTGGCATTGATTCCGTGTGGGTGGTAGCAAATTCGTATGACACGAAGCGCGCATGAAATATCGGAAATGACCCGATCTGGACTGAACCTGATTAAGCAGGCTATATCCATTTATGATCAGGACTTGAAATTGGCAGTTGCCAATCGTCGTTTTAAAACAATGTTTTCTTTGCCGGACCATCTTGTCCAAGCAGGTGCGAGTTTTTCCGAAACAATCCGCCATTTGGCCACGCAGGGCGAGTATGGTGAGATCGATGATCTGGAAGAGTTCGTAACCGAGCGTGTCGAGCAGGCACGTGCATTCAAGCCACATTACATTGAGCGCAAACGTGCGAATGGTACAACCGTTGCAGTCGAAGGCGGCCCATTGCGCCAAGGTGGTTGGGTTGCGGTTTATTCAGATATTACAGATATTAGGCGACAAGAGGAATTGCTGCGTGTTCAATCGGAAGGATTGTCGGAAGAATTGTTGAAGCGGTCCGAACAGCTGTCACAAACGAACAGAGAGCTGAACGCAACGATTACGGCATTGGAAGAAGCCAAGCAGGAGTTGACCGAATCTGAAGCGCGTTTGAAATCCACAAATGCCATGACACCCGCACATATCGCCCGTGTCGATGTGGACGGTGTTTATACGTATACTAACCTGCGTCTGCATACAATCATTCCAGAGCGCCCCAAGGATATTCTGGGCATGGGCATGAGAGAGGCGCTGGGCGCTGAGGCCTTTGCACATATCCACCCGCGGTTCTTGAATGCGCTGAAAGGCCAAGCATCGGCGTTTGAGTTTGCGTTGAAGGATTCTGGAAACCAAGTGCGTGTGGCATTTACGCCTGATCACGATGCAAATGGTGCTGTGATTGGAGCCTATTTATTATCAATGGATATCACGGAAGAGAGCAATGCCCGCCAAGCGTTGATGCACGCACGTCGGCGTGAATTGGCGGCGCAATTGACCAGTGGCTTGGCGCATGATTTTGCAAATCTATTGACCATTATTTTGGGCCAACAAAACAAATTAGAGGCGTTATCGGGATTGCCAGAAAACGTTCAAGAGATTGTGACCACAACCAAAGAGGCGGCATTGCGTGGCGGCGAGTTGTTGAACGGTTTGGGCCAAGTGAACGCGACCCGAAACTTGATGTTGCGGCCAGTGGATTTTGGCGAGTTGATGGATCGCACAATGCGGTTGATACGCGCGGCTGTGGGGCCTGATATTGAGATTACGTTTGAGAACAAAGTTGGTGATGTTCGATTGATGTTGGATGACGGTTTTTCTCAGGATGCATTATTGAACTTGGCCTTGAATGCGAAAGAGGCGATGACTGGGGCGGGGCATGTTTGGATCACTGCGGCGCATGATCATGCGGATTGGTTGGAAATTACGGTGCGCGACAGTGGCACTGGGTTCAGCGAAGCCGCGATGAAAAATGCATTTACGCCATTTTATACCACCAAGAAGGGTTCAATCGGGCGTGGATTGGGTTTGTCGACCGTATTTGACTATGCCAAAGTAAACGGTGGGCGTGTTATATTGGATAACCATACCGATGGTGGTGCAGAGGTGACGTTGCGCATTCCATATAAGCAGGCCGCGACTGTGACGCCGGGGTTGGTTTTGTTAGTTGAAGATAATTTGGATATCCGTGAAACTGTGCGAACGTATCTGCAAAACATGGGACATTCTGTTATCGAAGCCGATAGTGCCGAAGAAGCGATTGAGTTAGCGGCGTTGCCCGATTTAAATTTCGTTGTGACAGATTTGATGCTGGGTGGCACATTGACAGGGCACGATTTGGCCAAGGGTTTGCGCGCTGATGGTGTTAATATTCCAGTGGTGATTGTGACAGGTCTGCCCATTGATAATCCGGTGCGAAAACAAGCGGCGGCGGATTTTACGGTTATGTCTAAACCGTTTACGTTTGAACAACTGGCCGAAACGATCCAAGGTGAACCGCAATGACTGATAATGGCCCATTGATAACGATACTTGATGATTCACGTGAAATCCGTGACATGCTGTCGGTTGCATTGGAGGACGCTGGTTTTGAAACTATGTGTTTTGGCCGAGCGACAGAATTCGAGCGTGAGTTGCGCCGATTGACGCCCGCGGTTTGTATCGTTGACTTAGGTCTGCCGGACAAAGATGGGTTGGCATTGGTCAATCATTTGGCGATGGAAACCAGTGCATCAATTATTATCATTTCAGGTCGGTCCATGGTCCAAGAAAAAATCGTGGGTTTGGAATTGGGGGCGGATGATTATATCACCAAGCCATTTGAATCCGCCGAGGTTGTTGCACGTGTACGTGCCATCATTCGCCGTAATTCTCCTAAGGCAACGACGTTGCAAGACAGCACCGTTCAGTTTTCTGGCTGGACTGTTCATTTTGATAAAATGAGCCTGACAGATCCTGAAGGTAAAGATCTTAATCTGTCGTTTGCCGAAGCACAGCTGTTGCGGATATTTTTAGATGCGCCCAACCGATTGATCAGCCGTAATCAGATGATTGAAACATTAGGGGGCGGATCAGAGGGTAATTTTGAACGCGCGATGGATGTGCGTGTATCGCGGTTGCGGACCAAATTGAAAGATGATCCGCAAAACCCCAAGATCATTAAAACGATCTATGGGGCTGGTTATATATTTATTGGAAACCCTAAATAAATAGAACTTGGGTGCCGACTTTGGTGAAATCGAAAAGCTCTGAGATTTGCGCGTTGTACAGGCCGATACAGCCGTTTGATGAGCGACGACCGATTTTTCGGTTATCGTGCGTGCCGTGAATCCGGTAATATGTCCAAGATAGGTACAGCGCGTGTGAACCGAGTGGATTACCTGGACCCGGGCCGATGTATTTTGGCCAGTCGGGATTACGTTTCAACATGGATGGTGTTGGACGCCAATCTGGGCCAACGCGTTTTTGAATAATCTTGGTGCGACCCAGGCGTGTCAGCTCGTCTGATGTTGGAACGGCGACGGGGTACAGTTTGTAAATGCTTTCGTCTTCGGACCAATAATGCAAAGCACGGCTTTGGGTGTCGACCAATATTACGCCGTTTTTAGTGTTCGAAAAATAGTTCTGCCAATTGCCACGGCCACGAAATGCGGATGTGTTGCGACGTACTTTGCCGTCTTCGTCGGCAAGGCGAGCATTTGGATCTTGGGGTGTATCAAAGCCGAGTTCTGGGTTGTTCAGGTCTGGATTCCAGCCATCTTCAGCCAGAGCTTGGGAGCCTAAAGCCACCGCAGAAGTTGCGGTTGCGGCAAAAGTGCGGCGTGTAAAACGATTCGACATTTGTCCATCCAGTTCTAGAAATAGCGATATTCAGCGTAATACTACTTATATTGGTGCTGAAATACGATATTTCAAATCAATTTTAGTTGATCCGTTAATAAAGCATTTATAAGAAATTGAAAACGGATAACTCTGCCACTAAGTAGGGTGAAGATAATTGGAGAGATTCTATGTTGAAAACGGCCATTGCCACGATACTGTTGGTATCACTGACCGCCTGTGTCACACCAAGCGATGGTGGGCGACCAGGTGATGGAACAACGGTGATACGCATGAGCCGTATTGGCCTGGATAAGGTGCAGTACCGTCATTTGGATGCGGTGAATGCCATTCGTCAATCGCGCGGATTGGGCTCAGTCGCATTAAACGCTAGTTTGATCGCAGCGGCGCAATCACACGCAACCGACATATCAGCGCAAAACCGCCCGTGGCATTTTGGATCAAACGGATCGTCGCCTTTGGACCGTTTGGTAACGGCGGGTTATGCAGGTCAGTTTGTTGGCGAAAATATTTCTGAAACATTCGAAGACGATTTTAACACGTTGGATGTTTGGATGAATGATATATTGTCAGCTGCCAGTATTATGGATTCTGAAGCGACAAACATGGGCATAGCGTATCATCAAGATGCCAACGGCAAAATCTGGTGGGTGCAAGTTTTCGGAAGTTAATTGCTTAGGGCTTGATAAAGATTGGTGTGCCTTTTTTCACCATCGAATAAATCCAACCCATTTCCCTGTCTGAAACCGAAATACAACCGGCTGTCCAGTCACGCTTGCCGCGTTCCCCTTTGTAGCGGGGGCCGCCGTGGATGAAGATGTCGCCACCCGGATCAACACCGGCGGCATCAGCAAGGGCGCGATCTTTTGTATTTGGATAGTTCAACCCCAGGCTTAGAAAATAGCGTGAATTTTCATTGATGCGATCAATATAATATAGACCTTCTGGTGTGCGACCATCACCTTGTTTGAACTTATGTCCCGCAGGTGTGAAGCCAAGATCGATCTTGAATTTGCGAATGGTTTTCGTGCCTGCCAGTAGGTACATTTTACGCTTTGTTTTATCGACTAAAACTTGTGTGATTTCAGGACCGTTATATTTTGGCACCCGTTTGATAACCGTTTTTGCAGTAGCTGAGCCAGTGATCAGGACAAACGTCATCAATAAAGTTAACAAAAAACGCATTTATTGACCTTCGACTTCTGCTGCAATTTGCTTGCGGGATTTGCGCGCACGTTCGGTCGCGCTTTTTAACTGACCACAAGCGGCCATGATATCTTCGCCGCGTGGTGTGCGCACTGGGCTGGCGTAGCCAGCCTTGTTTACGATGTCTGCGAAGCTTTCGATGCGTTCCCATGTGGATCGTTCATATCCTGAACCGGGCCAAGGGTTGAACGGGATCAAATTGATCTTGGCTGGAATGCCGGAAATCAAGTTGACCAGACGCAGCGCGTCTTCGTCTGAATCGTTCACATCTTTTAGCATGACGTATTCAAAGGTGATCCGTTCTGAGTTCGACAGACGCGGGTAGTTACGACATGCTTCTAATAGCTCGGCAATCTTATGTTTTCGGTTAATGGGCACCAAAACATCGCGCACGTCGTCTGTGGTGGCGTGGAATGAAATGGCCAACATGCATCCGATTTCTTCGCCTGCGCGGATGATTTCGGGAACGATGCCTGATGTAGATAATGTGATGCGGCGGCGTGATAATGCGATGCCCTCGTTGTCCATTGCGATCAACATAGCGTCACGCACGTTGTCGGTGTTGTACAACGGTTCGCCCATGCCCATTAGGACGATGTTGGAGACCAGACGCTTTTCGCCTGCATAACGATCCCATTCTTCCAGATCATCACGTGCGATTAGAATTTGGCCGACGATTTCGGCAGGAGTTAGATTGCGAACCAGTTTTTGTGTGCCCGTGTGACAGAACGTACAGGTTAATGTGCAGCCGATTTGGCTGCTGATACATAATGTACCGCGATCAGTTTCGGGGATATAGACCGCCTCTACTTCGTGACCGCCAGCGATCCGTAAAAGATATTTACGTGTGCCGTCTTCGGAGACTTGTTTTGTAACGATTTCGGGGCGCGTAAGAGAAAAATTTTCTTCTAGTGAGGTGCGAATATCTTTTGACAGGGTTGTCATTTCGTCGAAACGACGCGCGCCTTTGACGTAGATCCATTGCCAAATCTGGGCGGTGCGCATTTTAATTTGCTTTTGAGGGATACCAATATCCACCAGTGCTTGTGACAGAGCTGGACGCATTAGGCCGATCAAATTTGGCAAAGCGCCATCGACCGGCTTGCGCGGGATGGTCATTACATCGGGTGTAATGGGTGTGTTTGTTGACATTGGAATTATCCTAACTCGTGTGAGCGGCTTCTAGAATACTTCCGAGCAGATAAGAAGAGGTTATATTATATGCAATATCTTCAGTTTAGGACACGCCACATCGTGATTTCACGTCTTTTAGAGCGGCAGTGAAACCCTTGAGCGAGAAAGTGTCTTTGGTTTTTGTGCCACGTGAAGATTCTGCGCGTACAACAGCGTTGGCGCCTTTGGTCATTGAAACACGGATTTTTGTGTCAATTTCAGGAGAGGCAGACCACGCATATTCGCCATCCGCCAACATATCGTAGGTCGCTGTGCCGATTTCTAATTTGATGGCTTGTCCAGATTTGAACGGGTAGCCGCCGCCAAAAGAAACTTCACCGACGATTTTTTGTGCAGGCAGGTATGTGACGTATAACAGAATGTCGCCGCGGTTTACGTTTAGCGCAGGTTTGCCGCCGCGGGTGTTTTCAACCTTGGCTGCATTTGATACCAGCCAGCATTCTTTGGGGCTGTCAGCCGTGTAGACCGCCCAGTCTTCGTGCGCACCAACGCGTTGTTGTGCGACTGCGGGTGTTACGGCGCAAATTGCGGATGCAAGTGTTGCGGAAATTAGGATATTTTTCATGGGCCTGTTTGACCTTTCGATTACTGCCTGTCCACGGTGGCTTTACGCCTTTGGTGTGGAATTATTGTGGTGATTATAACAAAGAAAGGCCTCGATTCCAGCCCCCAATCTGGACTAGGCTGATTTTAGCGAATTTTTCCATCCGAGGTATAGAATGTCAGAAGTTTTGGTCGAAGTGTGGCGTGGCCCATTTTTGGAATGTCAGCATCGTGGAGATGCTGTTGTGGTGAATGCAAAAGGTGACATTATGGAAGCTTGGGGCAATCCAAGTATTAATATTTTGCCACGATCGTCCAGTAAGATTTTACAAGCGTTGCCTTTGGTTGAAAGTGGTGCGGCTGATAAGTTTGGGTTGGGGTCAGAACAATTGGCGTTGGCTTGTGCATCGCACACTGGAAGCCCGATTCATACGCAAGGTGTGCAAACGTGGTTGTCTGGCATGGACTTGAGTGAATCTGATTTACGGTGTGGAACGCATTGGCCAACAGGGCGTGAGGCGGCAAATGAGTTGGTGAAGGCGGGTGAAAAACCGTGTCAGTATCACAATAATTGTTCTGGGAAACATTCTGGGTTTTTGACGTTGAACAAACATTTGGGTGGTGATGCAGAATATAACGACATCAACCATCCCGTTCAAAAGGCAGCGTTGCAGGCATTTGAAGAGGTGACCGGTGAGGCGTCGACAGGTTATGGAATTGACGGCTGTTCTGCGCCTAATTTTGCCACCAGCCTAACGGGATTAGCGACAGCGATGGCGCGTATCGGTGCGGGGACGCGGGGCGAAGGATCACTGCGTTTAGTCGAAGCGATGGCAAAGCATCCGCTGTTGGTGGCTGGTGAAGGGCGTGCCTGTTCAGAGTTGATGGCAGCCATCGGTGGCCGTGTTGTTCTGAAAACTGGTGCTGAAGGTGTGTATATTGCGATTTTGCCTGATCAAGGATTAGGCGTCGCGCTGAAAATCGAAGATGGTGCAACGCGCGCCGCTGAATGTGTGATTGCTGCTTTGTTAGTACGATTGGGCGTTGCGGATATGGATGATCCAATGGTGCGTAAGCGTTTAAGTCCGCCATTGAAAAATGCGGCCGAATTGGTGGTTGGCGGTATTCGCCCTGTTGCAGGCTTGATCGGCTTGCGCGGCTAATCGTTGGGAAGTTTGTTCGGCTCGTTGGTGTACATATGCACGTCACGGCGTGGGAATGGTATTTCGATATCGTTTTCTTTCAGGGCATCCCAAAGGGCCAAATAGACGTTGCCGCGAATGTTGGTCAGGCCAGCGGTCGGGTCTTTGATCCAGAAGCGCAGTTTGAAATCGATGGATGAGTCACCAAAATTGATGATGTGGCAAACCGGTGCTGGGTTGGATACGACGCGATTGACGGATTTTGGTGCGTCGGTGGCGATGCGTTTCACTTCGTGAGGGTCGCTGTCGTATGACACGCCGAAATGGATATCGAGGCGGACGAAATCAGATGAGTGTGTCCAATTGACGACTTTGTGAGTGATGAAATCTTCGTTTGGAACCAGATATTCGCGACCATCGCGGGTGGTGATAGATGCGTAACGCGCACCCAAAGATGTGATCCAACCAAATGTATCGTCGAGCGAAATAACATCACCGGGTTTGATTGATTTATCCAGAAGAATGATAACACCAGAGACCAAGTTTGAGACGATTTTTTGCAAACCAAAACCAAGACCTAGGCCAATTGCACCTGTAAGTAGCGCAAGGTTCGACAGGTCAAAGCCGATGGTTTTTATCCCGATCAATCCAGCAAGGCCGTAAAATGAGATTTGAGCCACTTTTTGTAGCAATACCTTGATGGACGGCGAAATATCAGATGCAGCGTTTAAGCGAGATGCTGTTGTTTTGGTTAAAAAGCCAGCGATGACAAATAGCAGCGCCAATGTGAACAGGGCTGTCAAAATCATTAAGACGGATAATCGAAAGCCAGATGTTTCAAATGCGAGGCTGTCCAACAAGCCACTGACGTTTCCCCAAAGCCCCGTGATAGAAAGTGCGGCATACGCCCAACCAAATGTGCGGATGAATGCGCGTACAGATTTATTAGAGATGAGGCGTGTGAAAACAGCAATCAGGAACCACGCGGTTGCGATAGAGGCGGCGATGTAGATGAAATAGCTGCGCGAAGGCCATGTTGTGGCCTGCATTACAAAGTAAGCTGACCAAGACACGGCCATGAAGAAAATAAGATCTAACCGTGCGATAATGACAGCCCACACACGTAAGGCAATTTTAGAATAACCGCTTTCGGCAAGATGCGTTCGGATTGTTGGGCGGCATGTTATTTTAAGCAAATAAGCAGCAATGATGAGTGCCAGAATGATGCCCATTTGATACAGCGTCCACGGTTGTTGCAGGCGTGTTAAAAATCCAGTGAAAATGTCAGCCAGCAAGCTGGCCTGTTCAACAACGGCATCTGCGCCCTCGGCGATGGTTTCAACTGTACGTTCGCCTGGTTCAAGGGGTTGAATGGATGTTGGGCTGTCTGGATCTGCCACGGGTCTCTCCTGCTTTGGGGTAGGTTAGGATGGGATTTAGGTTCGGGCAAGGGGATATTAGGTTGGGGTTACCATTCGCGCCAGTTATCGATTTCATCCATAAGAGATTTATGTTGAGCGGCGTGGCAAACTTCCTCTAGCAATTCATAAAGCTCTTCGCGTTCCATTGTTTCGATAGGGTGGTCGTATTTTTCATCTTGAACGTTCAGCCATTCAACGAAAGTTTTTAAGATTTTCCGAACTTGGGCCTTTGGCTGTTTTTTATTTGTGAATTTTAAGTTTTCAAGCAAGGTGAGAAGTTCTGCGCGGACAACCTTGAGGAAATCAGGGTGGATAAAATCGGTCCGCGCATCCCAAGTTGCGAGGTGCGTTTCGTCAAGCAACTGGTTGATGGTGATACCACGTAAGCGATCTTTCATTCGCCGTGCCATTTTTTCTTGCCTATGGACTTCACGTTCGTGAAGTTTGATGCGATCTGCCATGAGGTCCTCACGATCAAATCGCCAGCGCATTTCATTGTTAAGATGACTAGCTGTTGTACTGAGGGGCGCATATTAGTGGTTCTGGTTGGCTAACGCTCTCCTTGAAAAGGAGGGAATGCTTCGCTTACCTAAAAAGTGAGCTTGAAAGTCAGAAATAGATTCCTTGAAAACTGCGAAAACGCATGGTTCCCTGTCAATGTTAGATGGGTGTGTGCTACTGGTTTCTGATGCATTCAATTGTAGGTGATGTGGGCGCGGCAATGGAGTTAATTGTTTTGCTTGGTGGTATGTGGGTTGTGTGTCAAACATTCCATCCAGTACGACGATCACACCGCAATGATCTTGTGTGGATGAGTGCTGTATAAATTCAAAAACGCCAAATTTACCAACGTTGATTTGTGAGCTGTTTTCAGTTCGCTGTATTTGAAAAGCGTAAAAGCCACCGACTTTAAAATCTTGATCCATAAAATACCTTAGCTACCCTTCAATAAAATCAGCCTATCATTGCATTTTATTGTGCGGAAGTTTAAACGCGGGTTTATGACACTTATTTTTGATATGGATGACAAGACTAGATTGCCGTGGCGGTTCCACGGGGAATTCCTGTCCGTGATGGGCGATCTGTAAACGCCGCTATATCAACCCGCCACACTTAACGAAATTCTAGCGGAGGAGACATTTCATGTCCGCACCTAAAACACTTTACGATAAAATTTGGGACGCACACGTTGCGCACGAAGCCGAAGATGGCACATGTCTGTTGTACATTGATCGTCACTTGGTTCACGAAGTAACATCCCCACAAGCCTTTGAAGGTTTGCGCATGGCAGGACGTACAGTTCGTGCACCTGAAAAAACGATTGCGGTTCCTGATCACAATGTTCCGACAACTGTGGATCGTGCAGATGCCACGACGATGACCGAAGACAGCCGTGTTCAAGTTGAGGCGCTGGATACAAACGCCAAGGAATTTGGCATTCACTATTATCCTGTGTCTGATGTTCGTCAGGGCATCGTGCACATCGTTGGCCCAGAGCAGGGTTGGACGTTGCCGGGTATGACGGTTGTTTGTGGTGATAGCCACACAGCGACACACGGTGCGTTTGGTTCATTGGCGCATGGTATCGGTACATCCGAAGTTGAGCACGTTTTGGCGACGCAGACATTGATCCAAAAGAAATCGAAAAACATGAAAGTGGAAATCACTGGATCGTTGCGTCCAGGTGTGACTGCTAAAGACATCACCATGAATGTTATTGGTGAAACTGGTACTGCTGGCGGTACGGGTTATGTGATTGAATACTGTGGCCAAGCGATTGAAGAGCTGTCCATGGAAGGTCGCATGACCGTCTGTAACATGGCGATTGAAGGTGGCGCGCGCGCTGGCTTGATTGCACCTGATCAAAAGACGTTTGACTACTGTAACGGTCGCCCGAATGCCCCAAAGGGTGCCGATTGGGATGCGGCGTTGGAGAATTGGAAAACGTTGTTCACCGACGAAGGTGCGCATTTCGATTTGGTTTTGACAATTAAAGGCGAAGACATTGCCCCATCCGTAACATGGGGCACATCACCAGAAGACGTATTACCAATCGATGCATTGGTTCCATCGCCATCTGATTTCACAGGTGGCAAGGTTGCCGCTGTGGAACGCGCATTGGCGTACATGGGATTGGAAGCGGGTCAAAAATTGACTGACGTGGAAATTGACACTGTGTTTATCGGATCATGTACCAACGGCCGTATCGAAGATTTGCGTGCCGCTGCGGGTGTTCTGAAAGGTCAGAAAATCAAAGACGGGATGCGAGCAATGGTTGTACCGGGTTCTGGTTTGGTACGTGCCCAAGCAGAAGAAGAAGGTTTGGCGCAGATTTTCATCGATGCTGGTTTTGAATGGCGCATGGCGGGTTGTTCCATGTGTTTGGCAATGAACCCAGATCAATTGAAGCCAAAGGAACGTTGTGCGGCGACATCCAACCGTAACTTCGAAGGCCGTCAAGGCCGTGGCGGACGTACGCATCTGGTATCACCTGTGATGGCAGCTGCAGCCGCCGTGACTGGTAAATTGACAGATATTCGTACATTCGAGGGAGCAGCGTAATGGATAAGTTTACAAACGTTTCTGGTGTTGCGGCACCAATGCCATTGGTCAATATCGACACTGATATGATCATCCCAAAGCAGTTTTTGAAAACAATTAAACGTTCCGGTTTGGGCGTGAACCTGTTTGATGAAATGCGCTATAACTTGGATGGGTCTGAAATCGCTGATTTCGTATTGAACCAACCTGCGTATCGCGGTGCTGAAATTATCGTCGCTGGCGAAAACTTTGGCTGTGGTTCATCACGTGAACATGCCCCATGGGCGTTGAAAGATTTTGGAATCTCTGTTGTGATTTCTGAGAGCTTTGCCGACATTTTTTACAGCAACTGTTTTAAGAATGGTATTTTGCCGATCATCCTTCCGAAAGAGGCTGTTGATGCCTTGATGGATGATGCAACCAAAGGTGAAAATGCGCGTATCTCTGTGGATTTGGAAAACCAAACAGTTTCTGCGACAGATGGTACAGAATTTGCATTTGAAGTGGACGCGTTTAAGAAGCATTGTTTGCTGAATGGTTTGGATGACATTGGTTTGACGTATCAGAAAATCGATGCTGTCGATGCCTATGAAAAAGCCCAAGCTGAAAAGACGCCTTGGCTTTAACGTTACAATAATACCATAATTAGGGGTGCTATTTTAACGCCCCTAATTTTTTGCTTGTAATAATATCCTAACTTTCGTTCGGTATGTGGATCATTGGTTCAAGTAGAATGGGGCTGGCGTGATGGTTTTTCGAACAGTTGGCGCTGCAGTCCGCGCCCTTATCGTTGCATTCATTATTATCATTCCATCTGCATTAGTATCCGCTGGCGCCAGTCAAGCGCAGATGTTCACCTTCACCTTTGCATTGGTGGCGAGTGCTGTTGTTTTTGTGGAATATTTAGTTGAAGTACCGGCAGTTTTGGAATTTCGCTTTGCAAGCCCATATAACCGTTTGCGGATTTTATTGATTGCCAGCTTGGCATTGGTTTTATCGCAAGGATTGGTTAATAATATCTTCGGTGGGAATGTTGGTTTTATGCCAGTTAGTGCGATAATTTCCGAACAGATGATGTCAAATTGGCCCAGCCCTGCAGCAGTTTTGTCAGATGCATTTGCATTCAGTAAAGTGTCACTAAACGCATTAGTTATCCGATTAGCCGCTTTCGCTTTTTGTATGGCGCTGTTTTTCACGTTGGTCTTTGGAGCATATATTTGGCTGGGTGCGTGGCCCCTAAGTAAGCGTGGGTTTAATTTGTGGCCGAACATGCCCAGCTTTACTGCACGTGCTGGACAGAAAGCATCGAAAAAAATTGTGCAAGTTGCAATTCTAAGCCTGACCTTGGCGATTACACTGCCTTATATAATTCCTTATTTTGTAGCTTATGGCGGTAAGGCGTTGGGAATTAATTACGAAGACAATTTTCTGATGATATATTGGGTATTATTGTTATGGGCCGTTATTCCGGCAATGGCTTTGTTTCGGGCGATTTCGCTGATGAAACTGGCCTTTTTAGCGGAAAACATGCGTAACTTCTGATCGGCTGGTGCCTATCCCTTGACCCTTGGGCAGTGACGCATTAGGCCAATCGCGAAACAGATTTAGGGAAAAATCCATGAGCAATCCATCGTTGTTAATTTTACCTGGTGACGGCATCGGCCAAGAAGTTATGGCAGAAGTGCGCAAGATCATTCAGTGGTATGGCGAAAAGCGTGATCTGAAGTTTGACGTTTCCGAGGATTTAGTCGGCGGAGCAGCATACGACAAACACGGCACTCCGTTACATGACGATACGATGGCCAAAGCTCAAGAAGTTGATGCAGTTTTGTTGGGCGCAGTTGGTGGACCTAAGTACGACGATTTAGATTTTGCGGTTAAGCCCGAGCGCGGCTTGTTGCGTTTGCGCAAGGAAATGGATTTATTTTCAAATCTGCGCCCTGCACAGTGCTTCGATGCATTGGCTGACTTTTCATCGTTGAAGAAAGAATTGGTTGCTGGTCTGGACATCATGATCGTGCGCGAATTGACATCGGGTTCTTATTTCGGTGAACCACGCGGTATCTTCATGGAAGACGGACAACGTGTTGGTATCAACACACAACGTTACACAGAAGCAGAAATCGACCGCGTTGCGCGTAGTGCATTCGAATTGGCACGCCGTCGCAGCAACAAAGTTTGTTCGATGGAAAAAGCGAACGTAATGGAAAGTGGCATCCTGTGGCGCGATGTTGTGACAGAAGTTCACGCAGCGGATTATGCAGACGTTGAATTGTCCCACATGTACGCGGACGCGGGTGCCATGCAATTGGTACGTGCGCCGAAACAGTTTGATGTGATTTTAACAGACAACTTGTTTGGCGATTTGTTGTCTGACACAGCGGCGATGCTGACAGGTTCATTGGGTATGTTGCCATCTGCATCCTTGGGTGCTCCAATGGAAAATGGCCGCCCCAAAGCGATGTACGAACCCGTACACGGTTCTGCACCAGACATCATGGGCCAAGACAAGGCAAACCCATCTGCATGTGTTTTAAGCTTTGCGATGGCATTGCGTTATTCATTCGATCAAGGCGCGGAAGCGGATCGTTTGGAAACCGCGGTAGAGGCCGTGTTGGCCAGCGGTGTGCGTACAGGTGATTTGATGCAAGCTGACGGTGGCAAGCCAGTTGGTTGTGCGGCAATGGGTGATGCAATCGTCGATGCATTGAACGCGTCGCTGTAATTTAGCATTAAAGTTTTGTAAGGGGCGTACAGTTTTGTGCGCCCTTTTCACGTGGTTGTCAGTGGTAATAAATTTTGACTTGGTGTTTACTGACGACATAAGGAGAGGCGCATGAACCGACGCGTATTTATCAGCAGTTTGATGGCCGGCACTGCGCTGGGCAACATGGCGCGCGCGCAGGGTTTTGATATTGTTACCGCTCAAGACGCGCTGATTTTTGGCGATGGGTTCACATTATTCAAGGCATTAGAGTGGATTCGTGAACGCGGTTCAGACGATATGGCCGCCAGCATTATCCAAGCCATGCGGTTTTCGAGGGCACCAGCGAATATGTTCGCTGAAACTTTGACGTCGATTACGGGCGCGAACGTTGGGTTTGATTGGTTCGACTGGATGTTGTGGCAAGAACAAAATCCACAAGTTGTGCCGCATCCATTGTTTTCTGAATTTAAACGTTCGCTGTATTCCCGCATCGATCCAAATTTTGATGATTTTCTGAAGCCAGAATATCTGGCACCTGAAAATATGGATATTCGGTTGGAAGAGATTACATGGGGCGGTGTGAAGAAAGATGGCATCCCATCATTGGACCAACCCCGAATGACCATCCCAGAGGCGATCACATATATGCGTGACGACGATCTGGTATTTGGTGTGTCGATTAATGGCGATGTGCGAGCATATCCGCTGCGGATATTGGGTTGGCATGAAATGCTGAACGATGTGATCGGTGGTGTTCCTGTTGCGTTGGCGTATTGTACGTTATGTGGTTCAGGCATTCTGTATGAAACGGCAGTTGCAGGATTAGCGGGACGTGATGCGCCGTTTGTATTTGGATCATCGGGTCTGTTGTACCGTTCAAACAAGCTGATGTTTGATCGCGAAACGAATTCATTATGGAATCAATTCACCGGCAAACCCGTGGTTGGGCGCTTGGTTGGTATTGGCGTTGAACTGAAACAGCATCCCGTCGTGATCACCACTTGGGGTGCGTGGAAGTCGCAAAACCCGCTGACGTTAGTATTGGATTTGGATACGGGATATGTGCGCGATTACGGATCAGGCGTGGTGTACAAAGATTATTTCGCATCGCAAGATTTGATGTTCCCTGTGGTTGTGAATGAAACCAAACAAAAGGCCAAAGAGTACGTATTTGGCATCCGCGAATTTGGTGCTTCCAAAGCATGGCCCTTGGCGGCGTTTTTGGACAGCCCAGTAATCAACGATACAATCGGAGGTAAATCCGTTGTGTTGTTGGGCAATGCAAAAACACGCACTGTGCGTGCATATCAACGTGATGCGTTTGATTTCATGCGTGACGAAGATGGCGTTTTAAAATCCCAAGACGGAGAAACGTGGATTGAAACCGAAGACGGTTTAACAAACGCGACGGATCATGTTTTACCGCGCATAGCGGGGCATATTGCGTATTGGTTCGCTTGGAACAGTTATTTGGGTGCGGTATCCGAAATTTATACTCCAAACTAGTTGACCTTGGGTCTGCTGACCTGTCTTGTGTTACCACAGCAAGGGAAGCCATTTTATGAAACTATTTTTAAATACGCTTGCGGTGGGCATAGCCATCGCAACGACACCGATTTCAGCAAAAACATTCGAAGAGATGTTTCCACAATATGCCGCGGAATTTAAACCCGAAGATGTCAAAGAGCTGAGCCGTTTGGATTACAAGCAGGGCGAAGTAAAAGTTGGCGGGTTGGTTTCCGCCTTGGCGACATTTGATGTGCCTGATGATTACTATTTCTTAGACAGCAAAGACGCCGGAATTGTTTTGAGTGAGATGTGGGGGAACCCACCCAGTGAAACATTGGGTATGATATTCCCTGCGGATACAACGCCGTTTCATTCTGATTCTTGGGGTCTAGAAGTGACCTTTGATGATATTGGATATGTGTCCGATGAGGATGCTGAAGGTTACGATTATTCTGAAATCCTGGATGTGATGAAAGAAGACGTTGCTCAGGAGAGTGCTTGGAGATTGGAAAATGACTACAGCAGTATCGCATTGATTGGCTGGGCCGCTGACCCCCATTACGACAAGGAGCGCCGACAGTTATATTGGGCCAAGGAATTGAAGTTTGGCGAAAGCGACGATCATACGCTGAATTACAATTTACGTGCCTTGGGGCGTAAAGGTGTTTTGGTTATGAACTTTATTTCGACGATGAATGAATTGGATCAAGTCGAAGCTGCAACGCCAGATATTTTGAATATGGTATCATTTACATCCGGTAACGCATACGCAGATTTTGATCCGTCATTGGACAAGGTGGCGGCCGTGGGAATCGGAGGATTGATCGCGGGTAAAGTGATCGCCAAGACTGGCTTTTTGGTGACTGCATTGTTGTTGCTAAAGAAGTTCTGGTTCATTTTATTGTTGCCGCTGTTGGCATTGAAAAACCGGATATTTGGCAAAAAAGACGGCGAATAAGAAATTAGGGTAGGGTTAGTATATAATCCTGCCCGACGCCGTGTACCAAATCGCGCGGCTTGATAATGATCTGTGTCAGACCATCGGAAATTTTTATACCTGACAATGAACGTGTGAACGGTTGTTCGTAGACATGTGGATGGGCTAATTCGCGGAACCCAAGTTCGGTGCCGTCCGGCGTATATATGCCCCAGCCATCCGCGTAATGTTCCCAGCCTGTATCAGTATGTTTTATGGACACGTGGAAAGTCCACGACGCACCTGATTTTTGAGCCGTGGCATCAACAACAACCGCCGCGTCTGCAATTGCAATGGATGGTATCAAATACAACAGTGTGACGACCAGTTTCATAGCATCATTTTAACGGCTCTTCCCTTTTGTACAAGGGCGGGCTATAGGGCCATGTCCCGCGTTGGGACTTGTCCAAACTTTAACTTCTAGGAGACCTAAAATGGGTTACCGTATTGTTGTCGTTGGCGCTACTGGCAATGTAGGCCGCGAAATGCTGAATATTCTTGATGAACGTCAATTCCCGATCGATGAGATCGAAGTGCTTGCAAGCCGCAGGTCACTGGGAACGGAATGTATGCTGGGCGACAAAACGTTGAAGACGAAGGACTTGGACACCTTTGATTTCACGGGTTGGGACATTGCATTGTTTGCCGTTGGCTCAGACGCCACGAAAAAATACGCGCCAATCGCGGCCAAATCTGGTTGTGTTGTGATCGATAACAGCTCGTTGTATCGTTACGATCCACAGGTGCCGTTGATTGTGCCAGAATGTAATCCAGAAGCAATTCACCAGTATTCGCAAAAGAATATTATCGCCAATCCAAACTGTTCTACAGCACAGATGGTTGTTGCACTAAAGCCGTTGCATGACCGCGCGAAAATCAAACGTGTTGTTGTGTCGACGTATCAATCTGTGTCTGGTTCAGGCAAAGAGGCGATTGATGAATTGTGGAACCAAACCAAGGGCAAATATGTACCGGGCCAAGAGGTTGCTGCAAAAGCATATCCAAAGGAAATCGCATTCAACGTGATCCCGCACATCGATGTATTCATGGAAGATGGCCAAACCAAAGAAGAATGGAAAATGGTCGCTGAAACGAAAAAAATCGTTGATCCAAAAATCAAGGTTACAGCGACGTGTGTACGTGTGCCTGTGTTTGTGGGTCACTCTGAAGCGATTAACATCGAATTCGAAGAGTTTTTGGACGAAGACGAAGCACGCGATATTTTGCGTGAATCACCAGGTATTATGGTGATCGATAAGCGCGAAGATGGCGGGTATATCACACCGATCGAATGTGTGGGTGAATATGCCACGTACATTAGCCGTATTCGTCAAGATCCGACCATCGACAACGGTATCAACCTGTGGTGTGTTTCTGATAATCTGCGCAAAGGCGCGGCGTTGAACACAATTCAAATCGCAGAACTGTTGGGACGTGAAGTTCTGAAAAAAGGCTAAGCCCTCTGAAATTTGGCAGTAAATCGCCATTCTTAAATGCCCGCCTTTGCGCGGGCATTTTTTTATGTTTTGATGCCAGTAATATTGGAGGATATTTTATGCGTGTGATTTTAGGATGTTTGGTCGGATTGATGGCCAGCGGTGCGTGGGCCGATGAATTTTCAGTGCGATCAAAAGTCAGTGATGTTCTGGTGACATCCCAAGGTGGCATTATTACACGGGCGATACCTGTGGATTTACCAGCAGGCAAACATGACATAACGATATTTGGTGCAAGTTACGGCGAAGGCACAGGTGAAAATTTTGATTTTCCCAAGGCGTCTGGACTTGGGATGATCGCCGTAGGTACTGAACCTGCAATCGCACATGATCCGAATTATATGCAGACCGCTCAATACCAAAAATTGAGGCGTGACGTCGATAGTGCCCGTGCGCAACTGCATGCTCATCAAAAGCGACAGAGCGCACAGCAGGCCGTTGTTCAAGCGGCTGAGGTGCGTTTGACGTTTGTAAAGCAGTTCGCAAGTGGTGGCAGTTCTGTCTTGTCGTTGGAACAGTTGACTGATCCCAATTTGATTTCAAACTTGACCAGTCAATTAGGGACACAAACAGCAAAGGCCGTGATTGAGCGCGAAGAAGCGGAGCGTTTGTTGCGAGGGTTGCGTGATCGAGGTGTAGAGCTGAAGGAAGCATTGGCTCGTGCGAGTGTGCGACTGCAAGCTATTGTTCCAGAACGGCGCGACGAACAGGTTTTGAAATTGACTGTGTTGGCAGCACAGCCGTTCAAGGGTGAAATCAGTCTGCACCAGTTGTCCGGCGATGTCGCTTGGGTGATGCTAAGCGATGTGAGGCTGTCCCAAGATGGCAATAAAGGCGATCTACAGATCGCACAAAAAGCATTGGTTCGTCAGGTAACGGGTGAAGATTGGGACGGCGTGAAGGTGACCCTGTCGACAGCAGATTTGAGCCGTGACGCAGGCATGGATTTACCGCAATCATTAATTAAGAGATTGTTTGATCCCGAAAAACGTTATGCCAAAGGCAAAGCCCAAAGGCCAACGACGATCCAATTTGATAGCATGGTATCAAGCAGTATAGAGGAAGCTCAGATGGAGTTAACTGTGGGGCCTGAACTTGGAATGGGCAACACCATGTCTGTTGCAGGGCAGACGCAAGTGTTTGAAATATCCGCACCTTTGAATATTCAATCTGGTGAAGGAAATGTGTTTGTTCCATTACAAGAAATCGACATCAGCGTTGATCTGTATGCCCGTGCTTCAAGCCGCGGGGAGGCAGCGTTTTTATATGCAGACATTACAAACGAAACAGGTGGGCGTATCCTGCCAAGTTTGGCCAGCCTGCATCGTGATGGACAATATTTTGGTGAATTTAGAATGGGCGAAATTGTAGCGGGGGATGAGTATCCGTTGCAATTAGGAGTCTTGGATGGGCTGTTGGTTGATCATGTCGTGATCAAACGCGAGGATGGCGATCGCGGATTATTGTCCAGTTCCCAAATCGCGGAATCGCGGTTTGAAACAACTGTAACCAGCCTGTTGGATTATGACTTGCCTGTACGTTTGTATGATCGGTTGCCAGTTTCAGAATCCGAAGACTTGATTATCAAAGAATACGCAAAACCTGCCATTTCAGAACGTGATATTGACGGGAGACGTGGTGTTCTATCGTGGAACTGGGATATGGTCGCGGGTGGCGAACAAGTTGTAGAGTTTGGGTATGATCTAAGCTGGCCGTCTGGATTTGTTGTTGAGTAACTTAATCGTGTGAAAGTTGTGGTTGAAAAATCACGCCCACTGCGCAACTTAGGATTTATAATTTAGGGAGAATAATATGAAACGTTTGATTATCAGTGCCGCTTTGATCGGCACAATGGCGACAGTCGCATTTGCCAATGGCGACGAAAGCATTTTGGCACGCCAAGCTGCGATGAAAGCAGTGGGCGCAGCCGCAAAAGCCGGTGATTTCGCAGCGATGAATACAGCCGCCTTGGTGGCACAAGAGGCGTTTAAAGTGGACACAACAGAAGATGGATTCGCGCCAACCGAAGCCCGCCCAGAGATTTGGGCGAACATGGATGCGTTCAATTCTTTGATGAATGATCTGGTGACGAAATCTGGCGCGGCCGACAAATCAGTATTTGGCAGCTGCAAAGCCTGTCACGCAGATTATCGCTTAAAAAATTAAGCGCTTAAATTGCGATGAATTTTTCAGCGGCGGGTTCATATTGTTCCAATGTGCCGTCGCTGATATCTAAAATTACAGCATGCAAGGCGAGTTCCTCGGATTCGACTCGTTCCGAGATGAAGGGGAATGTCATCAAGTTTTCAATTGATGCCAAAATGCCTTCGCGTTCCATGCGTGAAACTTGTTCTTTATCGCTGCCGCCCTCTTTGGATACTTTGTCATAAGTTGGACGCAAAATATCCATCCAACGACCAACAAAACTGGTGGCCTCTTCTAAGGCAGGTGCTTTGCCGGAACACATATCGTGACAGCCCTGCACGCCGCCACAAAGTGAGTGCCCCATAACAATCAAATTTGTTACCCCAAGGGCCGTAATTGCATATTCAACGGCGGCCGATGTCCCGTGATAATCTTCGTTAGGTGCGTAAGGCGGAACCAAGTTTGCGATGTTGCGGTGTATGAAAAAATCACCTGTGTCTGCGCCAAAAATTGATGTCGCGTGCACACGGCTGTCGCAACATGAAATGATCATTGTGCGTGGGTGTTGACCACCTTGGGCCAGGCGTGCGTACCATGCTTTGTTTTCTTGAAAACTGGTTGCTTTCCATCCGTGGTAGCGACTGGCAAGGCTGGACGGTAACGGTTTCGCAGGTGACATCATTGTTAAGCGCCTTTTTTGGTTTCGACAGTTTTGCTAAATTTACACACAAAATTCAACCCCTTGTCTGTGTGATCATTACCTTCTGTTCAGCACCTTTAGCTAGGAATGTTACATCTTTGAGCGAGGGTAAAATTATGAAGAGTAACATTGTGCCACTTCGGCATTTGGAAGCGCCTGCGGTTCAGACGGAAGCGTTGTATTCGTTGCAAGCATCTTTGGGCATGAATGAATGCCGCAATGTGATCGAACGGGCAGTGTTTGAATTGTCCGATAGATTGTGGTTGTTGCAAAAAGCGTTGCATGATGCTGAGATGAAAGAGGTGAAGCGAATTGCGCGCAGTCTTGTTGCAATTTCTGCACAAATTGGTCTGACAGAATTTTCATTAGTTGCATCGGATTTAGCGGATTGTATTGCGCGTGGGGATATTGTTTCGATTGGTGCAGTTTCAGCGCGATTGATCAGAGTAGGAGAGCGGTCGTTGTTTTTGGCAGTACAGTTCCCAGAGATTACGGGATAGACTTGGGTAGGAAATAAGATAGGGTTTAATGAAGAATTGGAGCCCCCTTATGACACCTAAATTTGCCTCAAAATCATCCAAAGCCATACCAGTACATGTTGTTGAATCTGATCGGTTAGCTGCACTTGTTGCCAAGTTAGATATCGCATTGTGGGTTAAGTCCAATGGGTTTACTGCCACGCTGGGGCAAGTGCTGATTGTTCCAGATGAAACGGGCGCACCCGTTGCTGTATTGGCAGGTTGGGGTAATGCGGATGCGCGTGCACGTGGGCGTTTGCAAATGGGCACGATTGCGGCGAAATTGCCGAAAGGAAATTACGAAATCGTTTCTGGACTGCGTGGTTCCGCGTTGGATCAGGCGCATTTGGCGTGGCTTTTGGCCGGCTATGCATTCGACCGTTATAAGGTAAAAGTGGGCGCGGTTGCGCGATTGAAGGCGAGCAAAGATGTGGATGCAAGGCGTATATTGACGGAGGCAGAGGGTGATTTCCTGACGCGTGATTTAATCAATACGCCCACAAATGATATGGGTCCAGATGCGCTAGAAGTTGAATTTCGCAACTTGGCCAAATCGCATGATGCGAAGGTTAAGGTGATTAAGGGCGATGCGCTTTTAAAACATAACTTTCCTATGATCCACGCTGTTGGTCGCGCATCGGATCAAGTGCCGCGTTTATTGGATATGCGGTGGGGCAACAAAAACGATCCGTTGGTAACGTTGGTCGGTAAGGGTGTGTGTTTCGATACTGGTGGTCTAAATATCAAACCTGCAAGTTCCATGGGATTGATGAAGAAAGACATGGGCGGATCGGCAACGGTTCTGGGTTTGGCGCATATGATCATGTCGTTGGGGTTGAGCGTGCGGTTGCGGGTTTTGGTGCCGGCGGTTGAGAATTCAATCTCAGCAGGGGCGTATCGCCCGCAAGATGTGTTGACCAGTCGCAAAGGTATGACCGTCGAGATTAACAACACCGACGCGGAGGGTCGTTTGGTTTTGGCGGACGCATTGGCATTTGCTGACGAAGAGAAGCCAGATTTGTTGATCTGTAATGCGACGCTGACCGGTGCCGCCCGTGTTGCATTGGGCCCAGATGTACCACCGTTTTTTACAGATGACGAAGGATTGGCCGCACAAATTGATCATGCATCCACCGCGCAAGCTGATCCATTGTGGCGACTGCCATTTTGGGAACCATATGAAGCGGATATCGAACCTGATGTGGCTGATTTGGACAACGCACCCAAAGGTGGGTTTGGCGGTGCCATCACAGCGGCGTTATTCCTGCGTCGTTTTGTTGATGACGCAGCCAGTTTTGTGCACTTGGATTTATATGGCTGGTGCCCAAGTGCAAAGCCTGCGCGAACGCTGGGCGGTGCCTGTCAATCTGCGCGCGCTATGTTGGCTGTGATCGAGGCGCGCTATGGCTGATCTTCGCCGTGTTTGCCAGCCTGTTACGAATATTTTGGATGTGCCTCATGGCTTGCTGCAACGTCAGATGCTGTTTGGCGATGGGTTTCATGTAGATCGTGTTGATGGTGACTGGGCGTTTGGTGCGCGGATGGGCGATGGGTATGCCGGAGTTGTATCGATTGCCGATTTGGCGGGTTGGGCAGACCCAACGGTTGTGGTGCGTGATTTAGGTGCGCATGTATACCCCTTGCCCGACATAAAAACGGTACCGATGATGCACTTGCCGTTTCAGGCAGGTTTGACAGTGGTGGGTGAGCAGGGCGATTTTGTCGAATTGGCGGCGGGTGGTTTTGTGCATCAAATGCAGATTGCACCAATTTCGGAGGTGGAACCAGATTTGGTGCGTACGGCGGAACGTTATTTGGGTGTGCCGTATTTATGGGGTGGCAATGCGCAGTATGGAATTGATTGTTCCGGGTTGGTGTCTGCGGCGCTACGTGGTGCCGGTATTTCAGGGCCTGCGGACAGCGGGCCACAAGAGACTGAACTGGGCAGGTTGATTTCAGCGGGCGATACGTTGATGCGTGGTGACTTGATTTTTTGGCGTGGCCATGTGGGATTAATGTATAGTGATGAATTGTTACTGCATGCAAACGGCCACCATATGCGCGTGGCCTTTGAGCCACTGGCACATGCAGAAGAGCGGATTTTAGCAAGCGGTGGTGGTGCGATAACAACGCGTAAGCGGTTGCCTATTTAACCAATTTGATCAACTTGCGTTCAAGAACATATAGAACTGATTTCAAGTCACTACCGCGTTTCAAGATGTGACCGTCCATGCCAATGACGGCATACATGCCTTGGCGGTCCTTTAATTTGGGCCGTTTTTCGATCGTATAAATTGGGTGTTCTGCAGCACGGCGAAAGATCGAGAAAATAGCAACGTCCTTTAGTGAAGAAATACCATAGTCACGCCATTCACCTGCGGCAACCATGCGCCCATAAAGCGAGATGATAGGTCCAAGTTCAGTGCGATGAAAATGGATTGAATCATATGTGTTGCGGTTGACACCGCCCGTCATAGGGACATGTTTGTTCATAACAGTATTCTGCGACAAGATATGGCGCAGTGCAAGGGAGTTGGATGCATGCGAGATTTTCACAAACCGGGGCGATCGGCCGTTTATGGTGCCAATGGCATGGTTGCTACGTCGAATCCGTTGTCGTCCAAGGTGGCCATTCAAATGTTAGAGGCTGGTGGGAACGCCATGGATGCCGCGATTGCTGCGGCTGTTTTGCAGGGTGTTTTAGAACCCCAAATGACGGGCATTGGCGGCGATTGCTTTATGCTAATCAATCGTGGCGACAATGATGAAGTCATTGCGTTGAATGGATCAGGGCGCGCACCAGAGGCATTAACGGGTGCTGTTTTGCGAGCGGCGGGGCACATGGCCGTGCCAGTTGGCGGAGTGGAATCAGTGACGTTACCTGGTGCAATTGACGCGTTTTGCCGTGCTTCTGCTGATTTTGGACGTATCGGACTAAAGGCCAGTTTAGCGCCTGCGATTTATTACATGAAAGCGGGCGTGCCAATTGGGCCACGTACTGCTTTTGATTGGGCCTTGGCAGCGGATCGGTTGCAAGGTGTTGCGCGGGATTTCTACTTAAAAGATGGCAAAGCATTGGTTGCGGGACAAATGTTTGCAGCCCCGAAGCAAGCCGAAGTTTTGCAACGCATTGCAGAAAAAGGACGCGCTGGTTTTTACGAAGGTGAAGTTGCCGAAGATATGGTGACATCACTGAATGCACTGGGCGGCGTACATACGTTGGATGATTTCGCGAATGTAACCAGTGAATATTGTGAACCAATTTCTGGCGGCTATGGGCGGTTTGAAATGGTTGAGCATCCGCCAAATGGGCAAGGTGCTACAGCGATCTGTATGAATAATATCTTGTCGCAATTTGATATTTCAAGCATGGATCCATTTGGCGTTCAGCGAACACACATAGAGGCAGAGGCAGCCAAGTTGGCATATGAAGCGCGTAACCGATTTATCGCGAATCACAGCGCACGTGTTGACCATATGTTATCCATGGAAACGGCGGTTAAACTGGCGGCGTTGATTGATCCCAAAGCGGCAATGCAATCGCCCGCGGCTGTATCAGAAGCAGTGCACAAAGAAACGATATGCCTGTCAGTTGTGGACAAAGATCGCATGTCGGTTTCGTTGATTTATTCTGTGTTCCATTCATTTGGATCAGGATTGGCATCGTCTAAATTTGGGATCAATTTTCAAAACCGTGGTGCAGGTTTCACGTTAGAAGAAGGGCACTCAAACGAAGCGAGGGGCGGCAAGAGGCCGATGCATACAATTATTCCCGGTATGTTGCGCGAAGCGGGCAAAGTTGTGATGCCGTTTGGTGTGATGGGTGGGCAGTATCAACCTAATGGACATCATCGCTTTGTCAGTAATATGACAGATTTTGGAATGGACCCACAAACCGCGATTGATGGTCCACGTAGCTTTAGCGATAAAGGCGAATTGAAAATGGAACGTGGATACAGCGATGCTGTGCGCCAAGGTCTGGTTGATCTGGGACATCGCGTTACCGTGCCAGCGATACCCATTGGTGGAGCGCAAGCTGTATTGATTGATCGAGAGCGTGGCGTTTTGATTGGGGCCAGTGATGCACGCAAAGAAGGCGCGGCGCTGGGTTACTAGTTTAAGTGTGCGGTGACGCTGTAACGGCCATTTGTCATCTCGCCAAACATTTCGCAAACTTCTGGATGATCCACAGGTTCGCCTGAATCATCAGCCAACAGATTTTGTTCAGATACATAGGCGACGTAATATGATTGGTCGTTTTCGGCCAACAAATGATAATATGGTTGATCTTTTTCGGGGCGGCTCTCTTCGGGGATGCTTTCCCACCATTCATCTGAATTTGAAAATGTAGGATCGATGTCAAAAATCACCCCGCGAAACGGATGTTTGCGATGGCTTACAACTTGGCCGATTGAAAATTTTGCACTGACTTCTAACATTGTGGTCCTCTTGATCTGGCATTCTTCCTACGCTGAGATTGACAAACTGTCCACACTGGGTTCACTGGCATAATGGAACTAATTTTTACTGTTTTGCAAATTGTTGCGCCTGTGTTTTTACTGGCAGCTGTTGGGTTTACTTGGGTCAAATGTGGCTGGGCATACGAGGTTGAATTTGTCACGCGTATTGCGATGACGTTATCTGTGCCTGCACTGATTTTTGTGGCCTTAATGAAGGCGGACATTTCGCCTGAAACACTGTCTGGTTTGTTTATGGCCAGTGTTGCGGCTTATTTGGTTTTGACGATTGTCTTTTTAATCATCAGCAAAGTGATGCAGTTGGATTTACCGACATTTTGGGCGCCATTGATTTTTGGGAATACAGGCAATCTGGGCCTGCCGTTGGCATTGTTTGCCTTTGGCGAAACGGGCCTGAGTTATGCGGTGATTGTGTTCGCGGTTATGGCCGTTGGATCATTTTCCGTTGGCGTTTGGATGGTGTCTGGTGGCGGAAGTATCACCAAGGTTTTCAAAGAGCCAATTTCTTGGGCGACAATATTAGGTGCGGTATTTTTAGTTCAAGGTTGGCAAACGCCGATTTGGATGACGAACACGTTGGAACTGCTGGGACAGATGGCAATTCCCATTATGTTGATAACGCTTGGCGTTGCTTTGGCACGGCTACAAGTTACGACACTGTCTCGCGCTATCTTTTTGTCACTGGTGAAGCTGTTGGTAAGTGTGGGCATTGCTTGGATTGTTGGACGTTGGTTTGGGTTGAACGATATTGCTTTTGGCGTTTTAGTGGTTCAAATTGCAACGCCCGTGGCAGTGACATCTTATTTGTTAGCACAGAAATATGGCGCAGATGCGAACGAAGTAGCGGGGTTGGTCATTGTGTCGACGGCGTTGTCTGTGATTACGATTCCAGTTTTATTGGCGGTCTTGCTTTAGTTTTAACTTTCCAACATAATGTAAAAAAAACCAGCATAAAGACTGGAGCAGGCAGTATGAAAAAATTAACACTTATTCTCGTTTTGACGGGCTTTGTTTTAACCTCGTGTTCTGGGGGTGGATCAAGCGTCCCGCGTAATTTGGACAACGCATGTTCAATCAAAAAACAACGTAAATCTTGGTATAAAGATATGGTTCGCGCTGAACGGCGATGGGGTGTCCCAGTGCCCGTTATGATGGCAACCATATACCAAGAGAGCAAATTTGATGGCAAAGCACGTACACCGTATAAGTGGAAGTTGAAAGTGATCCCAATGGGTCGCCAGTCATCCGCTTATGGTTATGCGCAAGCATTGGATGGAACGTGGGATTGGTACCGTAAAGAAACGGGCAAGCGCAGTGCAAAGCGCGATCGTTTCAGTGATGCGGTGGATTTCATGGGTTGGTACATGAATGAAAGCAACAAGCGTAACGGAATTGCAAAGCACGATGCGTACAATCAGTATCTTGCCTATCACGATGGGCATACGGGTTTCAAACGTGGCACATACCGTCGCAAAGCATGGCTGGTCAGGGTTGCTGGAACTGTACAAGATCGCGCAATCCTGTACAGTTCTCAACTGTCACGGTGCCGTTGATTAGTCGCTGTTTTTTACTTTTGTGATTTCAAATAAACGAAGGGGCAGTTTTTTCTGCTCTTTCAGTTTCCCTAACATCACGGTCGTTTGTTGACGGGATTGATCGGTGATGACCCATTGGCGTAACGCGACGGGATTATCCGTAAATACCAATTGGATTTGACCCTGCGCTTGGCGCTTGGGATCGCGTGCAATTACAATTGTGTATTCGCCACTTTCGATATGTTTTGCCACCATACCGTCCGATTTTAGATCAACATTCTTACCTAAAATTAAGTTAAGGGGTGTTTTTTTAAGCGGGTAAATTGCGGGTCCATTTTTGGACTTATCATCGTAAATGGCCACACTTCCTGCGCTGGCAATAACCAGTGCCTTGTTTGGTGGTGCGTATTCAAATCTCATTTTCCCAGGCCGGCTAAGATAAAGCTTTCCTTTGGATTTACTGCGATCAGAATTGATTTGCGTAAAGCTGGTTTTAACGACAGGCAATGCGTTTATGTATTCGTTTAACCGATCCAAAGATATCTTTTCGGCGAAACTAGGCCCTGCGGACAGAACAAGCGCGCAGGTTACTGCGGCGATACGAGATGTGTATTTTATCATAAGGTTAATGTAGTTCCTTAAACGCCTGAATATAAGACGACGTAGATCACAGAATTGCGATGGGCCAAATTTGGCCAATTACTCTTGTTCTGGTAACAAAATCTCGCGCTTGCCCACGTGGTTCGCTGATGAAACGATTCCATTATCTTCCATCTCTTCGACCAATTTCGCAGCTTTATTATAGCCAATCGAAAGTTTGCGCTGGATATAGGATGTTGAGCACTTGCGATCATGAGCAACGATTGCAACCGCTTGATCGTACAATGCGTTTTCCTTGTCTGTATTGCCGCCCAGCCCCAGTACAGCATCTAAGTTAGACGCCTTATCATCATCAGTAGCTTTCACAACTCCGCTGACATATTCTGGTGGACCAAAGGTTTTTAGGTGGTTCACAATAACTTCGACTTCTTCGTCTGACACGAAGGGGGCGTGGATACGTGTGATTTTACCGCCACCTGCCATGTATAACATGTCACCCATGCCCAATAACTGTTCTGCACCCATTTCACCCAAAATCGTACGACTGTCGATCTTTGATGTTACTTGGAACGAAATGCGTGTGGGGAAGTTTGCCTTAATTGTGCCTGTGATCACGTCCACGGATGGACGTTGTGTCGCCATGATTAAGTGAATACCAGAGGCGCGCGCCATTTGAGCAAGGCGTTGAATACAGGCTTCGATTTCTTTGCCTGCCACCATCATAAGGTCGGCCATTTCGTCAACGACCACGACAATAAACGGCATCTTTTCAGGTGCGAATGTTTCAGTTTCGAAAACAGGCTCGCCAGTGTTGTCATCAAATCCAGTTTGGACAGTACGTTCAAAATCTTCGCCGCGTGCCAATGCGTCCGATACGCGACTGTTATAGCCAGAGATATTGCGCACGCCCATTTTGGACATCTTACGATAACGCTCTTCCATTTCACCAACGACCCATTTTAGCGCGACAACGGCCTTACGTGGATCAGTTACTACAGGTGATAATAGGTGCGGAATGCCGTCATATACGGAAAGTTCCAGCATTTTAGGATCGATCATAATCAGGCGACATTCGTCGGGTGTCAGCTTGTACAGTAGAGACAAAATCATCGTATTGATGGCAACCGATTTACCAGAACCCGTTGTACCAGCAATCAACAAGTGAGGCATTTTTGACAAGTCGGCAACTTCTGGATTGCCCGCAATATCTTTACCCAACGCTAGAGGCAGGCCATGCTTGCCATCCCCGTAATCTCGCGCGGATAAAATTTCACGTAACAGCACAGTTTCACGATGGTCATTTGGCAGCTCGATACCAATAACTGTGCGACCTGGAACGGTTGAAACACGCGCTGCTAGTGCAGACATGGAGCGTGCGATATCGTCGGCCAAGCCAACAACACGGCTTGCCTTCAAGCCCGGCGCAGGCTCCAGTTCGTACATGGTGACAACAGGGCCAGGACGTACGGATACAATTTCACCTTTTACGCCATAGTCATCTAACACGTTTTCCAGCATGCGCGCATTTTCTTCGAGTGCTTCGTCAGACAGTTGCTGGCGGACGATCGTTGTCGGGCTGGCCAGCAAGTTCAGTGCAGGTTGTTCATAATCGGCCGAATCCTGAGCAAACAACGTTGGCTGTGCTTCGGATTTTGCGCGATTACTTTGTGGGATCGGTTTTGTCGAAGGGTATTCCACGACTGATTTTGGTGCGGTAGGGCGTGTTAGAACGGGTTCTTCACGTCCTTGCGTTAACGGCAAGCTTGGAGGTTCCGGTAAAGTCGCGTTTCGGAAAATATTATTCGGCACAGCGCCGTCGTCTTCAAAGATATTTTCAATTGGCGCCGCTTCGGGAATGGGTTCTGGCGCGTCGTCAATCACTGCATCAAAAGTGTCAGGGTCGTCGAAAACTTCCATTGGTGCGGCTGATGCTTGTTCCATTTGCTTACGATTTATCACCTCTTTGATGCGACGTGTGACGCGGTCCGTTTGCTGAACAACTTCGCCATCATCGTACATTATATCATCGGTATTCACGCCACCAATTCTGATTTCGTTCGCAACTGACCCGCCTTCTGGGCGATCTTTGCTGCTGCTGTTGAAGATTGGAAGTGTTGGAAATAGCGTTTTACGCCCCATTTCTTTGGGTGTTTTTGCCTGTTCTGGCATAAATTCTTCTGTACGAATGACGGGCATGCCATCTTTACGCTGTTGGCGATCTTTGTATTTATCCTTTGCGGCAACTGCGCCTACTTTGGCTTTGCGTGCGCCAAATTTTGTGACGTTTTTCAGGGCCGCCAACAACAAGCCACCACCAACGATCAGACTGTATGTGCCGCGCAACAGAATTGAACGTACTTCTGACCAAGTGAAACCTAGTGAAAACAAGCCAAACCAAATGCTGATTACACCCAAGAGCAACGACAATACTTTGACCCAAATGTTCAGATCAATGGGATTGAAATCCAACAGCATTTCCAAAATAGCATCACCGGAAAATCCACCAAGCGAAAAGCTGAAAGGCCAATCAGAGGGTGTTACATTTGTGGCCATAAAAACAGCTGCAAATGCCGCGAATAAGGGCATAAAAATGCCACGGCGTAACAACAACTGATCGTTGCGGTGAAACATCAAGCGAACGCCCCACGCCAAAAATGCCATAGGAAATGTCCAAGAGGCCCAACCAATTGCTAACATAAATGTTCCCGCAAAAGTGGCGCCAACCAAACCTAATTTATTTTCAATTTCACCGGTGGTAGAATTTAAAAAATTTGGATCATTCGGAGAGTGAGTGATTAATGCAATCGTACAGGCAATTGCCAAAAGAACTAGAACAAAGCCTAAAAACTCGATGCCGCGCTTACGGATCGTTGCTTGCATTTGGGCTTCTAGTAATGGGTCTCGTGTGCGGGTGTTATATGCCATGGTCATACCTTAAACAAACTATCACGGATTGTCAGCATTCCCCGTTTTGTATCATCAAAATCGGCAACCAACGCAACACGGATATATTTTTCCCCCGGATTGCCAGTTGCACTGTCACGGCTGAGATATGCGCCAGGTAAAACCCGCACGCCTGTTTCAGTCCACAATTTAAGGGTAGCTTGTTCGCCATTTTCAACAGGCAACCATAAAAAGAAGCCCGCTTGTGGTGGCGAGTATCCAACAACATCGCCGAAAATTTCATCTGCGGCTGCATATTTTTCACGATACAATTCACGGTTTTCTACAACATGGATTTCATCGGCCCAAACGGCCGCCGCGACGTTTTGCAATGGCGTTGGATTCGGCGCGCCTGAATAGTTGCGTAACTGCTTCATTGCCGCGATATTTTTGGGACCGCTGGCGGCAAAACCTGATCGCAATCCGGGAAGGTTGGAGCGTTTGGATAATGAATGAAAGATTACAACGCGTTCGGGATCTGCACCGATTTCATGTGCGACTTGTAAGGCTCCGACAGGTGCTTGGTCACGGTAAATTTCGGAATAGCATTCATCAGCAAAGATTTTGAAATCATGCTTTTCTGCGAGACGAATTAAATCGGCCCAATATTCATAGCTGGCGATTGCGCCCTGAGGATTCGCAGGTGAACACAAAAACGCAATTGTTGTTTGATCCAAGATATCCGTAGGCAGGGAGAGGTAATCTGGCATAAAGCCGTTTTGCTCATAAGAGGGCACAAATACAGGCTCTGCACCTGCAGTGACCGCGCCGACCGCGTATACTTGGTAAAACGGATTTGGCATCAGCACTTTGGGCGCTTTGCCAGCTTTGCGTTCAGGGCTTAACGCGATTTGAGCGTTAAACAAGCCCTCGCGGGTGCCGTTTAAGGTTACAATTTCCGATGCGGCATCGACGTCGATTGCATAGCGGCGCTTTAGCCAACTTGAAATCGTTGCTAATAATTCTGGGGTCCCATCATTCGCGGGGTATTGATTAAACCCCGCAATATTTTCTGCCAATACATCGGCGACGAATGCAGGGAATTTATGTTTTGGCTCACCTAACGACATGTGCAACACATCACCGCCTGCGGGATGGCTATCCAGCAGGGCGCGTAAACGTGGAAACGCATAGGGTGGCAGGTTTGAAAACCGCTCGGGGAAATCCATCAGTGCCTCATTGTTTAGGGTCTAACGCCCGTTTGGGTCATTATACCTTATTTTTATGGGCAGGCCAAACCAATAATAGTCATAAAATTTGTTCAATTTTCGCAGCAGTATTAAGTAACTCTAACTCTGATTTGGGGGCACCCATAATCATTAAACCACACGACGGTGTTGCGGTGGGCAAAGAGATTGCACACAGACCCAACATATTGCCGATACGCGTATTGCGAAGGGCTAACAGGTTTACCCGACGATAATAGTCACTGTCCGTCATTAAGCGGTCTTTGTTGGGTGGTAACAGTGGGGATGAAGGTAAAATAACGCCGTCAAAGCCTGCGGTAAGTTCAGCCCAATTTTTTCGCGCTAAATCCTGTTGTGACCAAGCGCTGTTGTATTCATCTTTTGAATATTTTTTACCGGCCATAAAGCGATCTAGAATCTCTGGAAACATTTTATGCCCCTCTTTTTCCAACAGAGCACCCCATTGTGCATATGCTTCTGTCGTAAAAATCACAGCGGCAAGCGCCAAAATATCACCTAAAATTGGAAACGGCTTTTCGATAATTTCAATGCCTGCATCACTGATGGCGGCGCAGGCACTTTTGAATGCTGCTTTTGGTTCAGGTTCTAGATCATCTTGGGCAACACTGGTCAATGACATTAACCGCAGTTTTTGTTTAGGCTGTAATGGTGTTGGAGTCTGCCCGCGAAGAATTGCATAAAAGTATGCAGCGTCTTCCACAGATCGACACAATGGCCCAACCGTATCGAATTTTGGGCAAAGGGCGACAACGCCTTCAAGTGAGATGTCACCAGAGGTCGTCTTTAACCCAACTAAATCATTCCAAGCAGAGGGAATGCGTACGGAACCGCCGGTATCAGATCCGATTCCGGCTGCTGCCAATCCAAATGCAACGGACCCAGCCGCACCTGACGATGATCCGCCTGAAACTGCATCTAAGTCATTCACACAGGGCGTTGTTTGCGTCATTGGGTTGAGCCCCAATCCTGAAAAGGCCAATTCAGACATATGGGTCTTTCCCAAACAAACCAGACCAGCATCGGTGGCGCGTTTCAATACCAATGCATCTTGATCGGGTGTTCGCCCAGTAAGAAGCCGAGAGCCAGCTTCGGTTTTTGTTCCAGCGGAATCAAACAGATCTTTCCATGAAATTGGAACGCCATCCAACAGGCTAAGTCGTTTACCGGCCTTGGCACGTGCGTCAGCTGCAGATGCTTCGCGCATTGCACGGTCAGGCGTGGTATGCGCGTAGATACGAGGTGCAATGGCATGCGTGGCCATGGCGTCCAAATACGTCTGTGTCAGTGCTATGGGTGATATCGTTCCATTTCCGATACCTCGCCCCAAGTCACAGGCGGTCATCATTAGCCATTCTTGTGCCATTTGCGTCTCCTTTGGAAATACCCTAGCGGCGGTTTGTTACGTGGACAATCCCGTGAAAATACGGATAGTGCAACTTATGAATTACGATACAGATATTTTGGTTGTTGGTGGCGGCTTGAATGGCAGCGCTTTGGCGATTGCGCTTGCAGGTACTGGCTTTGATGTGGTGGTGGTTGATCGCCAATCTAGTGGATTAAGACGGGCAGACAATTTTGATGGTCGTGCCTATGCGTTGTCACACGCCAGTTGTCAGATGTTAAAGGTTCTGGGGGTTTGGCAACACGTAGTTGATAACGTTCAACCGATTTTAGATATCAAAGTATCCGATGGACGCGCAGGCGAAGGTGCTGCGCCGATGTATGTCCATTTCGATCACCAAGAATTGGAAGAGGGCCCAATGGGACATCTTCTTGAAGATCGCTTTTTACGTCGCGCCTTTGGTGACGCGATAGCGCAGATGGGGCAGATTACCTATTTAAACGATGCAGACGTCGTCGCCCAAAATACGGATGGTTTGGGTGTCAGTATCGATTTGGCAGATGGGCGCACATTTCGGGCACGCCTTTTAGTTGGTTGCGATGGCCGTGGATCCCAAGTGGCCAAGCAAGCAGGGATAAAACGGCGTGGCTGGGATTATAATCAGACCGCATTGGTTTGCGCCTTATCGCATGAACTGCCCCATAACGGTGTCGCACATCAGTTTTTCACACCCGCAGGGCCTTTGGCGATTTTACCCCTGACGGAAAACCGCAGCTCCATCGTTTGGACAGAAAGCACAGAGCACGCAGCTCAAATAAATGCCTTGGATGATGAGGGTTATCTTGCGGCTTTGTCCCCCGTATTCGGTGACTTCTTGGGCAAAGTTTCATTGGCTGGAGAACGTTTCAGCTATCCACTTAATTTGTCATTGGCAGACAGTTTTATTGACGAACGCATTGCCTTGGTCGGTGATGCGGCGCATGGAATTCATCCATTGGCGGGCCAAGGGTTGAACCTAGGACTAAAGGACATTGCAGCACTAACTGAGGTGTTGGCCATGGCTGCACGACGTGGCGAAGATATTGGAACCAAACCTGTTTTGGCACGCTATCAACAATGGCGCCGCTTTGATACGTCTGCGATGGCTGCTGCAACGGATGGAATAAATCGTTTATTTTCAAACGATAATGCGTTGTTACGTGGAGTACGTGATTTGGGCCTAGGAGTGGTTAATGCGACCCCCACACTGCGTCGCGGATTTATGCGCCATGCTGCTGGATTGTCTGGAGAGTTACCAAAACTGTTGCGCGGTCAAGTTATCTAATCGATTGTACGTGCTTCACTTGGCAACATCACAGGTATGCCATTGCGGATTGGATAGGCAATCTTCGCACTTTTGGAAACCAATTCTTGTGCGTCTGCGTCATACGACAGGCTGGAATGTGTCATTGGGCAAATCAATGCTTCCAGCATTTTTGAGTCAATCTGGACTTCGGATTTTGTCATTGTAGTGTTCCTTTGGAGCCAGTGTTTTCACGCAAAGCAAATTCCATCAAAGTTATCAGCGTTTCGCAGCGCCGCATTAATGTGGGTGTCTCCAACAAGGCCTGTTTCTCTTCTGGTGAAAAGGGGCACAACATTGCCAGAGCGTTAATTAGCATCGCATCATCGGCGTCTTTTAAACTTTCCCAATCGGTTGATAATTCCATAACTTGAAAATAACGTTCAAGTACTGCCAAAAACCGAGGACGATCAAACGCTGGCTCGGCTTGTGCGGGACGTAGGTCTGGCTGAAACTGATCCCAAATAATATCGCCCGTTGCGTAGGGTAAAAACCCGTTATGAACTTCTTGGACGTTAAACCGGCAAATTCCTGTCAGCGATATCATATAATGGCGATCACTGGTTTCCGTAAAGGATGTCAGTCGGCCCGCGCACCCGATCGTCTGCAAGACAGGATCGCCCGCGTTTTGTTGACCAGCTTTTGGTTGAATCATTCCGATTAAACGATGTTCGGATTTCATAACATCATCCAACATGGTTAAGTAACGCGGCTCAAAAATATTCAACGGCAATCGTGCATGAGGCAGCAACAACGCGTTGTTGAGTGGAAATAAAGGGATTCTCGTCGGTAAAGAAGCAAGACTATACATGTTGCGATCTTACCCAGAAATACACATTAGGCAAACAACATGGATGCAAGTTGACGACGACCCGTTAGCGTTACGGGGTCTTCAGCGCCAAGACTGTCAAAGAATTTGAACAATTGTTGACGTGCGGCGTCTTCGTTCCATTCGCGATCTTTGCGAAAGATTGTCAGCAATTCATCGATCGCCTCTTGTGCGTTGCCAGCGGTAAACAATGCCAATGCCAAGTCATAGCGGGTTTGGTGATCATTTTCGTCTGCTGCTAATTTCGCACGCAGCTCATCCGTTTCGCCGAGTTCAGCTGCTTGTTCTGCCAATTCCAGTTGCGCGCGTAGACCAATCACTTCTGGACGGTCCGCGATATCGATTGGCGCATTGTCCAACATTTCTTTGGCAGCGTCGGTTTCACCAGCACCCATTTGGGATTTGAACAGGCCAACAAATGCCGCGCCGTTTTGCCGGTCTTCGCCCAGAATGGCGGCGTAAGTTTCAGCGGCATCTACATATTCACCAGACGCTAACATTTCGTCTGCAGCGGCAACTGCTTCGGATAAATCACCCGTATCTTCACCTGCTTGGTCAGCAATCTTTGCGACAAATTCTTTTAATTCTGATGGGGCTTTTGCGCCCATAAAACCATCTACTGGTTGACCATCGACGAACGCGAACACGGCTGGAATGGATTGAATACGCATTTGGCTGGCCAGCTCTTGATTTTGATCAATGTCGACCTTGACCATCTTAACCTTACCATCGGCGGCCTTTACCTCTGCTTCCAGCGCTGGGCCTAGTGTTTTACAGGGGCCACACCATGGTGCCCAGAAATCAACAATGATAGGCGTGGTTTTGGAGGCTTCGATCACATCTTCCATAAATGTTGCTTCGTTGACGTCTTTGACCAGATCATCATTGTTTTGCGTTTGTCCAAATTCCAGCATGTATCACCTATTTCAAATTCATTTGCGGCATAGTTGTTTCGTAAGGTTTCAGCAACCCTTAGACGTCAAAGGTTGCGAAAACGGGCGCGTGATCGCTTGGCTTTTCCCAACCACGGGCAGGGCGTAATACGCGGCTGCTGTGTGCTGTGGGTGCGATGTCAGGCGTGGCCCAAACATGGTCCAGTCGGCGACCTTTGTCGGCTTCGTCCCAATCGCGTGCGCGGTACGACCACCACGAATACAACAAACCTTCGGTTATGTCTTGGCGTGTAATATCCACCCAATCACCTGCGGATTGAACGGCAGAGAGTGCCTCAATCTCGATCGGTGTGTGGCTTACAATTTTTAACAGCTTTTTATGATCCCAAACATCATCTTCGCGCGGGGCTATATTCAAATCGCCCACCAAAACGGAACGCTCAGGCCGATTTGCGATGAAATAATCGCGCATTTCGGACAAGTAATCTAATTTCTGTCCAAATTTCTCATTGATCGTGCGATCGGGTTTATCCCCTCCGGCAGGAACGTAAAAATTGTGAATGGTCATGCGCCCATCAACTGACGCGGCAACGTGACGGGCATGTCCAAGGGACGCAAAATCTTGACGATCTGTTTCAACCAACGGCAGCCGAGACAGGATTGCAACGCCGTTATACCCTTTTTGTCCATTCGCAACCATATTGGTGTAACCTAATTCGGCGAATTTTTCTGTTGGGATTTTATCAACGGGGCTTTTGCATTCTTGAAGGCACAAAACGTCCGGCGCTTCGTCCGACAGTAATTTACAAACAAGGTCTTCGCGCAGGCGAACCGAATTGATATTCCATGTACAGATTGTGATCGGCATAGGTATCGCCTTTGGTTATTGGATTTGAAATGTCTGGCGTCTATATAAGGGCAAGGCGTACAGAAAAGAAAGCATTACAAGCATGGAAATTAAAACACCCATATCCGCAGGCGAATTGCTGGATAAAATCACGATTTTGAAGATTAAGTCTGAAAAATTGAATGATGCAGCTAAGTTGAAAAATGTTCAAACTGAATTGAACGCATTGAATATTGTTGCCAACGCGTCGTTTGATTATGATGACTCCCTAACGAAGTTGGTAGATGGCTTACAAGATATCAACGCAAAACTGTGGGTGATTGAGGATGATATCCGAGATTGCGAACGCGCTGGCGATTTTGGCCCAGAATTCATTCGATTGGCACGCGCCGTCTATGTATCAAACGATGTACGCGCGCGATTAAAGAAAGAAATTAATCTACTGTTGGGCTCTGCCTTGGTCGAAGAAAAGTCTTATCAAGCGTATTAGCTCGTTTTTGCTGCGGCTAATGTTTCCAATTCCGTGCGGACTTGGTCAAATATCGGATTCCAACCACCAGGGCGCTCTTGGGTAAACAAACGCATTTTTGGATACCACGGTGTATGTTTGCCGTCAGCGTAATACCAAAACGGCAGATGTTTCAGAATACACCACACGGGCGTTTGTGTTGATCCAGCCAAATGCGCCACGGCACTGTCGATCGTGATAATCAAGTCCAATTCTTCCATAAACGCGGCGCTATCAGATAAATCTTTGTCAGAATTAGAGACGTCTAGGACCTGTGTTTTGCCCGGTGATTTCAACAAGGCAGGTGGCATGTCGCCCTTATAGAGCGAAAACATTTGTAAGTTTGGAATGTCTGCTAAGCGTAAAAAGCGTTGTACTGGAAAAGACCGCAGGTGGTTTTCAGGGAATCGCGGATTACCGGTCCACAGCACGCCAACTTTGAATTTATCGTTATATGGCGCTACAATTTTTTGTGCGCGGCGCTCGGATGATTTCGGCGGATTTAGCGCAACGGGCGCTGGAATGGTTTCCGACGTTGCTTTGAAATACAGGGGTAAGTCAAATGAGCATACTTCTACATCAGCTGGCGGTTGTTTGCCTGTGCGTTCAACCACAGCGTAAACATTTGGATGGCCCTCGAATAATCGGTGCAATGGCTTTGCCAAGGCAACGAAAATCTTAGTTGGGTTCATTTTCGCCAACATCGGTAGGTACCGCAACATTATGATGCCATCACCCAGACCTTGCTCGCAGGTTAACAAGATTGAACGACCTTTCAAATCATCACCGGTCCATGCAGGCAATTTGTAATTTCGTTTATGCCACCCCAATGCAGTGCTTTTGGTGCCTCTATCCCAGCTCTCTTTCAAGAACTGAAGCCCATCAACATAATTCATTGCCGACAGGTTACAGTAGCTTTCGTTGGAACGATTTGTTTCAGCCATTAAATTGGGTGCAATCGACTGTTTGACGGTTTGGTAAATTTCCAATGCTTGGTCGTATTGGCCAGAATATCGGTGCAGACGACACAAATCCAACCGATGATGTTGGTTATCTGGTTCTTCTTCTATGGCTTGTTTTACTAATTCAAATGCCTTTTCCATGCGAAAACCACGGGCGTATACCACGCCAATGCGTGATTTTATGCTGGGTGTAAGGGGCGCATTTTTTAAGATTTTGGAATAGCTTTGAATTGCTTTTTTATACTCTCTGTTGGCGGCATAGTTTTCTGCCAGCTGCGCCCATTTTCCCCAATTATTTGGATTCTTTTCCAAATCAGCCGAGATTGTCTGAATTTCAAGCGTAAATCTTCACCAAGACTAACATTTTTTTCTGACATCGATCTTGGTGAAATCTGGTCTTGAACATATTGGTAATTCTCTAATGCCTTACCAAAATCGTTTGTTTGTTCATAAAGTTTGCACAAAACCATACGGTGATGTTGGTTATCTGGTTCTTCCTTTATGGCTTGTTTTGCCAATTGGAATGCCTTTTTGACGCGACCACCTTGTCCAAAAACAATGGCGATACGTGATTTTATACTGGGTGTTAAAGCCGCACCTTCTAGAATGCTCTCATAGTATTGAATTGCCTTTTTGAAGTCTTTTTTCGCAGCATATGACTCTGCTATTTTGGCAATTTCGACCCAGTTCTTTGAATCTTTTTTTGCGGGTGCTACCAAATCGGACTTCTGGCCCTCTTTGCTACGGGCACGTATCCCTTTACCAAGGTGAAGTTTGATTGTTTCGTTACTTTTCAAATTGATTGATTTTTTAGCCACGTGAACCGCCGATTTTTAATACCCTATACAAGTGGGGCACATTGGGCGTTTTTGCAACAAAAAAGACCCACCAGTTGGCGGGCCTTTCTCGGGGAGGATTCGGTTCTTATGCAGACAGACGATAACCACCTGATTCAGTAACCAGCAAACGTGCGTTTGATGGGTCGGGTTCTATCTTTTGGCGCAAGCGATAAATATGGGTTTCTAATGTGTGTGTTGTAACGCCAGCATTGTAACCCCAAACTTCATGCAACAAAGTGTCGCGTGGAACCACGCCTTCGGATGCGCGGTACAGGAATTTCAGAATATTTGTTTCTTTTTCCGTCAAACGAATCTTTTTGTCGTCTTCTGTCAGCAGCATTTTCGCAGCTGGTTTGAACGTGTATGGGCCCAAATTGAAAACAGCATCTTCAGACTGTTCATGTTGACGCAATTGCGCACGCAGACGCGCCAGCAAAACAGGGAACTTGAATGGTTTGGACACATAGTCGTTTGCGCCAGCATCAAGGCCATAAATGGTATCTGCATCGGTATCTTGCGCTGTTAGCATTATAATTGGGCATTTTACGCCTTGTTTACGCATCAAGCGGCATAATTCACGACCATCCATATCTGGCAGTCCAACGTCCAAGATCACCAAGTCATACAAGGCTTCTTTGGCGCGTTCTAATCCAGACGTGCCGTCCTCGGCTTCAAATACATCAAAGTCCTCGGTCAGAACCAATTGATCCGCCAATGCTTCGCGTAGATCGGCGTCGTCATCTACCATCAGAATTTTCTTTAGATTTTGCATAGCTTTTACCTCCAGGGGCGTTTCTTAGGCTGAACTTGAGCCTTTCTGACGCGATGAACAAGGAAATCCAGCATCGCTCACACTCTCGTGTCGAAAAACGTGTAAATGTTTCATATTTCACTTACCCACGATATAGGGCAAAAGGATTCTGTAACAATTGAAAGCCAAGATATGTCCATCGGTCTGACACCTTTCGAACAAGTGGCACGTTTGCGTTCTGATTTACGCATGGGCGTGGCTGTTGTGCTGTGCGCAGGTGATGAACAATGGATGGCGGCGTCGGCCGAAACAATTACTCCTGTCAGGTTTGACGCGATGCGTGCAATGGGACAGATCGAGTTGGCGATCACAGATTGGCGTGCGATTACACTTTCCACATGGGCTACTGACGGAGACGTGGCGCGGTTTTCCTTGCCAACAGAGCAGGGATTGAGCTGGGTGCGCTCTATGGCGGACCCAAGCGATGACTTTAGT
>Ga0209532_1000218_pt1 | contig 51585 bp, 48 predicted proteins | sample COG_02_FD_184746 | JGI IMG/M metagenome (GOLD analysis project Ga0209532, IMG submission 184746) | Pelagic Microbial community sample from North Sea - COGITO 998_met_02 (SPAdes) (version 2) | ecosystem: Environmental > Aquatic > Marine > Neritic zone/Coastal water | place: Helgoland, sampling... | reverse complement strand
TAAGATTGCCAAGATTCTAGATGTTTATTGACCCTGCCCTTAAAATTTAGCTATTCCAAATCCTCCAGGCCTCTTGGGCTTGGTACTCTAGCATTTTACTGCCATTGGCTATTGTAGCTCCTTTGGTAAGACCATGTTTTAAAAAAATAGTCTGCCTGGGATTGTATATTAAATCAAACAAGAAGTGTTCTTTAGTAATGTAGCTGTAGGGTATATCTGGACATTTTAATACATCTGGGGCTACCCCTAGTGGTGTTGTGTTTACTATTAAAGTATTATTTTCTATGACTTGTTTTGTTACCTGTTTATAGGTGATAGTATCTTTTGTTTTACTTCTAGATACTATAGTGCAGCAATATCCTAGGCCTTCAAGAGCATATTTAATTGCCTTTGAGGCGCCACCATGTCCTAATATAAGTGCTGTTTTTCTTTTAGGTGTTGGATAACTTGCCAGGGATCTACTAAAACCGTAATGATCAGTATTGTATCCAACCAAGGTTCCATCTTCTAAAAATTTGATAGTATTTACAGCCCCAATTATGCGTGCCTGCTGGTCTAGATTATCTAGATATGGTATGATCTCTTCTTTGTATGGAATTGTAACGTTTAACCCCTTTAAAGAGGTTTCTTCTTGTACTATTTTTTTAAATACCGCAAGTGTTATTATATCAAAATTATGGTAACTATGTGCTAGTTTTTCTTTTTTAAATTTTTCAGTGAAATATTTTTGAGAAAAAGAATACGCTATGTTTTTGCCAATTAATCCGAAGTTAGCCATTAGCTCTTTTTTTATATAGATGATACCAGTTAATACTAAGCACTGTAAAAACCCCTAGTATAATAAAAGTAATTGCCCCAAGTGTAGCCCAAGAAAACTCTGAGGGGAAATACCTGTTATAACCTGTAATAATATCTCTTGCGTTTGCATCAAGGTTAATTTCTCCAAAAGCATTGCGACTATATATTTTTTCCTTCCAAGGCCATACCACCCCAAGGGATCCTGTAATAAAGCCTATAATAACCGCATAGGTTGCCTTTTTGTATTTTTTTAACACATATCCAAGTAGGTGAGACAAAGACACTAAGCCTGTTGCAGACCCAAGTGAGAATACCGTCAACACCTTTAATAGTCTCACACGCTGGGTGTTGTTTTTAAAAGAAAAATCACCCAATACTATTTCAGACAGCGTATCAAACAATGCATTTACAGAATCTACAAGAAGCAATACGTAATTACCTAAAAGTATAAGAATAAAAGACCCAGATAAGCCCGGTAGTGTCATTCCAGATACGCCAATGATACCGCACAAAAAAACAAAAATAAGGTTGTCGTTCTCTCGAGCTGGTTCAAGAAAACTAATGGCGATACCTGCCATAACACCGAAGGTTAAATACCCAATATATCTTTTGCTCCAGGGTCCTAAATCTTTGGCAATGTATATGATAGACCCTATAATCATTCCAAAAAAAGTACTCCAAACTTGCAACTCATACTCAAAGAGTAGGTAATCAAGTATTTTTGAAACACTAAAATAGCTGAGAACCATCCCAAGAATAAGAAGCCCAAGAAAGCCTGCATTGGTGTATTGTATAAAACTCTTTACTCGACCTCTAAGCAAAAGTTTAAATGCCTTACCGTTTATTTTTTGAAGAGAGTAAATAAACTCTTCATAAAATCCTGCAACAAAAGCTACTAGGCCACCAGATACTCCAGGAACCTTATTGGCAGCTCCCATGGCAATTCCTTTAAAGATTAACCAAAATTTATCGATAGTAGTTCTCTCTATGCTCACAACATTATATTAGTTAGGGCTTTTTTTTGCAACAAATTCTAAAAGAAAAATAATCATAAATCCTCCAAGCATACATAAAATAGCTGCCATTACCTGAGGATCTATGTCATAACTGCCAGGAAGAATACTTCTTTCAATAAATGGTATTTCTTCACCATGCTTATTGATACGGTATTGTACTACTTCTTTCCAAGGCCAAATTTTATTGAGTGCACCAATCATAAAGCCAGTTAAAACAGCCAGGGTAGTGTTTTTATGATTTGCAAACATCCAGTTTAATATTCCAGAAAATACTTTAAGCCCAGCAATAGCTCCTAATCCAAAGACTCCAATTTTTAACAAGGCGTTACCAAGGGAGCTGATGTTAAATGTGCTTATAGCTTCTGAAAATTGATTTATGGCGCCAATAACAACAGTGTAGCCGCCAATAAGTAGCAGTATAAAAGCTCCAGATATTCCTGGTAATATCATCGCTATAATGGCAATAAAACCTGCAAAAAATAAAAACCAAATACTTTCTGTGTCTGCTGTAGGTTCTGCCAAGGTTATGCCATAAGAAAACACCCCAGCAAGTACAAGTGCAATAATAGTCTTAGGGCTGTAGTTTGTTATTTGTTTTGCAATGTATATAATACTGGCAATGACCAAACCAAAAAAGAAAGACCAAACCAAGACAGGGTATTGCCCCAAAAGCCATGTTATTATTTTGGCAAGAGATAAGATACTAATTGCAATTCCTGTAAAAAGTGAAGCTAAAAAACCAAGATTGTACTGGTGCCAAACTTTTTTAACCCCTTCTTTTTTTAGGGTTTTAAAAATACCAAGATCTATATTATGTATAGTGATTATGAGTTCTTCATAGATCCCAGAAATAAAGGCAATAGTACCTCCACTTACACCTGGGACTACATCTGCAGCGCCCATGGCTAGTCCTTTGAAGATAATACTTAATGATTGTTTAAAACTGCGTTTGGGCATGTTGGTGTTGTTTTACGCCCAAAAATACAGATTAAAGGGTAGTTTTTTTGTGATTCTTAATAATTTCTTTCACACCTGTTTTTTCTAAAATATGAGGAAATATTTCCTCCAAAATAAGCAGAAATTCAGGCTCAATACCAAGGGCATTTTTAAGATGAAATGCTCCAGTATCTTCCTTTAGAGTATCATAATAAAGCCCTGCTAACCTAAATTCTATCTCTGCAGAATCTGGATAGAATTCTGAGGCTTGATGTAGATTGTTTATAGCTCCTTCAAATTCTCCAAGTTTGATTAAAATATCACAACGAGTAAGCCAAGTGTTTTCCTCGTAGTTTCCATATTCAAGGGCTTTTCTATAGCCTACTTCAGCCTCTTCAAACCATTGAAGTTTTTTGTTGATTTTGGCATATCTTTTCCAGTACAGTACATTTTCTGAATCTATATTGATAGCCTTGTCTATAAAATAAAGCGCTTTTTTGTAGTCTTTCTTTTTGTAATGAAAATCTGTAATAGCTATCCAACCCTTGTCTAAAAGGCCATCCTGTTCAACACACTTGGTGTAATATTGCAAGGCCATGTCATCGTTTTTGATTTTTTCATAGCATTTACCAATACGCAATAGGGCAAAGGATGTTGGGTCATCAAGCCCAAGGGTGATAATAAAACTTTCTATGGCCTCTTCATAGCGTTTCATCTTTTCTAGTATTTTTCCTTTTTCTAGGTAGGCCCCAATAAACCGATCATCACTAATAATTGCAAAATCAAAAGAGGCTAATGCTTTTTTGTATTGTTTTAATATACTATACTGCTTTCCTATCTGGTGCCAGGCTACTTCAGAATACGGATTATTATTTAAAAAGACATTTAGATAATTTATAGCTTCTTGATTTTGTTCTAAATATTCAAAACAATAAATCACATTATAAAGGGCAGAATAATCTGTGTGTATTTCGTCCTTTTGATCATTCAAACACCTAATAAAGTTGTTTTTTGCATTCTCATAATCTTCTAAAAACAAATACTCCATGCCTATTAAAGATAGAACATCTGCTTGGTCTAAGGTAATCTCTAATGCTTTTTCAAGCAATACAATAGCATGTTTGTGCTTGTCTCTTCTTGAGAGAATGTTTGCTTTTTGAATGTATATTTCTTCGTTAGACTGTTCTAATTGGTATAACTCATCTAATAATATATCTGCAATATCTAGCTCATTTTCAAAAATGAACATTTCAACTTGAAATAATTTAAGGGTGGTAGAACTAGGGTGCTGTTGTAAACCAAGTTTTGTTGCCTTTTTGGCGAGGGCTATTTTCCCATTTTCAAGGTAATGATTAATAATTTCCTCGAATTGATCTGCATCAAAAAAGAGAATATTATTGGTCTTGAGCATAGACTCAAACTTGCTAAGTGATACGTTGTTATGCTCGTCTGGGGTTGGCAATTGCATACGCAGTTATTTTACGGGTTTTCTATAAATAAAGATAGTGAGGATAATAACAGCTCTTAGGATATGCCACGATTGTTGTTAACGAGATGTTAACAGCCAAAAGCAGTGTATAACCAAATGAAAAACAACAGATTAAAACAATTATTAAAGAATTATAATTCGTTGAGTACTTGTGATAAGATAGTGCATCCTTCCATAATTTCTGCATTAGAAATGGTAAGGGGAGGGGTAATTCTAATGGCTCTTGGTTCAAAAAGTAACCAAAACAAAATTAGATTTTTGTCTTTACACTTTAAAACCACTTGATTTGCAATGGCTGGGGTTTCCATAATCAGGGCCAACATTAAACCGGTTCCACGAATTTCTTTAATAGCATCATGTACAAGTAAACTACGTAGTAATAGTTCTTTTTCTAGGGCTTGTTGCATTAAAGTGCTCTGGGTAATTTCTTCAAGTGTTGCTAGAGCCGCTGCAGCAATAACAGCATTACCTCCAAAGGTTGTTATATGGCCTAACTTTGGTTTTTCTTGCAATAGGTCCATTAGGGGTTTAGATGCTGTAAATGCTCCAATGGGTAACCCGCCGCCCATACCTTTTCCCATCACTAAAATATCTGGCACTACCCTGTAATTCATAAAGCCAAAGAGTTTTCCAGTACGGCCATATCCAGGCTGTATTTCATCTAAAATTAAAAGTGCACCCACCTGTTGACACCTTGCTTTGACTTTTGCTAAATAATCATTAGTAGGCTTTATAAAACCTGCACCTCCTTGAATAGTTTCAAGTATAACAGCTGCTGTGTTGTTTGTGATCTGCTCCAAGCAAGTTTCACAGTTAAATAAAATAGCCCTACACTGGGGTAACAATGGTTTAAAGGCTTCTTTTCTCTGCTCATAGCCCATAACACTTAGAGCGCCCATTGTATTTCCGTGATAGGCAAGATTTGCGTATAAAATTTCTGCTCTACCAGTTGCACGGCGCGCTAGTTTTAAAGCTCCTTCAATGGCTTCTGTACCGCTATTTACTAAATAGGTAGTCTCTAAGGGTCTAGGCAAATGCTTTGCAAGTAATTTGGTGAGTGAAACTGCTGGCCTTTGGATATACTCTCCATACACCATTACATGCATGTATTTTTGCGCTTGGGCAGTAATAGCCTTTACAACTCTAGGATGGCTATGGCCAAGACTACATGCAGAAACACCGGCAACAAAATCTAAATGTGCAACTCCATTGGTGTCATAAATATAACTCCCATTGGCATGAGATATTTCCATCGCCAATGGGTGCTGGGTGGTTTGAGTTTGGTGTTTGTAGAAATCTTTTTTCAATGGGCTATAACTAGATTGTAAAAATAGAGACTAACAATTATAATGTAGGTAACATTACCCTCAAAATAAATTAATAATCCTTGGTTTTTACCTTATCTTTTTGTTCTAAGGTGTCATTTTTTTCCAAGGGTGATTCCTGCAAGGGATTGTCTTGGGGTCTGTTTTTAAAAACGTCAGCATTTAGCTTTGATGCCTCTGGAATATTTAATTGTTCTTTACTTTTTTCACCAAAAAAGGCTTCTTGAAATTTTGGAAGCGGTATGCCTTTTATTTTTGGCAGTATGGGCACAGCTTTTCCTTTAAATAATGCATCTTTATCTTGTAATCGTTCCTCTGCCCGCCAAACAAAACCGGCTAATATTCTTGCCTCGGGAGGTATTTTTGAGAGTGGATATATTTTACCAGTTCCTTTTTTAATAAAACGTATGCCTTCAATTTCTTGATTTTCCAAATACATCTGTATGGAGCTAGATACAGTGTTGTTTATTCCAATGAGCTTGTCTTTGTCGTTACGTGCAAAATAAATTACTTGTGCGTTTTGGTCAATATTTATGGTATCTAACTCATTGTTGGTGAACAGGCCAACAAGACGTTTCCCTTTTACTTGATTATAACCCAAAGAATCTTTTTGTATTAAAAACGCATTGTTAAACACCTTTAAGGTGTCAAGTTGTTGTGTTTCGGTATTATTAATTAAATGAATGGTATCACCAGTCATTTGGTTTTGGCCAGTCCAAAGAACGGGACGATGTATGAGTTTTGTAATTCCTTTTTTCTGGTTCACAAATATAGAATCACACTTGCCGCTGGTTGGGGCTTGCTCTGGATTGCTTGATTCTTTAAAAAAACGTGCTTTGTAAAACCCTTTAAGAATTCTATTATCTGGTTTTCCTGTAATTTGTAATGTATCTGCATGGATGTATACAGAGTCTCGTTCTTGAAGGGTTATGGCCAAGGCTCGTTTGGTAATAAACACAGAATCTTTTTGTCTGAAAACCTCTGCATAATGCCCACGTATAATACTTTGATTACTAGTATCTATTACTTTAATGTTGTTGGTGGCAGAAGCAAAACTTCTATTTCGATCAAAGTAAATACTATCTCCATAAAGTGTTCTGCTTTGGTAATCTACTCTAGAGTTTTTCACAAAATAACCGGTATCTTCTCTTGTATCATAAAAACCACGCTCACAATACACAGTACTGGAGTCACTTACTATGGTAGAAGGGCCATAGAGGTAACTTGCACCTGTTTGTGAGTAAAAATTAAGTTGCTGAGAGTTTATGGTGTATTTTGGGTTTATAATCTTTACATCACTGCTAAATTGGTAGTTTTTCTGGGATGCGTAATACCTTCCAATTCTGCTGGTTAGTGTGCTGGCGGTATCTACAACCCTACCACCGCTTCTGTAGTAAGCTTCTTGCTTTACTCTATCAAAGTAAAGGGTATCTGTTTTTAGTGTTGTTTGGGGCTCTTTAAAGACAACATCACCACTTGCAAATGCAAATTGAGTATTGCCGTTATACTCTGCATAATTACTATTCATGGAAATAGTATCTCCTTGCTTTATTTTAACCTCACCATAGGCTTTTACAAAATTATCTTTGAGGTATACATAGGCTTGATTACACCACATTTTAATACCTTCATGGATTATATATACCTGTCCTTCTGTGTCTTTGGTGTATATGAACGCATCTGGTAATTCTGGCTTACGCTCTAAATATCCAGACTGTATGTCAACCTTGGTTTTATCTGCTTGCTGATTGGTTTGAGCTAGTGTAACTCCTGTGAAAAGGAGCAGTAGCAATAGACCTATATGTGGCAACTTTTTTTGCAATATATTTTATACTGTTTTGATATACTACTCTAGGTTTAAACCAAAATATAGTTAGAAAAAATTCTTTTTTAACGGTGTATTGTTTGGGTTCTATCTGGACCTACTGAAACTATATTAATTGGAATTTCTAACTCCTTTTCTAGAAAATCGATGTATTGGTTTAATTCTTTTGGGAACTCAGAAACCGCTCTCATTTTTGTTAAATCCTCTTTCCAACAAGGAAAACTTGTATAAATTGGTGTAACGTTTTCTGGCTCAATGTTGTAGGGTAGGTGAGTAATGGTTTCTCCTTTGTATTTGTAGGCCGTACATACCTTTAGGGTATTAAATCCAGAGAGTACATCTCCTTTCATCATGTTTAATTGGGTAACTCCATTTACCTCACAGGTGTATTTTAAAGCTACTAAATCTAGCCATCCACAACGTCTTGGCCTTCCAGTTACCGCTCCAAATTCACGTCCTATTTTTGCCATTTCAACACCTACTTTATCAAAAAGTTCGGTAGGGAATGGTCCAGAACCAACACGAGTGGTGTAGGCTTTAAAGATTCCGTAGACATCTTTCACTTTATTTGGTGCAATCCCTAATCCTGTGCAAGCACCTGCTGCTGTTGTATTTGAAGAGGTAACAAATGGGTATGTTCCAAAATCAATATCTAGTAAAGATCCTTGTGCACCTTCTGCCAATATTGTTTTTCCAGCTTTTATAGCCTCATGGAAATACTGCTCACTGTCAATAAAGGTTAATTCTTTAAGGCGGTCTACAGCCTCATAGAATTCAGCTTCCATTTCATCTAAATCATACTGTATGTCAACATCATAAAACGAAATCATAGCCTCATGTTTGTTGGCCAGTTGGCGGTATTTTGTTTTCCAGTCTTTCATCTCCAAATCCCCGATACGAATCCCGTTTCTACCGGTTTTATCCATATAGGTTGGCCCTATGCCTTTTAATGTAGAGCCAATCTTTGCCTTGCCTTTACTAGCCTCACTAGCTGCATCCAAGAGCCTGTGAGTAGGCAAAATAAGGTGAGCTTTTCTTGATATTATTAACTTTGCTTTGTAGTCTATATCGAATTGATCTAAACCTTCCAATTCTTTTACAAACACAACGGGATCTATCACCACACCATTGCCAATGACATTCATGGCTGTTTTGTGAAAAATTCCTGATGGAATAGTTCTTAAAACGTGTTTAATACCGTCAAACTCTAAGGTGTGTCCTGCATTAGGACCTCCTTGAAATCGAGCAATGATATCATAATCTGCTGTCAGTACATCGACGATTTTTCCTTTTCCTTCGTCTCCCCATTGTAATCCAAGTAGTAAGTCTACTGCCATAATTGTAATGTATTTCCCTATTGTTCTGGGTTGGTTGTGTTTTTTGTCCCGTAAAAATATAGTGAGTGTTTAGATATGGTAATATCAAAAACATCTTCTATGGTTTTTTTAATATTTTGTATTCTTGGATCACAGAATTCTATAACTTCTCCGTTGTCTAGAATAACGTGGTCGTGTTGTTTGTCAAAATATGATTTTTCGTAATGTGCTTGATTTTGTCCAAATTGATGCTTACGCACCAACATGCATTCTAGCAATAATTCTATTGTGTTGTAGAGTGTTGCTCGGCTTACACGATAGTTTTTATTTTTCATTATGATATATAAAGACTCAATATCAAAATGTTCTTCCTGGTCGTAAATTTCTTGCAGTATAGCATAGCGTTCGGGTGTTTTACGGTGCCCTTTTGTCTCTAAAAATGCAGTGAACACATTTTTTACAATATCTTGATTGTTTGCTTCAGTTTTTAAACTCATAGTTTGGCAATGAATCGCTTAGCTTTATTAATACAATATTGATAACCTTTAGGTTGCCATATAATTGCAACGGATACTTAAATTTAAAAATAATATATGTTATCTGATAAAGGCTCAAAAATAGCAAAATTACAAACGAGTTACTTTATCAATTCCGTTTATTTTTTTAATGTTTTGAACCAAGTTATCAAGAATATTTTTGTTTTTAACTAAGACCACGATATTCCCAGTAAAGACCCCGTCATTGGTATCAAAATGTACCCTTTTCATATCTATATTTAAATTATTAGACACCTCTTTTGTCACGTTATTAACTAGGCCCATTACGTCAATACCGCTTATGAGTAATTCTGCTTTAAATTCTCTTTGAGAAGAATCTACCCACTTTGCTTTTTGAATTCTATAATTATAATTTCCTTGGAGCTGAACGGCATTAGGACAATTTTTCTTGTGTACTTTAATTCCTTCCGCAACGGTTAAAAAACCAAATACATCATCTCCTGCAATTGGATTGCAACAGAGGGCTATTTTATAATCTAGTTGTTGCTCATCCTTTCCAAAAACCAATTGATCAAATTTTTCTGTAATTTCATTTTTATTTATATCACTTTGGTTGGGTTGTTTTCTAATTTTATTTTTAATAAAACTCACCAACACATTTGATCTAGAGGCTGCAAAATCTTTTAATTGTTTATTGTCTATAATGCCAGCGCCCACTCTGTAAAACAAATCAAGACTTGTTTTTACTTTATAAAATTGAATTAGTTGGTTGATTGTTTTATCATCAAGATTAATTTTTAGTGATTTTAATTTACGGCGTAGTATTTCTCTACCGTCATTAGCTATTTGCTTTCGCTCTTCTTTGAGAGAAGATTTTATTTTTGATTGTGCTCTACTAGTAGAAGCATAATCAAGCCAGTTTGCTGTTGGTTTTGCGTTATTAGAAGTTATGACCTCTACTTGATCTCCACTTTGCAAGGGGTGACTCAGAGGAACTAATTTACCGTTCACTTTTGTGCCTCTTGTATGCATGCCTACTTCTGTGTGTATATGGAAAGCAAAATCTAAGGCAGAGGCCCCTTTTGGAAGTGAATATAAATCTCCCTTTGGTGTAAACACAAAAATCTCTTTTGCATAAAGGCTAAGTTTAAATTCTTCAACAAAATCTACTGCGCTGATATCTTGATTTTCTAGTGTGTCTTGTAATTTGTTAAGCCACATATCAAGCCCACCTTCATCACTGTCATTATTTTTGTATTTATAGTGAGCAGCAAATCCTTTTTCTGCTATTTCATTCATTCGTTCACTACGTATTTGTACTTCTACCCATTTACCTTTTGGCCCCATTACAGTGATGTGTAACGCTTCATAGCCTGTAGATTTTGGAGAAGAAATCCAATCTCTTAAACGCACGGGATTGGGACGAAAGTTGTCTGTAACAATACTATAGATTTTCCAGGCCAAGAATTTTTCATTGGCAAGATCGCTTTTGTATATAATACGTACAGCAAACTTGTCATAAACCTCATCAAATTTTACGTTTTGTGCCGCAATCTTTCTACGTATGCTAAAAATTGATTTTGGTCTTCCTTTTATTTCGTAGGTTAAATTCTCTGCAGTTAGTGCATCTTTAATAGTTTTTGAAAATGCAGTGATATAGGCATCTTGTTCTTCTTTACTATCTTTAATTTTGCTTAAAATGTCGTCGTATATTTCACGTTCTGTATACTTTAAGCTTAAATCTTCTAACTCAGTTTTTATTTTATACAAACCAATACGATGCGCCATGGGAGCATAAATATACAGGGTTTCACTTGCTATTTTTTCTTGTTTGTAACTAGGCATTGCGTCCATTGTTTGCATGTTATGCAACCGATCTGCAATTTTTATGATAATAACCCTAATGTCTTCATTGAGGGTTAAAAGCATTTTTCTGAAATTTTCTGCCTGCAAAGATACATCACCCTCATAAGGCATTTTAGAAATCTTTGTTAACCCTTGAACAATACGGGCAACTGTCTCTCCAAATAACTGTTCAATATCTGTAAAGGTATACTTGGTGTCTTCAATGACATCATGAAGCAGAGCAGCGGCAATAGAAGTGGCATCAAGTCCAATCTCACTGGCCACAATTTTAGCCACAGCAATAGGATGAAAAATGTAGGCCTCTCCACTTTTTCTGCGCTGGTGTTTGTGTGCATCTACAGCAACATCAAAGGCAGAGCGTATGAGTTTTTTGTCTTCCTTAGATAAAATACGATAACTTATCTTGAGCAGCTCCTTATACTGTTTTGCTATAGCTTTGTTTTCCTGCTCTATATCAATTTCTGTCATAGATTAAAAATACAAATTCCAATTTTTAAAAAAAATTATAAGAGTTTAATTTTTAAATAAAAAATCAGCGCTTAAAAACCTCGTTGTCTTTTTGCTTCAAAAATTAAAATACCGGCCGCCACAGAGACATTCATACTGTCAATGGTACCTTGCATAGGAATGTGGATATTTTGAGTGCTTTGATTGCGCCAAAGTTCAGATAAGCCCGTTGCTTCTGTGCCTACAACAATGGCAGTGGGTTTTGTAAAGTCTTGGCTATAATAGGGCTCAGATTCTTGTAAAATAGCACTAAAGACTTGTATGTTTTGCTGTGCTAGAAAATCAATAATTTCTTGGGTACTTCCCGTTGCAATGTTATTGGTAAATAAACATCCAACACTGCTACGTATAATATTTGGATTATAGAGATCTGTTTTTGGGTTGGCAATAATAAATCCGTCTAGATTTGCTGCATCTGCAGTGCGTAGTAAAGCGCCAATATTTCCTGGTTTTTCTGGAGCTTCTGCAATGAGTAGTAAAGGGCTTTTACTTTTAAATTTTAATTTATTTAAAGCGAGTTCTTTTGTTTTTACAATTGCCAAGATTCCTTCAGTGGTCTTACGATAGGCCAGCTTTTGATATACCTCTAACGATATTTCAATAATTTGAGTGTTTTCTGTGGTATGCTTAGTGCTGTTTTCTAGGCAAATTGCCTCACAAAAAAGCAGGGTTTGCAACTCATAGCCTCCTTCAATGGCAAGTTGTATTTCTCGCTGGCCTTCTACTAAGAAAATACCTTGTTTACGTCTTTCTTTTGATTTTTCTAGCAATACTAAACACTGTTTGATCAAGCTGTTTTGTGTGCTGTTTATTTTTTTATACATAGCTAAAAAAACGATTAGGGGTATTTAATGGTTTTTTACTTTTGGTTGTATTTACCCATATAACGTTTCCATAGTTCTGTTTGATGGGTTTCTAAGGAAATATCACGGCCATCAATAAAAGCGCTACTTAAATTATTTCCCATCATATCAAGGGCATCTCCATCGCTGATAAACAAAGTGGCACTCTTTCCAAGCTCAAGAGTTCCGTACTTATCAAGGCCTAAAATTTTTGCTGTATTACCAGAAATAAGCTGCAATGCTGTTTCTTTATCCATGCCTTGACTCACAAGTTGTCCTGCATAAAAGGGTAGGTTTCTTGTCTGGAAATTAGACATGCTACTATTTTGTAATCCAACGAGTAAACCTCCCTCTACAAGTAATTTAGGGAGTTTATAAGGCAAATCATAATGATCATCTGCGCTTTTTGGTAGCGCATGTGTTTGCTGAACCAGTACGGGGATATCATGCTGCTTTAAAAAAGGAATTATTTTGTATCCCTGATAGGCTCCAATTAAAACAATTTGATCTATCCCAGCTTGCTTACTAAGTGTAATAGCATCTATAATTTCTTTCTCTCCATCTGCATAGACATATAGTTTTTTGCTTCCATCAAATAGCCCTTGCATAGCTTTAAATGATTCATTTGCTGGTTGGTCTTCACCCGTACCAAAAGCTTTAGATTCTTTAAGGTAGCTAGTTATTTTTTCTACTTGTTTGGTGTAGTTCTTGTCAGGTTTATAGCCTCTTGGCTCTCCAGCCCACCATCTACCTCTTCTAAAGGTGCTTGGCCAGTGAAGGTGTATGCCATCATCTGTTTTAATAGCGGCATCTTCCCAGTTCCAGGCATCAAACTGTACAATAGATGAGCTTCCAGAGATCGTACCACCTTGAGGTGTGATTTGGCCAATCAGTACGCCATTTGGGCGCATAGACTCTACCACTTTACTCTCAGCATTGTAGGCAATGATACTTCTAATGTGAGGTATCATATCACCAATTTCGTCCTGATCATTACTGGCCCTTACCGCATTCACTTCAATAAGGCCTAATGATTTTGCAGGTGCTATAAAGCCAGGGTATACATGTTTGCCTGTTGCGTTTATAATAGTCCCTTTAGCGCTTATACCAGAGGTTCCAACGGCTGTTAAAATTCCATCTTCAAAAATAATGGTTGCATTTTCAATGGTATTTCCATTACCAATATGAGCTGTGGCTCCAGTAATGGTTATGGCTCCCTTTTGAGAAGGAGCAGGGGTCTGTTGTGCGGCTACAGATAATCCAGTTATAGCCGTTATTACAATTAATAAGTGTCTTAATGTGTTCATAATATATACGTGCTATGGTTATTAAAATTCTGTGTCACAGTGAAAATTCTTGTTTGTTTTTTTGATAGGGGGTTTTGTTTTACCTCCATTTTCCTTTTCATTAAGCATCATGGTCATTAGTATGTTTCTCTCTGCTGATATAGCTGTTCTTTTTTGCTTATCTAAGTCCAAATCAAAATAGGTTTTTCCTTCTATAATGGTTTTTTCTGCCTTAGAATATACAGACATGGGGTGGCCATTCCACAACACTAAATCTGCATCTTTTCCTATTTTAATACTCCCAACTCTATGGTCTAAGTGCAATAGCTTTGCAGGGTTTATGGTTACTGTTTTCCAGGCCTCTTGCTCACTCATACCACCGTATTTAAATGTCTTTGCAGCCTCTTGGTTTAAACGTCTAGACATTTCACCGTCATCACTATTAATAGCTACGGTAACCCCTTGAGAGGCCATTATTGCGGCATTGTAAGGGATGGCATCATTCACTTCATACTTATAGGCCCACCAGTCACTAAAAGTAGAGGCGCCCACTCCATGAGCAGCCATCTTATCTGCTACTTTATACCCTTCTAATATGTGTGTGAATGTGTTGATGCGAAAATTAAATTTTTCTGCAACTTTCATGAGCATATTAATCTCGCTTTGCACATAACTGTGGCAGCTTATAAATCGCTCCCCATTTAATATTTCAGCTAGGGTTTGCAGCTCATCATCTTTGCGGTAGGGTTTGCCACTTTTTTTCAATTCATCGTATGCTTTAGCCCTGTTAAAGTAGTTAACATACAACTGCTCTACACCCATACGGGTTTGCGGAAAACGACTGTAACTCTCCCAGTTAGATTGTTTTACATTTTCTCCTAGTGCAAACTTGATAAATTTAGGGCTGTTATCATAAAGAAGGCCATCTGCATCTTCTCCCCATTTTAGTTTTAAAATGGCAGAACGCCCACCAATGGGGTTTGCAGATCCATGAAGTATCTGTATGGAGGTAACCCCACCTGCTAGGTTGCGGTAAATGTTTACATCTTCAGGGTCTACAACATCTTCTATGGTAACCTCTGCAGAGGAGTTTTGCCCTCCCTCATTAATAGAGAGCGCTGCAATATGGCTATGCTCATCTATAATACCTGCTGTAAGGTGTTTTCCTGTAGCATCAATTTCTATAGCGCTTTTAGAAGATAGATTTTTTCCAATTTTAGATATTTTACCATCCTTTACAAGTACATCGGTATTTTTTAAAATTCCTTCTGCCTCACTAGTCCAAACCGTTGCGTTTTTAAACAGTAGGGTTTGCTCTCTTGGCTGAGTTGTGTTTCCTAGACCTACATTTGGATAGGTTATAGGCATAATCTCACGAAGGGCACCTTTAGTTGCAGTGTCTTTGTTTTTATCTGAAATGGCTTTGGCCTCGCCCATGTTTCTATTTGCATTAAAGGTAGTTTCTATACCACTAGGCAGTACTGCTTTACCTGTAAAGCTCATCGTGTTTTTTTCGATAATAGCGGTAGTGCGGTACACATCATTCGTTTCTTTATTAGTAAAAGAAAGAGTTATCCAATTGTCTTTATAGGTTAGTTTTGCAGAAAAATCTGCTTCACCAAGTGTTATTTTAGCTTTTGGTTTTGCAGCTTCTCCAGAGATTTCTAGTGTATAACTAAGCCCTGCTAAGGCTAGGTTGTAAGACCCTCTAATATCTGTTTGATCCATGGTATTGATAACACTTCTTGTTCCTTGTACCCAGTTTTCGTGAAGTGTAGTACCCTTTTCAAATAAAAGACCAGAGGTAATCAAAAAATTGGCATATTTTCCATTATCTAGCGATCCTACCTTATCGCTAATTTGGAGCATACGAGCAGGTTCAGTGGTTAGTGCCTCTAAGGCCTTTGTTTTATCTAGACCATATTTAATAGCAACTAAAAGATCTTTAGTAAAATCTTTTGGTTTTTTAGACTTAAAGGTGGTCAGGGCAAAAGGCACTGCGTTGTCTTGTAATGCTTTTGGATTTGTTGGTGCTTGGTTCCAGGCGCGCATATCTTCTAGAGATAGATAACTAGCCATATAAGGGTTACTTACATCATAGGGGTCTGGAAAATTTAATGGGATAATATAACTAGCATTGGTTGCTTTTGTTTGTTGTATCATCTCATACTCATCACCGCCCCCAACAATGAGGTAGTTAATTCCAAACTGATTTCCAATTTTGGCTGCCCTTAAGTTGTTGCTTTTGTTTCCTGCCTCGAAGATGGATACTTTATTTTTATTTTTAAGTAAAGCTTCTAATGATCTGTCTTTGGTAGGTATGTTTCCTTTTTCATACCAATGTGCATCGTGATATACTTGACGCAGCAGTGCCATGGCTCCCATTAGAGATCCTGGGTATGATTGTCTACTAGTAACACTTTTAGAAAATGAATAGTGCTGTGCTAACGCGTCATCAATAATGCGCATTGCCTGGTTGCCTTGATCGTTAAGTGCTACAAGTAGTCCTGTACCACGTGCAATACCGTCCATGCTGTGGGTGTTTACAAGACCAAAACCTTCCTTACGCATTGCTTTAGCCGTTTTTGAATCATAGGTGAAATGATCTATGGCGTTTTTCTCTGGCATGATATGGTCATTCCAGTAAAATCCATCACGTGATGCGCCGTATTGGGGAGAACGGCGTCCTCCAGAGGTGCGCTCAGGATTTTTAACCCCAAAATTTGTGTACGGATCTATAAATGAAGGGTATATAAACTTTCCTTCCAGATCTACCACAACAGTATTGCTTGGAATAGTTACGTTTTTACCAGAGGCTATTACTTTTCCTTGTTTAATAAGTAGGGTTGCATTATTTATTTTGTTTGTTGGAGAGACAAACAATGTTGCATTAGTAAAAGCGGTGTATTGTGCATTGTTTTCTTTTACGCCATCGTTTTTAGGAAAGTATTCTTGTGAAATACCAATATGCGAAATACAAAGAACAAGCAACAGCAGTATGTTTTTTTTCATAGCATTGAAGATTTATTGTTTTTTTTCTTAAAGATACCAATATATGGCATCCAAAAGGGTATGTGTAGTTGTTAAAAAAATCATAATTGAAAATTTAAAAATATTTTAAGCAAACCTTATAATGGTCTATTGTCAAAATAATTTACCATCAGGGCCACCATATAACTGTATGTTTTAATTCCTTTGGGCTGGTTGTTTGCTTTTAAAAATAAATTGTACCAGGCCTTAGATAGTTCTTCCATGGGGTTGTCATAGCTGTCCCAAAAATCACGCATTTCTTTATAGCTTTTTAAAATTCCAGGATGTATGGTCTCTAATGTTTCCAGGTATAGGTCTCTATCTCTGTAGGATAATTCATTTACACAATACCGAAGTGCGAAAATATACCCTGTGTATTTAATGTAAGTGTCATCATTGTGTATTGCTGCAAGAGTGGCTATAAAGTTAGCCTCATTTTCTTTTGCGTACCCCAACTGGTGTGCCTGTTCATGGCATGCCACTACCGGAAATTTATAAGACTTTATAAGTCCATTTACTTGCGCTTCTCCAGAGAACGGATTTAAATAACCACTATATCCCATGTAAGTAAGGCCCAGACTCCAGAGGCTTTTTTTGACACTTGTTGGCTCTAGAGACAAATTGGTAAAGGTTTTTTGAAGATTTGTATAACTGTTTTTTGTCAAATCAAGCATTTGCTTTTGAGAGTAGGGCAATTCAATCTTTACCGAATCTGCATACCCTAAGGTGTTATGAAGTTCATTTGATTTATTAATAACTCTGTTGGTCAAATCTATGAGCTGCTCGGTGGTGTAGTCATTGCCTAGATGTAATGATGTATGCAAGGGTTCCCTGTAATAATTAAAACCCCATAATAAATGAAACATAAAATACACTACAGATAGGTGGGCTGTGATATCAAAAACCAACTTTACAGGCTCACGCCTAAAGCCCTTAAAATTTTTATAAATCCAACGTAGTGCTACTATAAAAATTAAAGTGTAAAAAACATCCCCCACAGAAAAAGGTACCCAACCCCAAAGATTTCTAGCTATTTTTCCAATACAGGGATATAGCCCTAGACTATACCATTTTTCTATAAAGGAGGGATACTGTTTTAAAAATTGGATCAATACAATTTGCACGGGCAGAAGCAGCGCAATAACAAGTGTAGATTTCTTTTTAAACATGATAGCAAAATACTAAAACCATCTTAAATTAAAATCAATAGTTACAGGTATTTATTATTTCAGTAATTCTAGGGTTTTAATGCCACAAATCTTAGTTGCTTTTGTAAAATCTTAGCATAAAATCAATGTTTAAAAAAAATCAAATAGGTTACCTTTGTATTTCAATTTTAATGACAATACAATGAGTGATGCTATAAGAAACCTATCTCCAAAACCGCTTTGGAATAAATTTGCAGATTTAAACGCGGTGCCCCGTCCTTCAAAAAAAGAGCAGGGTGTGATTAAGTTCATGAAAGATTTTGGTGCCTCTTTAGGGCTTCAAACAATAGAAGATGAGGTAGGAAATGTTATTATTAAAAAACCTGCTACCCCTGGCATGGAAGATAGAAAAGCTATTGTGATGCAATCTCATTTGGATATGGTGCATCAAAAAAATAGCGATACGGTATTTGATTTTGACACACAAGGCATACAGATGTATGTAGATGGAGATTGGGTTCGTGCCAATGGAACCACTTTAGGGGCAGATAATGGGTTAGGAGTAGCAACTATTATGGCTGTTTTGGATAGTGACACCATTGCTCATCCATCCATTGAAGCGCTTTTTACCATAGATGAAGAAACTGGTATGACAGGAGCCATTGGCCTAAAAGGCGGTTTGCTTGAAGGTGAAATTTTACTAAACCTAGATACAGAAGAAGATGATGAAATAGGAGTAGGGTGCGCCGGTGGTGTAGATGTTACTGCTAGTGGAAGTTACCATCAAATACCAGCTCCAAAGGGCCAAGGGTATCGTATCACTGTAAAGGGGCTTCAAGGTGGACACAGTGGGATGGATATTAGTAAAGGTTTAGGAAATGCAAATAAAATGATGAACCGTTTGTTGGCTGCAAATAAAGATATTGCCCATATTGCATCTCTTGCCGGCGGATCACTTAGAAATGCAATTCCTAGAGAGAGTACCGCCATAGTTGTAGTTGCAACCCAAGATATTTCTGAGTTTGTATTGCAGATGGAGAAACTTCAATTTAACCTGGTTGAAGAGTACAGACTACTTGAGCCAGATTTAACCATAGAAACTCAGAAAATAGACCCTCCACAGATGGTTATGGCTTCTAAGGATCAAACCACATTTATAAATGCAGTGTATGCAAGCCATAATGGTGTGTATAGAATGAGTCCAGCTATTAAGGGGCTTGTAGAGACTTCCAATAATATTGCAAAAATTTCTGTTAAAGATGCAACCCTGAAGATTGAATGCCTTACCAGATCTTCTGTAGATTCTTCTAAGGATGATATGGCAGCAACATTAACATCCGTTTTTGAGTTGGCAGGGTATGATGTGGATTGCAGTGGTTATTATCCTGGATGGGCTCCAAATATGGATAGTGCTATTTTAAAAGTAGTAGAGTCTTTATACATTTCTCTTCATGGAGAAAAGCCTAATGTGGCTGCTTGTCATGCAGGTTTGGAGTGCGGTATATTAGGACAAAACTATCCAAAGATGGACATGATAAGTTTTGGACCTACCATTAAAGGAGCACATTCTCCAGATGAGCGTGCGAGCATATCAAGCGCACAAAAATATTGGAAATTTGTTTTAGAGATATTAAAAAATATACCCCTAAAATAAATCTTGTATCTATTTGGTGTATTAACACAGCAAAAAGCCCGACGGATCTACCGTTGGGCTTTTTTTTATGATTTTTTTTAATGAAATTTCTATTTTTGGGCTGTAATTTCTATTTCAAACACTAGGTCAGCGTTTGGAGGAATTACATTACCAGCTCCGCGTTCGCCATATCCAAGATAAGAAGGGACAAAAGCAGTTACTTTATCTCCAACAGACATCATAAGGAGCGCCTCAAGAAAGCCTGGGTTTAATTGTGCGTCTTTACTGTAAGACATTACAATAGGGGTATAACCATTTTGAGCTTCACGTTGTGGGTTGATCATGTTATAATCTCTAGCCAAGATTGCTCTATTGGTATCAAATAACTTTCCGTTATCTTCTAGAAACCCAGCATAGTTCACTAGCACTTTTGTGCCCTCTGTTGGACGTTTGGTTTGTGTTTTGGTATCCCAGTGTACTTTAAGACCAGAGGGGAGTGTTTGAGCATCTTGTTTGAGTGCATCAAATTTTACTTTCATACCATCTGCATATTTTGTAATAGCATCTAGTTTGGCTTTGTTTTCCTGTTCTATTTTGGTCATTGCATCAGTAAAAGAAGTAATTTTTTGTCCTCCTTTGTTAATGATGTTTACCGTTTTAATCATCACATCATCTAAAGGTTTGTTGCTTTGTGGTTGTACATCAACAAGACCAATGGCGTCAACAACCTCAATGCCTTCAACAACCTCACCAAATACGGTGTGCTTACCGTTTAGCCATGGTGTTTCTTTAAGTGTTACGAAGAACTGGCTACCATTGGTAGCAGGACCACTATTTGCCATAGATAAGATTCCTTTTCTGTCATGAACCAGCGCTGGTACAATCTCATCAGGGAATTTATATCCAGGATTTCCAGAGCCTGTTCCTGTTGGATCACCACCTTGAATCATGAAATCTTTTATTACTCGGTGAAATATAACACTGTCATAAAACTTTTTTCCTTTGTGTTTGTCATCTACCATTTGGTTGGTTCCTTGTGCTAGTGACACAAAGTTGGCAACTGTAAGTGGGGTAGCCTCGTTGTATAGTTTTGCTACAAAGGTTCCTTTGTTTGTGATAACTTCTGCATATACCCCATTTGGAAGATCTGGGTATTTATTCTGGCATGACATAATTGTTATTGCTAATAAAAGTACTAATGAGATTCTTTTCATGATAATTGAACTAAATTTATTGATTTTGATTTATTGATAGTAATGTAATATCACTGGTAATAGGTTCGTTGGTACCTAATTTTTTTTCAATGCCATAGTAACCATAGGCCTTGTATGATGGAAATATAAAAGTAGCTTTTTCTCCTGGGCTTAATAGTTTAACGCCCTCTCTAATTCCAGAAATTAAATCCTGGTTTGATTGATCTACCCTATAGGTCTGAATTCCGTTCTCTTTGGCTGAAACTATAATATTTCCCTCTAAGTCTTTTACGTTATAGGTAAAAGTAATAAGGTCTCCCAGGGCAGGGTTTTGTTTTGAAATGGTGCTATCTCTTTGAGTTAGGGTATACCAAAATCCACTTTTTGAAGAAATATAATCATGCAGGCTGTCTGTTTTTATCATTGCCTCTATGATAGACTTCTCCTGCTTGTATATACGTTTGTTGCGCGCCACAGAGGCTTCAATAAAACTTCCAGAAGAAGATTTAACAGGAGTTCTAGCTTCAGGATTTTGGCAACTAGTACCTATAAAAGTAAGCATCAAATATGCAATAAAAGTGCGCATCATATTATAATTGATCTTTGTAATTTGGTAATATACTAATAAATTGAGTTACCGTATCTTTTAGAGACAATAGGCTTCTTCCTCCTGCAGCATTGGTGTGTCCTCCGCCATTGTAGTGAGTCCTAGAAAATTCATTGACAGAAAAATCACCTTTACTTCTAAGTGAAATTTTCACAATATTTTCTTGCCTGTTTTCAATAAAAATAATAGCAAAAACAATACCCAATACAGATAAGGCATAATTAACAAAGCCTTCTGTATCTCCCTTTTTAAAATTATTATCATCAAGCTCTTTTTGGGATATGGTAATATAGGCAGTATGATACTTTTCAAGTACTACTAGATTATCTAGGGCAACACCCAGCAGCTTTATTCTAGAACTAGAGTTGGTATCATATACGTTTTGATGAATTTCAGCATTTTTGGCTCCATGTTCTATCAAAGAAGCTATTACTCTATGGGTGACGGCTGTAGTAGATGGAAATCTAAATGAGCCAGTATCTGTCATTATACCTGTGTACAAAAGGGTAGCAATTTGTGGAGTAATATGTTGTTGGCCTTTAAGGGAAGTTATAAAATGAAATATCATCTCACAGGTAGAACCCATGGTAGTATCAGAGTATGTTATAAGGGCATAATTGTCAGGTTGTTGATGGTGATCTATCATCACAAAGGCAGCCTCGCTTTTCTCTAAGGCGGCTTGCATATCTCCCACACGGCTCAAAGAATTAAAATCTAAAGTAAAGATTACATCAGCATTTTCAATAGCCTCAAGCGCCTGTGTGTTTTGTTTTTCAAAATTAAAAATAGTATTAGTACTTGGCAGCCATGTTAAAAAATCAGGGAAATCATTTGGCATTACAACTTGACTTTTTTGACCTGTAGATTTTAAATATAAGTTTAAACCAAGGCAGGAGCCTATAGCATCGCCATCGGGGTTTTTATGACCAATAATCACACAATTTTTTGGTGTAGAAAGTAGTTCTTTTATCTGAGATGTAATTGCTGTATTCATAAGCTACGAAGATACAATTAATAACAATATATACTTTAAAAATTTTAAAGGTTCATTGTTTTTTAGTGCTCTAAATATGACAGGGCAAGAGCCTTTTGGTTTTAAATAATTGTTATTAATGTCACTTTTTTACTATTGTGGATTAAAATGTAACATAAAAGTTTATTTTTGCACAAAATTTAATAAGATTATGAGAACAGACAGAACCTTTACAATGTTAAAGCCAGACAGTGTTGAAAAAGGAAACATTGGAGCTATTATAGACAAAATAAATGCAGCAGGTTTTAGAATTGTTGCTATGAAATTAACACACATGACTACGCAAGATGCGCAGGAATTTTACGCAGTACACAGCGAGCGTCCATTTTATGGAGAGTTGGTTGAGTACATGACACGTGGTCCTGTTGTAGCCGCTATTTTAGAGAAAGATAATGCAGTTGCAGACTTTAGAACCTTAATTGGAGCCACCAACCCAGCAGATGCTGCGGAGGGTACCATCCGCAAGTTGTATGCTGCCTCTATGGGAGAGAATGCTGTTCATGGAAGTGATAGTGATGAGAATGCTGCTATTGAAGGCGCGTTTCATTTCTCAGGTAGAGAAATGTTTTAGTACTAAACATACCGTATTTAAAAAGCCGTTTATCATAAATATAAACGGCTTTTTAAATTTAGAGTACCCGTAAAAGTTATCTAAGCACTACTTTGTCAATTAAGTTTTTGCCTAGTTCCTCATTTAAAAGGCGAATTATCTTTTCTCTTCCATAGCTCAGTTCTTCTCTAAGCACTGAAGAGCTTAATTGCACATATAAAATATCTCTCTCCAATATTACCTCTGTAGTGTAATTAGCAACTCCTGGGCCCATGACTTTTAACCAAGCATTTTTAGCATCTACTTTATCTAAGCCTTTTGCAAGTTTTCCTTTACCAATAAAAGCTTTTAGCACATCACCAATGGTGGCTTCTTCTGTGTTTCTTTTTGCCATGATTTATAGTGGTATTTATTGATATTTATTTAAAATTAAATTTCTCAAAGCGTTTGTAAATATATTCTTTGCCTTGCTTGTTTACAATACGTAATTTTTCTTTGGTAGCTTCCTTCACTTTCTCAACCCAAATACTCTCTGGGTTTTGATACCGCAAGATCAGCTCACCTGAAGATCCATCTATGGTAAAAGTTTCTGTGGCACCATTGTTTTTAAAACTACCATCTAATTGCGGGCTTACCTTGGTGCGTTTGCCGAAATTTCCATCTACAGTAATATAATCTACAATAGTACTAATTTTAAATTCTTTTGTTTCTCCCTCTAGTGTAGTTACTTTTTCAATTTCCCAATAACCAGAAAGATTTTCTTTAAGCTCTTTTGTGTTTTGTTGACAGCCAAAAATACTTGTAGATACAATCAAAAACAAACCAATATGTACATACTTTTTCATCTTCTACAATTTAAAAAGCATATAGCTTTTGTGAATTTCTTTTACAACAGCTTCTGTTCTTTGGGCATGTGTGTCACTAATAAAAATTTGTCCAAAGCTGTCATCATGCACTAGTTTTATTATTTGTGCAACCCGCTGTTGGTCAAGTTTGTCAAAAATATCATCTAGAAGTAGGATAGGAGTGACCCCGTTTATTTTTTTTATAAAGTCAAACTGGGCTAGTTTTAATGCAATTAGAAATGATTTTTGTTGCCCTTGAGAACCAAATTTTTTAATAGGGTGACCATCTATTTCAAAAACCAAATCATCTTTATGAATTCCAAAGCCTGTATACTGCATCATTTTATCTTTGGAGATATTGTTTTTTAACAAACTTAGTAGTGTGGCGTCTTCTAGTTGGCTTTTATATATAAGAGAAACCTTTTCTGAACTATTGCTTATTACTTTGTGGCGGGCCAAAAATATAGGGAGAAATTCTTCTAGGAAAGCTGCTCTTTTTTCAAATATTAGGGTTCCATATTGTGTGAGTTGCTCGTCATAAATATCTAGGGTGTCTTGATTGTGCGTTTGGTTTGCCGCAAAATACTTTAGTAAAGAATTACGCTGCAGGAGCACTTTGTTGTAGTTAATTAGGTGCTGCAGGTAGGATGGGTCTGCTTGAGATATCACACCGTCTATAAATTTTCTTCTCGTATCACTTCCTTCCACAATTAAATCACGATCTGCAGGAGAAATCAATACAAGAGGCAGAAACCCAATATGTTCACTAAATTTCTCATAGACCTTAGCATTGCGTTTTACTATTTTTTTATTGCCACGTTTGGCGCTCACGTTTATTTTTTCTGGTCTGCCATTTTTTAAGTAGCTTCCTTCAACAACAAAGAAATCTGTACCATGGCGCATGTTTTGTCCTGTAATGGGATTAAAATAGCTCTTTCCGAAGGACAGGTGATAAATAGCGTCCAATACGTTGGTTTTTCCTACTCCATTTTGACCAACAAAGCAATTTATCTTGGCATCGAAGGTAAAAGACTGCGATTCAAAGTTTTTATAGTTAAGTAAAGAAAGTTGCTCTAATTGCATTATAATATGATGTTTACAGACTATTTAAAAGTAAAATAGGTTTTTATTTTGGACTTGTTTTTCTTTCTGCAAATTATTGAAAAATAACAAATCTTTTAGCTTTTATATTCTGATAAAAATTTTATTTTTGCGGTACACAAAAAATCAATCTATGGCAACGTACAAAAAACGAGGCGGAAAAATAAAATCAAAATCAGAGGCAGTAAATGATTCTGAGCTTTTAGAAGGAGAAAGTACCACAGCTGAGGTTTTTAATACCTTAGATGAAACTGCTAATAAAACCGAAGAGTGGGTTGAGAAAAACCAAAAAGTTATTTTAATAGCCGTAGGTGTTATTGCCATTACTGTGTTGGCATATTTAGGTTTTATAAATGTTATACAAGAGCCAAAAGAGAAAGAGGCCATGAGCGAGATGTACCAAGCTCAAGAGTACTTTGACCAAGCACTTACAGCACCCGTAGCTAGTGATTCTTTATACAACCTTGCCCTTAATGGAGGAAATAGCAAATACGGTTTCTTAGATATCATAGAAAACTATGGTGGCACAAAAGCTGCCAACGTATCAAGTTATTATGCAGGAGTTGCATACCTGAATATCAATGACTACAAAAATGCTATTTTATATCTAGATGCTTTTAGTAGTGATGACGCTATGCTTGGTCCTTTAGCAAAAGGAGCTATCGGCGATGCCTTTGTACAGTTAAACCAAATGGATAAAGCTCTTGAGTATTACCAAAGTGCTGCAAGCATGCAAGCTAATGAGTTTACTACCCCTCGTTTTTTATTAAAAGCAGGTATTGTTGCATTAGAAACTGGAAATACAATAAAAGCAGTAGCTCATTTTACAAGCATCACAGAATTATATCCTAAAGCTACCGAGGCTGTTAAAGCCAAGACGTATTTGAGCAAAGCAAAAGCAATGCAATAATTTTATCTACCCAGGTAGATACCCTATATGGCAACAAAAAATACAAATTTATCTGTATATGATAAAGCGACAATCCCAAATGCGAAAAATTTTCGATTTGGGATTGTTGTTTCTCAATGGAATCCTGCAATAACCGGCGGGATGTTTCAAGGTGCCTTTGATGCTATTTTAGACTGTGGAGGTATTAAGGAGAACATTGTTAGGTGGGATGTACCAGGAAGTTTTGAACTTATTTACGGATGTAAAAAAATAACACAAAGCTATGATATGCTAGATGCAGTAATAGCTATAGGGAGTGTTATAGAAGGCCAAACAAAGCATTTTGATTTTGTTTGCCAGGGTGTTTCTCAGGGCATCAAAGATCTAAACATCCAAGGTGATATACCAGTTATATTTTGTGTACTAACAGATCATACCATGCAACAGGCCATCGATAGAAGTGGCGGGGCGCATGGTAATAAAGGAGTAGAAGCTGCAATCGCTGCAATAAAAATGGCTCAGTTGCGAAAAGAAGCTTCCTTCTAAGGGGTATTTTAAATAGGTTTTAGAATATTTTTCTAAAGACCTTTAGTTCTATTTCTACTAGTTTTCACTACATTTTATAGTGTTGAAAAATTGTCAGCTCTTGGGCTATAACAAAACTCTATTTTTAGGTATCTTTGATGTAATTGCACACAAGTATGGGGCCTATAAAATTTACTATTATAAAAAAGTTAAAGTCAAACAACCGCTTTAACTATACTCCACGCTACTACAAAGGAAAACAAGGTGTTGAAGATGCAAAGCAAACCACAAAGTTTGATGCCTACGCAGATACCTACAATGAAAATGATTATGCCGGGCAGTGGCAAAATGCTAGGGTTCACAACCGAAATCGCAATAATATGGCCTTTAATAAAACAGTATTAATTGTGGTGGCTGTGTTGGTATTTATTTTCTTATATATTATTGATTTTGACCTATCAATTTTCTCTAGCTAATGCCAGATATTATACAATTATTACCAGACCACGTTGCAAATCAAATTGCTGCTGGAGAAGTTGTTCAAAGACCCGCTTCTGTAGTTAAAGAGCTATTAGAGAATGCTATTGATGCAAAGTCTACAAGTATTACACTTGTTGTTAAAGATGCAGGAAAAACCCTAATACAGGTCACAGACAATGGTACAGGAATGAGTCCGTCAGACGCCCTGTTGAGCTTTGAGCGTCATGCAACTTCAAAAATTAAAATTGCTGAAGATTTATTTAAACTTAATACCAAAGGTTTTAGGGGAGAAGCCCTGGCATCTATTGCTGCAATTGCACATGTTTCTTTAAAAACAAAACTGCATGATCAGCAAATTGGTACCAAGATCAATGTTGAGGGTAACAAAGTAGTGGGCCAAGAACAAGCTGTAGTTCCAGAGGGCACTACCATTGCTGTTAAGAATTTATTTTTTAATATTCCTGCAAGGCGTAATTTTTTAAAATCAAATCCTGTAGAAACCCGTCATATCATAGATGAGTTTCATCGTGTAGCACTTGCGCATCCTGATATTGCATTTACCATGACCCACAATGATGACCTTGTTTTTAATTTACCCCTGAGTAATGTTAGACAACGCATTGTAAATATCTTCGGCTCTAAAACAAATGAAAAATTAGTTCCGGTTGCAGAAACTACAGATATATTAAAAATTGATGGCTTTGTTCTAAAACCAGATTTTGCTAAGAAAAGTAGGGGGCAACAATTCTTTTTTGTGAACGATCGTTTTATTAAAAGCCCCTATCTTAACCACGCTGTTAACGCTGCCTTTGAAGGCTTGATAAAACCGTCTCTACATCCAGGTTATTTTCTTTTTCTGGAGGTAGATCCAAAGTCTATAGATATTAATATACATCCTACCAAAACCGAAATAAAATTTGATGACGAACATGCACTTTATGCTATGGTTAGAGCAACTATAAAACATAGTTTAGGACAGTTTAGTATTGCTCCTGTGTTAGATTTTAACAGAGAGAGTAGCCTAGATACACCTTATGATTATAGCAATAAGCCACCTGTGACTCCAACCATTGATGTAGATAAAGATTTTAATCCTTTTAGTGCAACACCAAAACAAAAAAACATAGATTTCCCTTACAAAAGAGATAAATCTTCAGCCCACTGGGATTCTTTGTATGTAGGGTTAAATGATACGCAAGCCACAGACGGTTCTTATTCTCCAGAAACACACCTTAGCTTTGAAAGTGAACAAGTAACTGGATCTCTTTTTCAGGAGCAAGGCCCTGTGAGTGCACAACTTACATTTCAATTACAAAATAAATATATTATTAGCCCCATAAAAAGTGGTATGATGGTTATTCATCAACATCTGGCCCACCAGCGTATTTTGTATGAAGAATTGTTAAAAAACATTACAGTGCATCAGGGCGTGAGCCAGCAACTGTTATTTCCATTGGAGCTTCCCTTTTCTATTCCAGATATGGAGGTGCTTCAAAAAATTCAAGAACAATTAGAGTATACAGGCTTTGTTTTTGGTGCCTTTGGAGAGGACACTTTATCTATAACAGGTATTCCTGCAGCTTTGTTAGAGGATCAAGCCTGTATGGTTCTGGAAAAATTAATTCAAGACATTATCGATGAGGTTCCTGATGCTGGATTTAGCCAAAATGATTTATTGGTCCGCTCTATGGCCAAAAGCATGGCTATTAAAACAGGGGTAGCACTAAATAGCAAAGAAAGAGAACATTTGGTAAACCAATTGTTTATGTGCAAAGAACCTAGCGTTTCTCCTTCAAACCAGGCGGTTATTATCACGCTAGATGCAAATGATTTCGACAAAAAATTTATATAAGTATAAAAAAAGCATCCTTTTATAAAGGCCACTATATGGGAAGAATAACAGATACTGTTAAAATACTAATTATTATCAATGTCATTGTCTATGCAGGTTCTGTGTTTGTTGGTGATGTTGCTTATAGATTGTTTTCTTTATATTATTTTGAACATCCAGATTTTCAAATCTGGCAACCCATTACCCATCTTTTTATGCATGACAGAAATGGTTTGATGCATATTTTCTTTAATATGTTTGGTTTGTATATGTTTGGAGCTCCTTTAGAGGAACGTTGGGGACAAAAAAAGTTTTTATTTTTTTACTTTTCGGCTGGTTTAGGTGCCGCTTTTATTCACTCTTTGGTTGGGTATTACCAAGTACATAGCGCTATGGATGCTTTACTTAGTGCAGGAGTGTCTCAAGAAGATATCAACGCAATTATGACAACTGGACAATACAATACCGCTTTTTTAAATTCGGTCCCTCTGCAAACTATAGAGCGATTGTTTATAGAATTTAACACCCCAGCAGTAGGAGCCTCAGGTGCTTTGTACGGGATACTAGTGGCCTTTGGGCTTATGTTCCCAAACACTGGACTGATGTTACTATTTTTACCATTTCCTATTAAGGCGAAATATTTTATACCAGGATTATTACTAATGGATTTATTTTCTGGACTAACAGGTTTTTCTTTGTTTGGCGAAAACATTGCAAATTGGGCGCACATTGGCGGGGCTTTATTTGGTTTTGTTATGGCCTATTACTGGAAGAAAAACGATTTAAATTATACCCGTTGGGATTAACCTATGCAAGGACAAAACGTATTATATAAATTTAAAACATTGAACATTGCAAGCAAGCTGATAGTGATTAACATCGCGGTTTTCTTGTTGTTTTTTATTGCCTCATTTTTATTTAACACCTCAAGTGAGGTCTTAATGCAGTGGTTTGTCTTGCCAGAAGAGCCTATTGAGGTTTTAAAGCAACCTTGGTCTTTACTTAGCTATAGCTTTTTACATGGTGGTTTTTTACATATTTTGTTTAACATGATATGGTTAAACTTCTTCTCTAAATTTGTATTGAATCTCTTTAGTGAGAAACGCTTTCTTACGGTATACCTATTGGGAGCCCTATATGGCGGGCTTTTGTTTGTGACGGCCTATAATGTCTTTCCAGTATTCCAAAGTAAGGCTGGGTATCTCTTAGGAGCTTCTGCATCTGTATCTGCACTGATGGTGTTTGCTGCTACATACTCTCCCAATATATCTTTTCGATTCTTTATGGTGACCATTAAACTATGGCAACTTGCTGTAGGATTATTTTTATTAGATTTATTTAGATTAGGATCTGGCACCAATCCTGGAGGTATGCTCTCTCATATAGGCGGAGCCGTTTTTGGTTATCTATACGCAGTACAATTGGCAAAAGGGAATGATATTGGTCTATGGTTTGAAAAAATAGTTGCGAGCCTAGCCAATATGTTTAAGACAAGAAAGAGCACCCCTTTTAGAAAAGTGCATAAAACACCAAAAAATAGCTCAAAGAGAAAAGTAACTGGAGTCAAGGATGAGCGTCAAATAAAAATAGATGGTATCTTAGATAAAATAGGTAAAAGTGGCTATGAAAGTTTAACCAAACAAGAAAAAGATTTTTTATTTAAGGCTGGAGATAAATAACATACATAATTTTGAAAAAGTTATCAATTTTCGGGAAGATATTATTTTGGTGCAATAGCATTGTAGCCGTGTTGCTTTTGGTGTCTTTTATAGTGCCCTACCTTCCTCCAAAACAATTCTCGAGTTTATCGTTACTTAGTCTTGGCGTATCTCCTCTAATAGTTCTTACTTTTTTGTTTGGAGTGTATTGGGTAGTTAAGTTAAAAAAACAATTTATAGTATCTGCCGTGATGCTTGTAGCAGCATATTTTTTTTTAAATCCATTTTATAAGTTTCCTTCTAATGAGCAACTCTCTTCTAGTGAGAATACCATCTCTGTACTAAGCTATAATGTGCGTTTATTTAATGCCTATCAAAACGACATTGATAGGACTACAATTTCAGAAGTGTTAGACAGTACCCTTAAAACAGCTAATTCCGATGTTATTTTTATCCAAGAATATTATAGAAAAACAACACAGAAGTTTCCGGGATATCCATACAGCTATATTCATTTTAAAAACAAAAAGATTGGCCTTGGTTATGCTGTTTTTTCAAAACATCCTCTGGTAAATACTGGGGCTTTTGATTTTGAAAAATCAAATAACAATAGCCTTTATGCAGATTTAGTAAAAGGCACAGATACCCTAAGGCTTTACAATGTGCATTTAAAATCTTTAGGAATTACCGCTTCTATAAATTCTCTGCAAGAACAAGACAAGGAACAATTGTTTAATAGAACAGGGGCTAGGTTTGAAAGACAGCAAGATCAAGTTGAAATATTGCTAAGCCATATAAGGGCCTCAAAACATCCTGTTATTTTAGGGGGAGATTTTAACAACACGGCATTTTCTTATGTGTATAGGAAACTACTCAGTGGCATGAAAGATGCGTTTGTAGAAAAGGGTAGGGGTTTGGGTACTACTTTTATGTTTGATTTCTACCCTATGCGTATTGATTATATATTTGGCTCAAAAGAGTTGGAGGTTATAGAGTTTACTTCTTTAGAGCAAACCTTCTCAGATCATTTTCCTATTGCGGCTGTCTTTGGTTTACCTAAATAAGTGAGCTTTCCAGAGTTTGGCTTTGCAAATAATTTAATGTGTTAGGCCCCTCATTAAACAACAAATCTATAATAGATAAATTCCCGATATAACCATGATTGGCTTCAAATACCTGGTGGTAGGGGTCAAAATTATAGCTTGGTTCTTTTTTACAATTTGCCAAGTGGCGCATATCTAGTAGTTGGGTGTGTTTATCAAATACATTTGAGCTTAGTATTTGAGCTTCCAGACCAATGAGCTCTGCAATAGTTTCTAATATTTTAATATTAAAATCTTGTAATTTTAAAACAGGGCTTTTAAAAAGCAGGGCCAAATCATCTTCATAAAACTCAAAATAGGGAGATGTTCTGTAGGCTATTTGTATAGACTTCCAGTGCTCTGTAAGCCAAGGGAAGTTGTTTTCTGGAGCAACATCTTTGGTTTTTTGATGCCGTATATTTTTTGAATGCCGTATGGGTATATTTAATAGTAATTTTCCATTACTATGCGCTATGTAGGCTCTGTTTCTGTAGGTTTGTTTTTGATAATTGTCTTGTATCTCTAGGGTTACTTTATCTGCTTTAGCTATCGCAACCATTGTTGCAATAGGTGGGAAGTAGCTAGGATAAATTAGGATATGTTGCTTCACTTTTTATTTATGCTTTCTTTCTTTTTTGAAACCAGCGAAAACCAAACCATCCTGCTAGTAGTACTAGAAAAGGAATAAAATAAGAGGTTGTTTCTCCCTTACCACTAACGGTAGTAAAGAAACGATCCCAGCGTATTTTATTTAATAAGCCCTTTGCTTTGCTATTAAAACTCATCCAAACAAAAACAGGTTTACCTACCACATGATTCATAGGTACATATCCCCAAGAACGGGCATCTTGAGAGTTGTTGCGATTGTCTCCCATCATCCAATAGTAATCCATTGTAAAGGTGTACTGAGTAATGGGTTTTCCGTTTAAAAGTACGGTAGTACCGTTTTGTGTTATGGTATTGTCTATGCCCAGCTCACTTCCTTCATAAACCTCTATAATACGTTTGTAAAAAGCAATACTCTCTGGAGTAATAGCAACTTTTTTTCCTGCTTGGGGTATGTAAATGGGCCCAAAATGATCATTATTCCATGAATTTACAGCAGTCTGAGGAAATATCCCCTGATCTTTCACGCCTTTCTCTGCCATCTTTCTTTCTGCGCTTATTACATCTGGATAGTTTTTAATGCCTTGGTAAGCCTTATCTGTTAAATGAGCTGTATAAGTATATACTCCCGTAGCTCTATCCAGCGCTGTGGCATACATATCACTAACTCCATATCTATTAGAAAAGTAGTTGTTTGGCTCAGGCAAAAGCCTTCTTTGACCGTCAACTTTTACTAGAACACTTTTTGATGTAATGGTATAGGCAAATTGTAATTTTGCACGATCTGGCAAATCGTTTTTTGTACCGTTTATGTATACATACCCATCACGTACCTCTAGAGAGTCTCCAGGGAGACCAACACATCGTTTTACATAATTTGATTTTTTATCAATAGGTTTATACATTTCTCCGGAGGGAGGTGGGCCTATATCTACAAAATTATCAATGGGCCAATTAAATACCACAATATCATTGTGCTCAATATCTTCAAAGCCAGTTATTCTTATACTTGGCAGCTGCGGCTTTGGTACATAAGACTTTGCCCTGGTACCCATAAATACATCATGCATCATTGGCATTGCAATTGGGGTCATAGGTGTGCGGGCACCAAAGTGAAACTTACTTACAAATAGAAAATCACCCACCAAAAGTGTTTTTTCCAGTGATGAAGTAGGTATTACAAATGGTTGTATCACATAGGTGTGCACTATAGTGGCCGCAACTATAGCAAATGCTAGAGAGCCAAACCACTCTACCAGTGCGTTGGGTTTTTTTAAATCCTCATCCTGTAAATAAGTAAGCTGTTGAGTGTAATTAACATAAAACAAATACAAACCTCCAGATGCAATTACCAATAAGCTATCTAGTGTACTTGTTTTTCCATATCTGTTTAGTAGTTCTACCCATAAAACCGGAAACATAATAAGGTTCACAATAGGTATAAACAGCAGTAGTGTCCACCACCACGGGCGTTTTAATAATTGTATTAATACCACAGCATTGTATAAAGGAACTGCTGCTTGCCATGATTTTTTACCTGCTGCAACATAAAATTTCCAAGTACCTAAAAAGTGTACTACTTGTATTATGACAATAAATGCCAACCAGTTAACTAAACTCATATTTTATTTTATTTTCTGAAATACAAAACATATTCCGTGTATCTGTTTTATGTACTTACTAATAGTATTCAATTTTTATAATCCTAACACGTCTTTCATGGTGAAAATTCCTTTTTTACTTACAAGGAATTCTGCAGCAATAACTGCCCCCATTGCAAAACCTTCCCTACTATGGGCCTCGTGTTTAATTGTTATGGTGTCTATTTTTGATGTAAAAGCAACACTATGGGTGCCTTTCACATCTGCTTCTCTTGTGGATTTTATACTTACAGCATCTGTTGTTGTATGGTCTAAACTCCATGTGTTTTTATCGCTATAAGGTAGTATGTCTTCTACTAGTGTGATTGCCGTACCGCTAGGAGCGTCTTTTTTTTCTGTATGATGAATTTCTTCTACAGATACCTTGTAATCACTCCAAGGCTTCATTAATAGGGCCAAATGTTCATTTAAATTAAAAAACAAATTCACGCCAATGCTAAAGTTTGAAGCATAAATAAAACTACCAGCACTTTGTATACAGGCCTCTTCTATAGCTTTTTTTTGATCTAACCATCCTGTAGTACCAGATACTACCGGAATTTTCGCTTTAAAACACTTTGTTATATTAGTTACAGCGGCCTCTGGAGTAGAGAATTCTATGGCAATCTCTGCATCTTTAAAATTTCCGCTTTGGGTAGATGCACTACTTTTATAAACAATTTCATGGCCTCTGTATACAGCTATTTTTGCTATAATCTTACCCATTTTTCCAAATCCTAAGAGCGCTATTTTCATTTTAGTGTATATCTAAGGCTAAGCCCATAACTTGGTTGGGCAATATTTGTAGTATTTAGTTTTGGTGTTATAGAAAGATCATCACTAATATTATACTGCTTTAAATGCGCATCTACGTTTGCATCAATAATGTTCAATATATAAAACCCAAGTGATACAATAATACTAACATTTTTATTTCTTTGAGCACTTTTCTGAGCGTCAATTAGTCTATTGTTTGAAATTAGTGGTGTGCTGCCTGGGCCAAAAAACTCATCATCTGTATACCCGGCAAGCCTTCGTTTGTAGGCATCTCTAAAACGATTATAATCTGTATCATTTTTCATGTAAAAATAGACTCCCGTTCCAATTCCTGCATAGATTACAGGTATTTTCCAGTATTTTCTATTGCTTACTTGACCAAGTCCAGGCAGTACCGCAGAGTAAAAAGCAGCCCTTGCAGGCGCTAGAGGATCATAGGCTTGTTTTTTAGTTGCAGTATCTTTAACAATAAGATTGATTTGCTTGGATACAGAATTAACTTGCCCTTGAGCAACCACTGGTATGCTTGCTATAAGTAAAAAAATATAGAGGAGTTTACACTTCACGAGAGTAGCTTGAGTAGGCGGTCAAAATCTTCCTTGTTTTTAAAGGGTACTATAAACTGCCCCTTACCTGTATCATTTACTTTAACATCAATATTAGCGTTTAATGCAGCAATGAGTTGTTTTTTTGCCTTGAGCACATATTTTGGCACTATTTTGACAGCTTTGTGTGATGAAGATCTAGTCTTTTTTTCACCTCTCACTAAAATTTCTGTTTCACGTACAGATAATTTATCAGCTAGAATTTTAGCGTAAATTTCAAGCTGTGAGTCTAGGTTTTCAACATTTATAAGAGCTCTACCATGACCCATAGTAATAAACCCGTCTCTCATTCCCGTTTGTATAATAGGGTCTAATTTCAGTAATCGTAAATAGTTGGCAATGGTTGATCTGTTTTTACCAACACGATCACTCATTTGGCTCTGGGTTAAATCAATTTCTTCTATTAGGCGCCTGTAGGAGAGTGCAATTTCTATAGGATCAAGATCTTCCCGTTGTATGTTTTCCACCAGTGCCATTTCCAAAGATTCTTGGTCATTGGCAATGCGTATGTAGGCTGGTATGGTTGTAAGCCCTAATAGTGAAGAAGCTCTAAAACGACGCTCACCACTTACTAGTTGGTATTGGTTAAAACTAAGTTTACGCACTGTTATAGGCTGTATAACTCCTAACTCTTTAATAGAGGAGGCTAGTTCTAAAAGCAAATCTTCGTTGAAACTGGTTCTGGGCTGAAATGGGTTTACTTCAATGGCAGTTAATTCAAGCTCCAAAATATTTCCTACAACTTTGTCGGCATTTTTATCATTTGCAGATTCAATGTCGTTGGAAGGGTCTTTCAAAATGGCAGAAAGGCCACGTCCTAGTGCTTGTTTTTTTGTTGCTTTAGCCATATTGTATTTACTAGGCGATTACTTTTATTTATTTTTCTGTATTAATTCCTCTGCCAAACTAAGGTAATTGTTGGCGCCTCTGCTACTTGCATCATAACTAATAATGCTTTCCCCATAACTAGGGGCTTCACTTAAACGCACATTGCGCTGAATGATTGTATTAAATACCATTGCGTCAAAATGTTTTTTCACTTCTTCTACCACTTGATTTGACAATCTTAATCTAGAGTCATACATGGTAAGAAGTAGGCCTTCAATATCCAACCCCGAGTTGTGTACCTTTTGTACACTTTTTATTGTGTTTAAAAGCTTACCAAGACCCTCTAGTGCAAAATACTCACATTGTATTGGTATGATAACAGCATCTGCAGCAGTTAAAGCATTTAGGGTTAATAGTCCTAGAGATGGCGCGCAATCTATTATGATATAGTCATAATCTTTTTTTAGATCTGTCACCATTTGTTTGAGCATGTACTCCCTATTTTTTTTGTCTACTAATTCAATTTCAACAGCAACAAGATCTATATGAGCCGGAATTAAATCAAGATTAGGAGAGGTGGTTTTTACAATGGCATCTTTAGCTGTTGTAGAATGCTCTAATAATTGATAGGTACCATTGGTAACAGCCTCTACATCTATGCCTAAACCAGATGTAGCATTGGCTTGTGGATCTGCATCAATTAGGAGTACTTTTTTTTCTAAAACACCTAAAGATGCTGCTAGGTTAATAGAAGTGGTAGTTTTTCCTACGCCTCCTTTTTGGTTAGCAATTGCAATAATTTTACCCATTAATATTTCTTGATTTAATAGTAAAAATACTATTTAATAACCGAATCCAAAATCATTTTTGTTAACAGATAGTGAACATCTTTTTAAGACTAAAAAGGTAGCGTGTTTATAGTATATACAACGATAAGAAACATTTTATTTGTTGAAATAGATTACAATTTTAACCTCCTTTTATAGACTTTGGATTTGTAATAGGTTACTTTGAAATAAAAAAGTATTACTCTGCCACAGAGTCTATTAAAATAGTAAGCATTTCAATGGCTGCATCACTAATTCTTGTTCCTGGGCCATATACTGCAAGTGCACCTGCATCAAACAAGAATTGATAATCTTGAGCAGGAATAACACCCCCAACAATTACCATGATGTCTTCACGGCCAAATTCTTTCATTTGTGCAATAACCTGTGGCACTAGTGTTTTATGACCAGCAGCCAATGAAGAAATACCTAAAATGTGCACGTCATTTTCTATGGCTTGTTGTGCTGCTTCTTTTGGGGTCTGAAACAATGGGCCAATATCTACATCAAAGCCAACATCTGCATAACCAGTAGCAACAACTTTTGCTCCTCTGTCATGACCATCTTGCCCCATTTTAGCAATCATGATTCTTGGTCTACGACCTTCTAACTCGGCAAATTTATTTGCGAGTTCTCTTGCTTTTTCAAAGGAAGGGTCTTTTTTTATCTCTTTACTATACACGCCGCTAAATGATTTAATTTGAGCTTTATACCTGCCAAAAGCTACTTCTAATGCATCACTAATTTCTCCAAGAGTAGCTCTTTGTTTGGCCGCTGTTACTGCCAAATCTAGTAAATTTTCTGTTCCCGATGTAGCAGCATGCGTTAAAGCTTTTAAACTATCTGTTACTTTTTTATTATCTCTAGTGGCTTTAATATTAGCTAATCGCTCTAACTGAGCGGTTCTAACCATTTGGTTATCTACATCTAGTATCTGCAAGGGATCTTCTTTTTCTAGTCTATATTTATTAACACCAACAATAATGTCTTGACCGCTATCTATACGGGCTTGTTTTCTTGCAGCTGCTTCTTCGATGCGTAATTTTGGTATGCCGGCCTCAATGGCTTTTGTCATGCCACCCAATTCTTCAACTTCCTGAATTAGTGCCCATGCTTTGTCTGAAATATCATTGGTTAGATTTTCTACATAATAACTACCTGCCCATGGATCAACAGTTTTTGTGATATGGGTTTCTTCTTGCAGATAAATTTGTGTGTTTCTTGCAATACGAGCACTAAAATCTGTGGGTAAGGCAATGGCCTCGTCAAGGGCATTGGTGTGTAAAGACTGGGTTCCTCCAAAGGCGGCAGCAGAAGCTTCAATACAGGTGCGTGCAACATTATTAAAAGGGTCTTGCTCTGTTAGGCTCCAGCCACTTGTTTGACAATGCGTTCTTAGGGCTAAAGATTTTGGATTTTTTGGATTAAACTGTTTCACTAGTTTTGCCCATAACATTCTGGCGGCTCTCATTTTAGCGATTTCCATAAAATGATTCATACCAATGGCCCAAAAGAAAGATAGGCGTGGTGCAAAGGTATCAATATCCATACCTGCATCTAAGCCTTTACGGATGTATTCTAGGCCATCTGCCAAGGTGTATGCCAATTCTATATCGCAAGTTGCACCAGCTTCTTGCATATGATATCCAGAAATAGAAATGCTGTTAAACTTAGGCATGTTCTTTGACGTGTATTGAAAAATATCACTTATAATTTTCATCGATGGCGTAGGAGGGTAGATATAGGTATTACGTACCATAAACTCCTTTAAAATATCGTTTTGTATCGTACCTGCAAGATCTTTTAACGCCACTTCTTGTTCTTGAGCAGCTACAATGTAAAAAGCCATAATCGGTAGCACAGCTCCATTCATGGTCATTGATACGCTCATTTTGTCTAAAGGGATTTGATCAAACAAAATTTTCATATCCTCAACGCTGTCTATGGCAACTCCTGCCTTACCAACATCTCCAACTACCCGCTCATGATCACTATCATAGCCTCTGTGGGTGGCCAAATCAAAGGCAACAGAAAGCCCTTTTTGACCCCCAGCTAGATTACGTCTATAAAAAGCATTGCTATCCTCGGCGGTAGAGAATCCTGCATATTGCCTAATGGTCCAAGGTCTTTTTACATACATAGTAGCATAAGGCCCTCTTAAATGGGGAGCAATACCGGCAGCAAAATCTAAGTGTTTTAGGGCAGTTACATCTTGTTTGCTATAACGATTTTTGATAGCAATGCCCTCTGCAGTTTTGAAAGCAGTTTTTTTATCCCCAGAAATACCACTTTGGGTGTTGTTGTGTAAGGTTATGTTGGATACATCTTTTCTACTCATGGCTTAGTCTTTCCTTTTCTATAGCTTCCGCCATACGTTTTGCTATTATGGGTTGAATCAATGTTTTTCTAGGATTGCTTTTCAAAAAAGGAAACAGTTCTAAGTTTTCCTTCATTAGATCTGTTGGGTTTAGGTGTTTATTTGTTCCAAGTAATGTAATATTGCCATTGTCAAAAAGTTCCTGCTGTTTGGCAGCACTTTCTTTAATTTTTTTCTGTATGTCCCCCTGTAGTAGTTGTTTTATAAAACCGCCACTATCTTCAATTTGTTTAAAGAGCTCTAATGCTTTTGTAGCCAATTCTTGCGTAAGGTTCTCTATGTAATAAGCTCCATCTGCAGGATTGCTGACCACATCAAAATAGCTCTCTGCCTTTAATATCAATAATTGATTTCGAGAAATTCGTTCTCCAAATTCATTGCTTTTATGGTACAATACATCATAAGGCATGTTGCATACCGCATCTGCACCTCCAAGCACACTAGACATAGCCTCAGTAGTGCTTCGCAGCATATTTATATTATAATCATAAAGTGTTTTGTTACGTCTTGAGCCTTGGGCTATCACATGACATGTTTGGGAGCAGTCATACTCTTTGGTTAAACTAGCGTATAGAATTCTTAGGGCGCGTATTTTTGCTATTTCAAAAAAGTAGTGCGTGCCAGTTGCTATTTTAAAAGTAATACTATTTGTAGTTTGATGGTTTAGATATTCATTGGCATGGGCAAGGGCATAGGCCAATTGCTGAACCATATTGGCTCCTGCATTTTGATAGTTTGTTGTGTCTACAGAAATAGTGTTTACAGACTGTGAAAGACTTTGAAGTGCGTTAAAATCTTCTTTTTGGCTTTTAAACCAATTTCCTTCTTTTGAAAGTTTCCCTACAGGGTCTAGGTTGAGATAAAATTCAGCCTTTTGATTTGTGAGATATAAAGATAGTTTATTTACAAAATCAATATCCAAAAAAGTAAAATCGAAATATATACTTGCCTTACCGTAGGGGTAATCTTTAAAGACACTCTCGATATCAAAGGGTTTATTTGCTCCAAAAAGAATGGCTTCTGCTCCCTTTTCTATAGCATCTACAGCAATATCATTTGCAATTTTAGCATCGTCAATAAAAACTCCCTGTGTGATATTCCAACCAGATGGAGTTCCTGGAATCTCCTTGGCAATAATACCATCATCATTATGGTAAAAGGGTTTAATATGTATCCCTTCTAGTGTTTTGCTCACAAGGGTTTCATTATACTCAGCTCCTTTAAGGTCTACCTGTATTTTTTGCTTCCATGCTTTTGCAGAAACCGGATCAAAATCTGTCAACAAATGTTTCTTCATTGATGCGTATTGTCATAAAATCAAACCCTTACTTAACAGAGTCTTGATGTTCTATGATGTAAATATCTTCGTTTTCTTTTTTGAGGTAGTATTTTTCTCTAGCATAACGTTCCATCTCTGAGCTGTCTTTCATTTTTTTTATAAAAGCTTTGTCTTTCTCTATTTCTTTTTTGTAAAACGTTTTATTCTCCTCTAGGGCCTTAATATCATCACTTAATTCTTTGTGAAAAAAATAATTATTAGCATCAAAAAAAAACATCCAGGTTAAAAACAGCAACATGAAAATCACATATTTGTTGCCCAGCCAGAGGTACCACTTTGTTTTTTTTATTTCTGAAATTTTATTCATGTGTTATAATCTTTCTGAAATAATAGTTCTTATTAAATCAACAGCAACCGTATTGTATTTGTTGTTAGGTATAATGATGTCTGCAAATTCTTTGGTAGGTTCTATAAACTCTTGATGCATTGGCTTAAGAGTTGTTTGGTATCTGGTAAGAACCTCATCTATGTTTCTTCCTCGTTCAGAAATATCTCTCTTCAATCTGCGTATTAGACGCTCATCACTGTCTGCGTGTACAAAAACATTTACATCAAACATGGCTCTTATCTCTGGTTGTGTGAGTATTAAAATACCCTCTACAATCACTACTTTTTTTGGATGTGTTGTAATTGTCTCACCCATACGGTTATGTTCTACAAAAGAATATACGGGCTGCTCAAAAGAGGCTCCATCACGCAAAGTCTTTAAATGCTGTAAAAGCAAATCAAAATCAATAGAGTTAGGGTGATCAAAATTTATTTTAACGCGCTCTTGATAACTTAAATCACTGGTGTCTTTGTAATAAGAATCCTGTGATATTACACATACTTCATCTACTGGAAGTTGTGCAATAATTTGTTCTACTACTGTCGTTTTTCCGCAGCCAGTACCGCCTGCAATACCAATTATTAACATAGTATATGTTTTTTACAAAAATAAGGATTTTGTAGTGCTAGCTGTTAAACCTTGTCATTACTTTTTAACAGAAGCAACTTCTTTTTCTGTTACTATTTTTTTTTGCTTGTTTCCCCAAGAGTTCATGGTGTAATTCATTACATCTGCCACTTGGGTGTTGTTTAAACCCATGGCACTCATAACCCCATTATATGGTTTTTGGTTTACGATGATGTTTCCTCGTAGGCCGTATTTAACTGCCTTAATGCTTTCTAGTCTTTTTTGGGTTAACCAATTAGAGCCTGCCAAGGGTGGGTAATTATTTGCAATGCCTTTGCCACTAGGTCTATGACATTGGGAGCATACTTTTTTATATACAACAGCTCCTCTGTCTATACTTTGTTGTAGAGGGCTTTGTATTTTGTTTACTGTAGCTTGTAATGTAACACCCTCTTGTTTTTTTGGGGTATTATTACATCCAAGTATAAAAATCACCAATAGTGCACTATAGCATACCTTACTCATTTGAGTTTTTTTAGTAAATCCCTAGAGATTTATAACAGTGTAAATATAACAATCTGGGTTTTGTTTTCTACCTGTAAAAGTATTAAAGCTGTGTTTTGTAAATAAAAAAGCCATCTGATACTTCAGACGGCTTTTTAGTCGGGGTGGCAGGATTCGAACCTGCGGCCTCCACGTCCCAAACGTGGCGCGATAACCGGGCTACGCTACACCCCGAATTAAGTACTTAAATTCGGATTGCAAAACTAATGATTTATATAGATACCACACGCTTTTTTTAATTTATTTTACCCTTGTTGACACTAGTTTTTATTATTTTTACAATCATATTTTAACCCTTGTTATGAAAAGGTGTTTTTTAAGCACGGGATGTGGCGCAGTCCGGTAGCGTACTTGGCTGGGGGTCAAGTGGTCGCAGGTTCAAATCCTGTCATCCCGACAGTAATAAAAAAGGCATAATGAATACTCATTATGCCTTTTTTATTGACTAAAGTTTTCATTATCCTTGGGTAAACATATAGATAGAAAAATTTAATAAGCTTGTTTTGTAAATAGCGATTTGATTATTTAGGTTCTTGCTCTGGTAAGGATATCTTTATTGCTGTTTTTTTTATGGTAAGCCTGTAAGATCTTTGTCGTATAATAGGTGCTTTTGTAGCGTGTTATGTAATTAGAGAAATCCTCAAAGTAGGCAATAGATTCTTGAGCATCTACAAACCCAAAGCCTTTATATTGTCCTTGTTCAATTAAAATTATTGAGACCTCACAGGCAGTTCTCCCTTTACCTTTAATAACATAGCTGTCTTGCTGTTGCTGAAAGCTGTAGATTGCCTCTTGTACTCTTTTATTATACACCTGCACATCCTCAAGATCTTGACAAATACCGTTACATTTTTTTATTTTATAATGTGAACAGGCACTACCTTGGCTTTGAAGTGAACAATATCTTGGACATAATTCATACTCCTGACACAGCTGTTCTAAATGCTCAATTGCCAAAGCATTACTATATAGTGTTTCAATTGAGTTTGTAGTTGTTTTGGTTTTACCTATAGCGAGTTGTAATATCCCCAGTCTATTAGTGTAGTTAATAATTTGAAATGTTGTGATAGGTCTTTTTTGTACCTTATTATATTTTGGGTAATGCTTTATGATATGGTGAGATTCAAGTAACAATGCCGTTAATTCATTTCCTGTTTGCTCAAAATCTATATGGTGCGTTTCTTGCGCAAGGGCTATTTCTTTAGAAACCTTAGCATACAAATGAGACAAAACCCTCTTTTTTATGTTTTTGGCTTTACCCACATATATCATTTTTTTAGCTTTATTTTTAAAAAAATAGACTCCAGGTGTTTCTGGCAACGCTGTAATATCCTCTGCTGGTAAATGGGGAGGAAGTGTAGCTTCTTTTGATGTTACGTCCAATGCTTTTAAAATAGCTTTATATTCGGAGATAGCATCTATTTCAAGTAATTTGTTAAACAATTTTACAGTAGCTCTTGTATCTGCCTCTGCTCGGTGAGCACCTGTTAATTCTATGCCTATAGATCTAGTTAACCTACCAAGGCTATAGGAGGGAAGCCCTGGTATTAGTTTTCTGGATAAGCGCACTGTACACAGTTTTTTTCTTAGGTAGGTAATACCAACAGCTGCAAACTCCTTTTTAAAAAAACCAAAATCAAAATTTACATTGTGTGCTACAAATACGCTGTCTTTTGTAAAGTCATATAACTCCTGGGCTACTTCTGCAAAGCTTGGCGCAGATGCAACCATTTGGTTATCTATACCAGTGAGGGCAGTAATTGTTGTTGGAATTAAACATCCAGGATTAATAAGTGTTGTAAAGGTATCTTGAATTTCTTTGTTTTTTACAAGGATAATACACACCTCGGTCATTTTTCCCTTAGAGACTCCTCCAGTTGTTTCTACATCAATAATTGCAAAGGTTGTATCGTCTATATTTTGTTTCATTACTACAAAAATACAAAATATTTGGATTATTTCCTTATTAATGGATTAGTTCCAATTTAATCTTGTTGTTAGGTCAATATCGTATTGTAAATGTATTTTGTTAGAGAGGGTATATCATCTTAATATTACTTCGCTTGTAGGGGTTATCCTTGGGTATAGCAACCTGTTTAAAGCCATATTTTTTGTATATGTGTATAGCGTTTTCTAGCTTAGTGTTTGAGTAAAGATAGAGCTGCTTAAAATTATTTTCTTTTGCAAAATCAATGCAGTATTGTAAGAGTTGTTGCCCCAGTTTTTTTCCTTGCTTGGAGGGCTCTATGGCCATTTTTGTGAGCTCAAAAACACCATCACTTCTTTTTATAAGAGCTACAGTGCCTATGGCTGTGTTGTTTTGGGTAATAAAAAAAATTTCTCCACCAGGATGTATAATATGCTGCATGGGTTTGCTTAAGACTTCTCTGTCATAAGCCTCTACATAAAAGTAGGTTTCTAGCCACTGCAGGTTAAGGTTATAAAAGGCTTGCGCAAAGGTGTGGCTAAAGGCTTGTATTTCCAATGAGGTATTAATTAAAGCAAAGGTTCTCCAACCTCTGCAAAGTATTCATTAATCATTGTTTTTGCTGTATCTAACTGTTCATTTCTGATAAATAGGCGCACTTGGTTAGGAATTCCTGTAGAGAACCCACCTGTGATACCGCTATTGTGATCATCTTTTACAATGGGAGAAATTCCTTCTTCGTTTAGTCTTGCAATAAGGCCGCTAGCTATCATTGTTGGCCCAGTATATATGCGAATTGTTTTTTGATCTTTATTCATGTTTTTATGAATTGTAGTATTTGCTTCTCCAAATAGCGTTGTTAAAATTCTTTCCTTTGGCAAAACCATAATATAATACAGTTGCGGCAACTCCCTTGAACATAAACAAAAAGAATAATAAATATTCTAGATTTGGATTGCCTCTAGATAATAGATGCAATGGGGTAATAGCCGTAAGTAAAATGCTAGTAATAAATATTGTAAATATTAAATTCTCAAAGGTTTTATAGGGCCATACCAATGCTTTTCTAAAAGGATGTAAATCATTTCCCCATTTGTGTATGAGGTAAAAATAGTCGTTTGAAATTGGAGCAAACAACAAAGGATCGTTTACATTTTCTAGTTTCATTAATGAAGCTGGAGCAACAATTTTTAAACCTTTTAAAGTGGTATTGTGTTCTTTTTCAAGAGCTCTTATTTTTGAGATTGCCTTTTCTGGGAACGGTGCTTTAAAATATTTAGTATCCAAAAAACGCAACCTATAATCAATACATAGTTTTTTTATATCTGAAAGGTGAAATACCTTAGAAGCATCTAATGCTTTATGATTAAAAAAGTTTTCATTAAGTTTTGACCCATGGGTTAGTTCTCTTTTTATTGTATTTCTTTGATTCTCATTTTGCTTCAATAATTCATTTACGTCTCTAAGTATTTCATATTCAGAGGTATGCTTTTTTCTTGTTTTTTGTAATTGTATTTCGATATTTGTTTTAGGAAACATAAATTTTAATTTTGAAATAAAAATACTCTCTAATGGTTTGTTAGACAACCATTTTTATTTTTTTAACTCTTTTTTAAATATTCTTCTCGATTAGACGTTGTAGAACAAAGTTTGTATTACCTATCTTTAAAAAAAAAATAATACCATGAATTTCAAACACATTCTTTGCATTGTATTTATAGGCCTGTATACAATTACTAGTGCTCAAAAATATAAAAGCATAAGCACTAGTACCATATCAAAAGACTGGCAAGGGATCACTTTTACTTCAGATAAAACGCTGCAAGAAAACATAGCACAAAGCACTTATTTCTCTATAATGGCCGCTATTTTAGAAGACGAATTTTTGAGCAGCCAGCTATCAAGTCAAGAAATGGTTACTGTTTTTGTTGCCAACGATGCCTCCTTTAGTACACTAAAAGAAGATACACGCAAAGCATTATTGGCAGATGATCAAACAATAGTACAATTAGTAAAGTTTCATACCATACCTGGTAGAGTAGATAAAAATGCGATAGAAAATGCAATTTCTAGCTCTGGAGGTATGGCTTATTTTAGAACTCTTGAGGGTGAAAAATTAGCTGTAACAAAAAAAGCAGGAGCGTTAACCATTTCAGATAGTAAAGGAAATATGGCAGTTATAAAAGAAACAGATTTTTATCACAAAAATGGTTTTTTCCATATGGTAGAAGGGTTTGCTTTTGATACAAAGACCTCTAAGTAGTTTGATACTTTAACAGCTTTATCGCTTTTTTAAAACAAGATTATTTTGCCTTTGCTATTTCTAGTAAGGCATTGTATACTAGCCTTGTGGGGAGGCCCATGACATTAAAAAAACACCCTTCTATTTTTTCTATTCCAATATATCCAAGCCAATCTTGTATACCATAACTACCAGCTTTGTCATAAGGTTTACATGTTTCTAGGTAGTACTCAACCTCATCATTGGTGAGTTCTTTAAAATGCACCTTTGTGCAATCAGAGACAGTGTTTTGGTTATCTTTAGTGGTAAAACATACAGAGGTAAACACACTGTGGGTTTTACCGCTTAAACCTTGCAGCATGTTTATTGCATCTTGCTTGTTTTGGGGTTTACCGATGGCGCGATTGTCTTTCCATACAATAGTGTCACTGGTAATTACAATTTGTTTTTCTTTAATATCCTTAAAGGCGGTAGCTTTTAATTGTGCTAAATATTTTGTGATTTCTTGGGCTTTTAGATGTGTCGGAAATATTTCTTTGATTTCTCGAACATCTATTTTAAAATCTATGTCTAATTCTTTGAAAAAATGCTGTCTTCTCGGGGAACCAGAAGCTAAGACAATATCAAAATTAAGCAGGTGTTTTTTGAGCATTACAAGAAGGTTTTTGTTCTATCCAAAGATAGATAATGTCTTTTATTAATATTAAAAATTTAACTCTATAAATATTTGTAGCCAGCCTCAGGCTTATCTTGTTGGCTTACTGCTATATTGTGTTTGGTTTGCCTTTGTTCTTTGTATAGATTTTATTGATACCATCGTTACTTTATTATATAATAAACACATACAAATACGCTGCTTTATCATTAACTTTGGGTACAACACAAATTATACAAAAAAAAACACCAATGGATAATCACAAAGATGGCGATATTAGCCAATGCCCATTTATGGGAGGCACTCAAAAACAAACAGCAGGTAATGGAACTTCTGTGCGAGATTTTTGGCCCAATGAACTCAAATTAAATATTCTACGTCAAAATGCAGTAAAATCTAACCCTATGGGTGCAGATTTTAATTATGCAGATGCGTTTAACTCCATAGATTTTGCTAGTCTAAAGCAAGATGTTATTAATGCTATGACAGATTCACAAGATTGGTGGCCTGCAGATTATGGAAACTATGGTCCATTTATGGTACGTATGGCATGGCATAGTGCTGGTACTTATAGAGTTGGTGATGGGCGTGGTGGAGCACGTTCTGGATCGCAGCGGTTTGCGCCAATAAATAGTTGGCCAGACAATGGTAATTTGGACAAGGCTCGTTTGTTATTGTGGCCTATTAAAAAGAAGTATGGGAACAAATTATCTTGGGCAGATTTAATGATTCTTGCTGGGAACTGTGCAATGGAATCTATGGGATTTGAAACCTTTGGTTTTGCTGGTGGACGTGAGGATGTTTGGGAGCCAGAACAAGACATATATTGGGGTTCTGAAACCGTTATGGGAGAAAATAAAGAACGATATGCTGAAGGCGAATTAGAAGATCCTTTAGGTGCTGTAATGATGGGTTGGATATATGTAAACCCGGAAGGACCCAATGGAAACCCAGATCCAATGGGCTCTGCAAAAGACATTAGAGAGACCTTTGGTAGAATGGCAATGAATGATGAAGAAACGGTAGCACTTGTTGCTGGTGGCCATACTTTTGGTAAAGCCCATGGCGCTGCAGATCCAAATACATATGTTGGACCATCACCACATGGAGCTCCTATAGAAGAGATGAGTACTGGTTGGAAAAACTCTTTTGGTACAGGAGTTTTAGATGATACTATTACAAGTGGTATAGAAGGAGCTTGGACACCAAATCCAACTGTTTGGGATCATGATTATTTTGATGTCTTATTAAACTATGACTGGGAACTTACAAGGAGTCCGGCAGGCGCTCACCAGTGGAAACCAACCACAGCGTCAAATGCGAAAAAAGCACCCAAAGCAGGTGATGCAAACAATACGCAGGATTTAATGATGACAACTGCGGATATTGCTTTAAAGCTAGATCCAGCGTATTTAGAAATTTCTAAACGTTTTCACAAAGACCACAAAGCTTTTGAAGACGCTTTTGCAAGAGCATGGTACAAATTAACCCATCGTGATATGGGCCCTCTACATCGTTACCTAGGACCAGAAGTGCCAAAGGAAGAGTTAATTTGGCAAGATCCAATTCCAGCAGGGCAGTCATTATCTGATACAGATCTAACAACCTTAAAGAGCTTAATTTTAGCCTCAGACCTTACTATATCACAATTGGTTTCTACGGCTTGGGCTTCTGCATCAACCTTTAGAGGGTCAGACATGAGAGGTGGCGCAAATGGTGCTCGAATCCGTTTGGAACCTCAAAAAAATTGGGAAGCGAATTCTCCCAAGAAATTAGCAACTGTTTTGGCTAGTTATGAAACAATTAAAGCTAATTTTAACGGGAGTGTTTCTATTGCAGACCTTATAGTTTTAGGTGGCTGTGTGGCTATAGAAGAGGCTGCAAAAAAAGCGGGACATGCTATCTCTGTTCCATTCACCTCGGGAAGAGCAGATGCTTCTCAAGAACAAACTGATGTTGCTTCTTTTGCTTATTTAGAACCGAAAGCAGACGGTTTTAGAAATTTTATTAAAAAAGATTTAAATCTAGCAGCAGAAGAATTATTGATTGATAGAGCGCAATTATTAACACTTAGCATTCCAGAAATGACTGTTTTAGTTGCTGGGATGAGAGTTTTAGGAACCAATTATGATGATTCGAAATACGGTGTATTTACAGATACTGTTGGTACACTTACCAATGATTTCTTGGTAAATATCTTAGATTTTAGTAATACCTGGAAAGCAACTTCTGAGGATGACACCTTATTTGAAGGATCAGACAGGAAAACAGGCGTTGTCAAATATAGAGGAACAAGAGCCGATTTAATTTTTGGATCTAACACAGAACTAAGAGCAATTGCTGAAGTGTACGCTGCAGATGATGGTAAAGATAAGTTTGTTACAGATTTTGTAGCTGCTTGGGCCAAGGTGATGAATCTTGATAGGTTTGATTTGTAGTAATAGTATTTAAAAAGGTGATGCTTAGCCAGCACACACAATTTAGAGATATGGGATTTGATGAGGTATTGCTTTTGGATAAACAAGGAGAGGAAGTAAATTTAGAAGATGTCAAGCAATAGATTTATTTTTACTTATCACACAAAAGGGGAGCTTTATCGCTTCCCTTTTTTTTGTGTTAACTCTTGTGTTTTCCGTAAACCAAACATTACAAATTACTTGTTTAAAAAATGGGTGGTGATCGTAAAAAAGGATATTTTGCCAATTTAGTCTTGTCTAAAAATAATATATAATGTATTAATTTTCAATTTATTATAATATATAATATAAAGCTTTAGTTTGTTTTATTATTGTTTGCAGTTTTCCCATAAAACATCTTGAGGTAAGGGCGCTGTAATTGTCATTTCTTGTTTTTTTACAGGATGTATGAAAGAGAGTTTTCTAGCGTGTAGATGAATACTTCCGTCTTTATTGGATCTGTCAAAACCATATTTTAAGTCTCCTTTTATTGGACAATTAATGCTTGCAAGTTGCGCTCTAATTTGATGGTGTCTTCCAGTTTCTAAAAGAATTTCTAAAGCTACATAGCGTTGCATTTTCTTTAAAACGTGATAGTGAAGTATCGCTTTTTTGCTATCTGGAACTTTTTTGGTGTTTGCGTAGCTTTTATTTTGCTTTGGATTTCTTTTAAGATAGTGGGTAAGGGTGTCATTATCTTTTGGTGGTGGATTTTTCACTACCGCCCAGTAGGTTTTTTTTGTTTGCCGCTCTGCAAAAGATTTGTTTAGTCTAGGTAATGCCTTTGATGTCCTGGCAAAGACAATCACACCGCTTGTAGGTCTATCTAGCCTATGTACAACCCCAAGATACACGGCTCCGGGTTTATTGTATTTTCTGGCAAGATATGCTTTGGTGATTTCAGAAAGGGGCGTGTCTCCAGTTTTATCACCTTGTACAATGTCTCCAGGACGTTTGTTTACAACAATGAGGTGGTTGTCTTCAAATAACACCTGCAGGTTATCTGGGGTGCTATGTGTCGTTTTTTTGTTTGTTTTGGTATGAGTATTTTTTTTTCCCGAAATATAATAGATATTAGTACTGTTCTGTATCGTTTGGGAAATCGCCGCTTTTTACGTCTGTACTGTAGTTTTTAAATGCCGTTGTCATATCCTTATACATATCTAGGTATCTTCTTAAAAAGCGAGGATTAAACTCATGAGTCATGCCTAGCATATCATGTGTTACTAGTACTTGCCCATCAACTGCGTTACCTGCTCCAATACCAATTACAGGTATAGTAAGGCTTTGGGCTACTTCTTGCGCAAGTTTGGCAGGAACTTTTTCTAGTACAATGGCAAAACATCCTGCTTTTTCTAAAAGTAAAGCATCTTGTTTAAGCGTTTCTGCCTCAGCATCTTCTTTAGCTCTAACGGTATAGGTTCCAAACTTATATATAGACTGTGGCGTAAGCCCTAAATGCCCCATAACTGGTATGCCTGCATTTAAAATTCTTTTTACAGATTCTTTAATTTCTTTACCGCCTTCTACCTTTACTGCATGACCTCCACTTTCTTTCATGATACGTATGGCTGAGCGTAGGGCTTCTTTTGGATCACTTTGGTAGCTTCCAAAAGGAATATCTACCACCACTAAACTACGCTCTACGGCGCGAATCACAGAGGTTGCATGATAAATCATCTGATCCAGTGTTATGGGGAGTGTAGTTTCATGTCCTGCCATAACATTAGAGGCAGAGTCACCAACAAGTATTACGTCTATGCCAGCTCCATCTACAATTTTTGCCATGGTATAGTCATAGGCCGTGAGCATAGATATCTTTTCTCCACGATTTTTCATATCTACCAAGGTTTTGGTAGTGATTCTTTTGTATTGTTTCTTTGCTGTAGACATAGAGTGCTTTATAAAGTGTAAATGTACTAATTTGTGTGTAATTTTTACTTTTGCTTACCTTATTAATTAGCTAAGCATTAGTCATACTTTGCGCTTATTGTTGTGCTGTAATTCCATTTTTCTTGCACTTTTAGCACTTGCTCAATTACATCTCTTACGCAGCCTTGGCCTCCTTTAAGATGAGATACATACCTGCTAAGCGCTTTAATTTCTGGCACCGCATCTTGCGGGCAGCATGGCATAACAACTTGTTGCATTACCTTATAATCTGGCAGGTCATCACCCATGTACAATACCTGCTGGGGTGTAATGTTATTCTCTTGAAGGTATTTTTCTAGTGTTTTTGTTTTGTGATGTGCACCTAAGTGTATATCATTAATGCCCAATCCTGCAAGGCGTTTACGAACTCCTTCATCAGTACCGCCAGAAATGATACACACATTAAAGCCTTGAAGCAGCGCTTCTTTTAGGGCAAAGCCGTCTTTGGTATGCATGGTTCTGTGCATTTCTCCATCTGTGGTTATTGTAATTGTTCCGTCTGTTAGCACGCCATCTACGTCAAAAACGAAGGTGGTGATTTGATGCAAATATTCTTTATAGCTTTTACTCATCTTGTGATATATTTCTTTTTTGAATACTACTTGTA
>Ga0209532_1000215_pt1 | contig 51684 bp, 57 predicted proteins | sample COG_02_FD_184746 | JGI IMG/M metagenome (GOLD analysis project Ga0209532, IMG submission 184746) | Pelagic Microbial community sample from North Sea - COGITO 998_met_02 (SPAdes) (version 2) | ecosystem: Environmental > Aquatic > Marine > Neritic zone/Coastal water | place: Helgoland, sampling... | reverse complement strand
CCTGAAATATCACGTTTGGTTGTGTAGCCGTAAACTGATAGGCCGCCAAATGCGATTGCAGTGGTAAAGAACGTTTGCGTGATTGAGACGCCAGTGTAGATCGCAAAGATGTATGAGATCGACAAGCCAACAAGCGCAGAAAACGCAATGAATGCCAAACGCGCAGCATTTTCAGATAGGCGATTAATCATCCCGCCCAAAAAGAAAACCATCGCAAGTGGTGCAAACATGATGACGTAACGCATGTAGCCTGTGAACAAAGCGTTCAAGATGTTGGCGTTTGTGCCTGCATAATAAGCAACCAGGCCAGTCACAACCATGCCCACGCCCATAATGCCATAAACGCGGTTCATGTGGGCGCGTAGACCCTCGTCGATATCCAGCGTGCCAACACCGGCACCTGTGCGACGGATAGTTTGATGATCAGCCATTTAATTCTCCTGTAATAGTAAAAACGCGGTTCGCGTCCATCTGATAAAGATATTGGGCTTTATAGGGCGGAATTCAAGTAAAATAAAGGATCAACAGTGTTGAATTAAACGTGAAAAGCGCATGGCAGAAAACTGCTCATGCGCGATCGGTGTTTTAATTTTGCTTTGAGCCGCATTTCGAAAGCTGTTGGGCTTGGACGAAATGCGATTGTTCGTATTCAGTGAATTTCAAAACACCTACCCCAGGATGTGCGGGTGCGACCGCGAGGAGATTCTGTGACTTACTGCCAAAAGCGACGGTTACATTCGGCTGTGCGTTGTGATGGTGTAATGCCGATGTCGTTTAGTTCGGCGTGTGTCAGGCGGGACAAGGCGCGGCGTTGTTTTGAATTTGCGTGCATTGTTGTAATTGAATTGATCATTGTTGCTGCATTGAATGTTGGGAATGCTGTGTTCTCTGTGATGATTGCTGTGTAAGCCATTTTTTTGATCCCTTTATTTGGTTGCGTTGTTTTGTTGTTGTATTCTGTTTAGGCAATGTTGGATCGCATTAATGTGATATATATCACTAAATTATACCCAAATTGATGGATTCTATAATTTATTGTGATTTTTATCACTTAAATAGATTTTGAGTTCGTATGTTTGGATATACAAGTTCTGTTGCAGTTTGCGCAGCTACGTTTCACGGGATTGTTTTTGGTATGTGGGGATCAAACAAAAAACTCACGGCAGCGAACTGCGCGTGAGCGATCGGTGTTTTGCATTTCATCGAGCCGTAATTCTAAGTCCCTCGCTCGCGCGTTTACTTGAATTGCGATTGTTAAATTCAGTAAAATTCAAAAACACCTACCCCAGGATGTGCGGGTGCGACCGCATGGAGATGCTTTGAATTATTTACTTTGCTGCCAAAAGCGACGGTTACATTCAGCTGTGCGTTGTGCAGATGTTACACCGATGTCGTTTAATTCAGCGTGCGACAGGCGAGACAAGGCACGGCGTTGTTTTGACGTTTCGCGCATTGCCATGAAAGTTTTGAAAATTGATTTTACTTTTACAGCTGGGAATGTTGTGTTTTCTGTGATGATTGATGTGTAAGCCATTTTTTTGATCCCTTTGTTTGTTGATGTCTGCATTCTGTTTAGGCAACGATGATCGCTAACAAAGTGACAAACTTCACTTAATGCACTGTAAATTTAAAATTTGAAGGTTAATTGGTGTGTTTTATCACCAATTGTGCCAGTTTTGAAGCTCTTCATGACGGCGTGCCTCTGACATTCCGATATCTTGAAGGGTACGGGCATCCAAAGTCCGCAGCTTTTGGCGTTGGCGCATCTTTTTATCAAAGTTGAAAAAAGCCTTCAAAGGATTCACCGTCAGGCGCGGCAACATTGATATTGATTTGATGTTTGGGTTTAACATGGGAAGTCCTTTCGGTTTTGATGGATGGGAGGTCATTCATCAATATTGTTGATATATATGACGAAGTGGGTTAAATTAGTAAAACGAATGATTGTTCAGTTTACCATCAAGGATTGTGATATGGCGCGGAATTTAGATTTAACGGCTTTGCGGTCATTTAAGACAGTGGCCGAAGTTGGAGGTGTAACCCGAGCAGCGGGGCAATTGCATTTAACGCAATCTGCGGTGTCAATGCAGCTGAAACGATTAGAGGAAAGCATGGGGCTGGAATTGTTGGACAGGTCGGCACGTCAAATCGCGCTGACGCCCCAAGGTGAATTATTATTAAGCTATGCGCGTCGCCTGTTGGCATTAAACGACGAGGCGTGGGGACGGTTGACGGATTCAGGGTTTGACGGTGAAATCAGTTTCGGGGTGCCCCATGATGTTATTTATCCACATATCCCACATGTCTTGCGCCGCTTTTCTGCCGAATACCCAAACGTGAAGCTGAATTTAGTCTCTTCTTATACGGCGTCATTAAAGGCGAGCTTTGATGCAGGTGAGATCGATGTGATCATGACGACTGAACGCGGCGGCCCTGCCGGCCAAGAGCCATTGACAAAAGAGCGACTGGTTTGGGTTGGCGCGCGTGATGGTCGGGCATGGAAGCAACGCCCATTGCGTATGGCGTCTCATGCGGCCTGTGCGTTTCGCCCGATTTCCCAAGAAGCACTGGATACGGCGAACATCCCGTGGGAAATGGCCGTGGATACAGATAGTTCAGAAACAGTAGAGGCATCGATGCTGGCTGATTTGGCCGTCGAAGCGCGGTTATCTGGGCGTATTCCGGAAGAGCTGGAAGAGATTGATCATGGTGGGGCTTTGCCCGAAATGCCATTGTTCAACGTACATCTTTATACATGCCCAGAAGTGCAGTCCCCGCTGGCGGCGCATTTAGCCGAAATGATCCGCGACATATATAAGTAGTTACCAGTGGTCAGGATCAACGGTTTTTGGTTGGGATACGTTTACTGGAGCGATCCAGTTTAATGTGTCCAAATTTGCATTCGAAAGCCCACAGGTTTTAAACAAAGCCGTGCCAAAGCGACCCGTTGCACGATCGGTTTCATAGTTAATGAACGTGATATTGTCAGCGCCCAGCGCCTGTTCAAGCTGTGCGCGCAGGGTAAGCCAGTTGTCGGGCAGGTTTTTTCGGCGTTTATATTGTTGGGGCGCAAACGGGCGATCTGGCTGATCGCGAAAGCGATAGCGGTAAAGAGAGTGCAGCCAATCATTGAACCGTCGCACGTAAAAGACGAATTGAATGTCGTGCCCTGCATCACGAACGCCAGATTGGATGATCGCCAAGAATTGCGCTGACATACCGTAAAGCGGGTTATAGCGGTAATTGCTGGGCAAGGGGCCTAGGATGTCTTCGTGGCTGGCGAGGGCGATGTCTTGGGTGATTGTTTGGGCCATAGCTGTGGCGAGGTCAGATATCAGATCAGACGTGTCATGTTCGTTCTTGGCCATGCGGATGCATGCAAGGACCAGCGCATAATAGACCGGATCACTTTTGTGGATGATCTGCATATGGGGCGACAAGAGCGCGTGATTTTCAACCATCATACGCTGTATATAAGAAGTGCCCGTTTTATGCGGCCCGATATGTAGGATAAGTTTGCCCAAATTTGGTGTGCCCTGACCTTTGCTGGGTTGGTTTTAATGCTGGCCTTTGTGCCATCGCTAGTCTAAAGCGCCAATTAATTCTTTCCCCCTAAAAGGCCAGCCATCATGGATATGAGAAATATCGCAATTATTGCACACGTTGACCACGGTAAAACAACCCTTGTTGACGAAATGCTGAAACAATCCGGTATCTACCGTGAAAACGAAGCAACAACCGAACGCGCAATGGACAGCAATGATCTAGAACGCGAACGCGGTATTACGATTTTTGCGAAACCAACATCTGTTGTATGGAAGGGCACACGTATTAATATCGTGGACACCCCTGGCCACGCAGATTTCGGCGGCGAAGTTGAACGCATCCTGTCCATGGTTGATGGTGTTGTATTGTTGGTGGACGCGGCCGAAGGCCCGATGCCACAAACAAAATTCGTAACACAAAAAGCATTGAAATTGGGTTTGCGCCCAATCGTTGTTGTGAACAAAGTTGATAAACCAGACGGCGAACCTGATCGTGCGTTGGACGAATGTTTCGATTTGTTTGCAAACCTTGATGCATCTGACGAACAATTGGATTTCCCAAACATGTACGCATCTGGCCGTTCTGGCTGGGCTGACATGGAATTGGATGGCCCGCGCAAAGATTTGTCAGCATTGTTTGACTTGATCTTGCACCACGTACCAGCACCTGAACAAATTGCGCTACGCGACGAGCCGTTTTCAATGTTGGCAACAACATTGGGCGCAGATCCATTCTTGGGCCGTATGTTGACGGGCCGTGTTGAAACGGGTGTTGTTAAAACGGGTCAAACAATCAAATCAATGAACATTGATGGCGAATTGATTGAAAACTTCCGTGTTACCAAAATCATGGCGTTCCGTGGTTTGGAGCAAGCAGCAATCGACGTTGGTGAAGCTGGCGATATCGTTGCCATCGCAGGCATGTCCAAGGCAACTGTTGCCGATACATTGGCAGATCCATCAGTTACTGAAGCGATCCCAGCCCAGCCGATCGATCCACCAACCATCACAGTGACCTTTGGCATCAACGACAGCCCATTGGCTGGTCGTGACGGCAAAAAGGTACAATCGCGCGTTATTCGTGAACGTCTGATGAAAGAAGCTGAATCAAATGTTGCGATCAAAGTGACCGACAGCCCAGGCGGTGAAGCGTTTGAAGTTGCAGGTCGTGGCGAATTGCAGATGGGTGTTTTGATTGAAAACATGCGTCGCGAAGGTTTTGAATTATCAATTTCACGCCCACAAGTGTTGTTCCAAGAAATCGATGGCAAACGCCACGAGCCGATTGAGGAAGCAACAATTGACGTTGATGACGAATATTCAGGCATTGTGATCGAAAAATTGACTGGTCACCGCAAAGGTGAATTGGTTGAGATGAAACAAGCTGGCGTTGGTAAGACACGCATCGTGGCACACGTGCCTGCACGTGGCCTGATTGGTTACCACGGCGAGTTTTTGACAGACACGCGCGGCACAGGCGTTTTGAACCGCGTGTTCCACGATTGGGCACCTTTCAAAGGCCCTATCCCTGGTCGTCGTGCTGGTGTTTTGATCTCTATGGAAAATGGCCAATCTGTTTCTTATGCGATTTTCAACCTAGAAGATCGTGGTCGTTTCTTTATCGGTGCACAAGAAGATGTTTACCAAGGTATGATCCTTGGTGAGCACAGCCGTGAAAACGATTTGGAAGTGAACCCGCTGAAAGGTAAGAAACTGACCAACGTGCGTGCCTCCGGTACAGACGAAGCAGTACGCCTGACAACACCGATCACATTGTCCTTGGAAGAGGCGATTGCCTACATCGATAATGATGAATTGGTTGAGGTAACACCGACGTCAATTCGTATGCGTAAACGTTATTTAGACCCGAACGAACGCAAGCGTCACGCGAAGTCAATGAAGGGTTAAACACCCCATTAAGTTGATTCTCTTTTTCAGCTTGAAAAAGAGGTGTTAACCATTAAATCATATTTTTGGCGGAAATCCCGCCAAAAATCGCCAAATTTCAACACCTGTACTTTTAGACATATCCTTTTGGTTAATTGTTTAAAAACAAAGCGATAGCGGGTGATTTCCAAAAAAGTGACGCTACGTCACTTGGGTAAATTTTGATTAACAGTTCTTGTATAGTCTAACTAACAAATAAGGACCGTTAAACATGAAACACCCAGTAGATGTACACGTAGGAAAACGCATTCGTCACCGTCGTTGGATGGTTGGAATGACACAGCAACAATTGGCACAAGCCGTTGGAATTAAGTTTCAACAAATCCAAAAATATGAAACCGGAATGAACCGCGTCAGCGCCTCTCGTTTGTGGGATATTGGCACGTCGATGGATGTCGACGTAAAGTTCTTCTTTGAAGGTTACGAAGAAGGCGAAGTTGAAAATGCCGCTAAATCCGAACAGCCAACGAAAAAGAATGGCGACCTGTTAGCAGACAAAGAAGCATTGGATTTGGTGCGTTCGTATTACGCGATCCCAGAAAACCAACGCCGCAAATTGTTTGATCTGGCACGGGTCCTGAGCGACGCCGCATAAGCTTGACCAAACAACACTGATGTGAAATGCCTCGTTCAACAAGTTTGAACGGGGTTTTTTAATGGCAATTTCCATCCAAGAGCAGGCGGACATTATTGCGACGGTCAATGAAATGGCTGATGCTGGTCGTCCAATTGCTTTGAAATACTTTCGTACGAATGCTCAGTCTGTTGAAAACAAATTGGCGGATGGATTTGATCCCGTCACCATCGCAGACAAAGAAATCGAATTAGCGTTCCGTCAAGTGCTGGCCAAGCGCCGCCCAAATGACGGCGTGTTGGGCGAAGAGTTTGCAGACATTGCCAGTAAATCTGGCCTGACGTGGGTTCTAGACCCGATTGACGGTACACGTGGGTTTATTTCAGGCACACCGACGTGGGGCATGCTGATCGGTCTGTATGACGGGGCAGAGGTTCTGTATGGCATGATTGATCAGCCCTATATTCAGGAACGTTTTGTCGGAGGGTTTGGCGGCGCCAGTTTGACGCATGGTGACAGGGTTGATGCGCTGTCCGTGCGGCCATGTGCGACGTTGGACCAAGCTGTGTTGTTTACCACAATGCCGGATATTGGAAATGCCGATGAAATTACGGCGTTTGACAGGGTCAGTGCCCAATGCAAGCTGACGCGTTTTGGTATGGATTGTTATGCTTATGCTTTGTTGGCCGCGGGACAAATCGATTTGGTTATTGAAGCGGCCTTAAACCCGTATGATATTCAGGGTCCATTGGCGGTTGTTCAGGGTGCTGGTGGTATTGTGACGAACTGGCAAGGCGGATCGGCAGCCATGGGCGGGCAGGTCATTGCGGCCAGTGACCCACGCGTTCACGCTGCTGCAATGGAAATTTTAAACGGGCGTTGACAACAATTGATCAATTTTATCCCAAGCACGTTCAACGACGTCAGGTGTTTCGATCAATATTTCATGCTGGGCACCTTCGAATACAACTAATTCGCCGCTCTCCCATTTATCCATAACAGAATAAATCGCTGGCTGGCTGACGATTGTTTCGTTTGTGCCCATTAGACAAATGGTTGGGATTTTGGGCAAGGGTTTGCTGCGCAGCTTTTGGGTGTCCAATAACGCTTCGTTTACCCAACCAATTGATGGGCCGCCGACCTCTAGTTCGGGGTGGGCCTTTAATTGCTCGGCCCTCAGGTCGTGTTCAACTTTGTTATTGGTCAAATTATTACCTTCGTACCCAAAAACAAAAGATGCATTGCGAATGTTCGTTGTGGGCACCAGTTTTTTGCGCGTGATATAGCGGCCAAAGGTTTGACAGTATAATTTGATTACACGGTCGCCGATGGAATTCACGGCAATATCCCACATGGGGCCTGAAAAAATCGCGCGACTTACGGTCAAGCCGCCTTGGATAGCGCGAAGTCCAATTGCACCGCCCATTGAATGCCCCAACAAAGTGAAGTCAGTGGGTAGGCTATGATCTTCTGCGAACTTTAGAAGTTCAGCAACGTCTAGCTGATAATCTTTGAAGCTATTCACATGCCCCATTGTTGGGCGATCAGTCAAACGATCAGACATCCCATGCCCACGCCAATCGACAGTGGCAACGCTGTAGCCACGATCCAGAAAGCGTTGGATGGTAAGGCCATATTTTTCAATGAACTCTGTTCGTCCTTGAAATATCAAAATGGTACCTTTGGCACCACCTTTCCAGCAGGCCAAACGTACACGTACACCGTCAGCGCAGGTGCGGAATTCGAAAATTCCGCCCTTAGGTGCACGTGCAATATCTTCAAAGAACGGAGCTGGTTGCATTAGCTGAGTACACTTCCAAGTTTCATAGCGATAGACATATCCCCATCCACGCGAAGCTTACCCGACATGAATGCGGATGTTGCGTTTACATCGCCTGATAAAATGCCTTCGAATGTTTCGGCGTCTGATGACATTGTGCAATCAGCATCTGCATCGCTGGCGCTGGCGCCATTTTCGTCGATGATCAATGATCCTTCGTCTTCGATGTCAATTTTGATTGACCCATCAAATACGTCACCCGCCAATTTTTCGTTAATAGCTGCAACAGCTTTGTTAATTACTTCACTCATCTTTCACTCCTGTTAGATGTTTGAGCCTTCCTTTTGGCTGACATCGTGTTAACTTGTTACTCATGAGAGAGATTTGCTTTATTAATAGATTATTCAAGCTAATTGTCGTGGCGTCATTTCTAATTATTTTTGAAATGCGTGAGAATAGTCACGCTTTTGCCCAAACAAGCACCTTGGATGAGCTTTTTGAGCAGCTTCAAGAGGGTGATGGTGGCGGTTATGAGCGGATTGAACGGAAAATTTGGCGCGAGTGGCGGCGTTCTGGCTCGGATTCTGTTGATTTCTTGTTGGAGCGCGGCATGGATGCGATGTCGAATGGGAACTTAACCACCGCCGTTGAACATTTTACGGCTGCAATAGATCACGCACCAGATTTCGCCGAAGCATGGAATATGCGGGCAACCACGTTTTTTATGATGGATGAATTTGGTTTGTCTGTTGCCGACATCCAAGAAACGTTGCGCTTAAACCCACGTCATTTCGGTGCTCTTGGAGGTTTTGGGATGATATTGGAGCAAACCGAACGACCCAAACAAGCAATGGGCGTTTACAAAAAGCTGTTAAATGTGCATCCACACAACAAGGCTGCGCTTGCGGCCTTCGCTCGTTTATCAGAACTGCTTCAGGGCACTGCACTTTAAGGCCAAAAATGTCCCAGAACTTTACCCGCCTTGCGGCAATTTTGGGCCCAACAAACACGGGCAAAACGCATTATGCCATTGAACGCATGTTGGCGCGCCGCACGGGTGTGATCGGCCTGCCGTTGCGCCTGCTTGCACGCGAAGTATACGACAAGGTCGTCGCGTTGCGCGGTGCGAATGCGGTTGCATTGGTGACTGGTGAAGAACGCATTGTGCCTGCAAGTGCGCGATATTGGGTTTGTACAGTTGAATCGATGCCGTTGGATATCGGTGCCGAGTTTGTTGCGATTGACGAAATTCAACTTTGTGCTGATCCTGCCCGTGGGCATGTTTTTACCGATCGTCTGTTAAATATGCGCGGCACAATGGAAACGTTGTTTTTGGGCGCATATACCATGCGTAAAGTCATCGGTCGGTTGATCCCGAATGTCGAGTTTGTAACACGCGAACGGTTTTCCGAATTAGAATACACAGGATCAAAAAAAACCAGCCGTATGCCAGCGCGTAGTGCGATTGTTGGATTTTCGGTGGACAGTGTTTATGCGAACGCAGAATTGCTGCGCCGTCAAAAAGGTGGCGCAGCGGTTGTGATGGGGGCTTTGTCGCCCCGCACGCGCAATGCACAGGTGGAATTGTATCAAAACGGCGATGTCGATTATTTGGTTGCGACGGATGCGATTGGCATGGGGTTAAACCTTGATATCAATCACGTGGCCTTTTCCAGTCTTACAAAATTTGATGGTCGCCGTATGCGTTATTTGATGCCAAACGAGTTGTCGCAAATTGCGGGGCGCGCTGGGCGGTATTTGAATTCTGGCACTTTTGGTGTGACTGGCGAAGCATCGCCATTGGACGAAGAGGTGGTGTATGCCATCGAGAACCATTTGTTTAGCCCATTGAAAAAACTACAATGGCGCAATTCCCGTTTGGAATTTGGCACAACCAGTGCGTTGATTAATGCATTGGATAAGCCATCCACCGATCCTTTGTTGATTAAGGCACAGCCAGCGGAAGATTATCGTACCTTGACCACATTGGTCGAAGACGGCGAGGTGGCTGCACGTGCATCCGATGGGCCATCGGTGAAACTGTTATGGGAAGCCTGTGGCATTCCAGATTTTCGCGGGGTCAGTTTCACGGACCACACGACATTGGTGATGCGGATTTACAATTTTTTGCACGAAAGTGGTCAAGTCCCTGAAGAATGGCTTGCGCAAAAGATCGCCAATATTGACAAACAGGGTGGCGAGATTGACACAATTTCCAAAAGATTGGCGTTTATCCGCACATGGACCTACATCTGTCAAAGAAAAGGCTGGGTGCAGAACGAAAGCTATTGGCGTGAAGAGACGCGTGCAGTAGAAGACCGCCTATCTGATGCGCTTCATAGTGCATTAACGCAACGATTTATCGACCGGCGCACTTCAATGTTGATGCGCCGCTTGAAACAAAAGGAGAGCCTTGTGGCTGAGGTTGATACCAAGGGTGAAGTGACGATCGAAGGCGAATTCGTCGGCAAGTTAAACGGATTTCGTTTCCAAATGGACAAGGATGCCACGGCTGAAGAGGGTAAAACCCTACGCGCCGCATCCATTCAGGCGTTACAGCCTGAATTTAATCTGCGTGCCGATCGTATGTATAATGCGCCTGACACAGAGTTTGAATTCACCGAACAAGGTGGTCTGATGTGGGGCGAATACGGCGTTGGCAAATTGGTCAAAGGCGACGAAGTTTTAGCGCCTCGTATTGATGTATTCGTCGATGACGAAGCAGGTGAAGCAGTGATGGATAAGGTGCAAAAGCGCTTGCGTCACTTTATGGATCGCAAAATCAACGCGGCATTCGAACCCTTGATCGCAATGCGTGACGACGAAATGGTCACAGGCATGGCGCGCGGTTTGGCGTTTCGTTTGATCGAAAGCTTGGGCGTGATCCCGCGGTCTGTGGTTGCGAAAGACGTTAAAGAATTAGATCAAGATGGTCGTGGATTGCTTCGCAAACATGGTGTTCGTTTTGGTCAGTATACATTGTTCCAACAGTTGATGTTGAAGCCTGCGCCAACGCGGTTGCGTTTGGTATTGTGGTCATTGTTCGAAGATTTGGACGAATTTCCAGAGGCACCACCAGCTGGATTGGTGACAATCCCAGAAACCAAAGGCGCACCAAAGGGTTATTACCCACGCGCTGGTTATCGTTTGGCCGGTGAACGTGCGATCCGCATTGATATGCTGGAGCGTTTGGCTGATTTGACACGTGGGCAGGATGTGAAGGGTGGTTTTGAAGCCAACCCAGATATGTTGTCGATTTCAGGTACGACATTGGATCAATTTGCCAACATGATGGAAGGCCTTGGCTTTACTGTTGAAAAGGGTGAACGCGATAAGGTTAAACCTGAGCTTAAAGAGGGCGAAGAGGCCAAACCGGTTGCTGAAGATGAAGAAACGACTGAGGTCTTTTATACATTTAAATGGGTGCCAAAAGCGCGCCCAGTACGTCCAGAGCAATCGCAAAAACCACGTGGCAAAGGTAAGCCAGCTGGCAAACCACAAGGTGGCAAACCTAAGCGCCATACTGCGGCACCTGCCAAGAAGGAAAAACCACTGGATCCAGACAACCCGTTCGCCGCATTGATGGCGTTAAAGGGTAAGTCCTGAGTACGGATCGCATTGATAAATGGCTTTGGCATGCGCGGTTTTTTAAATCGCGCAGCCTGGCCACGAAATTGGTGCGCGAAGGTAAGGTGCGTGTGAATGGCACGCGGATTACCAAACCATCACACCATGTGCAAATCGGTGATGTATTGACGTTTGCCACTGGTGATTGGATTCGTTTGATCGAAGTCGCTGCGATTGGAATACGTCGCGGCCCAGCGCCCGAAGCGCAAACATTATATACAGATCGTTCAGATCCGCCGCCAATTCGGGAAAAAATACCGCATAACCCCAAATTTGAAGGAAAAGGTCGCCCCACTGGCAAATGGCGCCGTGCGTTGCATTCTTTTTCAGATAAGCGGTCTTGATTGATCCGCCAACACGCAATAATAGGCATATGACCACAAAATTTGGACAATCCCCATGACCTATATCGTCAATGATGCCTGTATCGCCTGCAAATACACCGACTGTGTCGAAGTGTGCCCCGTAGATTGTTTCTATGAGGGTGAAAATATGCTGGTTATCCACCCCGATGAATGTATCGATTGCGGTGTTTGCGAACCTGAATGTCCTGCGGATGCGATCCTGCCGGATACAGAACCTGATACTGAAAAATGGGTCGAGTTTAACCGCAAGTATTCCGAAATTTGGCCCGTGATTATCAGCCAAAAAGAGCCATTGCCAGACGCCGATGCGCGCGATGGCGAAGAGGGTAAGTTAGAGAAATACTTCTCTGAAAACCCAGGCGAAGACGGCTGATAGGAATCACCTTTCTGTTAAAAATTTTGGGGCTGGCGCAAAAAAGTACCAGCCCCTTATTTTATTGACGATAAGGGTGATTTTAGACTGCTGGTATAGGGGTCATTTTTGTGATATACTATACGCAGAACCAAGGAGTTTTCTGAACTAATTATGACATCAATTTTCGCATTTTAGTTCACAACAATCCGCACATTTTATTCGTTAACCGCCTGTTATGGCGACGGGTTTATGTGTGCATGCTCCGCTAACAAAAGGAACGGCTATTCATGGCTAAGAATAAAAAATACGGTGAATTTCGGATCAATGATTTTGTGGTCTATCCCGCACATGGTGTTGGAAAAATCTCAACTGTAGAGACACAAGAAATTGCCGGCACCAAAATGGAATTGTTTGTGATTTTATTTGAAAAAGACAAGATGACACTGCGCGTTCCAACGGCCAAGGCAACTGCTGTCGGCATGCGTAATTTGGCAAGCACTGAATTGGTTGAAAAAGCAATGAAGACCCTAAAAGGGCGCGCACGCGTGAAACGTGCGATGTGGTCACGTCGGGCGCAGGAATATGAGCAAAAGATCAATTCAGGTGATTTGATGTCGATTGCTGAAGTTGTGCGTGATTTACACCGCAATGATGAAGAGCGCGAGCAATCTTATTCAGAGCGTCAATTGTACGAAGCTGCGTTGGAACGTTTGACGCGCGAAGTGGCTGCCGTTGATGCCACTGACGAAGGTGTTGCAGGCGAAAAAATAATCGGAATTTTGGTTTCCCGCGCTGGTTAATTAGCCAGTGTGACATCCGTGGGACATGTGGCGGACACATGTAGGACTGATGTCAGGCAAAATAGATGACTTTTATAACCCCATAGGCGCTGCCTGTGGGGTTTTATATTGCCAAAACTGTGGCCAATGCCGCCAGTGTTGCGCATTTTTGCATGGCCCCAAGCACATCGCCTGTATAGCCCTCAATTTTTGCATTGGCGATCAATCCGACACCCCATGCGGATAGGGCGGCGGTTACCATGGCGAGTATGCCAACCCAACCCAATGTCAGAACCGCAATGATAAAACAAACAGCGGTGGCAATTTGAACTGACGTTGCTGGTGGCATGCCAACACCTGCCGCCAATCCATTGTCGCGCGCGTTTGGCATCACCCACATGGCCAGAACCATGGGCAGGCGTGATATGGCCCCGATGCCTGCAAGCGTTAAGATGGGTGTTGCAAAAACCAACCCTTCGATTGCAGACCATTCGGCCAACATGAAAATAATCATTATCACGGCGCCATATGCCCCGATTGAGCTGTCCTTCATGATTTCTAATCTGCGGGAACGATCATGTCCGCCCCAAAATCCATCAGCACAATCAGCCAAGCCGTCTTCGTGCATTGCGCCTGTCAGTGCCACGGCTGTTAGCATCGCCATTGCTGCCGCCAAGCCGCTGGGCAATAACAGTGCCATCGCGATTGATAGCACCAAACCTGACAAGGCACCCACAGCGGCACCAACGATGGGATAAGCCCATGTGGCGATGTTGGCGCGTTCCCCTGCGCGATCATGATCCACAGGGACGGGTAGGCGGGTTAGCAACGCAAACGCTGCCCAAATATCGTGGGCTTCGGGCAAATTTTGATCGTTAGAGTCGCTCATGATGCTTGGCCTTCGCAATTGGGATTTTAACTGGGTCTAAATGGCGTTAATAAGGCCAAGAAATCAATGAAGAAGTGAACGCACAATGACCAATGCCCCTTTTGCCAGCCTTTCGGAATTCAAAACATTGTTGATGGGGATGCCGATCGCCGATGCCAAAGCGGCTAGCGATGCTACGGATCGCAATGGTCAGTTGACCAAACCACCAGGTGCATTGGGTCGATTGGAAGAATTGGCGATTTGGTATGCGGCGTGGCGCGGCGTTGCTGCACCAAGTTTGGATGCGCCGCAGGTTGTGGTTTTCGCGGGTAACCACGGTGTGACCGCCCAAGGCGTGTCTGCGTTCCCTGCCGAAGTAACCGAGCAGATGGTTTTGAATTTTCAACACGGTGGCGCGGCGATTAACCAGCTGTGTTCTGCGTTTGGTGCAAAGCTGGATGTGATTGCATTGGATTTGGATCAACCCACCAATGATTTCACGACCGGCCCCGCCATGAGCGAAGCCGAATGCGTAACCGCATTAAGTGCTGGTTGGAATTCAGTTGATGAAACTGCTGATCTGTTTGTTGCCGGCGAAATGGGAATTGGAAACACGACTCCCGCGGCGGCAATTGCCAATGCATTGTTTGGCGGTGACGCCAGTGATTGGGTTGGACGTGGAACAGGCGTTGATGATGCTGGCGTTAAAAACAAAGCCTGTGTTGTCGCGGCTGGATTGGTTGCGAACCCATCTGCTGTTGAGAACGGGTTGGAAACATTGCGCTGTTTAGGTGGGCGTGAATTGGCTGCGATGGCAGGTGCCATTGCCAGTGCACGTGCCAAATCTATTCCTGTGATTTTGGATGGTTTCATTTGTTGCGCCGCCGCCGCATGTTTAGAAAGTGCGGTGTCTGGATCGTTGGACCATTGTGTTGCGGGTCACCAATCAAACGAACAGGCCCATAAGGCCATGTTGGCGCATTTGAAGAAAGAACCGTTGTTGTCGTTAGGGCTTCGCTTGGGCGAGGGATCTGGTGGCGCATTGGCGATTGGCGTTTTGAAAGGCGCGATTGCCTGTCATTCGGGCATGGCGACTTTTGCAGAGGCAGGCGTGACGGACGGCTGAATTATTCCGCCTTTTCCACGACTTTTCGAAGGTAATTCATCAGATCGTCGTGCAATTCAGGGCGATTAAGCCCGAAATCGATAGTTGCTTTCAAAAAGCCAGCCATAGAGCCGCAATCATAGCGTTGTGCGTCAAATCGGTAGCCGTAAACGCCTTCGGGCGATGATGCTTCGGCGTTAATCGCGTCGGTCAGTTGGATTTCGCCACCGAACCCCGGGTTTGTGACGACCAAACGTTGCATGATTTTGGGTGACAGCAAGTAACGCCCGATGACTGCGTTGTTTGATGGTGCGTCTGCGATATTTGGTTTTTCAACCAAGCCACGCGCTTTGATTGTACGCCCTTCTTCTGATTCCACATCCAAGATACCGTAAGATGGAATATTTTCAGGTGCGACCTGCATTGTACCGACGTAATTGGCTGGCCGTTCGTGCCATGCGTCAACCATTTGGCGCAAACAGCCTGGTGAGCCTTTGATAACGTCATCAGGCAGGATCACGGCGAAGTATTCATCGTGGTCCACGAATTGGCGCGCGCAGGCCACGGCATGACCGAGACCTAAAGGTTCGCCTTGGCGGACATATGCAATATCACCAGAGGCGATGTTTGAGTTTTTGAGTTTCTCTAACAAGTCGTCTTTGCCGTCTGTGGCAAGGCGTTGTTCAAGGGATGGGTGTTTGTCAAAATAATCAGCCATTGCCGTTTTGCCACGTGCGGAGACAAACAGAAAGCTTTCTATGCCTGCTTCGCGGGCTTCGTCGACTGCGTATTGCACCAATGGGCGATCCACCAAGGGAAGTAACTCTTTTGGGATTGATTTTGTGGCAGGTAAAAACCGAGTGCCAAGCCCTGCAACTGGAAAGACGGCTTTGGTAATGCGATTTTTCATTGAGGGCTTTTCCAGTTGGGTCAGAATTATGTATCTAACACCCTATCTTTCAACGCGAAATTGTAAAAGCAAAAAACGAGTTAAAGCCCTGTTCGCGACAGGACTGTTCCAAATGTGCGCAAAATGATTTTTATGTCTAATGCAAACGAACGGGTCTTTTGGTAAGTGACATCCAAAGCCACACGCATGTCATAGTCGATGTGGTTGCGCCCGCTGATTTGCCACAGACCCGTAAGGCCAGGACGAAGTGCCAGATAATGGCGAATATCATTGCCATATTTCACCAATTCGGCAGGCACAATGGGGCGTGGGCCAACGATGCTCATCTCGCCGCGTAGAATGTTGTAGAGTTGGGGTAATTCATCAAGGCTGGATTGGCGCAAAAAACGCCCGATTGGTGTAATGCGCGGATCGTGTTTTAACTTGTTTAGTGTTTGCCATTCTCGCATGGCGATGGGGTTTTTTGCCAAAAACTCTTGTAAGATATGTTGGTTATTTGGAACCATTGTTCGAAATTTCCAGCACCGAAATAAACCGCCATTCTTCCCCACACGGTTTTGGGAATAAAGGGGCGCACCGCCATCCAAACTGCATGCGATCGCCACAAGGATCATAACGGTTATCGTAATTGGTGCTGTGATGAGAATAAGCAGGATATCAAAAACTCTTTTCAATCCTGAATTGTTTAATGTGATGGGGTGAATGTGAGTGTTTGTAAAATGAGAGCTGTCGGAGTGAAATGTCATCGTGCCCGCCGTAAGGAATGTGAAGGATAAATTATTACCAGATGAAGGCGGGACAAAGGTTCACAAAACCTTAAGTTTTGCCAAATTGAGCCATTTTGATTTAAATGAACTGGTATGTTCCTTTTTTATTCTTGGTTTGTTTTTATTTAGTCAACCCGTTGAAGATTAAGGATTTATTAATTGTTTCGCACCGCCATAGGCTTTGGGGATTGTTTCTAAATTGGCAAAAAGTAGACAAATTTGGTAAATTTTTACATTTGTTAACGCTGTATTAATGCTCAGTTCGCAAATTGGATTAGCAAAGAGATTGCCAATTCATAGGCCTGATGTGTTCGGGGTATTCTGATCGGATTGGATTGTCGTTGAATTAAAGCCAAAGGTATTTTTGTTAAAGGAGATTTCAACTTGAAGTATACGCAGTGTTCGACGATTTTGGTTGTTCCGACTCTGAATGAGAGTGCGAATATCCGTGCGTGTTTGTTGTCTTTGATTTCACAGGCCCCTTTGGCGAATATCGTTGTCGTCGATGGCAACAGTATTGATAATACGCGTAAGATTGTCAGAGACATGGCGCGCAATCACGTCAATTTAACGTTGATTGAAAACCCTGAGTGTATTCAATCGCACGGGATAAATTTGGCTGTGGCGGTCTGTGCGAAACCCCACCACCAAATTTTGATCCGATGTGATGCGCATGCGATTTATCCCCCGCAGTTTGTCGCGAAAATCATTACGAGCTTTAACACTCACGACGTGGCCGGTGTCGTTGTTCCAATGGATTCCACGGGCAAAAACGGGTTTGGAAGAGCGGCGGCATGGATTGTTGACAGTGTTTTGGGAAATGGCGGTGCGAAACATCGTGGTGGTTCATATTCGGGTTTAGTTGATCATGGTCACCATGCGGGCATGCGGTTGGATTGGTTCAAATCGCTTGCGGGGTATGACGCCAGTTTTTCCCATAATGAGGATGCAGAATATGATCATAGGGTCGTTCGCGCGGGAGGTCGCATTTGGATGAATGCAGATGCGCGCGTTACATATAATATGCGTGGTTCAATTTCGACAATTCTGCAGCAATATTTCAATTATGGGCATGGGCGGGCGCGGACCTTGGCAAAACATCGTATCCGTCCCAAGTTACGGCAAAGGTTGCCCACCTTAAACCTGATCCTTTTGTCCGCTTGTTTGATCGGGCCCCTGTGGTGGCCGACAATGGTGTGGATACCAATTGCTTATCTGATGGTGCTGTTGGTTGTTTCGTTGACCGCTGTGATGCGGCTGCGCCAACTATCTGGGTTGTGGGCCGGACCGGCGTTGGCATTTATGCATAATGCGTGGGCTGTTGGGTTTGTTCATTTTAAATTACGGGGAATGCCACGTGGTTGAACCTGTAAATATCGACGTCTGTATTTGCACATTCCAACGGGCATCGTTGGACAGGTGTCTGCGGTCTGTTTTGGATCAAAACCTGCCAAGTGATTTGAAAATGCGTGTGATCGTTGCGGATAATGCCCCAAAGGACAGTGTGTCGGAAAAAGTAGCCGCGATTTCGGCCAACAGTGAAATTGATGTGGTTTATATTCATGCGCCATCGCGAAATATTTCCATTGCACGCAATGCTTGTTTGTCTGGCGCGCGGGGTGATTACATTGCCTTTATTGACGATGATGAATTTGCACCCAGCAATTGGTTGGCTCGTCTATGGGCAGATTTGGGCAATAATGACGCTGTGTTTGGACATGTGGTGGCGCAGTATCCAAATGATGCGCCACATTGGATTGTGCGCAACGATTTTCATTCCACAATGCTTGATGAAATGCGCCGCCCCTTTCAAACCGGCTATGCAGGAAATGTATTGATGCGCTGGAAAGGCGCGCCTTTTGTAGACGAACGATTTGATCTTTCCTTGGGCGTTTCGGGCGGAGAGGACACCGATTTTTTCAACAGATTACACCATAAAGGCGCGCAATTTGGCAGCAGTGCGGACGGATTTGTTTATGAATCCGTCTGTATCGAACGCTTGAGCTTTCGCTGGATGGCAAAGCGACGATTTAGATCTGGGCAAAGTTTTGCATATATCGCTGTTGGAAGAACGCGGGGTTGGGCATTGATGGTTGGTGCCTTGGCCAAATCAATTTTCAGCGGGTTTTGCGCTGTTGTGTTTGTCGTGTCGCCAAAGGCGCGTGGATTTTGGGCGATGCGAAGTTTGTTTCATATAGGCGTCGTGACGCGTAGCATTGGGTCGCGTCGGCGCGTTCCAATTTTGGGGCAGAATTTATGAGGGTTTTGATATTTGCAGGCGATTTGAGCGATCCAGCCCAACAGCGTCGTATTTCAGCGCTGAAATCAATTGGTCACGAATTGCAAATCGTTGGATTTCGTAAATCTGAAGTGGGTGTCGAGGGGATTGGCACTCATCTTGATTTGGGCCGCGTGTATCATCAACGTCTAGTTTTACGGTTGGTGAGAACACTGTTCGCAGTCTTAAAGATACATAAATATATGCGCCGAAATGGACGCGTTGATCTGATTTATGCACGAAACTTGGATATGGTTTTACTGGCCTGGATCATGACGTGTCTGACATGGATGCGCGTTGGGTTAGTTTACGAATGCTTGGATATTCACGGTGTCTTTACGAACGGTGGTGCGAAGCAATTTTCGGCACGAAAGTTAGAGCGGTTTTTATTGCGGCGCATTACACGATTGGTCGTTTCATCGCCTGATTTTATATCCCAGTATTTCGCACCTATTCAGCGGTATGACGGTGATTGGTTATTGTTGGAAAACAAGCTGTGGAGTGGTGTTTTGAACAAAGTGCGCCCCAGCCTGAAGGCGGTTTCAAAGCAACATAAAATTCGCGTTGGTTGGGTTGGGAATATCCGATGTCAGCCAAGTTTTGATATTCTTATGAAGCTGGCTGATAAGCGTGCGTTCGATGTGGAGGTTCATATTCATGGCACAGTGCATGAACACGCGATTCTGCATTTTCAACACCATATTGCAGCACGTGAAAATGTGTTTTTTCATGGGGGATACGCATATCCAACAGACCTTGACGCGATCTACCGCGATCTTGATTTAGTCTGGTCGCAAGACATGTGGCATTCATAGTATGACACAAACGATTGATTGGAAGCGTGCCTCGGTGTTCTTCGATAAATTTTAGCCTCACGGTTTTTGCTTCGCGAGGAACTGTGTTGCCTTTTTTAGTATTTCCCTCTCCTCACGAAGCATGCGGACTTCTTTTCGCCGCCGTTCGTTTTCGTGGATCAAATCAATTTGTGGTTCAGGCGTAGAAACTGTACTGCGCTCTCTTTTGATCCAGCGGGTCAATGACGATAACCAAATTCCAAAGCCCGATGCGACCTGTTTACGGCTAAGTCCACTGGCTATGCAACGCGCACAACTTCCTGTCTATATTCTGCTGTTGGAGAAAGGTCAGATATATGAAGACGGCAGTGGGCTACTGTTGCAGCAACCATTCCACGAATACATCAGCACTTTTGTTCGTACGAATCTGACGCGGCCTGACCAAGAAATATCCATATGACGCCAACTCAATATTTGATAAATGAACCAACTGGCCTTCACTTAACTCGCGTTCGACGAGCGCATCGTTTAACGCGATACCTTGTCCGTCAATTACGGCCTGAACGCGGACATTAGGGTCAGGGATGATTAATGTATCTTTACGGGTTTGTCGGGGTAATCCCGCCGCATCGAACCAGTCGGACCAAGCATTGCTTTCATCATGATCTCGTAGCAGTGTGAATGCGGAAAAAGCGCGCTTCAGGCCCAGTTTTTCAACCATCTGATAGGCTTGCGCGTTACCAACTGGCCAAGCAGGTATAGACATTAGCGGTGAAATTTCAGCGTCATCCCATAGGCCATTGCCCCAACGGATTGCAAGATCCACACCTTGGTTTTCTAGATTGAACAGTTGCGTCATAGGTTGAATTCGTAATTGAATATCAGGGTATTTCTGCATAAAGGTCATCAATCGCGGTGACAGCCATCTGGATGCGAAATAGCTCGACATTCCAACGGTCAGGGATTGTGCCGTTGGTGTTTTCAAGGCTAACAACACTTGCTCGATGTCGTGGTAGTGTCCGCGTGTTGCGCCCAACAATTGCTGCCCTTTCAGCGTCAAGTCCACCCCGCGTGGAGTTCGCTTGAATACATCAAAACCCAAACTCTCCTCTAAGGTTTTGACTTGATAACTGATAGCGCCCTTTGTCAGATGCAGTTTTTCTGCAGCATCTGAAAAGCTCTTACACTGTGCAACCTCGGTGAAAAGCCGCAATGTATCGTGGTGTTTGAAGGTGATACTCATAGCAGAGTGTATAAATAAATTGAACGCTATGTACAGAAAATTTCAATTGATATCCATACTGATACGGCTACACGTAATTTAGGGAGGATGTTTGAGTTGGAAAATATTGATGTATCTGTGCAACCAAAACTACGGGCTGCTGTGCGTCGCGGCCGCGCTTCACGTCGAGCAGAAACGCAGGTTGTCCGGTCTCCGCAAACGCGTAAAATACAGCCTTATGGTCTGTTAAACGAAAGTTCACTTTTGGCGATTGAAGATCAGGCCGACTGGATTTTGCAAAATATCGGTGTCGAATTTCGCGGTGACAAAATCGCCCTTGCTCTGTTCGCAGATGCAGGTGCGATAGTTGTAGGGGAGCGCGTTACATTTAAGCCGGGCCTTGCAAGGCAACTTTGCGCAACCGCACCAGCGCAGTTTAAGCTGCACGCCCGTGATCCTGCCAATACCGTTACGCTTGGTGGGGACAATGTCGTGTTGATGCCCGGTTATGGATCGCCATTTGTCAGTGATTTAGAGATGGGCCGCAGATATGCAACGCTGAATGATTTTCAGAACTTTGTAAAATTGACCTACAGCACACCGTGGCTGCACCATTCGGGTGGCACTGTATGTGAACCCACGGATGTACCGGTCAACAAGCGTCATCTGGATATGGTGCTGGCACATCTGACGCTTTCGTCTAAGCCGTTCATGGGCGGGGTCACATCGCCCGATCGCGCGCAAGACAGTATCGAAATGGCGCGTCTGGTTTTTGGCAGAGACTTTATGACAGAAAATGCTGTGATGCAGGGCAACGTCAATGTGAATTCCCCCCTGATCTATGATGACACGATGTCTGGGGCGTTACGCGTTTATGCCGAGGCCAATCAATGTGTTTGTATTTCGCCCGCGATTTTTGCAGGGGCAATGGGGCCGTTGTCACCAGCGGCAGTTGCCGCACAAACCTTGGCCGAGGCGATGGTTGGTATCGCCTTGACGCAGTTGGTGCGCGTTGGATGCCCCGTTGTATTTGGCAGCTTTCATTCAACAATGAATTTGAAATCTGGTGCACTTACATTTGGATCACCCGAGGCCAACCTTGCTACAATGGCGATATCCCAACTGGGGCGTCGCTTGAACGTTCCAATGCGGTCGGGAGGTGGACAGGTTTCAGCGTCAAACGCGGCAGATGGGCAGGCAATGCAAGACAGTACAGGTGCGATGTGGGCCACGCTTTTGTCCGGCACGCATCAGGTTTGGCATGCGGCAGGCTGGTTAGAGGGTGGATTGGTCATGTCATATGAAAAATTCATTATGGACCTTGATCATTGTGGTGCCATGATGACGATGTTGCAGGGTTTTAACACCGACGAAGAAGCCTTTGGTCGGGATGCTTATCATGAGACGGGGCCGGGTGAAAATTTCCTGTCAACGCAACATACACTACGCCACTTTGCGACAGCGAACTATCAGTCTGAAATCCCAGAGGCTGGCCCGTTTGAAACATGGGCAGAAAATGGCAGCATGACAACGGATCAGCGTGCAACGGCGCGTTGGAAGCAGATGCTTAATGATTACAAACCACCGCCAATGGACGATACAGTCCGTGAGGCACTCACTGAATTTGTGGCAAAACGCAAAGCGTCAATGCCCGATGAATGGTACTAGAAAAGGAACAACCATGACCGAAGAACTTAGCCGCACATCCGCGCTCGCATCACGCCACACCGCCCTTGGATCAGGGCTTGAAGATTGGAACGGGATGGGAACTGCGTGGACCTATAATACCGATCCTAATGACGAACACGATGCTGTACGCGAAGCCGTTGGCATGTTCGACATGTCACCGCTGAAAAAAGTATTTGTACGCGGCCCTAGCGCCGCCGCTACGTTGGATCACCTGACCACACGCGACATCTCAAAAATCGCACCAGGGTCGGCGGCATATCTGTGCGTCTTGACTGAAGAAGGCGGCATGGCGGATGATGCCATCGTGTCCAATAACGGTGATGATGAGTGGATGATTGTCCATGGATCAGGTGACACGATGGCATTGCTCAATGCCTCTGCTATTGGGCGCGATGTGGAAGTTGAATTTACGGATGACCTTCATGATCTTTCGGTTCAGGGTCCTAAATCATGTGATATTTTGAATGCACATTGTGATATTAACCTACCTGATCTTGCTTATTTCCAACACGCCTTAGCGGTGCTGTTTGGTCATCCATGTCGTCTGTCGCGCACAGGATATTCAGGCGAACAAGGCTATGAGGTTTTCGCGGATGCCGCTGTTATCGGTGATATTTGGGATAAACTGGTTGATAACGGTGTTATGCCGTGTTCTTTCACCGCACTGGACAAGGTCCGCATTGAAGCAGGGTTGCTGTTCTACGGCTATGACATGACCGAGGATAATACACCCTGGGAAGTGGGTCTTGGCTTTGCTGTCAGCAAAGGTCAGGGAGATTTTCGCGGCAAGGATGCTGCAATGGCTGCGAGAGGTAGCGAGGTTGTAAACAATGTTTGTCTCGACATTGAGCATTCCGATATGGTTGCTGGTGGTGAGGTATTATCCTTAGGCGGTGAAGATGTGGGTATCATCAACAGCCCATGTTATTCGCACCGGATGGGCAAATCTTTGGCGTTGGCACATGTTAGTCCGAATATCAAAATAGGAACAGTTTTAAAGGTATCTAGTAGCGAGATCGACACGACCGCAACGGTAGTTTCCAGCCCCATTTACGACCCATCCAAAAGCCGCACTCACGCTTAACCAGTGAGTATCTGGCCTTTCACACACCCAAACACTTACCGTTTGGGTGTGTGAAAGGGGCAAGGGCGAAGCGGACGTTCCTCAATAAAGTCAAATTGGCAACTTTGTCCGCATAGCGGAGGTTAAGGGAAGATGCCCCCAATGTCCGCTATAAGCGCAACTTAGCGGTGATTTGATCTTTGAGGGTTAGTCGTTGAATATAAAATGTTTTTTCGAATGCCTACTGGAAATTGTTGTCATTTAGATGCGCTGTACACAGGCCTACTTTGCGTTATTCTTGGGCTTTCACGTTTACAAAAAAATTGGTACAAACACTCCAACTCAGCTCTCTGCCGGTTCGGGCGTTGTTAGAATGTTAACCCTAGTTCTGTGTAAATGAGACAAGATGAGTTTGATGATTAATCTGTCCTATTTCTTGTATTGCGTGAAGTTCTTGCGATTTCGATTGGATATATGTTCGCCTGCCGTAATCTTTTCAAACTTTTCATCTCCTGTCCCAAAGTCGGTGGGATCGATGATTGTTTGACTGGCTGGATCACAAAATACAGGTATCGAATAACGCGCGGTTTTATTGCGGTTGATAACGCGGTGTTTTGTCGAAACAAGTGCGCCGTTGGTCCAACGTTCCAACAGGTCGCCAATGTTACACACAAAACTATTTTCGATTGGTGGTGCTTCGATCCAATCACCTGACTGATTTAGAACCTGTAAGCCACCCTGCATATCCTGCAACAAAACTGTGAGTACACCGAAGTCTGTGTGCGGAGCGGCGCCAAAGCGTTCTTCCTTTAAGTCCTCTTCGCTCATCGGTGGATAGTACACCAATTGACCGCGACCCAATGGTTTCAGATACGCGGTTTCGAAAAAATCCTTGGGTTTTCCCAAGCCGTGGGCCAGCGCACTTAATACCATTCGGCTGAGGTCGATTACTGCGGCGTAATAAGGTGATAACTCGTGTCGTAAAAATGGTGCGACTTGGTCAGGCCATTGGTTTGGGAAAACCATTGGAACTCCTGCCAAGACATCGGGATCGTTTGCATCAACGTCCCACCCCCAAAAGAAAACTTCTTTGGCGTCGTGTGTTTTTGCGCCTTCTAATTGCGTCATGCCTTGGCCCATCCAACCGCGTTGGTTTACATCGACTGCGATGGTTGATTTATCGACTAGGGGCAGGGCAAAAAACCGCTGTGATGCGGCGAATGCTTGTGCAATCAGGCTGGGCGAAATTTCATGGCCTTTGATATAAAAGAACCCTACTGTTTTGGCGGTATCGACCAATTTATGCGCGATCTCTTCAAAACCATCTTCGGTGTGAATCATCGATATATCGATAATGGGAATTTGGTCAAAGTTTGTAGTTTTGGCAGATGCAAAGTCGCTATTGGCCACGTGGAAATCCTCTATAAATACTGTGTATGAACCGCGTCAGGAAGCTGGGCTTCTATCGCGGTTAAGATGTCATAAATTGGAACCGACATGCGTTTTCGAATGTCTGGTTTGTAGGGTGATAGATTAGTACATTCTAACAATACCCCTTTGGTTTGGAAATTGTCATCATCGCGAAGTGCTGCACAAACGTCCGCCGCGGCTTGAGTAGTATTCAATGTGGTCAGATCATTTTCAATCACGTCGCGCAAGTGTGTCTTAGCGTCTAATCCAAGGATTGACGTTTGGAACAACGCACAGTCAACGGGCAAATGTGCGAGACCAAGTTTGGATGCATCGAATGTTATGATCCGCAGTTCCGATGGTGTCAGGTGGTTTTTTAAATCCACCAATTGGCCAAGTGCCGATGCAATAAAAGGGACATTACATGCGGCGGAAAGTTTGGCCTGAAACGGCGCTAAAAAACCACAAGACGTGGTGATCACGTCCCCCGTAGCTGTTGCGATTGCATCATAAAATGGACGTAGGTCGATCTGTTCTGGCTTGTCGGTGACGATGTTGCTGACCGTGGCATTTGGCACCCGAATGATCTCTAGTTCGCATTGGTACGTGTCGTGGCAACCCACATCCCCCGCAATGCGGGGGAAATGAGTGTCGAGTTGAAGGACGCTGATACGGGGCAATTTTAACGTTCCCGTTAATTTCGCGTTTGGATGTTTTCAGGCAACCATGTGGCCAGTTCTGGGAAAACGACTAAGATAACAACCATCAACAACATCAATCCAACCATGGGAATGGCAGTTTTTGCGATGTATCCGATTTCATGTTTTGTCATGCCTTGTAAAACGAACAGGTTAAACCCGATTGGCGGTGTGACCTGTGCGGTTTCGATGACCACGACAAGGAAAATACCAAACCAAATCACGTCGATACCAGCGGCGCGGATCATTGGTTCTACGATTGCCATTGTCAAAACAACCGATGACAAACCGTCCATGAACATGCCCAACACCAAATAGAACACCGTCAAAACAGCGATCAGTGCGACGGGTGACAGATTGTAGCTGTCAATCAATGCCGCCATCGCGCGTGGCAGTCCTGTGAACCCCATTGAGAGAGATAGGAACGCAGCCCCCATCAGGATTAATGCGATCATTGCCGATGTGCGCGTTGCGCCCATCAAACTTGTTGTGAACGTGTCCCAACGAAGCGAACCTTGGGCTGCAGACAAAGATAGCGCACCAACGACACCAACGGCAGCCGCCTCGGTTGCAGTGGCATAGCCCAGATACATTGACCCGATAACCACAAAAACCAAGCCCATGACGGGAAGCAGAAACAAGCTCTCTTTCATCATGTGTCCGAATGACATTGCTGGCTCCGGCGTTGGGCGTGGGCCCTTTGTGGTGAAATGCCAAAAGACGATATAGGACATGAACAGGCCAGAAAGAACCAATCCTGGGAATACGCCAGCCATGAACAGTTTGGTGATGCTTTCGTTGATTGTGACACCATAAACGATAAGCGTCAGGGACGGTGGTATCATCAAACCCAATGTGGCCGCGCCCGCCAATGTGCCGATGATCATATGTTCGGGATAGCCACGCGCACGTAATTCAGGGATCGACATCTTTCCAACCATGTTCAAGGTGGCGGCCGACGATCCTGATACAGCCGCAAAGATTGTGCAACCTGCGATATTCGTATGGAGCAATCCACCCGGCAGAAACCGCATCCACGGTGCAAGACCACGGAACAAATCTTGGGATAATCGCGTTCGATAGAGGATTTCACCCATCCAAATAAACAAGGGAAGTGCGGTTAGTGTCCAACTGCTGGCACCTGTCCAGATTGTTGTGATCATTGCGTCGCCCGCAGGACGCGCCGTGAATAATTCCATTCCCACCCAAGCAACCCCCATCAGGGCCAAACCTACCCAAACAGAACTGCCAAGCAGCAAGAATAACACGAAGAGAAAAATGAAAATTGCATAGAGTTCGGTCATTCGACTGTCTCACTTTTGATATTGGAAACTTGATTGATCAACAATCGGTACAGGTTATCCCATACCGCGATTGCCAACAGGATTGTCCCGATGGACATGGCAATCTGTGGCAACCAGACAGGTGTAAACACCATCTCTGAACCCGAGTTCGCCCATAATTCTGCCCAATTCCAGGGCCAAGTGCCAAACATAGATACCGTCGTTAGTATCCATTCAGGAACTTTATCCAACCCTTGGGTGCGGTCATTTAGCATCTCAGAAAAGAAATTGGTTTTCACTGCATAGCGCGCAAAATACGTGGCTGTGATCGCGGAGACTAGCATCGCGAATGCATCCAGCCAAAAGCGTAGAAAATCATTCATGTTTAAGAATATCGATACACGGATATGTGCACCATGGTTCAGGGTATAAGCCAGCGCAAAGAACGAGGTACACGCCATTGCGTAACCTGCGAATTCAGTGCCACCAGGGAATACCAACCCTGACCATCTGGCAATCATCTGCGCCACAATCAGAGCGAGAATTAGGATCATAAAACAGGCAGCAATTGCACCAGACAATTTATAAATGCCATCTAATATACGCCAGATTGGCGCCACAATACGCCGCGCCGCATTGCGGTTATACAGACAGAAAAAAGCGAATAAGCTGGGCGCTATAAATAGCCAGAACCACAAAGGGAGCCCAAGGAAAGGTTGCCAGTCACGCATGTTTATTACCCCCGTAAATTGAAAAGGCCCCGACAATTGACGGGGCCTTAAATTTAGCCAATTAGTTGGCCATTGCTTTGTAATCGTCCAAGATTGCTTGGCCATCTGCACCAGCAGCCACTAACCAATCAGCAGTCATTTTCGCGCCAATTGTTTCCAGCTCTGCTAAGAAATCAGGGCTGGCATCTTCAACCAACATACCGTTTTCGGTTAACTGTTCAAAGTACCAGTTTGCCAATTCCGCTGATTTTGCAGAACATGCTGCACCTGTTTCATCAGCTGCTTTTTGAACGTTTGCTTGTGTACTGGCGTCTAAACCGTCCCAAATACCCTTGTTCACCATCACGTAGTTACGCGGCAACCATGCATTTACCTTGTAGTAATGCGACAGAGATTCCCAAACCTTACGATCATATCCAGTTGAGCCAGAAGAGATGAAGCTCTCTGCAACACCTGTTGCTAATGCTTGTGACAATTCTGCGGCTTCTACTTGTACCGGGATCATGCCCAAACCTTCGGCGAATGTCGCCGTAGCAGAGTTATATGAACGGAATTTGACACCTTGTGTATCAGCAGACGAGTTCACCGCTTTGTTGAAGTAGAAACCCTGGCCTGGCCATGGGCAAGTGTACAACGCAACAAGGTTTAATTCAGCAAGTTGCCCGTTCACCTTATCTTTGGCTGCGCTCCATAATTTTTCGTTGGCTTCATATGTAGTCGCGAGAAATGGCACATTGTCCCAACCCAAAAGAGGGGCCTCGTTTGCGTGCGCAGACATAAAGCGTTCACCGATTGGTGCTTGTCCCGTCTGAACAGCGCGTTTGATTTCGCCGCCTTTGAATAATGATCCACCTGGGTGCACTGTGATATTGATATCACCGCCTGTGTAATCGCGTACTTTATCTGCAAAAACCACACCCATTTCGGAATGAAAGTTACTTGCGGCATATGCCATTGGCATATCCCAATCTTCAGCGGATGCAGCGCCTGCAAATGCCAACGCGGCTACCGTCGTACTCAGTGTAAAATTTAGTGTCTTCATGTTAGTCTCCCTGTTTTGAATGATAGTCAGTTAAATTAGACGATCTGCTGCATAGGCAGACAAATCGGTATTTATCGGCGCGCCGCTTGCAAGTTTTGCTAACCAACGTCCCGTTTTTGGCCCGCCTGAAAGGCCAATATGCTGATGCCCGTATCCAAGAAAAATATTTGCGGCATTTGGGCTTACACCAATAACGGGCAAGCTGTCAGCGGTCGCGGGGCGATGCCCCATCCATTCATCGATCCGATCATAGGTCATTTCTGGGAAAAGATCCGCCATTTGTTTTTTCAACAGCGCGATCGGCGCGCTTGAGGCGGCATCATCTAATCCACCAAATTCAATGACGCCCGCACAACGCATGCGTCCATTCATCGAATGAACAACAAATTTTCCGCCAGCGACCATCAACGGTGATCGCAGCGTGATCGAAGGATTTACGAATTCTATGTGATAACCGCGTTCAGATTCCATTGGAACGGTGACGCCCAATTCTTTCTGCCATGCTCTGCTCCACGCACCAGTGGTCAAAACATATGCATCGGCCTTTGCGATCCCATCAACAGTCACTACGCCCTTGCAGTGTCCGCCTTCTATATCGAAACTTTTAATCTCTTTCGTAAGGAGGACGCCACCTTGTGCCACGAAATGTTCTGCTAATTTCAAAACATATGCGCCGGGGTCTTTGATCCTGCCGTGGTTTTTACACTGCACACCATAACCAAAGCGTCCCGCTAGGTTTGGATCAAAATCAGCTAAAGCACCCGCATCTAATTTTTTAAAATCGACACCACGGCGTTCACGTATCCCCCAACCAAAACGATCGGCTGTGAATGCGGCCTCGTTTGCGTATCCGAACAGGTAATCCTCGGAACCGATGTATTGCGCCGCCTCCGTGCCATTTGTTAGGGCCAAATGTTGATCGGGTGCATCATGCAAAAGTTGACTTAACCCAAGAGATATACGCTCTACTGATTTTGCGTTCGCGTGCTTCATGTATTTAAACAAGAACGGGATGAGTTTGGGGACATATGCCCATTTTAAGAACAATGGTTGGTTTCTGCTCAGCAACATACGGGGTGCTTTTTTGAACAACCCTGGAACCGTTACTGGAACCAAAGATCCAGTAGACAACACACCCGCATTACCTTGCGAGGCACCCGCGCCGGGACCTTCTTTGTCGATCAAAGTCACGATGTGACCATCGCGCTGCAACCACAACGCGGTTGCGACGCCAACAATGCCAGCGCCAATCACTAATATGTTTTTTGTATCTGCTGATTCCAATGCCAACGTCCCCCAAGTTCAATAATTACTTGACTGAGATATAATAACAAATACTAATAACTTAACACAACATCAGAAAAAATGATATGCGCTTTCGACCGTTACAAGCTCTCCACTCCGTTATTGAAACAGGAACTGTTACCGCTGCTGCGCAGAAGATGGGGATTTCGCAACCTGCGATCAGCAATCTCCTCGCGCAACTACAAGATCAGACAAAGCTAAAATTGTTCGAACGCGAGCGCGGTCGATTAGTCCCCACACCGGAAGCCAAAATTCTCTATCGCGAAATTGATACTGTGGTGCGCGGCCTCAATCAGGTCGACTTGGCTGTTTCTAATTTGCAAAACCAACGCGTAGGAACGTTACAGGTTGTCTGTACGCATGCCGTTTCCTTTGGATTTATGACCAAAGCCGTAAGCGATTTCGTAAAAGAACACCCCAATATCGATGTGTCATTCCAAACGCGCTATTCGCAAAATATTCAACAGTGGGTTGCCTCAGGCTTGGCCGAAATTGGAATTAGTGAATTACCGATTTTGGATGATAGCCTTGATTGGCGGGAAATGCGGTTTTTATGCCAACTCGCGATCCCAGAAGATAGCCCCTTGGCCGACTTAGAAGTCGTCACGCCCGAAGATCTTGATAATGTGCCGTTTATCGTGATGGGCGAAGATAATATGATCAATTCACGCACCAAAGAATTGTTTTTGAAAAGCAACAGCCGCTTAAGAGTGAAGTGCCAATCGCATTTGTTTCGTTCACTATTGGAATTTGTAAAATCTGGGATGGGGGTTTCATTGATTGATCCATTCACATTGGCGCATGATGACGGCAAAGGATATGTCGTGCGCCCATTTCAACCCAACATCTATCTCGACCTCGCGCTTATCAAACATAAAACACGCGCTACATCCGAACTGGGCCAAAGCTTCTATGATCGCGTATTTGAACAAATGACGGCGATTTCTGACGGCGGTTGAAGTTATTGATACCGCAATGAAAAGGTACGCCAAAGTGCTTCGCCTGAAAGTAATCAAAAGGCTTACGACTATGAAAGCTCAAATATTTGAGGACAGTCGCTTTTTCAGCAGAGCTGACCATAATGATCGATGCCGCCCTTATACCACGCTTACTTTTGGGCACTAGCAAGTAGAAACGGCCCAAAGCTGGCGCTGACTGCAAACATGAACGTTTCTTTTTGTTCCCTCAGAGAAGATACTCATAGATTGCGCAGCATTTCACAAAAGCCAATGCCAGATAACGGCGGCAAAGTGTCCATATGTAATAGCAACGCCAAAGGCTACTTTTGCCTAAGTTACGCGATGTTTACAACAAGCGTCGGAATCGAAAAATTCGATGCCGTGATGAAAACAATTCGTTTCCCTGAAAAGGGTACCTCCCATATCGTTGCTCTAATATCTATCGGAGACATGATTTTGACCACACAAATAACGCAAACGCGATTGGCCGCGGATATTGGCGGTACGTTTACTGACATCGTGTTGGAAACACCAAAAGGTCTTTTCACAGCTAAGGTTCCGACAAATACCAAACACCCTGAGCTGGGGGTTTTATCTGGTGCTGACGTTAGACATTTTTGTATGCCCTAGCAACAATTGCACAGCGCGTAGATTTCCAGTTTTCTTATATATCTGGGACACTTTGGTACGCCGCATCGAATGCGTTCCATGTGCGCTAGGCTCCAAGCCGATTGACGTGACCCAATCGCGAACAAGTCTCGCATATTGTCGAGTTGAAATATGAAGTGGCTTGTGGAAACGCCCAGGCCATAGGAACTCAGACCCCACCATTAATGGATCATCAAGCCATCTTAAAATCGACTTGCGCGTTCCATCGGTAATCTCAAAACGAACCGGCTTTTGCGTTTTGCTTTGCAAGACAGAGGTGCGCTCTTTCATTCGCCCCGCCGAATAAACATCCGAAACCTTCAACTTCACAAGATCACATCCTCTTAGCTTGCTATCGATTGCCATATTAAACAAAGCCAGGTCGCGTAACTTTTCGGCGATTTCCAACCTGACACGAATTGCCCAAACATGCTTGGGCAATAGTGGAAGCTTTTGGCCTATGATGCGCCCTTTGTTCCAAGCGAGACGCTTAGGCTGAACGGCTGGTAAATTTGGTATCTGCATAGTCGATCCTCCGATCCACCACATACCTCCTCATCGCCAACCAGACGTTGCCAAGCTAATTTAGCACAAGATTCAAGAAACAGATAAACGTTACTAAAGATCCACCATACAGGATTCAAAGTTAGCCCACCGCTTGACTACAAACTACCCAACAATAGCTTCGTGTTTAGTCGGCAGAATATGCGCCTTTTTTCGAAGTACGCAGCCCGTTGTTTACTAACGCTTCTGCGAAAGTGACACCTGCAGAAACACCATCGATCACAGGTAAACCAAACTCTTGGCTTAATTGCGCCATTAAGTCCGCCATCCCAGCACATCCCAGCACAATAGCTTCGGCATTGTCTTTATCTATTGCTTCACGGATCTCGGAACGAATTTTATACAAGGTTGCAGGATCGCCTTCTTCTAGTTTGAGAACAGGGATATCTGTCGCCCGTACGCGCACACACTTCTGAGCAAGCCCATAATTTAGCAAATTATTTTCAAGTCCTGGCACGGACCGAGACAAGGTTGTTATAACGCTAAACTTGGTCGCGATCATACTGGCAGCGTGATATGCGGCTTCTCCGATACCCAGCACAGGGACCGAGACCAATGAACGAACAGCATCAAGCCCAGTATCGTCGAAACAAGCGATAACGATGGCATCAACATCAGGATGTAACCTGACCTCATCCAATAGACCCGGCACACATGTAGCAACGTCCAAGAAGCCTTGAATGCTGGCGGGGCCGTTTTGGGAATTTGCCGCCACAATTTCTGTATCTGGTCGTGCAACAGCCCGCGCAGCAGCACCAATCTTTGTCGTCATCGAGGCCGTCGTGTTGGGATTTATTACTAAAATTTTCATGCCAGATTAAACCTCGCCGCCAAGATAGGCCGCTTTGATGCGGTCATCGTGTAAGAGCTCTTTGGAGATGCCTTCGATCACGACGTTGCCGGTTGCCATAGCATAGGCGCGGTGTGATATGCTCAGCGCCATCCTCGAGTTTTGCTCAACCAACAGCACTGAAACACCTTCGTCGCGATTAATGGCCACGATTGAGCGCGCTATATCCTGTACTAATTTAGGTGCGATGCCCAAGCTGGGCTCATCGAGCAACAATAACTTTGGTTTGGCCATCAGCGCACGACCAATCACCATCATCTGCTGTTCACCACCCGACAACGTACCAGCCGCTTGACTATAGCGTTCCTTCAGGCGTGGAAACCGTTCCAAGATACTATCTAGCGTGACTTGAATCTCAGCCTTATCGTTGCGTGTGAAGGCCCCCATCATCAGATTATCTTTAACTGACATGAATGGAAAAACGCGCCGGCCTTCTGGCACCATAGCAATGCCCCGTTTAACAATGTCCGACGGATCAGTGCCGTCAACGCGTGCACCTTCAAAGGTTACAGACCCTTTCGCAGGTTTCGCAAGACCTGTAATAGCGCGCAGGATTGATGATTTGCCCGCACCATTGGCACCGATCAGGGCGACCGTTTCCCCTTGATTGACGCTCAGTGAAACACCTTTCAGGGCATATACGTGGTCGTAATATAGTTCGACATCTTTGAAATCTAACATGGCTGTCATGGCTTACATCCCGATCTCATCGTCGGCACTACCCAGATAGGCCTCGATGACTTTCTCATTGTTTTGAATTTCAGACGGTGTGCCTTCAGCGATCTTCTCACCAAAGTTCAACACAACGATCCGATCCGAGATATTCATGACTGCCGGCATATCATGTTCAACTAACATCACAGTCACGCCACGTTCGTCACGGACCGACCGTACAAGATCAACCATTCGCATCGTTTCATCATGGTTCATGCCCGCAAAAGGCTCGTCCAGCAGCAGCACCTTTGGATCTGTTGCAAGACCAATCGCGATACCAAGGGCGCGCAAACTACCCTGCGGTAGATTGCTTGCCTGTTCATTGCTAATCTCAGACATTTCCAAAAACTCTAGCAACTCGTCTGCATATTGACCAAAGGCGGCGACATCTTCTTTGGCTGTCTTTGTACCCCAAAAATACCCAGAAAGGGATGCCTTGGCACGAAGATGCTGTGCCACCACGACGCTTTCGCGCACTGTCATGCTCTTAAATATAGTGGTTTCCTGAAACGTCCTGACGACCCCTTTGCGTGCTACAATATGCGGCTTAAGGTTCGAGATGCGATCCCCCCGATACAGTACCTCGCCAGACGTGGTAGGAGTGAACGAAGAGATCATCTTGAATAATGTGGACTTACCCGCACCGTTTGGCCCGATCACTGATAGGATTTCATTTTCGGCCACGTCAAAGCTGATGTCATTATTTGCTATCAACCCACCATATTTTTTGGTGACATTCTTGACCTGAAGAAGCGTACTCATTTATCGTCTCCTTTGCGAAAACTGAGGCTTAGCAAGCCATTGGGCAAGAAACGGATAATCAGAATCAGGATCGTAGAATAAATCAGCATCTGGTATTTACCGAATTCAAACAAAAGGTCCCAACCGAAATACAGTACCAACGTGCCAAGCATTGGACCAAAGACATATCCCAAGCCGCCAAGAAAACAGTTCAGCATAAAGTTAACGGAATCTGCCACCTGAAAACTAGACGGGTAGACGGATTGCGCAATTGAACCGAACATCGCCCCGCCAATGCCACCAAAAAAGCTGGAGATGGCAAAGATAACAATCCGAATATATGAAATATTTACCCCTATGGAACTGGCTAACTCTTCGTTTTGCTGCATCGAACGGCAAAGGTGACCAAGGCGTGAATTTACCAATCGGTAGAGGGCGACATAAGTAATTATCATCAGGATACATGCGGTGTAGTAGAAGGCCAATTTTGTGCTCTCCATCGCCGCAAAGTCAGGCACGATGGGAATGCCAAACAGAGATATACCCGAGGGCAAAGGAATGGATGAAATTCCCTTGGCGCCGTTTGTTATTGGCAAGGCAAGTGCAGTCAACGTGACGACCTGCGTTAGGACCAACGTGATCATCGCAAAGTAAACACCTCGCAAACGCAGGATTGGTAATCCAATCAAGATTGCGACCAATGCCGCGAATAAACCGGCTGCCGGCAGAGATATCCAGAACGACCATCCTGCTTTCACCACCAAAATGGCGGAAACATAGGCTCCGATCAAGGCAAACGCGCCTTGGCCGATATTAATTCGACCTATGTAGAATGTTAACCAGACCCCAGCACTTACAATAGCCAACAGTGCGACTGATGTCAGCGTAAAAAAGAAATCCCACCGGCCTGTTGCTGCAATGACCAACGGTACGCCCACAAAGATGGCTAAAATGAAGACGCCAACGCCGATAAGTTGTTTTGCGGAAAAATTTAACATTCGATCAACCCCACGGCTTGCCCATCAGACCCTGAGGTCGGATGGCTAAGAAGATCATCAACGATACGAAGATTAGTAAGTAAGTGATATCGCCATACTGATAGAGCAGTGCGAGACCAATGGCCTCCATAAACCCCAGAATGATACCACCCCAAATCGCGCCTGAAATCACACCAGCACCACCAATCATGACCATCATGAAGGCTTTGATGGATGTTGGTCCGCCCATACCCAAGTTCACGCCAGTTATGGTAACCAATAGACCTCCAACCAGACCAGCAAGCATCGCGCCAAGCGCAAAGCCGATCATTGAATAACGGTCTACGTTCACGCCCATTAATTGGGCTGCTGTTCGATCCTGTGCCAATGCGCGCAAGGCACGGCCAGTCTTCGTATATTGCATAAGGCCAATAAACGCGACAATCGAAAATATCGCCAAGAAACAAATCAGTATTCTATCGTAAGGCATTATTAAACGGAAATCATAGTTAAACACGCCGTCGACAATCTTTGGTACGCCGCGTTGTTTTTCACCGAACACCAACAAGATTACCGCATCTAGGAAGAACGCAATGCCTGCCGCCAGCAACATGGTGCTTTCTTCGCGGGCGGATCCTTTGATCACAGGCGCAAACAGGAATCTTTCTATCAGCGCGCCAAGGATCGCGAGCGTGATACATGACATTGTTAACGCCAGCACAAAGGGCACGCCCCATTGACCATAAAATGTATAAGTGACGAAGCCGCCGATTACATACATCTGCCCATGGGCAAAGTTGAGGACGTTCATCAGGGCAAATATCAGGGTCAAACCAAGTGCGATCATCGCGTATTGGGACCCAAGATAAACGCCATTGGCCAATATCTGTTCCATGAGGATTTTCTTTCTTGAAAAGCCCTGGGCCATCAAGGCCCAGGGGAGGTTCTGCTCAGGACAAACCTGAAAGCAGAGGAAATATTAGTCTACTTCAGCTACGAACAAAGTTTCGAATACGCCATCTTGATAGACATTAACCACCAATGGCACAGCCACCTGGCGGCGTTGACCGAATGATGTCATGCCGACATAACGTAGCTTTGCATCGCCGTTCATATACGGGTTTGGTGCTTCGAACGTATCCATCGTAGATTTAAAAGCTTCCACATCTGTGATCGCCGCTGGATCAGCTTTTAGCGTTTCAAGAATATACTCTAGTGCATAGACCTTGGTGTTAGATTCGTCATTGTATTCACCAAACATGTCTGTGTAACGCTTAACGAATTCGAGCATCATTGGTGACGCCAATTCTGGCGTAGATGCACCACCAACTGAGATGAAACCATTCGCCAAATCACCAGCACCCTCTGCCAGAACACCGGCATCTTGTGCTGTTTCTGTAGAGATCAGTCCCGTAAACCCTAATTCACGTGCAGAGCGGATCAACTGAGGTGCATTCGCAGGAGACACACCAGATAGAACCAACAGATCAGGGCGCGAGCGCATGACAGGTGTCAAAACTGGCGTAAAGTCCGTTGTATCAACTTGATAAGTAACGTTATCAGAAACAACATCCAAACCAAGAGCTGTGGCCGCTGCAACACCACCATCACGCTGGCTAAGCGGATCAGATTCGTTGGCTGCGATGAAAGCAACGGTTTTGACACCTTTTTCTTCCATCATGTATTTGTAAATCGCCGGACCTGACTGATAGTTTGCAACCATTCCAAGGACGGCATTCGACGCAGGTGCTTGATACAATGATTTTGGAAAAGCGTACGGGAAATACATAATCCCACTTGATTCCGCCACTGGGCGTACAGCCGCTGCGCCATCATCAACGTTCGGGCCAACAACATAGTGGATACCCTGTTGTGCCATTTTTTCCATGCCCGCAATCGCGCGCTTTGGATCTTTCTGGTCATCGAATGAAACGATCTCGATGTCATATGTTGTGCCGCCGATTGTGTAACCGCCAGTTTCATTGATCCAAGCCGCACGCGCTTCCATTGAACGTTGGTTTGATATTCCCCATGAAGCGGCCGGGCCGCTGGTTACACCAACAAATCCAATTTTCAGAACTGTATTTTCGGCAAAAGCTACCGTTGTTTGTAGCGCAGTAAGTGTTACCGCAGCTAACGTTGTTTTGAATAGTGTTCTACGTTGCATTCCTAATCTCCCTTTGATTACAATTTCGACGTTAGTACGTCGTTCATAGACGGCCGTTTCATGGAAAGACCAAGTATGCCGTGCGCACACTTCACAATTGTTAACAATCTTTGTCAACGGTTTTGATAAAAGTGGTCGACAAAAATATGCTCTTGGACATACTCTCCTTTGACTTTAGATACTAAATTCTACATACGCTGCAAAAGCAGTCAGCTCTGAAAGGCCCTATTGTGAGTATCAAAGCGGAGGTAATTGCAAAAAAGCAATCAGATAATTCATCTGATCCAGAAGAAAATCTGATTGTTGAGCGAATCTACAAGGCCGTCATGGAACAGCGCCTTGCTCCCAAAACCAAACTTAGCGAATCACGTTTGTGCGAGACTTTCGGTGTAGGCCGTATGCGCGTTCGGCGGGCACTGTTGCTTTTATCAAGTCAGGGAATTGTCGATCTTCATTCAAATCGGGGGGCATATGTTGCATGCCCCGATAAATCTGAAGCTACCGATGTTTTTGCGGCCCGTATGTTGATAGAGCCACCGCTAGTTCGTGAGTTGGCACAAAATGCCAATGATATCAATTTGACGCTTCTCACCGAACATATCGAATTAGAAGGCGCTGCGCGTAGCGAAAACCAGCGCACAGAGGTCATTCGTCTTTCAGGTGAGTTTCACACCAAGCTCGCCCAAGCGACCGGAAACCAATTCATCTCCCGGATGATGAAAGAACTCGTCACACGCACATCGCTGATCGTTGGTTTGTTTGGCTCGTCAGAGAACGCCACGTGCCCCGAAGATGAGCACGCAAAGATTTTGCAAGCGATTCAAGCTCACGATGCAGATAGGGCAGCAAAGTTAATAGTATCCCACCTGGGTCACATCCAAAGCGGCCTTAACATGGATGCTCGGGACGAACCAAAAGACGATTTGGCGACGATCTTAGGCTAACCAAGTTGAAGAACGCCAGGTTGCGCAGGTTATTTGTAAGTTTCAGCCAATCACGGATCGCCAAACGTGTTTGAATCGTAACGGACACTTGTGGGCAATCACTTGGCCGTAGTTCCACGATGGTTTCTTTATTCTCCAAGCGGGCAAGTTTGGAATAGGCATAATAATATCCTCTAATCCGCCCCTACCTCCGCGCCGCCAACACCGTGACACAAGGATAATCTGGGGTGAAATGCGAATGACCGCTTTGCGGAATTCGACATCGTACAAAGCCAGATTAGCGAACGGCAACTATGGGCCGTTTGTGTCAAATCTTACAAAAATTCGAATTGGTAATATGGGCTCTAAGCGGACATGCGTTACTTTGAGACGTCTAATAGATTTCTAATAGCGCAATGTCCGCATTCCGCGCGTTTAGGTCGTTAGGCCGAAAACCCTAAACGGTCACTAAGCCCCCCATTGCTGCCGTTGGAACACGAAGGATTTTGTCGACTGGCCAATGAAGACTATGGGCCGAAAGTACGGAGCATGAAAAAAAGCTGAATTGGAAAAATGGGCTCTTAGCGGCACAATTCCGCAACAGGTCCATGCCCAATGGTTCTCGCACTTTACAGTGGCACTAAGCTTATTTTGAAAACTATCCTTCGTTAGGAAAATAGGAACACTTGAGCCTAAAAATACGGGGCGCTGAAGTCGGTAAGTAAATGTAACAAACGGAATTGAGATCGATATCTTTATGCTTTGCGAACACGTTTCATCCCTAGGGAAACTATGGGGCTTTAAGGCAAGCAATACAGGCGCACATTTGCGACAGCCACTTCTGCCTGAAACTCCCGACCGACCGCAAGAATGCCGATCCGTCTAAGCTGTGTGGGATCAAATATGGCATCAGTTTTGTTTGCCTCAACGGCATCAAACGCAATCCGGTGCTCCTGCCATTTGGGCGAGGCAATAAAGTCAGTTCGGAAAGATTGCCAAGGTCGCGTCAGTTGGTCCGTGCGCAAGCGGATATCATAACGCGCGCCATTGCCGCAGATATCAAGCTCAACGCCATCCCAATCCCTGGCATTGAACCCGGCCCCATCTGAGGATAGGTCAAAGGCGATCTGGATAAAACCACCACTATTGTCCAACGATACATCGCCGCGCAAAACAGTGGCCATGCGACCCCGAAACATTTCTTGCCGCATACCACCTTTGGATATGCCGCCCATGACACCGTCAGCCACGTATTGCCATTCTGGATTTAGTTCCATCTCTGCCCAATCTCCCTATTGTCACGTTAAATACTTTGTCACCCTGCAAAAATGGCAGCACTACGAAAGCCGCCGTTGAACACAAGGCCGATGTGTGAATTCACCAAGACACTTTGTTCCCGGCCCAGTCAAGGAACGTCCCGGTATCCTTCTCGGTCACACTATCAAGCACCCCCAAAAGGTTTTGCGCCGCTTTTTCGGGAGGCACGGAGGGATGATTTCCATAATTTCTGGTAAAATCGGTTGCAACGGTTCCCGGATGAAGCGCGATACAAATTGATTGCTTGTGGCTGCGCGTCATCTCGATCGAAGCGGTGCGGATGAACTGGTTCAGCGCGGCTTTGGAAGCGCGGTAAGAATACCATCCCCCGAGGTCATTATCGCCAATGGACCCGACACGCGCGGACAAAGCGGCAAAAACAAACCGACGGTCACGCGGCAACAAATTTGCGACATGTTTCAAGACCAGCATCGGGCCGATGGCATTTAAAGCAAACTGCATCGCCATTGCTTCGGCGTTCAGGATTTTCATAGATTTTTCCGGCCCTTGGTCGCCAACCGATAAAGCGCCCGTTGCGACAATGACGGTGTCAAATGGCCCATTCAGGCCACCAATCAGGGCTTTTACACTGGCCTCGTCGGTCACATCCAGACCGTTGAGGCTCCGAGACAGGCATGCGACTTCACTGCCCTTGGCTTGGAAGGCGTTGGTGAGAGCTTTGCCAATTCCGCCGCTTGATCCAACAATCAACACTCTGGACATATCTAGCCTCAATTCTTTTGGATACGGCGCGCGACAAGGAACAGTTTCACCAATGCAGGTCTGAAGACTAGAAATGCACTATAAGCCAGTTCCATCACCCAGATTATGCCGGGCAATGCCGCGAGTTTCGTCAACCAACTCCAGCCTGGAAGTCCGCGCCAAACCTCGACAAATGCAGTTGCCCCTGACAGGAGAACACCCCCGGATGACAGCACATGCAAGCGTGCCATTGCGGTTTTTTGATTTACAATATCCTGATGGCTAAACTCAGGTGTGCTGACGTCTACAAAGCAGAGGGAACGGGAGGTATCAATTTTTTCATAGTGCTCGATTTCCGTCAAACACAAGGGGCAAGACCCGTCATAAAAGACGGTGGTTTTCGAAGGATGGGGGGCAAGATGACTTACCAAAACAGGAAACCAAGGAATATGAGCCGTGCAAAGATGGTCACGAAATGCACGCGCGAAGGTTCACTTGCGCTTCGGAATTCTGATCCAAAGCTGCCGAGAACAGGTTTCCATCAAGCAATACAGAAATCGTCGCTCCACGCATTTCATTGTCTGAAACCGTGATTTCGCGCCCGCCAGCCGTGTCATCAATGTCAATTGTGAAGGCGACAGACTGGTTTTGCGGGAAATCGGTCAAACTCAGGGTAAGGAACTGATCTCCGTCCATAATGCTTGGCCGACCAACCAAGTGCTTTGCTCCAACCGTAACTTTAAAAGGTTGAAAAACCTCTACGCCAGACCCTGCCTCCGTCACATCAAAAATCAAACCTGCGTCTGACCCGGAAAGATCAATCGTAACCTCGGCATTCTCAATCTCGCATAGCCCTTTGTTCGTCAAAACAAACTGATCCTTCGGCGCCCCCTCCAAAAACTGTACATGCAGATCGGCGTAAGACGGTGAGGCCATAAGGCACGCGACGGTAACGATAGGGAGTATTTTCATGTGTGAATCATTTCTTTGGGTATTCAGGGGTTTACGAACAAGCGTTGGCGGCTCTCCCCAAAAGGGAAAAGCCGCCTGATAGTATTCATTATTTAGGAAGCATAACCGCGTCGATGACGTGAATGACGCCATTCGAGGCCTCGATGTCAGCGGAAATAACCTTGGCGCCGTTCACGGTGACTCCGCCTTCAGTCATGATTTTAACGTCGCTGCCCTGAACAGTCGGGGCCATCGTATTGTTGCTCAAGTCAGTACTCATAACTTTTCCAGAGACGACATGGTAGGTGAGGATCGCAATGAGTTTGTCTTTGTTCTCGGGTTTTAACAGATCTTCAACGGTGCCTTCGGGCAACGCTGCAAAAGCCTCATCCGTGGGTGCAAATACGGTAAACGGGCCTTCGCCCTTAAGTGTGTCAACAAGACCGGCGGCCTGCACTGCGGCGACCAAATTGGTAAAGGAGCCTGCATCGACTGCGGTGTCTACGATGTCTTTTGTGTGGCCGCCTGCAAAGGCGAAAGTGGCAGACGTGAGGGCGGCGACAGAAGTGAGCGCGAGAAAAGTACGACGGAACATATGGGCTCTCCAATATAAGTTGCTTCCAGCTTGTTGCTGGATAAATAGATTACGCCCACGCGCAGTGATCAGATCACTTTTAAAAACACGCACCGTTTTCCCAGGCCATAGATTGTCAGTTTTGCTATCGCTCCGGTAAGAAGATCCAAAAGCTAAGCGCATAGACAGGTTCTCCCATTCGCTTGCAATGCTGCGCCCACGGCCAATGTCGTGTAAAAGCCGGTATTCCGCTTTTTATCCGGCGCCTGAAACAAAAGGCCCTATTGGCAGAACCGCCAAAAGACTTATCATTTGAAATGATCCGTACTATGTAGGGCTGGCTATCTAACCGTCAACTTTAAGCGTTGTGAAACACATGAGCCACTCACCAGATCATACCGCTGAGCCGATTGATGCAGTCATCACTTGGGTCGATGGGAGCAGCGGCGATCATCACCGTAAACGCCATGAATATATGGCGAAGGCTTCGCTTGCACTCCATGAAAACGCAATCAATCCGCATCGGTGGGTGTGTAGCGATGAAATCCTGTACTGCCTGCAGTCCATCCATAATCACGCGCCTTGGGTCCGTAAAATATGGATTGTGGTGGGCAATGAGACGCCGGTTTTATCAAGCCTTTCAGACGACATAACGGCCAAGGTCGCGTTCGCGTATCATCAGGATATTTTCGATGGGTTAGCCGAGGTGCTGCCAACCTTCAACTCATTGGCCATTGAAACTATGCTCTGGAGAATTGAGGGGCTGAGCGAGCGCTTCATGTATTTTAACGATGACGTGTTTTTGACCGCGCTGCTAAATCCGACCGACATGTTTCAAGGTCTGGCCCCTGTGCTGCGCGGGAAATGGGTGGATTACAGTGAACTGCTGCACAGTCCAATAATGCGCGATGATCCGGCGAAATTCAATCATTTCATGCAGATGAATGCCGCAAAAATCATTGGGTTTGATGCCGACAGACTATTTTCTGCAGCCCATGTCGTCCACCCTTTCCGACGCTCCAAAATGGCCGCGTTGTTTGAGGAACACCCGCAAGATTTCATGGATAACATCAAGCATCGGTTCCGGGACCTGAGTCAGTTTCTACCGCAAGGGCTGCACAATCACGCTTGTATCGTCGCGGGCGATGCGGTCATAAGTCTGGCGGATGATCATCTGCATATCGTCAGTGGGCAGGGAAATGGCCGTGCGCCATCCGAAACATGGGCGCTTTTGCAAACGGCAGATAATCCTGACATCAAGTTTCTTTGCGTCAATGATTTACCCCAATTGGAAGCGCTAATCCCGCAAGCACGGGACTGGCTTGGTCAGGCCATTGGTGGGTTTGGGGGGCGTTCGGGTTAGGGATGCAGGCTGGGTGGTTTCGCGCGCCAGCCTCATATCAAAGGGTCATACGACCATTGCAATAGGGCTTGGCGTTGCCGGGGTCTGCAAAACACATCTCCAGGATAGCAATTGGCCCGAATTTGCCCTGCGTGTCGCGTAAACCCTTTCCAGCGTTTGATTTGAATAGGGTCGATATCGGACAGGCGTCGGCCCAGATAGTATCGGCAAAACCATTGGAACCAGCCACGCGGATCTGGCCCGTAGATCCAGCCTTTCTGCTGCCAAACATCTAGGGGCTGACGGCTTTTGATGCCAAAATAGTTCAGGGCCGGATCGGGCAATCGGCTGATCTTGGCATTTTGAAACCATTCTGCTGGGTATTCATCGGTGCAATCATTGAGGTAACGCCCCTCAAATACCCCCATTTCCAGCATCTGCTGTGGCGTATAATAGGGGGTAAAATTGGGGTCGAACTGCGCACCAGCCTTCTCGATCAGCCTATAGCGATAGTCGGTTTGCATTTTGTCATTTACGACGATTTCTGTTCGCTCATTCATGGTCTGTTTCTGCCTGTATCAATAACCTTGGTCAAGGCGGTCCACCTGTTTGGTAGGGCACCCGCCCAGCAGCACTTTGTTGACCACGAGTGTGGCGACGACTGTTTCTAATTTGGTTTGCAATTCTTTACTCCGGCGGTGGACGCTCGTGTCCTGTTTAAGTGCGGGGTGTATAAGGGATACGCTGGCCGCTGACATAGGTGCGCCCTGCAATCTGATGTCAGATACGAAACAAAGGCTGCAAGAGGCGCGGGATCAAGGACGTGAAGCGCAGGGGCGCGTCCGTCGCCGCAAGGCAGATGCAGGGCGCGCCCAGATCGGCAATCGGCGTGTGCTCCAACGTCTGATCCGCGACCTCAAGATCGCCGACACCAAACCGCCCCGTTTCGTCGCTGAAACTACCCTGCAAAACCAGCGTCAATTCCAGCCCGTTGTGGCTGTGATCCGGAACCGCTTGGCCTGGCGGAATATAAAGCAGCCGCACAGATCCCTCACGGCCCGCCGACAGAATACTTTGGCGCACGCCCGTTCCAAGCGATGCCCAGCGTGGCGATTTGCCTTTCAGCGCCTCAACGACGGGGCCGGGATAGATACCTGAGCGCTGGAATGTTGGTTCCGGTGTGACGGGCGCGTCGAGCTGGGCAAGAATGCTGGATTTCAGGTTTTCGGAAACCGATTGTTGGCAGGCGGCTTCCAAAACCGCCCCACCAACAGCCTGATGCGCTTCAAGGGCAGCACGACATTTCAAACACAACGAAATATGCGAGGCGACAACCACAGCATAAGGATGTGGCAGGTTGCCAGCCGCATAGGCGGCCAACAAATTGTCGGGGGTGTGATGGGTGATTGCGGTCATCTTAACGCATGTCCTTTAACTCGTGTCGTAAACGATTGAGGCCCAGCCGGATGCGCGACTTGATCGTACCAAGCGGCAATCCGGTCTGGCTGCTAATCTCTTGATGGGTCAATTCGCCCAAATATGCTTTTTCAATGATCTCGCGCTGGTCAGGTTTGAGCCGCGCGATCGCCTGTTTCAACTGTCCACCTTCTTGTTCAATGGCCAAGATGTGGCTGGCGTCAGGCTCAATGCTGGGATCTTCGCGCAATTCTTCAGGGATCGGGCGGCGCTCTTTGCGGATCACGTCGATCTGGCGGTTGCGGGCAATCTGGTAAATCCAGGCAGATACCTGCGCTCTGTGCGGGTCAAACAGCGCCGACTTTCTCCAGACTGTCAGCATGACGTCCTGAACAATTTCTTCAGCCTGACCGGCGGGGGTGCCGGATCGCATGATGAATCCCTTCAAGCGGGGTGCAAAATGGTCAAAAAGATTGGCAAACGCCACCCGATCGCGATCGTCACGTACAGAGAGCATCCAAACGGTTTGCATCGAGATTTGGGGAGGCGGTTTGGCCACGTGTGATACGTCCTTTCGCGGGGAGGCCCGCAAGTGCCGATCTTCTTTGATAATTTCTACGTTCGCTGTCAACATACCACTATTACGGTGGCAAAAGAAATCTGGATCATTATTGATCCAATTTTTTCGATGCGACGTAATACTCTAAAACAAATTTCCGGAGTTCGTATGTCCTTTGATGCCCTGCCCATCCGCCCGCAACGCATTGCCATTATTGGAGGCGGCATTTCCGGGCTGTCCGCGGCCTACCTGATGTCCCCGCACCACGCCGTGACCCTGTTCGATGCAGCGCCACAGTTGGGCGGGCACGCGCGCACGGTGATGGCGGGTATGAATGGGGATCAACCTGTCGATACCGGATTTATTGTTTTCAATTATGCCAACTACCCGCATCTGACGCGGATGTTTCAGGATCTTGATGTGCCGGTGGCCAAAAGCAATATGAGCTTCGGCGTGTCGATCAATGACGGGGAAATTGAATACGGGCTTCGTAGCTTGCGTTCCCTGATGGCCCAGCGGCGTAATCTGCTGCGGCCCGGATTTACCCGTATGTTGCGCGACATTATGCGCTTTAACAGCAAGGCAGAGGCGCTCACCATAGATGACAGCACCACCATCGGTGAAGTGATGGATGATTTGAAGTTGGGCGCATGGTTCCAACGTTTTTACCTGATGCCGATCTGTGGGGCGATCTGGTCAACTCCACCGGCTGAAATCCGCCGCTTTCCGGCCCGCACTTTGATACAGTTTTTTAGTAACCATGCGCTTCTTAGCCGGTCGGGTCAGCATCAATGGTGGACGGTGGATGGCGGCAGCATCGAATATATACGCCGGCTGGAGCATTGTCTTCGCGGCCGTGGCGTAGCGATCAGAACCGGTACCCCAGTTAAAAGCGTAACCCGCGATGGTTGGCAATGTTTTGTGCACCACGCAGGCGCGTCAAAAGCGCCGTTTGATCAGGTTATCATGGCGTGCCATTCCGATCAGGCCTTGCGCCTTTTGGCAAATCCAACGCCGCAAGAACATGCGGTGCTGTCGGCGATCCGGTTTCAGGATAACCAGATGATCTTGCACCGAGACACCAGCCAGATGCCACGTCGCAAAGCCGCTTGGTCGAGCTGGGTCTACAAGGCCGACACCAGCCGCCCCGAGCCCACAATCGGCGTGACCTACTGGATGAACCGTCTGCAAAATATCCCCGAAAACGATCCGTTGTTTGTCTCGCTCAACCCATCACAGCCGGTGCCAGATCATCTGATCTATGATCAAAATACGTTTCGCCATCCGGTTTTTGACGGGCCCGCATTGGCAGCGCAACGGCAGTTGACAGCACTGCAGGGCCAAAACAACACTTGGTTTGCGGGGGCCTATACGCGGCATGGCTTCCATGAAGATGGCTTTGCCAGTGCGGCGCGTATAGCGCGCCTGCTGGATCGGCAGATCGCATGACCCGCGCCCCAGAACATATTGTAGGCGTCACAACGCATACCAGAATCGGCCAAATTCAGCACGCATTCCGTTATGGCGTCGATTATGTGTTGATCGACCCCGAGTCACCCGCATCCGGCCCATTGCTGTTTTCACGCAATCGCTTCAACCTGACGTCGGTGTTTGACGTCGACCATGGCGGCACGCTCGATTCGGGAAGTGGGGCTGTTTGGGTGCGCGAGGTTCTGATCGCGCATGGGCTGACAGACCCTCGGGTGCGGCTGATGCTGCTGACCCAGCCCCGTTTTTTGGGCTATAGCTTTAATCCGGTTAGTTTTTGGCTGGTGATGGAGGCTGATGCTCTTGTCGCTGTGATCGCCGAAGTCTCGACCCCGTTCGGCGACCGTCATTCCTATCTGTGCCACCAGCCGAAATATGCGCCGATTAGCGGCAAAACACGGATCACCACGCCAAAATCATTGCATGTGTCGCCCTTTCAAGACGTCGAGGGGGACTATGAGTTCAGCTTTGACATCCGCACTGATCAAATCGCCATCCGTATTCTGCACCGCAATGGCGATGAAGGCGTCACCGCAACGCTGTCAGGCCGCCGCTCACCGATGACAAGCGCCGGACTGTTGCGGGCCGGACTGCGCCGACCGCTGGGCGCGCTGCGCACGATCAGCCTGATTTATTGGCAGGCCTTGCGCCTGCGCCTGAAAGGCGCGCGGTACCGCCGCCGTCCACCGCCCCCAAAAACCGAGGTGACCTGATGCTGTTCCTGACCAAACGCGTAAAGCACGATTTTCTTGAAACCTGCGCACAAATCCAGACCGGCAGCCTGCGCTTGCGCACGCCCGAGGGCGAGGTGTTTGACTTTGGTCAAGGCACCCCGGCTGCAGAAATGCAGATCCACGACTGGTCGGTGGTCACCGCCATCAAAGCGCGCGGCGATATAGGGTTGGGCGAAACCTATGTGGCGGGCCTGTGGGATACCCCCTCAATCACCGAGCTTTCTGAAGTTGCCTTGAAAAACCTCGACCAGTTTCAAGGCTATGCCTATGCGGGGTTTTGGAACAGTCTGAAATTTCGGTTTATCAATCGGCTGATGCGGGTGAATTCGCCGCGCGGTGCCGCCCGAAATATTCGCGCTCATTATGATGTCGGCAACGAATTTTATCAGCTGTGGCTGGACGAAGGCATGACCTATTCCTCGGCGATGTTTGCGCCCGGAGACACAGATTTGGCTCGAGGGCAGACCCGAAAATATGACCGCATCTTAGACAGGTTAAAGGGCGCTGAACGGGTGCTGGAAATCGGTTGCGGTTGGGGTGGCTTTGCGGAAAGCGCCGCCGATAAAGGCCATCATGTGACCGGCCTTACCATTTCGCCCAGCCAAAAAGGTTATGCCGATGCGCGACTGGACGGGCGGGCCGATATCCGTCTGCAGGACTATCGCAACAGCAGTGGGCAATACGACAGCATCGTTTCGATTGAGATGATCGAGGCGGTTGGTCAAGCCTACTGGCCCACTTATTTCGCCACGCTGAAGGCACGACTGTCCCAGCATGGTTGTGCTGTGATTCAGGCGATTACGGTGCCGGATTGCAATTTTAAAACCTACAGTCGCAGCTCGGACTACATCCGGCACCATACCTTTCCCGGTGGTATGCTTTTGTCAAATAACGTGATCGCAGATCAGGCCCGCCACGCCGGTTTGATCATCACCAACACCCATGCCTTTGGGGCCGACTATGCCCGCACCTGCGCGATCTGGAATAATCGGCTGAATCACGTTTCGAACCGGATTAAAAAGCTGGGTTTTGACGAACGGTTCCTGCGCAACTGGCGTTTTTACCTCGAGTCCTGCTCGGCTTCATTTGCGGTTGGGCAGACCGATGTTGTTCAGATCGAGCTGGCCCATGCATAATGCGGAAACCATCTGGATTATTGGCGCTACTGAAGGCATTGGCGAAGCTTTGGCCCGCGAATGGGCGAGTGATGGGGCGCGATTGATTCTATCGGCCAGATCCGAAGATCAGTTGAAATATCTGGCCGCAAGCCTTGGCCCCGATCACGTGGCCTTGCCCTTGGATGTGGGCGACAGGGCAAGCCTTGACGCCGCTGCCGAAGTGATCGCCAAAATCGGACCGCTGGATCGGGTTGTGCATTTGGCGGCTCTCTATGATCCGGGGAAAGTCGCTGATTTAGGGCCGGATACCGCTGCACAAATCGTGTCGGTGAACCTGACTGGCAGCTTTCATATCGCGCAGATCGCCCCACCTTTGCTGCGCATGGGGGGGCAGTTGGCGCTGTGCGGATCGGTTGCGGGATATATTGGTTTGCCACAGGGCCAAATTTATTCGGCGACCAAAGCCGGTGTGATCAATCTGGCGCAATCACTGCATGCCGAATTGGCAGGACACATTGACGTGCGGCTGATCAACCCCGGTTTTGTCGATACCCGACTGACGCAGCGCAATGATTTCGCCATGCCCGCAATGCTCACCCCAAAGGCCGCCGCGAGCGCGATCATCAAAGGGCTGCGATCACGGCGCTTTGAGGTGCATTTTCCGCGCCGCCTTACGGTTGCTCTGAAACTCCTCAGTGCCTTGCCTTACTGGGCAGCCTTACCTTTGACGCGGCGCCTAACGCGATGAAACAGAACAAGAAAGGACATGCTATGGGCCCGAAGGCTCTTTCTATTTTGGTGCTGGTCGCCACGCTGACATTCGTGTTGTCGCCGCTGGCCTCAACGGGGTTCAACGGATTTTCATACGATCAATTCCCTGTCCTCCAAATCGATCCACCGGTACAGCCCGCGGGCTATGCGTTTTCGATCTGGGGCGTTATCTATCTTTGGTTGGTGGTCAGCGCAGTCTTTGGACTGTTGCGCGCGGCCAATGACCCTGATTGGGATACGATGCGCCCTGCCTTAGCAATCAGCCTGATCACAGGCACATTCTGGATTGCGGCCGCGAACGTAGCGCCCGTTCTGGCCACGGGGATGATCGTGGTGATGGCGGCGGCGGCGATTACCGCGATGCTGCGGGCCGGTTCAGGAAAGCCATGGTTGCTGGCACGGCCCATCGCACTTTACGCGGGCTGGCTGACGGCGGCGACAGGTGTGGCCATCGGCGTTGTGGTTGGCGGTTATGGCATCGTGCCGGTACAAACTGCCGCGATCCTTTGCCTTATCGGGGTGCTGATCGTTGCGTTGACCGTTCAGGCGGCGCGGCCTCGCGAATGGGCTTATCCCGTTGCGGTTATTTGGGCGCTGATCGGGGTCGCGGTTACGAACCTTACTAGCCCAAACTGGCCCGTCATTGCGCTGTGCGTTTTCGGAATTACGGTGTTGATCGTGCGTGCGGTCCAATCTGCGAAGAAAGGAACCAATCCATGAAAATCCTGATCCTCTATTTTTCGACAGCGTTGATTTTTCTGGCCGCTGATGCTGTTGGTCTGCGATTACTGGTAAAACCGGTCTTTGAGCGCCACGTAGCCCATCTTTTCGCCGTTCCATTCCGCGTTGTGCCAGCGGTTTTGTTCTATTTGGGCTATGTTGCAGGTGTGTTGTGGTTCGTGTCGGTTCCCGCATTGCGCGCCGATGATCCGATGGCAGCCCTCATTGGTGGGGTGCTATTGGGCCTCATGGCCTACGGCACCTATGAATTCACCAATTATGCCACGTTACGCGATTGGTCGATCCAACAGGTCGTGGTGGACACTATTTGGGGCGGGATTTTGACTGGATTTTCAGCTTGGGCTGGTGTTCTGATCGCGCGTGCGGTCGGTTGAAACCAGTTGACGTTAAGTTGGAGAGACTGACCACGGCAGATAGATGCTGGCAGAGGAACGCCGTAAGAGCAGCCTAGAATCTTGCGGATGATCGGTCTTCGGCACCAAGCACAAATGACGGCTTTTGTGAAACTGCACCGCAGAATACCTCATCGCCGTGAACGACCGGAATGGGCGGCGTTCTGGATACTTTGCAAAGCCCACTTTCTGCGCATAGCTGACATCGGTGCAAGGTGCCGCGAACGGCAGCTCTCCGCCCATAGTTTCAATTTGGAATTGAAATTGAAATCTGACACGTTTATCCCACTAGAACATTTACGCTTAGGTAATGCCTAATAACAGTTCCATCCTAGAGAACATAATATGTGTATGATAATCTAAAGTCAGTTTGACGCTCTTGAGATGATCAAATAGTAGATATTCTTAGTGAGCGGGCGTTGTGTAATGGTGAGACCTCAGCCTTCCAAGCAGAGGTCATGAATTATCTTCTCGTTGTCTGCTAAAAAATACTTTCAAACAAGTTACTATTAAATAGCTCAAGTTGAGAGCATAAGTAGTTGAAATAATTTGATTACTTTAGATGTAAGTGCCAATTTTACAGGCCGAACTTACGCGTTAAACTTCCGCCGCGCGCGTCAGAAATTAATTTCCGACAAATTACCTACAATCTATGTATGATTGAAGCCTAAAATACCCTTTGAATTTTTTGATTAATAAGCATGAAGCTCGCGAAGGCCAATTTTTTTGTTGAAACGCCACCAAAATAGCCACCAAAAAAAATTCAACCAGCAAGGTTATGCTTGTAACTCATTGATTTAATTGGAGGCGAGTACGAGAATCGAACTCGTGTACACGGATTTGCAATCCGCTGCGTCACCACTCCGCCAACTCGCCGTCCCGATGGTGTAAGATGGGCT
>Ga0209532_1000211_pt1 | contig 51934 bp, 54 predicted proteins | sample COG_02_FD_184746 | JGI IMG/M metagenome (GOLD analysis project Ga0209532, IMG submission 184746) | Pelagic Microbial community sample from North Sea - COGITO 998_met_02 (SPAdes) (version 2) | ecosystem: Environmental > Aquatic > Marine > Neritic zone/Coastal water | place: Helgoland, sampling... | reverse complement strand
GCCTAAGCCCTCTCGCCTCACCTCAAAAGAGGTGGGGCATCCATACCAATTCCCAAAATTAAAATCAAGGATGTCCCATGACAAAGCAAACTAAAATCAACACAGAAACCGCAACAGGCGTTATTGAATATTTCCAACTGGCTGATCTTTACCTATCCGATCTAAACCCGCGCCAAGAAGTTTCTGAGGATGGAATTGTCCTATTGGCGCAGAGTCTAGTGACGTGTGGCCTTATCCAAAACCTTGCAGGATTGCGTGACGAGAGCGGCAAAGTTGGTATAGTTGCAGGTGGTCGTCGTCTACGTGCTTTGCAGATTGCAGCACTTGAGCGCACCGAACTTGGTTTGGTTCCTGTTCGCATGGCTCCAAATGCACAGACCGCACAGGAATGGGCAAACGCAGAAAACACTGCACGGACAGAGTTAGACCCCGTTGATGAAGTTCGCGCCTATGGAAAGATGGCAGCAAATAATACGCCAGTGGCACACATCAGCCGCGCCTTTGGCGTAACAGAGGCCCATGTGCGCAAACGCCTTGCGCTGGCTGGTTTGCCCGTTGCGGTGCTGGACGCATTGAAGGCAGGAGAAATCAGCCTTGGCATCGCAAAAGCCTTAACATCTTCCCCCGCCTAAAGGCAGGGGATTTTCGGAGGGGTTAGCCCTCGTTCCAGTTATCGCTTCAAAGGAGAGCTAATGCCCTTCCTCCACGACCTTAGACGACGTGTTCCGCCGCAGGATATTCAGAGCCGCATTGTTGTCTGCATTCATGTGGTGGCCGCAATGGCGACAACGAAAGCTAGATTGGTTCTCTCTACTTTCACGGTCAACGGCCCCGCATTCACTGCAAGTCTGGCTCGTGTATTGGGCAGGCACTTTGCACAAATGCCCACCTCGTTCTTCAAGTTTGTAATTCAGTAAGGTTTCAAAAATATGCCAACCTTGATTCAGGATAGACCTATTCAGCCCAGCCTTTTGCCGGACGTTCGTGCCATGGCATTCGGCGGTACCCTTGGCGCTGGCGGTCATTCCCTTGGTGTTAAGGTTTTCCAATACAACCGTGCCAAAGCGCTTGCTGAGGTCAAGGGTGGCCCTGTGGTGCCAATCCTTGCGGATGCGGGCAGAGCGGGATTGCAAAGCTGCAACACGGCGTCTTTGCTTCGCATGGCGGGCAGACCCTCGTTTCCGGCGAGACAAAACCCGTTGCGCGCTTCGCTTACGTCTTTCAAGGGCTGCAAGGCTGTCGGGCAAAGCCATCAACTCACCTGTGGACAGGGCCAGCGTTTGCGCAACACCTCGATCAATACCAACGGAGGGAAGTGTGTTCGCGGGCGCGTCATGTTCAATGGCGAGGCTAAAGCTGATATGCCAGCCATTAGCCGCATAGCTGATCGTGGCGTTGTTCAGCTTGCCAATAAGCGGACGAGTATCACGGTATTGCACCCAACCGATCTTGGGCAGACGCACTTCGGACCACTTGGCATTCAGCTTACGGGTTTTCAGCTCACGACCCTGGAAACGGAATGTATCACTCATGCCCCTCTTTCTAGGGTTGGGATATTTGGCAATACCTTTGAAGAAAGTCTGATAGGCCCTGTCGAGATCGCGCAAGGCTTGCTGCAATGGCGTGACATGGACAGCCGCTATCCAATCATACTCCGCGCGCAGCGTGGTCAACTCTCTGGCTTGACTGGGGTAGCTGATGTTTTTGCCCGTGCGGGCCTTAAAGTTGCGCCAGTTGTCACGGCGTTGTTCAAGCGCCAGATTGTAAACAAGGCGGCAGACACCAGAAAACTGACCGAACAGTTCCGATTGCTCGGCTGTGGGATGCAATTTAAAACGGTAGCCACGTTGGATCATATTTTAACCCTATTCAATCTTTTAAAAGCGTTCAACATGCCAGTAAAAACAGGGGCACACTGTGTATTTGATTTGCACGTCCATCTTGTGTTTGTCACAAAATATCGCAGGAAGGTTTTATCCATTCCGGCAATACAAGACTTACGAAGCATATTTGCAGAAATCTGCGCCAAACACGAAGCCAACCTCGTCGAGTGCGATGGTGAAGACGATCACGTACACTTGCTTATTCACTACCCGCCTAAAGTGGCGCTATCAAAGTTGATCAACCACCTTAAAGGGACATCAAGCCGATACCTTCGCGAGGACAGGCCAGAAATCTCCGGTTGCTACAGGAAGGGCGTTCTTTGGTCGCCGTCCTATTTCGCTGGCTCATGCGGCGGCGCTCCGCTGTCTGTCATTGCCGAATACGTAAAACAACAACGAAAGGAGGCCCCACTTCCTCCCCGACCTAAAGGACGGGGTATCCGTGGGGCGTTTAGATGATCCAACGCGTCTGGCAATTGTGTACTCCCGCCATAAAGCTCAACAAAGCGCGCCTTGCTGTACCGTCCAAAGCGCTTGCACTCACCACACTCGATCACAATCGTCTCTTTTGGGAAATCCCATACCCGCACTGTCTTAGTCCTAACTTTCAGCAATTGAAGTGATTTCGCCTGCAAAATATTGGTTTTGCAAGCCCCGCCTTGCCCCCAGAAGTTTTTGCCATCTGCCAGACTTACGAGAGTTAACCCCGTAGCCATGCATAATCCTGTTCAGGTGTTTCTAAGTGATAAAACATAATTGCTGTGTCGGGCAGATCGCTGCGCTTCAACAATTAATTTCCCCTGTCCCTGCGGGCCATTCCTCGCGAGACAAATTTCTTGCTGACATCCCTCTCACAGCAATTTTTGCATGTTTATCGAAACACAGAAAAAGGATTACTAAAATGGCTACTCAAGTTCTTAAACTCAACGTTAAATCAGGCGAAAAAGACGGCAAAAACTTCTGGGACCAATGCGGGGCCCTCTTTGTCCACACAAACGATGTAGGCGAAATCACTTCAATTGCCGTAAATCACTCCATGTTCCCAGGTGTCGATATGGTCGCTTTCCCGAAACGCGAGAGCAATGACAGCTGATAAGGCTAACGCCATAGGGGCGGCCAAATGGCCGCCCCTATGGCTGTGCTTGGAGTGCTCAATTGGCAGACTCATTCTTTGGGCTGTGGCTGTAGGTGTTTTTTTTGGAATTGTGCTGTAGGTGAATTTCTGGACGCCTGATCCGCAAAATGGGCGGATCACCAGGCTCTATGCTTCAGACGCGAAGGCGTCTTGCGCACAGAACACACCCCACCTGTCCAAGCTGTTCCAATAGTCGCGGCGATGTCTCTTGCAGAGCCATAGCCACTTCTTTGTCCCATGCGTGGAAGTTGTGGCGCGATCTGCCCTGCGGGTCACGATCCTTGGCGCGGTCGGGCGCGTTTCCCACAATTGACGCTGATATATGTTGTCTTCGCTTACAGAATGCTACGGTTTTGATAATTTCTCCCGAGGTCGAAGATTATCAAAACTGGAAAACGCGCCCTTGTGATTTGTGGCGGCCCTGCGGGAGACACACCAATGGCAGAGCGTTTTGTTTGTGACAGAAGCTCCGGCAATGCCTGCGCACCCTGTGGGTTTGCCATGAGGACCTGTTCCGGTCCTCTTTCCAAATGGTGGGTTCTCGCCGTGCTCGCTTCCTCCACTTCGCTAAAGCTTCATTGCGTGCAGCTGCGCGCGACTGCGATCCCGCGCTAAAGCGCGCACTGGGAAATTCACCTACCCTGTTCGCCACATGGCAAGGTTTGAAATGCAAGAGGCATTTAAACCTAAGCCCATCTTGGGTGCATCAACGCAAAGTCCGGGGCAGGGGCCAACGGTCCTCCAAAGTAAAAAGAAAGGAAACTCAAATGACACACGAATTTAACATGTTCATCATCGGGGCAATTTTTCTGCTTGTTTACATCTTGTGATTGAACAGCAATCAGGCCCATCATCAAACACGCGCCTCTAACACTTCCGGAGTTCAAAATGTCCTATTCATCATACGAAGCAAAAGAAAACACACCAGAAGGGTTTCGCGGGCTTGTCGTCACTATGTGTGATCAGGGCGGTGGACGGGTGGATTTTGTCACGGCAGATGATCAAGCTCATGTTATTGGTGTTGAGGACCTCGCATTCTTGGTACGCGCAGCGGCAAGTCTGCCGCGCTATGTGTTTGAGCCAGATCAGATGCCGCGCGTGGTATCCGTTCCAGCAGTGGCTGAGAAACTAAAAGAAGCTGAGCCAGTTAAGCCTGCGCCAGCAGGTCGCCGTTGGACAGATGAAGAAGAAGCCCATCTTCACGGTCTTTACACAGCAGGCAATGACGTTTCAAAAATAGCGGATGATATGCAACGATCGCCAGCGGCTATCGTTTCTCGTTTGCTTGCGATGAATTTGATCGAAGTGACGCCTAAGCGGTAGACTTATCAGAACGCGATTTAACTATTGTTATTCTCCCTCATCAAGCAGCTTTGCAAATGCCTGCGCAGCCCCTGCACGGTTGCGTCCTTGCGGTGTGTTAGCGGTCTGTGTCGAACGAGTGATCTGAACCTCTGCGGTCTCTATGCGCCGCGTTAGTTTTTCGATTTGTTTATGAAGCAGTTCCACTTGAGGTGCCAAGTTTGGCACCTGCGTTTTTGGTGACGCAGGTTTGGGTTTGATTTGGGTGAGGTGAAGCAAGCCACGCAGCAGGGCAAAGAGTGCGGCTGCGAGTATTCCGAGCATTGAGAGTGCATAAAGGGTTTGGAGCCACTGAGTGCCGCTTTGAGGCAGCGCGAAGAGCCAGCCGATTGCTGCGACCTCAAACTGGACATGCGCTTGCCATCCACCACCAAGGCTTTGTGTTATGCCTAAGTAGGGATGGGCGGCGGCTATAATAAAGGCCCCTGTCAAATTGACACTTTGCCAGATCGAGGTGGCAGGGTTGTCGCGCGTGTCATTGTGGGTGTCGTTGATCCAGCTCGCTAAGAATGCTAAATTTATCATGGACGCGAACAGATAAAATGGTGTCCCGCTCAATGGGGTTTGAGGCCCCAGCCAATAGTCCAAGACAGCGAGCGCTGAATGGAACGGGATTAAGATCAGGGCAAGCTTAATCATTTAGTTTTTCCTTCAGAGCATCTAGGGCCAGTTCAACAACGGTGCGCTGGGTCCAGTGGTTTGTAGCAGCCGTTTTTCTGAGCCACTGAAGGTGGTCTTCGCTGATTTGAATGCCGAGCTGCACGGCCGCGGGTTTGCGTGCTGTCTGCTTTGGCGTGGAGGGTGTCGCCTTTGGCTTGGCTGGGCGTACCGGTGAAGTGGTCGTGGCACTCGTAACCGATGTTCGGGCCGTTTTGGGCTTTGCGCCGACCACAGCTATAAATGGGTTATCTGTTTCTGGTGTCTCTGACATTTATGTTCTCCTAATTGATGGCAGTTTTAAAATGCGTGAGCATCGCACGAAGGACACTTTGTGCATTGTCGAAAGCAGATTGAATGTTGTTGACGCTTGCATGGTCTGGCAGGTCGTGAAGTAAGCACCCGGCTGCAATCATCTGGCGATAAGCGGCTTTCTCCAAAACCCCTGGATCACATAAAGGCATGTCGGTCTGCTCGATCGCACTGCGGATATTGCGCTCGTCTTTTGTGGTGATGGCAGAAGACACACGGTTTGGCACCAAGATGCGCGGTATGATGTTTCCAGTCACACTCTCCAACCTGGTGAGGGTGTTGTGTGCCGCAACAGCGCCCTTCAGGTCGAGCTCTGAGAAGTGCAGGGGGATCACCACCAAGTCAGCAGCTTGGCAGGCGAGATCCGCCCGCCTGTTGGTTGTGCCCTCTGTGTCAGTGATCACAATGTCGGAGTGTGCTTGAGCATCGTCAATTATTGAGAACAATTGTTCACCAGATGCATCGTTGTCAAAAAGAACGCGCACGGCGGAAGGGCAGTTGCCTTTCTCGTACCAGTCGCGCAAATGCCCGTTCGGATCAGCTTCGATCAATGTTACAGATTGTCCGTGTCTGACAGCTTCACTTGCGACGATGACGGATAGAGTTGTCTTTCCAACACCGCCCTTTGGGCTGGCAAAGCAAAAGTGCATATGTGCCTCCGATAAAGAATAAAAATACAAAGTAATAGATGTTTATATAAACTGATATAACAACCTAGGTGTTTATATAAAAGCCTAGTAATCTATATAAAGTTGTATGGTGCAATATAGATTTCTATAAAATACTAGTGATCTATATCATTATCTAGAAGCCTATAGGAGATGTCAGAAGTCTATATATTCTTATATAACGCCATAGAGCTTTATATGATCTTATAGTCTGGGTTTGGCGGTTGCTCATTTGCAGCCCTTTAATGCACCACCCAGTACCCCATCAATGATGGGGTGCGTTCATTCAAGCGCAACAGCAGTTCATCTTGTCCATTTTGGTAAAAATATTCGACCGCTATCACAGGGTGATCGCGGTCTTTTGCAGTCTGGATGCAGTTGTTCATGTGTCTGCATCTTGTTTGCCCTCAAATCTCGCTTCCATTTGATATTTTGGCTCGGTCCAAACAACACTCTGCTTTGTCGAAAGCAGAATAGGTGGAAGTCCAACACTCATGAAAGTGGTTTTTGAGCATTGGAGTGTTGCGAAAAGCATCAGAGGTAGTTTCGGAGAAAATACCTGAGGCACACTTATACAAAAACCTTGCGGTTTTTGTGAACGGGGATTATTCTTGGGTAATGGCGACTTATCATCTCAATGCAAGTGTCCTGAGCAGAGGACGCGGAACAGGCAGCGCAGTTGCCGCTGCGGCCTACCGCCATAATTCCAAAATGAAGTCAGAATATAACGGTGATACCTACAATTATGAGACCAAAGGCGATTTGGTTCATGCTGAGATAACACTTCCTCAAGATGCACCCGAGTGGGCTGAAGAAGCATACGGTTTGTCCGCTGATGTTGGTGTTTTGGGCGAGGGCGTTGATCCCACAAAAGCTGGCTTTGAAGCAGTTGCAAAGGCTTCAAGTGCGATGTGGAATGACATCGAAGTGCACGAGGCACGCACCAATAAACACCATGCTCGGGCGCAGTTGGCCCGCAAGTTCACGCTCGCATTGCCCTTGGAATTGTCACTTGAACAGCAAATTGAGCTATCCCGAACCTTCATTCAGGACAGTTTTGCAAGCCGTGGTATGGTTGCGGATTGGGTTTTGCATGACCCAAGAGTCAAAGAACAGCAGAACCCACATGTGCATATCATGGTTGGAATGCGCGAGTTGGACGGTGAGGGATGGGGCTCTAAGAACCGCGATTGGAATGCCCGTGGGTTGATAACTGCTTGGCGTTTTGAGTGGGCGAGCGCCACGAATATCGCTCTTGAACGTGCAGGTTTTGATGTACGTGTGGATCACCGCAGCTTCGAGGATCAGGGTATTGAGTTGAAGCCTGATACCTTCAATGAAAACATTGCAGGCAATGCCGAGCAGAACGGTGAAGTTGCTCGCAACAAGCTGCGTGCAAGTGAGGCACGCGCTTATAACGAGGCGTATCTTAAAGAACATCCTGAGCATATTTTGACTGTTCTTGGGGCACGCCAAACGGTGTTTACGAGCGCTGATGTGCGCGGCGCTTTGATGGAGCGCATGAGTGTTGGCGTTGAAGAATTGGACGCTTTGTTTGCAAGTGTAATGGGCAGCCACGAGCTTGTTCTGATGGAGGCAACAGCCCCTGATGGAGCGGCGCTTTACAGCACGCGCGCACGGGCTACTTTGGAAAACAACTTGATCGTGGACGCGATGGCGATGGCTGCATCACGCTTGAATGTTTATTCGTTTACGGGCTTGAAGCATCTGTCTGACAGCTTGCTGGAAACGCAACGTGACGCGGCTGAGGCTATGCTGAGTGACGCGCGCCTTACGATGGTGACTGGTGTTGCGGGGACGGGTAAGACCTACACGCTTCACGAGGTGGCAAAGGTTTGGAAGAGACGCGGATACGAGGTTATTGGCGGTGCGACATCTGGCAAAGCCACACAAGAAATGTCCGGTATTGTTGGAATGGAAGCAGCGTCTTTGGCAGCTTGGGAGGCGCGTTGGGCGCGGGGACGCCGCCCTGCCAAGAAGTTCGTGTTTATCATGGATGAAGCGGGCATGACGGGATCTGATGTCTGGGCGCGTGTTCAGGGGCAGGTGTCTGCGATGGGCGGTAAGTTGATTGTTGTGGGTGATCCAGAACAGCTCCAACCCGTAAACGAGACCAGCGCCTTTAAGGCCATTCAAGAGCGCATCGGCGTGACGGTTATGGATCAGGTGAAGCGCCAAGACAACAGGTTCCAGCGCGAGGCTACACGGGCTTTTGCACTTGGTGGTGAGCAAGCGCAGCGTGCTATCCGCTATTACCACAACAACAAGAATGTGCAGTTTACACCAGGTGTTGAGGACGCCGTGACAGGCATTGTGGAGCGGTACTTTGAAACGGCGGCCACACCTGAGAACCGGATTGCGGTTGCTCTGAGCAACAAGGACGTTTGGGCATTAAATGCTGCGCTGCGCACGGAAGCTTTGGTGCGCGGCGCGGTTGTTGAAGAGAGTGTCACTCAGTTTGGCAATATCGTTAGGCTCGAGCGCCTTGAGGATGGATCAAGCAGACGTAAAACAGTGCCGCTGATGGTGGGTACGGGCGATCGCTTGTTGTTCACCAAAGCGCACCGCGCCTTGGGTGTCCCCAAGTCCAGTATGGGCACAGTTGTGGCTGTACGTAGCGCATTGGGGGAGATCGACATTCAGATTGATGGGATGGCCCGTGTGGCAACTGTGGATATGAACAGCTTCAACCACTTTGATTATGCCTTTGCCTCAACGATCCATAAAACCCAAGGAATGACAGTGGATCACGCTTATGTCTTGGGGCACGGTTTTATGAACCAGCACCATGTTTACGTTGCCATGTCACGCCATCGTCAATCCGTTGAGATGTTTGTGCCGCAAGATCGCATTGAAGACATGAGTAAGCTTGAAGAGATCGTGCAGAAGAAGGGATACCTGAACTTCGCGGTTGGCGACAATCCAGAACTAATACATGAGCGCTCAGGTATGGGCGTTGAAGCGAGCGCGGTTGCAGGGCGCAGCGACTATACCCCACAGCAGGTAGCGTTCAGTTCCATCAGTTTTGAAGGCGACGCACATCTTGCGGGTGTGGTTGGGCGCGTGTCTGGTTTACTGGCTTCTGAGTATGTCGATGGCGACCCGTTCTTTGGTGAAGATCCCCGTGGCTACAGTGCAGCGCCCACACGTATTGTGGATGACATCATCGAGAAACGCTCCACATTCTCGGCGGCTGATGTGGCCAATCAATTGAGCAGCGTTGTTAAAGAGCCAGAAACATTCGTGCGTCTGTTCAAAGAGGCAATGCAACACCCTGACATTGTTGTGCTTCGCGACGAGATTGGCGCAGGTGTGGCGCGGGTTTACAGCACAACGTCCCAAGTGGCGCTTGAATTGGATGTGGTGGATCGCGGGGCACGCCTAGCGCTGATGGACAACCGGAGCGGTGTCAGTGGTGAGGGTGCGCGGGTCACGCCGTGTGTTCAGCAGCGGGCTGGCAAAGACTTTAACCTCAACACTGAGCAGCGTGCTGCGTTAGAGGCTGCATCAAATGCGCGGTTCAGCATCACCAGTGGTGGGTCAGGGTCTGGTAAATCTCGTCTGGCAGCGGCCATTGGCGCAGTGCATGAAGAAATGGACTGGTCTGTTGTGCGCATAGCACCAACTGGTGTTGGGGCAGATAATCTGCGCAATGAAGGTGGTGCGTCCCCCGTGATGACTTTTGCAGCGTTGGAATATGCGGTGGCAAAGGGCTACCGGACGCTGGATCAAAACACCGTCATTATCATGGATGAAGCTGGGCAGGTGGGCGCTGCATCAGCGGATCGTCTATTTGGCTTGGTGGAGCAGAGCGGGGCCAAGCTTGTGGCGCTGCGCGATACGGATCAATTTGGCCCCTATGAGGCGGCACCGATATTCCAAGCCCTTGAGGTGCGTATTGGTGGCAGCACACTTGAGCAGCGCCATCGCAGCCGCAACTTTGAGGTTGGTGCAGCCGTTGAACAGATTGCACAGGCGGGTGCAGAGTACGGCGCCGTGGCGCAAGGTCTGAACGACGCAGGTGTTTTGCACGCAGGCGGATCACGTCCCGCCAGTATCGATCAGCTTGCTCAAGACTTTGTGCAAGATCCCAACACTGACAAACGCGCTTTGACCCATTCACGCGCCGATGTGGCCGCTTTGAATGACGCAATCCGCGCCAAGCTCGATGTTGCAAATCCAGCGCGTCTTGAGGGGCGCGGCGACGAGCAAGCGGTTGCAGGCTCAATTGCTGATCTGCGCATTGGGGATCGCATTGTGTTGTCTGAGCACTACCAAATGGAGGGCACACGATTGCGCGCTGGCACTGCGCTTGAAGTAGAGCGGCGCGATGAAGCAGGTGTGGTCTTGCGCATGGGGGCAGGGGAAGAGGCGCAGTATCTCAAACTCACCAATGGTGCTTCAGACTTTGACTATCGCTTTGGCTTCGCCACAACCGTGCATGGCTCCAAAGGGCGCACGATCGACAGTGTGCATATGCTGGCAACACCTGGCATGTCGCGGGGCGTGTTTAACACGGGGACTTCGTTGCACCGCACTGAACTCAACGTGGTTTTACCCACGACACCTGACAATGTGGAGCGTGCAACGCGGGCTATTTTGCAAACAGATGATACGGCGCGTTCGGTGCTGGATTACGGCTTTGAGGCGACACAGCATGCCCGCCAAGTGGCGGGGACGGATGCCGGCGCTGAGTTGCGGGAGCCAAGCAAGGTTGTTGATGGGTTCAACCGCGTTGTGGACTGGGTTGCGGATCGCCTTGATGGTGGCGCAGGGGCAGGCAGTGAAGTGGCCAAGCCAACCCGCGCAACACTGTTGCGGGCTTCAGTGGTTGCTGAGCTGATTGCTGTACGTGGCGGCAATGCGGATGAGCAGGCGATCACGGCAACTGAGCGTCAGAGCTTAGAGCGGGGCGTTGATGCATTGATCAACCGCCGTGCATGGGGTCGCTTACTCGGCCAGCTTGGGCGTGAGGACGCGGGTGAGCGTACCGGCGTTGAAACCCCTGCATCGATGTCAGGGCAGGATCGTATGGTCACGCGGATATTGGAGCGTGGGGCATTGGCGGCTGGCAAAGCCCAAGACGACGGTATGCGCGACTGGTTTGGAGCAGCGATCAACGCGGTTCAGGAACGTCAGGAAGGACACGATATGAAGTTTGATAAAACGGTCAGTGTTGAGCAACAGGCGAAAGAGGCAGCGCTTGCGAACCTCGCGCGTGCCTTTACCTCCGCCGTGTCGCGCCATGTTGATTTTAAAAACCCCGTGCACGATGTCGAGGATCTCAATGGCGCTATCAAAGGTTTGTTGGAGCGCAGCCGCGCTGCGGATCTTGGGGAACACTCTATGCATGTAGAGAGCTTGGCCAGTGAGATCGCGATGAACCGCCGTATTGTCGAGATCAAGCTGGACTTGATTGAGGAGGTGCGAACGTCTGGGTACGACATTGAAGCTGCGGTTTATGAGGATAAAAACCCGTTTGGACTCTTTAGCCCAGCTGATCAACGTGCCTACGCAGAAAAGCTGCCAGAATTGATTGAACAGATGAAGCAGGAGGGTGTCACGCCCTCACAAGCCGATACCCAAGCGGCCCGAATGCAGGTCTATGCCGCGAACCATGAGCCTAATGCTGTAAGTGTAGCAGCGGCTGTTGTTGAAGGTTCAGGTTTTGAAAAAGTAGAGGACGTCAAAGGCGCAGCGTTTGAAGCAGTTCGTGAAGCGGTTCTGAACGATCTTATTCTAGAAGGGCATGAGCAAAGTGATAATCACAGTGAGAAGGCAAAGGATTTGCTGACACGGGTTTATAGGTCGTTCACTCGCAAAGAGATTGCATCATTGTTTGATCCCGAAAGTGAGCAGTCTAAAACATTGCCTATAAATGCTGCCAACCGTGTTGGTGTTCAGAAAGGCATGGATAGTTTGAAAGGGGTCAATTTACTTGCGGGCATCCCTCGACATAACCACATGAATATCGCGACGCTGAACAAGCCAGGCATGGCGCAGAGTATGGGGTACGGGCGGTAGTAGGTGTTTGTAGGGAACGGCCCAAAGCCGACGTTCGTTACATCGGAGGTCGCCGGGCACAGCTTCACGCATTGCAGACATTCTTGCAGGTTGCAGCATTTTGGTAAGCCAAATCACACGGGGCGGACAAAACACTTATTTCCAGCATTGTAACCAAAGGCTGCTTTGCCGAATATTGATAGGCCTTGGTGTCACTAACGTTTGAAACAAGTGGACTGTCATTTCGCCCCATGCGAAACAAATTGGAGGGCTGTTGGAGAAAAATTTAGTGAAGAACTTTATTATCGGTGGGCTGCTTTGCCTTGTAGCGGCTTTGGTTATCGGTGTTGAGCCGCTACAGCGATTTGTTAATGAGACAACAAGCAAAGGAACGTTGAGGGGCGTTGAAACCTGTTTGTCCTATTCAAGCAGCGAACTTCTCTCCACAGAAGCTGTCAGGTCAACTTGTGTCTTGGCCTTTCAGAAGCCTCTTTATGCCAATGATCACGCGACAGGTAAGGCTGGGCCGCGCATAGACCAACGGTCGGTAAGCTGGGGCGGGTTTCTTGAGAATAAGACGCACGACTACGTGACTACATGGATACGACTTTCAGTCCGTATCTTCGACGTGGAAGGCAACGAACAAACGTTTTCCGCTGAAACGCCTATTTGGATAGACCCTCTTGCCCAAACTGAATTCAGAGTGGAGTTGCATGACACTAATGCCGAGCAATTCGATAACCTTGAGTTTTGTGAATCAGAGGACGCTGCGCCTAAGAGCTGCATTTCGTGGGGCATCACTGAAATGATGGGGCTTTCGCTATAACCAAACGCATAGGATAAAACTTTGCCTGCCAGCGGCAAAGTGTAGGGCTATCATAAATTGACAGATGCTTTCCAAGCCGAGTGTCCCGCTACCCATCTGATCTTACCAACGTTCACGGCCCAAACCGGACATTGACCGGCCAACCGGGATGCGGCGGTGCGGCTCGTCGAACCGGACTTTCGCTGCGACAGCAAAATTGAACGAGAACGAATTCACGCAACGCGGACCAAGTTGCCGTTCACCCTTCGCGCTCCAACTGCCGGTCTCAGTATCAAAGGAGACAAGTTTGTCACGTCAGACGCTGATCCGCATCCGTGACAAACCAGCAGTTGCAGCTCAGGTGCTGGAACGATGGGGGGATGTGATTGTGGGTGTCTTGATACCAATTGGTGGCTTCTTATTTATCGCCCAACTTCGTCTTCGCTACTGATGTTAAAGGTTTACAACCCTGACGTTAATGAGCATGGTTGTTATAGTTTTTTCGAGACCTGATCATGATCATCCCACCATTTTCTGCATCGGGCGTATTGCCGCCTTACATCGATGCAAGTCCAACAGTTCCTGCTAAGAGGTCACCGTATGCCACTGATATGTTTCAGTTGGTTGAGAGATTCTGCACATCAGCACATCGGGCTACGTTGCTTTTGGGTTTGAACGCATATCGCAAACATCTTTCCGAGGGCGGCTTTGTATCAGGCTATCAATGGATAGATGGTAGCTTTGTGGAGAACGTCGAGGACACAAGGGGACGGCCCCCTTCTGACATCGATGTTGTTACATTGTTTAACCGCCCAATAAAGTACCAAGTATCAGGCGATTTGTGGGAGTCAGACTATCAGGCAACTTTGCATCGGAATTTTTTTGCTACGCAGCACATGAAGCCGCGTTACAGTTGCGACACATATTCGATTGACTTAGACGCCGACCAAGCATCACTCGTTGATCATACTATGTATTGGGGGGGCTTGTTCACTGACGTTAAGGGTTCAACGGAAAAAAAAGGTATTGTACGTATACCATTGTCCAGTGACCCCATGGAGTTCTCTGCAATCAGCAATGCGATAGGAGGTAAATTTGATGTCTAATCTGCAAGAAATTGCCGACCTTCGCCGACAGAAGTCTGAGCTTGAAGCCCGAATTTCTGAAGCATCAGGTTCATCTGATATCGTTGCGATGATGAATTATCAGTCACGCTTTGAGATCATCTCCGAAGAGTTAAATGAAGCTGAACGACAAGACGCACAAATTGCAGAAGTATCGATTTTGTTCGATGGGCGACCTGTATTTGGAACATCCGCTATCGACGCAGGCTTTGCAGCACAGGCGCTGATACATTTTCAAGGGATTGTGACACGCTTGTTTGCTTCCAGCATGAAGGGTCAGCTCAGTAGTAAGGGCAAGATCAAAGGGGCCGACTTGGCGCAACTGAACCTGCGGGGTTTGGCTACTGGATCGTTCGGGTTCATTCTTGAAGAAAAAGAGGCAAGGCAAGCAAGTGTCATGAAGACGCCCCTGCGCGAGGCGATGGAAGAAGCCGCCGACCTGTTCGAAGAGTTTGCACAGGTTGATGATGATGAATTTCTTGTAGACGTTGACGACATAAACCCTCGTGTTTTCAACGAACTTGCCAAGTTCTTCAGCCACCTTGAAAAGAATGATGCGACCTTGAAAACAAATTTTCCGGACAAAGCATATTCATTCGATAGAGCCGCCGTTAACCGCGCTTACAAACGTATTTCCGATAGTAACGTCAACATCGCAAAAGAAGTTTGGACAGGCACCTTGGTCGGTTTGTCTCCGATCAAGCGGACATTTGACTTCCGCAAGCGTGGTGAAGAAACAATAATCTCGGGTAAGTTTAGCCACCAGATTAGTCAAGATTACCTTGAACGCATCGAAGGTAGTGATGGTATCACGTTGGGCGATACGTTTCGAGCAACAATCGAAAAAGGTACGCTTCGCAAGCCAGATGGCACCATCAGCGTCTCATTCACGGTTATCGATCTGGTGGATGTCAGCGGCTGAACACATTGACGAAAGGGCGATTGCGCCAAAAAATGATCTCTGATCGTCAAATCGGGAAATATGTATGACTAAGATTTACAAATACTTTTCACATGAAATACTCGATTTGGTATTTGAACGCGAGGACTATTGCGGACTAAAATTTTCGCGACCGCAGGATTACAACGATCCATATGAACTGTTTCTGGCTTTGGATTTGAGTGTCCCAACTGAACACTTGGCCACCTACAATGATGTTGTTCAGAAGCTACCCCAATTCCCAACCACATGTTTTTCTAAATCACCAATTGTATCACCGATGTGGGCGCACTACGCGGATAACCATTCGGGCTTCGTGTTAGAGTTCGATACAGAGGTGATTGCGGAACATTATCCTGAAAACCCAGCCCGTGATGTCATCTATAGAGACGGGCCAAACGAAGAACTTAACGACTTGCTTGCCAAGGCATCAGTCGTCGGAAAACCCCGCCATGCTTCTTGGTTGCGCGATGCGGTATTCGTAGAAGCATACTTCTCCAAGTATCGTGATTGGGCCTACGAGCAGGAATGCCGCATGATTGTGGGCACTGAAGACACTGAAGATATGGCGGGCAATACTATTTTGTTCCTACCTGTGAATTGCATATCTGCAATCATTGTTGGAAGTAAGTTTCCCGAATCGAAAAACCCAACAGCAAAGAGAATCGCAGATCGCTATGAGTTTGATACATATCGTGTGGAAATTGGAAGGAGTTATCCAGTTCCGTACTTTGAAAATGATGCTGGAACAACGTTCACTTTTGAAGATGGCGAAGTCACCGAAGCAGATTTTATTTGCGAATCCTGTTCAGAGCCTTTGATTGAAGAAGGGGAAAACTGCCCTTGGTGTCGCATTACCGAGGGTCATATGCACAATGCAGCAATGATGAATCCATTCCGAATGTTGGAAAAATATGGGCGGCTCGATAGCTATTTGGAAGAAGTGAATCGAATTAAGCGTAGAACCCGTTCATAGGTCGCAAGACCATTTAAATCACTTTGCCAAGATCAACTGATACATCAGAGTGATATTTTACGGTAGAGACGCAGCGACGAAGATGCACCGAAGAATTTGTTTGGGCTGAGTGCAGAATGACTGCTTTTCCAATTCTGACCAATATGCGTGCACCCGCAGCTAATGTCCGGTCTCCGCCAACTACGTTCCTAGACTTGACGCTAATCACTACTTTTTCCCGCGACAAAGAAGCGCCTTCCGGTTCCAGTGCCCCTCAACGTCTAGGGCTGGGTAGGTCACTATTTCACACTGTTCGAACTGAGCAGCCACCAAGTTTATAATCTTCATGGTGTGAGGCGCGATACAGTTATCGTAAGTGTGACCGCTCCATGGCTCGGTATAGCTCCATGTTACAGCATCGATTTTGAACGGCCCACCGTACACCAACTTGTTTTCGTGATCTAAGGTTTCAAATACGTCTAGCGGATCACAAACCCCAAGCAGAAACTGTCCATTGGGCGCTGTTAAATTCACAGATTTTTGGATAAAATGAAGGACATCGCTTAGAGTGGGTTGATGGACGTATCCGTACCAAAGATGCGTGACCAAATCGAAGCTAAAGTCTGGCAAGCTTGGGTCCAGAATATCACGTTCTGCGAATGCGACGTCATATCCGCCGCGTTGTCTGGCTACATTTAACATTGATTGTGATCGATCAATGCCAAATCGCTGAACCTCGTTCGGGCCTTGGATTTCGCGAAGGTGCTTACCTGTCCCACAAGCAATATCACCCCAGCTTTTAACACGCCCACCATTTAGAATTGAGCTGATCAGATCAGCCTCAAACTTATAGTGATCTTTGTTGATTTCTGAGGTGAGGAAATAGCTATCGTACGTTTCAGCGTAGTTCGGTTCTTCGTAGACGCCACAAGCGTCACTGCGCGCAATGAATTCAGACATTATAGCTTTCCTTTCGTTTCAGGTTTAATATGAGTTGTCCGGATGAACTGCTTTTGTCGTCCACACGGACGATAAAATCCCCGTTATATCCGCTCGTTTAATTGGGCCAAACACACGCGAGTCCAACGATTGCGGATGATCGCCCTGCACAGTGTATGCATCTCGCTCAACATCGATGTGGGCAATGCGCTTAATGACTGGGTGCCCGGCGCTATCTGCGGTGCAGGGCGCCACATAGACCTGATCAATGGGTGGCAGGTCATCCACTGACACCGGAATACAGAACTGCGCATATAACCCGACCTGCGGCTCCTGATTTACGATCCAGTAAAGCCCGATGGGGTGTGAACCGGTTCGATTGAACCGGCCACCAAGAAGCCCAATAAGGGTTATGCACATGACACTCACAAGCAGGGCGATAGCGATGATGCGCAAAGCTAAGAGAACCAACTTCATTTGAACGCACCCGATTGCATCAAGAACGAACGCCCCGTTTCTGCGTAGAAGACATTAATGCCTAAAAGCTTTGCAAACTCAGCACCGACCTTGCGTCGCAGTGCACCAACCGGAAACGGTTCCGTCCATTTGTCATTGGAGATGACAATCGCTTGATCGGTTCCCGATAGGCCAACGCCTATCCATCTGAACAGGCTGAACCCTTCAAAGCATGCGATCCACTGGGAGGTATCGGGGGAGGGACCCCATATTCCACTGTCACCTTCTCCAGCATTTGGCAGCCAGCCGCCCGTAACTGTGGGGATGCCAATTTGTGCGTGGTAGATGGGGCCAGGGGCAGGGCAGGTGGTGGCGTTAAACGTCCAGACCTCACCTATGCTGCGTGCGCCTCGCACACCAATGAACAGGGTGGCTTTCTTGGTGCGCGCTGTGCGGCACCAATACGAGATTGCTGCAACGTCGGTGTGATCGAAGATGTTCTCGCCAAGGATGGCGGTATGACCGGGCTTGATACGCCCCCCAATATCAGACCATCGCCCCGTGCGAGTGATGGACGTGAGGTCAGGTATATCAACCTCTCGCAAACTCAAATCATGATGGATCGGTGCAGTTGGTGATATAAAAGACATCGCCAACGCGGGTATAATTAAGCCTGCAAACAACGCAGCCCGAACTCTAAACTTAGGCTTGCGCTCAATATACCAAAGAGCAATTGCCAGCAGGGCCAAACCTGCCAAACCAAACTCTGGCAAAATTGAACCCGTCACCAACAACGGGTTGTCGGGAATAAACGGAATAGTTGCCATTAAGGCGGCGCTTAATCCAACAGTGATGCGCGCTGAGACCCATCCCAACCCGCAGCTGAACATAAAGGCCAAAGGAACAACATAAAGCGGCGAATGATCCAACTGGATCAAACCCCATGCAGCGATCGCACCAGCCCAGATGTAATGGCCGGACGCCAAAACCGCTTTGGAGCGATGATCTTTAATCAAAATGGCCAACCCAAACGGCAGATAAGCGACCACAAAGGGGACGGCGCTTAGGAAGAAGCCAGCGGCCGTCAGTACAGCTGAAGCCGCGAACAGAGCAATGTAATGCCAAGTGTTCATCGTACTTATTGGCCTAAAGGCCGTGGCTGTGGAATATCTGGCATGTCCGCCTCATCCGTCCAAATCCAGTGAGGGTAATCAACTTCTGCAATTGCGTCACGAACAACACGGGTGGCATCAGGTGTTGAGCCAGGTGGCGTCACAAACATCGCGATAGGGGCTTCGATGTCACTCAAAAGTACGGAAGCTATTGTTTCGTTAGTGCTCAAATTAAACCTTTGTTGTTTGATAAAGTGACGCTTTTGCGCCACCAAAGCTTCAAGAAGGCTGGCCTCTTTAAGATGTTCAAATGGCAAGAACTCTCGGGTCACAAGCATTAAGCCGATGCTTTGAAGGGCAGGATAGCCAGCCTTTGTCATGGTGAAGGTGGCAATCGCAATTGGAGCCGCACCTTGTGTCATTTGAGCCAAGATAAGCTTTTCCTCAAAGACACGATCAAACCGCTTTGTGAGATCTGCATCTGCAAAGAAGTTGCAATCGGGGATATGTTTGAATGTGAACTTAGAGCCATAGATTGATGGCTCATGGGCTTTGTACTCAGCAATCACAATGCCAACAGCCGTTGCACCCGCGCTCGCATGCGATATTTGATGGAACTTGCGGATACGCGCCTCAGCAAGCTCCACAGCGCGATCCGCTCTGAACGGTTCTGGAATGTATACGATGTCTTCAAGGTTTAGTCCTTTGGCCGTCTTACTGTCCAAACCACGACGCAAAGCCGAGCGTACAACGCCCCACCATCGCTTACCCTCCATTGCAGGCACCCATTTAACGAGGTCGCCCTCATGCCAAAGATAATGCAACAGTGACGTCAGGCCCATCTTCTTAGGATTGCTGATGGCCTCTGTCGCCATTCCCCCAGAAGCCGGTGGCGGTGCTGCCTGTTTGCCACGTTTTGTCAAAGCAAAGTCCAGCTTGAGAAGGGTTGTGCCTTCCTCAGCCGATTCAACAATGGCTGTTCCGCTCAGTTCTGATAGCCCAGACAGGTGTTCTGGGGCTTCAAAGGCGTCACACTGAGGCGCATGGCGCTCCCCAGTGCCCGGCATGCGCTTAACGTAAAAACGGTGGCCAATCTTTACGACGTACATCTCTTGAGCAGGATGCGTGCAACGGCACTCAACGCGTGTGCGCGCCTTATGGGCCGTCGCAAGCACAGTTTGTGCATCTGGCCCCGGTATTTCTAGTTTTGAACCATTTAAATACAAAGTCATGGCGATCTCCTAGACTGGATTGGGTCCGTCCGGACGCAACGCGGGTCAACCCTTTGATGACTTAAAGGGGGTGTATTTTTGCCATTCTGCTCGGCGGAAACTAAATGCCTTGCCGCAGATAATCGGATCAAATCCACGAAAGAAGACAATCAATCCATCATTGGGCAGTGTTCTGAGTTGTTCAGGACGCAAGAGCCTCACATTGCGCAAAGAGGTGTTTTGCGATGTGCCAGCGGTAGGAGTACCAATGCCCCAACCGCGACTGCTAGACGACTTCGATTTACCCTCGATGTCAGCAGTATATTCCCCAATCATCTTTGAGATGTTCTCTTGGTCTTTCACTGACTCTGTTGTGGAATAAACCCGCGCAGCCATCAGGTCATTCCAAGTTTCCAAACCAGTTGGCCCATAGAGTTTTTCCAGCTGGCCTGTGCTTTGAAATATCTGGATCAGATGCAAATGGTTTTTACGTGCTGTGTCGCGAATTTTTTCAAAGATTTGCAAACGACCAAGCTGAAACGCTTCATCAACAATCATGATCCGCTCATGACCGTCAGGCTTATGGTCGATCACATGGGCCAACGTTCCAACAATCAAGCGCATGAGACCAGGATATGTTTCCATGTCAGATTTGCAGATTTGAATATAGAGGTCCGTATCTGGCCCAAGAGGGTCTAGCGCGTCTTCTGGTTCCGACGCGACGACATTCAAAAGTTCTTGATATGGGGCCCACTTAAGAGCCTGCTTTACCGTCGATTGCAGGCTGCTAAATGTCCGACTATCCATTTTGACATATGAAGCCATAGTGATACCAATCAGAGAATCTTCATCCTGATTAGAAACCAATTTAAGTAAGTTCTTTTTAAAGGCTTCTTCTTCAAAGCTGATAAACTTCAGCACCTCGAAAAACGGGTTTTCAGCTTTGTCACTGACGAAGTGGTTAAGGAGACCAGCCAATACGTTTTCGGCCTCTTCTCTGAAGAACCCACTGACATCTGATGTTGGCTCTTTGCTGGGCTCGGTAATAAGGCGCGCCAATTGTGCAAAGACTTGCTCACGGCGATCCGTAATGCGCTCCAAAAGCTTTATAATGTTCAGGCCTGCGCCAATCTTAATAACCCTGACTTGACGCCCCATGTCTGTACGGGCCTTTTCGGTCGCGGGCAGTATTTCCATTTCTGGATCAATTACGATCAGCGAATGGGTGTAGTTCAAACATGTTGGGATCACGATACCGGCTGTTTTGCCGCCCCCCGATGAAGAAAATACCAACACATGCCCACTTTGGAACTTTGGCGATAACGTAACTAAGCCTGCCTTGCCGCCATCTCCCCACGTTTTTTCATCCCTTTGATCAAACTGTTTTGGATTTTTACGTGGATCGTAATCTTCACCCAAAACAATGCCTTGATCGTCACCAACCGTGCCTTTGATAGACAACCAACGTCCCCACTTGGCATCTCCGAACACTGTCTCACTTGAGCGGTATCGGTTCGTCCCGTTGTGGTTGCGTGCCTTCTTAATCTCTGCCGCTTGTTGTTCACCCATTGAGAACAGCGCCACGGCTCCGGCAGCTGCAATGATGAAGCCTGACAGCGATACCCACGCGACCGAGACGTAGAACGCATGCGACGGGCTTTGCGTATTCAGGGTTTGAGAAATGTAATACCAAAGCGCTTTTGCATCCCAGAACGGGCCAACACTTGCGGGAAAGCTGGTCCCGTTAATACCCAGGCCATAGATCAACCCAATGCCCAGACCTGCAAAGGACGCAGCAGCGGCGCGGTACCATGGATGGGAGAAAAAATATGGAATTGCGATCAGGCCGATACTGGCCACCAATCCAATATAGCGCCAAGTAAACCACGTTGTTCCGGCGCCTTCAAAGTTCACAAGGAGCAGCCGACAGGCACCGCCAACGGTTATGGCAAAGACAGCCCAAAACAGGGCTTCGCCACCTCTGAGTAATTCAGTTTTCATTGGATACCTCGGGTTTGGGTTCACCGCTCTGCGCTTCAAGCGCCGCAATATCTTCAAGGCTTTGTTTGTGGCCACGCACAGCCAATCCACCCAGAGAAACTGTGACATCACCACCTTTGTGAACACTTATAATGCGACCCCCAATAAGTTTCCCCGTTGCAGCGCTGATCACGCAGGCAAAGCCTGTGGGTTGGGCGGGACTGGCCATCACGCCACCTCCGTTCCGGTTGCCTCACCGGTTGGCGCAACCGTAGGACCGCTATGCAACCAGTCCTTCAGCAGGTCCTTGTTGCGCTCAACAGCTTTGGGATCTTTGTGCAGCTCCAAAAACTGAACCAACTCAGGGATTAAGTCTGCTTTCAAAACGGGCTTATGTTCCATCTGTGCGATGATAAACGAGCCAAGTAGAATTTTGCGGCGGGCGTCTAGACGCCGCTCTTCTTCAGAAATCTTTTGTTTGATTTTAACCATGTCAGTTTCCAATCGTGAGAGTTGAGACTGTTTTTGGGGATCACAGGCTTTGAGCCCCTTTGTGAACATCTGTTCAAGTTCAGCCGTGGTAATGCGCCACTCAAATAGTCCGAGTTTCTTGGCGACGAGCAGAAGCCGTGCTTCTTCGCGGGCGCGGACCTTGTCGCGTTGAACCGTTAAGTGTTCCAGCACGTCCATATTAATCCATCCTGTAAGGGTCAGAGGTGAAGACAATAACTTTGGAGGGTGTAATGGCGCCGCCTGCGACTTTGCTTTTCTTAACTGTTCGGGTGCTGGAAATGCGGTTGAGCTTCACGGCACCGCTAGAGACGCTTGCAACGCGGCGTTTCGATTTAGACAGCTTTACAGCACGTAAAGCAGGTGAGGCGTTGCGCCCGTTCTTCAGGACATCGAGAAACGCTGCCGGCGTCACCTGCGCTCTGTTCTTTGCGCGCTTATCGTAGTGATAGGCTGACAAACCCTTGTTAGGCCCTGATACCAATGGCAGTGCAGCCCATTCCTTAGCAAGACTATTGGCCATTTTGATATAAGCGGTGCTGTTCGGATTCCAGCCACGCCCTTCAAGCAGGATGAGTGCGAGGCGGTTCTGCATCGCCACATCAAAGAGCTGGTTTGGGCCAATCGCGTTGTTGCGCACAAGCGATCCAAGTGTTTCCTTAACAATCTGAAACCGTCCTGCGGCTTCTGACTTTGAATAACGATCAATGCGGTATTGCCATGCCTGCACTTCACGAATGGTCATCTGCGTAAGTGGACGCGGTGGAGGGCTGGATACTAAACGGTGATAATCGTCATAGCCTCGGGGTGCTTCAATTGATCCGATGAAGTCTAGCAGTGCAGCTGTTTTGGGGTGTATTGCGTCATGATTGTTTGGCGCGGCGTTCGTTGAGGTTACGGTCGCAAAAACAAGCGTTATCGCAGTAGCAATGTTAACTAAGTTAACATAAGTTTGCTTATACCACACACGGAATTGCCCAAAAGCGTATACATGTATCACCACTATCTGTTCACCTATTGTGTTCGATTTACGCACCCGGCAATCCCCCTTTTTGAGCTAAGTGACGTGGAGCGTTTTGTACCGACCGTCCGAGTGTTTCTGCTGCTGAGATTGATACTGTGCCAACAACGGCTTGCTCCACTGCGGATGGAACTTGCAATATAATGTAGAATAATATGACTAAGACACCGACTAAGAGCATCGCGTCGCCCTGCGACGGCTCTAACTCTGCACCGAGAAGAACCGACATGATTGCGCCGCAAAATAGAGCCGTGAACAAACGAAACACGCGCCCGACCACACGCTTGAGATAATTGATCGCGAGATGGCGCGTTCCAGAATATCCACCAAATCCCAGAGCGATAAATGCAGCGCCAAATGACAGGTAGACTTCCATATAGGACATGACGATCATCGCTATGATCATGGTTCCAACGATTAGGACGAGGATGGAAGCAAATTTCTCTGCAATGCCGATGGTGCTGCGTCCAAACAAATCAAAGGTCATGGCAAGGATGCGATCAAAAAGTTCAACTATGTTGATCGTCGCTCCACTCGATGATTGGTCCAACAGGCCATCCGCACTACGGATGACCAAGTCGCTATAACTGCCGAGATTGATGATAAACAAAAACACCCCAGCTAAGACGACCCTCAGTATCAATGCACTGAGATATTCTTTGAAGCTTGTGCCACGTATAACCAGCAACATTGTGGTCATAAGCCATTCAATCAAGATCATGCTGAACAGCAGACTTGTCGCTATTACGACAAGGTTTTGCGTAAGCGAATAGAACGCATTTTTATAGTCTTGGATGAAATCGTCGAGGATGTTTCTGACACGTGCTGTGCCACCCGTACCGGATGAGCCTACAACAGATTGAGTAAGCGCCCATGCTACTGCCTGAGGATCTGCGCCATATTCAAGAACCGTGAGATAGGCCTCACACGTGGTCAGAGCCGAGTTACCCGCTAGCCCATCATATGCAGATTTACCTGTTTTAATTCCACTGCACAGTGGCAACGCCGCCCACTCATGCGCAATTGAATTGCCTATTTTGACGTAATCAGTCCGGCTGGTGTCCCACCCACGACGTTTCAGAAGAAGAACAGCAAGTTCATCCTGAGTGGCGCCGTCGAACCGTCTGTTTTGGTCGATACCCTTAGCAATCACCAGTTCACGTAGCGTATCTTCCATTATTTGGTAGCGGCCTGCTGCCTCTGATCTTGAGGATGCATCAATGCTGTCCTGCCAAGCCAGCACTTCACGGATCGACATGGACGTTAGTGGACGTGGCGGACTGCTGGAAACACCACGGTAATAGTCATCATATCCAGCTGGACCTTCAATCGCGCCGATGAAGTCCAGCATCCCACGCGTTTTAGGATCAATCGTGTTTGCGTTGGATAGGCTTGCACTCAAAAGTAAGGTAAGAAGAGGGCCTATGATCACCCTGTAAATATTAGATAACCTTGTGCCGTACACTGCGCTGGATTTTTTAATATATATATGTTTATTGTGATTATTAACTGACTTTGTTATAAGGCCGCTATGAAACTTGAGTGGGATTTGGAAAAACGAACGCAAACTTTGAGTCAGCGTGGTTTGGATTTTGCTGACCTGATTAGATTTGAGTGGGACGATGGCGTCGTGTTTGATGACAAAAGGCGTAACTATGGAGAACACCGCCAGTCGGCTCTCGGAATGCTCGATGGCAGACTGATGGCTATAGCTTTTACAATGCGTGGGAAAAATTGCCGGATAATTTCCATGAGAAAAGCCAATAATCGAGAAAGGAAAGTTTATGACAGTTTTGGAAGTTGAGCCCTTGGTAGGCGAGGACGGTGAAGTGCGCGAAATAACCATGGATGATCTTAAATTTGCTCGCCGTGGTCGACCTGCGCTGCCTGAAGAAACACGTAAGAAGCGCGTTTCAATAATGTTAGACCCAGAAATTATTGAACGCTTAAAAAACGATGGCAAAGGCTGGCAAACGCGCGCGAATGCACTTCTTAGAAAAGCACTCGCTTTATAGATATGATCACCCTGCCCTAACATCAGCTAGGCTCCAGAATGATGTCTTTGGACACCAAAATATTGAAGCGATAGCCAGATCGTATTTGCAGCGTTGGGGACAGAGCGGAATGCTTTGTATTAAACGCGCTGGCTGCTGTGGCGTCACCACCACCGAGCTGACTGCCTAGATTTGCAATGGAGTCCCCAATTGCATTACCCGTTTCTGCGGGTTGTCCAGAGACAGCTGTTTCAAGGCGTTTTTGAAGTCCCGTTTCGCCTGCGCTCAGAATTGAATACAGCAGATTACCGCCAAGATTGGCAAGGAAATTGCCTTTGCGCTTATCCGCAAAGCCCGCCTGCCCGTTTACGTCTGTTGCCTGTTGGTCTTCCAAAACGAGCGTATCACCATTTGGAAATATCATATGCGTCCAAACGACATTGATCCGCTTCTGGGCGTAATCAACACTTGGATCATATAACCCAAACAGGCGGCTTCCACTTGGGATCAAACGATGATCACCTGTAACAGTATCGTACACATCGCGGCGCACCATCCCTACAACATTTCCAGGAATGTCGGAGTTGATTTCTGTAATGAGTGTTCCCGGAATAACCGTCCCTTTCTTGATTTCATATGGGGATCGAGCAGCGGTACGTGAGTGACGAGAATAACCAAGAAGATCTTCTGTGGTTGGCTGTACCGCTTGACCACTGCCCACCTGTCTTGCGTTTGCGGAGGTTGGAACCAATGGAGAATTCGAAAGGATCAGAGATGGGCTGATAGTCGGCAACGCGCTGTCGAGCGGCACCGTAGCTTGGGTGACTATTGTGCGCTCCCCTTGTTGGCCAGTAAGCGTCAACTGAGACGGACCAATGCGGGAGCGCATTGCCTCTTGGCGCAGTTCACGCGTGTTGATCTCATCGGCAAGGTCAGCTTCAAGAATTTGGCGCAGTCGTTCCAATTCGATTTCTTGGCGCAATGCTTCTTTTGGGCTAGTGCCAGCTGGGGTTGTTGGCGTTGGGGCCACCTCGCCTTGTACAAAAGTGGTTTCAAGATCAGGCGTCTCTGAAACAATCAGTCCGAGTTTAGCCGTGTCTGTTAAGCCAACGTTTTCGCTTGTGTTTCCATTATCGGCAATGCTCGATTGGTCCGGGTCTTGTTTGCTTTGGACCTCTTCTTCACCAAGAAAACCAAAATAGGCGATTACGCCGAACAGCACCGCTGCACCAAGCAATAAGCTCAGTTTTATATGTTTAGATGTGCCCATCAGAATTTCACTTCCTGTATATCAACATCAATGAGGAACATGCCGAGGGGATTGTTCTTCAGCAGTTCACGCGATTTTGGAGTGCGAAACTCAATCTGAGCGATGGCCACAAAGCGCTTCGCACCCTGCTCACGACCCGATTGTCGGGCGAATGTCGTCTCAATCCACTCAATCTGCCAAGACGAGCCAGAAACATAATTGACGCCCACCATTTCCACCGCAACGGTTTCACGTGCTGCGCGTTTAATGGGATCATTTTCTGAGTTCTTGAAGTATTCACGTATCTTCTGCACGGCAGGTGAACCTGCGGGTAAGAATTTCTCAAAAGCAGAGTGGTTCTTAACAACGATGCTCAGATCAGGGCTAATTGTGCGCAGGCGGTCAAAGAACAGCTCAAGCTCTCTCTTAACAACATTATCAGGCCAATCTCCCACCATTTGCGGTTCAGCTGCTATCTCAGCACGACCGAGATTATCAACCTGCACTATATAGGGAATGAACTGCGTTCTGGCGCCAGTCCAAATACCGTAGCCTAAACCCATCGCCCCAATGCCAAGCGCCAAAACGGTTGTGATGCCCAAAAAAGTAACCGTCTTGCGTTGACCCGCAAATCGATCATCCCATTCCTCGCGTGCAGCGAGGTATTCACTCTCTGTTACGTCAGTCATACATCAGTCCTTTTTAATATTACGGATTCGACCTGCTAGGGACGACCCTGCGCTTTTAGCGCCGCTTGCTGCTACAGACCCAAGCGCCTTGGCACCTTTAATTGAACCTGATCCCACAGCTTTACCCACAGTTTTTGACGCACCCGTTACAGCTCCGGCGACACCTTGATCACCAGATACTGCTGGAATGCCGGAGATGATTTGTTCCACCGCTTGTGGAACAGTGGACATGAGCATCGCAAAAATAAGCACAATTCCGATTGTGATCAGACCGTCCTCAAACGACGACAGATCGCCAAATGACTCGATAGAAAAAGCAATTACCGAAGCCATCAAAATCATGGTGAACAACTTGAGTGTCTTGCCAACAGCTGAGAATAAGAAATTCTTCGCAAACTGTTCCGTCACGCTCCAAACACCAAAGCCTAGTGACAGGATGCCGACCGTAAATATCACGTATATTTCAATGTAGGTTACGATCATCAGGCCCACGACAACCGCACCTAAGATTGACAATAACACCCAAACGATAGCCGCTGAAACAATACCACCAACCCCGCTGGACGCGTCATAAATATTACGACCTGCCGAAAGCATCTGCCAAAATAACTCTGATGGTTTTACGCTGGTTGTCCCGACACTTTCCTTGATCAGAGCTTCAGCAGACTGGATTATAAATGTGCCAATGCCAACTTGGCCTGAACCCGTTGGTATCCCATCAACAATCGCAAGGAAAAAACCCGCCACGACTATGCGCTTGAAGAATATCCCCATCAACTTGCCAAAATCATCGCCTTCCATGACGGTTTTGCCAAGTTTCCAAAGTAACTCGATAAGGAGCAGTGAGAAGAGCAGACTCTGAGCAATTATTGCCAACTGGTCCCCAACACCCTCAACCGCTGCACGGAAACTATCCGACACCTGATCAATGCGTGAAACCGAGCCTTGGGCAAAAACAGCATCGGGCATAGCCATGATCAACAAAGCTATAGAAGCTCTTTTTACAACGGTGTCTAACATCAGTTACCCCTCGTGAAGCTACCGATGAGTTCGCGCCCTGCCGGTTCGCGCGCCTCCAATTCTGCACCGTGGCGCACAACGTTCCGCTTGTTGACTTCTTCGGCGTCCATTTGGCCAAGCCAACGCGCCTGAAACACCGAAGTTTGCTCATTCTGTGCCGCTGTTATTGAGCGTAATTTGGTCAACTGATGTGCCACAGACGCCGCCAGTTCATTACCAACTTGGATGGCTTCGACCTGTCCTTTTACAGACTTGCCTTGATCTTGAATGCGCGACAGTGCCTGAGCTTCCGTTTTCACATCTTCGATTGTCATGCGAGAGGCGGCCAAGGTCGCAGACAGCGCGGAATTGCTCAGCTCAGTCCATTTATCATACCGTCCTTCAAACTCACCTTTTGAAAGCCCGCTGGCTTCAAAGAGCGGGTCGAGCAACATTTTTGAGTTCAGCACTTCAGCCAGCTGACCTCCATCCGAGGCAAGGCTTTTGGCCTCTGACATCACCGAATGGAGTTCTTTCAATGATCCTTCGACATCCCGCCAAATAGTCTCTGGTAGGTTCAACGTATTGCGGATCATATTTTGGTAGCTCAAAAGCTGCGTTTGCAGAGTTTCAACTTGGGTCAACAGTTGCTCTGAATTAAGAGCCACATTTTGGGTTTCTTTTCCAACCAAAGCGACCAGTTCGGCATTGTTAGCAATCTGCGTCCACTCAGTAGCTTCCCCAGTGACAACGCCAGCGCCACCAACTTGTGGTACTCCAGCCAAAATAGCCGCCGCCACAGCACAGGTGCGTAGTATCCGCCCACCTGTAATATGTTCAAACTTGGAAGTACGTTGAATAGTCATTGCGCTTTCTCCAGTGCTGGTTTCCACCAAGATGTTGGGTTTTTCTCCCACTCCTCTTTAATGCGAATACTGTCCTCAATGTCTGTCGCCCCCAGAACGCTCAGCGCCTTTGGACCCAGACAGAAATCAACAATTCGCCTGCCCTCTGGCTTGATCACGTAGTAATCTTGGGCGGGTTTCATGCTGGTAAGAATGTCGATCTGCTTGTGTGAAAGGCCAAGTTCTTGATATTTGACAGATAGCCTTGAGCTCTTGGCTTCAGGATCAGGCAGAAAAATGCGCGTTTTGCAGCTTTGCAAAAGTGCTTCAGATAGACCCGTTGCCAGAGCATCGCCAGCAAACTGGGTTGCCAGCAGTAGGCTTGTGTTTGCCTTACGTAGTTCGCGCAGCCATTTATCAATACGCTTTGCAAACAAAGGCGATCCCAAGAACGACCACGCCTCATCCAAAACAATGAGAGTTGGAGCACCCGTCAACCTGCTTTCAATCAATTCAAACAGGTAATCCAGAACCGGAACGCTGACGTTATCACCAGCACCAAGCAACTCTGATGCTTCAAATACGGTAAAATTCGACAGCTGAAGATCATCAGACGCAGCGTTTACAATCCCATCAAACCCACCACCTTTGATAAAGGGAGCAATCGCATGTTTGATGTTTTCGTCTTGGACTTCTGCGTGCAACTCTTCAAGCATCGCAACGCTGTTTGGGTCTAACGTGTTTAGAGCTTGAGTGATTTCCGTGCGCATCGCAGGCGTCACATCCAACTTACTCAACAAGCACAGGTTCACCACCCACTCAATGCCCCATGACAAACCAAGGCGGTCCAACGCACCAAGCGGGTTTAAGCCCGCATTGCCAGGACCAAGCTCAATATGCGTCCCCCCAATGGCGCGCGTTAGGCCATACATGGATTTCATCTTATCAAATACGAACACTTGGGCGTTTGGGTATTTCATAAAGTTTGATGCAATCAGACCCAGGAGAACCGACTTACCTGCCCCAGTGGGGCCAAACACCATCGAGTGGCCAACGTCACGGGTATGCAGGTTGAAGAAATACGGCTCGCCACTGGTGCTCTTGGCACGCAATAATGCCGGGCTGTTGCTGGGGAATTTGTTACATGGATTAATAGGCAGGCCCGACCAAATTGAGGAAACGGGAATGAGGTCAGTGAAGTTCGCGCTGCTCAATATTCCACGGCGGACGTTTTCCTTACGATGACCTGGCAATGTTGAGAGAAAAGCTTCTAACGCGTTAAACGTTTCACGCCTTGCAGAGAAACCTTGCTGGGACAATTCCTCAACAATTTCAGTCGCGATACCGACAAGCGTATCATGAACCAAACTGTGGTCCCCAAAAACAGTGATAACGGAAGTAAAGTCCCCGTAGCTCATGTCGCCAGAATCCACGTCATCAAGTGCGGCTTGCGCTTCAAAGGCCATGTTCTCAGAAAATGCATTCACAAGTTCGCTGCTCTGAGACATTTGTGACTTCAAACCACTTTTACTAAATGACCATGCTTTCTGCTTTTCTGTGATGGCGCTCATGGCTTTGCCTTTTGCCAACGGCAAGAAACGTGTCGTCCATTGGTATTCAATCGGGAGGCTTTCCAGAAGCTTAAGCATTTCTGGTGTGCTCACGCTGGGATATCCATCAACCGCGATTACAGCGACAGGCCTACCAGACATAACGGGAAGCTTCTTGGGATCATCATGAACCCATTCAGGGGCAAAGATACGATCAAGATAAACAGGTATGCGTGGAACGTTTATTTTGCAGAAACGCCCCGTCATTCCAGACGCCAAACGGCCCAACAATTCGTCTCTATTAAAGGCTATTTCGTGATGATCATCGACATCAACACGCTTAACCATGCGGGTCATATCAAAGAGACTAGAGAAGCGTGTCTCCACAAGGCGGCAACGCGTTTTAAAAGCCTTTAAGGACTCGTCAATATCAGTAATTTTCTTTGGAACCTGCCATTGATAGCAAAGCGTTATTCGATTGGCGTAGTTGTCATCTTCAGCTTCGAAATAATCCGCGCGTTCGCGCTCAAATATTTGCAAAACATCCGCGTCATAATCTTTCTCTGAGGTTTTGTAAGAGCGCAGCGGACGCCGCGCGAGATCAATCCAAAATGCGTCCTCATCACCGAAGTCTTTGATGGAACGTGCCAATAGGTCTGTGCGTGCTTCAATTGCCTCGCCGTCCATTGGTTCGGTATCAATACCCGTTAGATGCCAGCCCGCAATCAAAGACCCATCTTTGCACAAGACAACACCCTCATCCACAAGGCCGTACCAATTCAAAAGTTCAGAAAACGGTTTATCCATTGCGACGCCCCAATGTTGATAAATGCGCCGGATAGCTGTCTTGGTAGTTCTTGCGCTGATTAATAACCTTGAAGAATATAGGGTCGTATTCTGCTAGTTTACGCAGACCAACTGCCCCTGCCGCTGCACACACGACCAAAAACCCAGTAAAAATGTAGGCCTTCGCATACATGAAGCCCATCAGGCCAAGGCCAGCAAAACACAGTACAAAGAGTGCACCAGGTATGCGTTCCATGCCCATCCAAGTCACTGGGCGGTAAAGGCTGCGTCTGATCAATAAAGGGCGCATTTTTAAAACGTCTCCTCATAGCTCACGTCAATCGGTGATAGAGGATAAACACCTGTAGTTCCCCGACCGTATTCGCGTGTGAGACGCATTCCAGGAAGGAATGCCGTTGCAAAAACATGACCTGTTTCTTTGGCAACGTATGTTGTTATTGCAAACTGATGTGCGCTTGCTTTGGTCGCGGTTTCATCAACCGCGTAACCTGCTTTGCGTAAATATTTCACAGCATATTCGCCGCAATCCCCAAGTTTCGGGGACACCACTATTGTGGTTTTTGTTACTTTAATGAGGCGATAAACTTGTTGTGCAAGGTCATAGCCGATTGCGCACTCTTCTGCCGGCAACAGCTTTGCGGATTCTTTGGGCGCACGGTATGTGCTTGCTGGCCCAAAGCTGCCCATATCTGTGCAACCTGCCACGCCCAGCATGAGGGTACTCGCAAGTAGGATCTTCTTGCCTATGTTCAACAGATTCAAATGACGCGCTGAGTTCATGTTCATTACTTCCGCTTAAGTGTGATTTTTTGAGCCCGTCCGCCAACGCCGCGCACAAGCGTGCCAGCCTCAACAACGCGGTCGATGGTGAGGCGATTACCTGACCAGCGTGAGTTTACGATCTCACTTGCAGCCTGCGTCCCAGAGGCAAGGAACACCGGTTTTTCTCCAGAGTAGTTTTCTGGAAGGTCGATGTAGGTCTTCTTGCCGTCGTTAAAAACACGGATAGGCTTGAACTTCGTTTTCCCGCTGACCTTGTAATTAAAGTCTAGCTTGCCAACGTGAACGGTTTTGTTGCCAACAGGCACGGACCTGCGCGCGTGATCTGCTGCAACACGGCGTTTGGTTGCGGCCGCTGATTTGGCCTTTGCAGCGTTAAGATTGGCAATGCGTGTTCTGTTGAGCGCAGCTTCTTCTTGAGGATAGGTAAAAGCCAAAACGTTGGTATAATCTGCATCGCTCTTGATCAGCTGGATGTCATAAAAGCGCTTATTCGTTGCGACCAACAAACTTGTCTGAGTAGCCTTGTCATCAGGTTTAATAAGAATGCGTACGTTTGGTTGATCAGCGCTTCCTGATACCCGCACCTGTGCGCTCCATAGAACGCTATCCCCAAGTGCTAAGTCTTCGATAGGCACTTCACCCGGTTGCAATTGCAATGAACAGAAATTGAGTGGGCGGCATTTTAAAACCGGCACCCCTGCCCCGTAATTGACAACAACGGAGTTGTTACGCCCCTGAGCAACTGATTGATCACTGTTACGTGCTGAAGCACTCAGCTCATCAATCGTGTCTTCACATCCTTTGTCACAGGCCTGCACCGGTTGGCCCATACAAAGGGTTAAAACACATGCAGCCCCGAACGACTTTAGAGTTTGATTTAGAACAGTTGGCAGCATGTGTAATCTCCTATTGAACGATCAAAGCACCGGAGACGCCAAAGAGGCCCGCCAAGAAATCTGCTGCAAACACAAGCAGCGCGATACCCGCGACAGCTGTGAGCAATGAACGTGTCATCGCACCCATTTCTCCGCCGAAGATCCATTTGATGCCCAAGACAACCATGCCACCTAGAGCAAACAGAAATGCCACTGGTCCTGACAAGCCGTTCGAGAGCTTCTCGATTGGGCCATCCCACGGCAGGCCTGTACCACCAGCACTTGCCTCAACCACGCACCCTAAAAGCATCGCAGTAGCCAAAGTCCCTTTGTAGAGACAGCGTTTTGCGACCTTTGATCGCTTATTCAGTGATAAATTCTTCATTCTCATATCCTTCTACTTCGATGATTTCTTTGACGCGGCGGCCCTCACGGGTCGCCTCGATGAACACAACCATGTCCACTCCCAAACCGATGATCTCAGGTACAGGCATCGCTGATGCCTCACGGATCAGCAGATCAATGCGTGAGAGTGCAGCGAATGCGTCGTTGGCGTGAACGGATGTCAGGCCACCAGGGTGCCCCGTGTTCCAAGCTTTGATCATTGCGAGCGCAGCGCCGTCACGAACCTCGCCCACAATGATACGATCTGGGCGCAGGCGCAGTGAGGACGCCAAAAGGCGCGTCATATCCACGTCTTTGGTTGTCCTCAAAAAGACGGTATTTATGTTGTCCGTCTTGATCTCTGGTGTGTCCTCAATGATCACAAGCCGCTCAGTTTCATCTCCAGTGCGTTCCAATTCACCAATCAACATGTTCAGGAACGTGGTTTTGCCCGACCCTGTGCCGCCAGCCACAACGATGTTTTTATGTGAGCGCAATGCAGCGACAAGGCGGTCCGCTTGGTCTTGGCTGACTACGCCAGCTTCAAGATAATCAGACATGCTCAAGATCTGCGCACCGTGGAACCTGATGGAAAACAGCGGTGCTTCCGAGGCCGGTGGCTTAACACCCTCAAATCGAAACCCCGTGCCAGGCATCTTGGCAGACACGATAGGAGCCTCATCCGTTACCGGCACGCCTGCCTCTGTCGCGCAAAAGCGAATGATCCGTTCGCGCGCGGTTGCATCAAGTGAGCCAAGATGTTCAGGGGCTGCGCCGTGGCGCTCTACAAACACCGAGCCGTTTTGGTTTGCAGACAACTCGACCACAGTTGGGTCGTCCAAGATTGGACCAAACTCACCCAAGGCTGTGCGAATGAAGGTTTCTATGTTGCTCATAACGCGTCGACCAAGGCACTGAGCTTCTTCTCAAACGCTGCACGTTCTTTAGGAGTTTTTGTTTTGAGGAGCTTGTTTGCCATGCTCAACACAAGGCTATCCTCGCCGTTTTTCTCATGCGGTTTGGCAGCTTGACCAACGTCGCTGAGAAAGTCGGCCACACAGACGCCCAGGATGTTGGATAACTCAAAGAGCCGACTTGCTGAAACTCTGTTGGAGCTGATTTCGTATTTCTGGATTTGCTGGAAAGACAGTCCTAGTTTGCCGGCCACATCACTTTGCGACATGCGCCGCATGATGCGAAGCTCTTTAAGCCTTTTGCCAACCGCGACATCAACATGATGCGGGCGCTTGCGGACTGTAGTTTGAATGTTCATGCGTATGCCTTTTCATGGTTTTTTTGTTTTCTGCGCGCGGCGCGTGCTTGGACTGAAACGTCACGCACCCATGGGCGATCCTCGTGTGGCAAAACTGCGATCTTGCTCAGTTTGTCCCACACCGCTTGAGGGTCAAAACCTGCCAAGGATGTGACCTCGCGAAAGTCAGCACTGAGAAACTCACCAACCCAACGCTCCGCGTCTTGGCGCGCACGGAAGTCTCTGTGCGGTGCGCAAAGATCGTGAACAATTGAATGCAGAACACTGGCCCAAAGGTTGCGTTCTGCTTTCGCAGTCGGATCAAATACAAACTGGGAAATGCGTTGCTCACTCATTTTAAACGCTCCCCGCGACGCCAATCCCATGGCGCAACAAAACGGCTACTCCAAATGCCACTTTTGTTGGCTTGAGCTATATTCTGATCTGCAACGTAGCGTGTGGAATACCGCGTGTAGGCAAGCGCCCAGCCTTGGTTCACGATAAGGCCATTCAAGTCTGTTTTGCCTAGGTAGCAAGTTCCAAGGCCACGCCCGTAGCGATCAACGCTGTTGATCTTGCAAGCCACGGTGCGACGGCCAATCACATTCGCAACTGCGAGTGACGCTTTCTGTCCGCAGCGCCATGCAGTGCCGTTGGTATCGTAACAACGCTGCCCGGATTCAGGTGCGTCGATCCCTTCCAAGCGAATGCGTTGGCCATGGATTTCGATTGTGTCAGCATCAATAACGGAAGCATTGCCCGTGAGGGTTTCGGCGGAGGCCATCGATGAGGTAAGGGCAAATGTCATGCTCATGATGAGACTATGGCTTGTAGGTATCATCCACCTCTTGAACATTCCTTTTATTGTATGCATATTAAAGTTATGTAACTGGAATGGAATGAAGCCAAACGGCAACGCGCGCTCAAAGAACGCGGATTGGATTTTGCCGACGTCGCGAAACTTGACTGGGACACAGCGATGGTCGCTGCAGACGTTCGTGAGGATTATGGAGAGTTTAGATCTATCGCGTTTGGATTTATCGATGCACGACTGGTTTGTCTGGTTTACACGATGCGAGAAAGTAGCTTGCGCGTTATTTCTTTGCGCAAAGCCAATGATAGAGAAAGGAAAGTTTATGACCAATTCAACGCCTGAACCAATGATCGACGATGACGGGGAGGTCAGAGAAATCACCATGGGTGATTTGAAACATTTTCGCCGTGGCCGCCCACCTTTACCAAGTGAAGTACGCAAAAAGCGCGTTACTATTATGCTGGATCCTGTCGTCATTGATCGTCTCAAAAAAGACGGCAAAGGTTGGCAAACCCGTGCCAATGCAATGCTGAGGGATGCTTTAGGGGTATAGGTCATTGTGACACACCCGTGTGTTTTGAAACTTCTTCAGCCCAAGCTGGTGGCGTATTCAGCTGATCGAGCAGCAAGCCAACGGTGCTCCCAAACTCCATGGACCCGCTGCGCGCGTCTTTTTCTTGGGCAAGTGAACGCATGAGGCTATCAATCGTTACGCCTTCATGCTGAATAAACACCGAGAAAGTGATGCACAGATCGGCGATCTCCGTCGCGCGATCAGAACCGGAGCGATATCCCGCGTCGTAGAATATCTCGACGGGGCGCAACCCATCATCGGCGTACCCAATCGTGACGTGGATGGTCGTTTCTGGCGCATCGACATTATGTGGTGGACGCCATGTGATCTTGCGCGCCTCAGAACGACGACGGTTTGGTAAAATAATGCGATCACCTGCGTTTGGTGTTGGGACTTTGGGATCAGACATCAGCCGCCTCCACATTGGACGCGACATACATGTTGATTGAGATCCCTAGGGCGACGCCGGCAACTGGCAGGCCCAAGATCACCAATGATATTACAACTCCTGAGCCGCTCATCCCCAAGTCAGTGATCATGCGCATTGCGCAGACTGCCAATAGAGCAACACTTACAGGAACGGCAGCTGGATAGATTGAGCGGCCAAAGCGTTTGCCCCGTGCGTGGGAATAAGCCCATGACGTGGCGATTGACGCTGCGCCAAAGACAAGCGCACCTGCTAAACTGTCAGAAACCCCAAGACAAAGGCCCGCAGTTGCAAACAACCAAATATCGCCCTGCCCTATGGAACCACGGCTAAACCAATAAAACAGGGCAACAAATGAACCCCATATTGCCCCACCCGCCAGTATGTCCCAAAGCGGCAAACCAGATTGTAGCGCAAGCCACATGCCAATGATCCCAGTTACGGGCAACAGTTCGAGCTTGATCTCAAAGCGGCGCATGTCTTCAAGGGCCAGAAACCCTAGCGTTGCCCCGTAAAGCAATGATGCGATCACGTAGCCGATCATTTTGACACCATCGCTTTGGGAAAGCTCTCACCGAGAACCGTGCAGAGGCTTTTGACTTGTGCGCGCTGCGCACAGCCATCTGGATGGCGGCGTGCACTCAGTGCCGCCTCAACATCTTCACGCGCAAGATCGATCAGTTCAGCTTGGTAATCCGCAATGCGCGACAACTCGACAATATCAGCTTCAATCGCCCCCAGTGCCAAATAGGCTTGTGGCACCAGCTTCACAGCGTCTTGTGCTAAAACTTGCGTTGCCAATGCACATGTCACGCAAAGGCATGAGACCCTCAGGCCAGTGTGCAGCGCTTTAAAGTTCATGGTGCTCAACATCCTGTGCAACTCCCTGTTGTGATGTTTTCAAACTCGCCCTGCGTTACAGACGTAATTTGCTCAGATGTGACCAAGTCCGCACTCAGGTGCGCCGCCACTGCGTTTGTGGCCGTCAGCGTTGAAGTCACCAATGTCGCGGTCCCCATGTTCGTTGTGGTTAGCGTTCCACTAACCGAGGCGTCTTGCGCAGAAATCACACCGTTCACTGTAACCGTTGGTGTTGTGATCGTTCCCGCTGTGACGCCACTTGAGACAACGGCTGATCCCGCGTTCAATTGACCACCCACGTTCACGTTTCCCTGGAACGTTCCCAAGCCAGTGACGCTCAATGACCCTGTGATGACGTCGCCTGCAAAATCTGTGGTGCCCACAAGTGCTGTGGTTGTGAGATCACCGGCGACGGTTAGGGAATTGGCTGTGAGGTTGGCCGCATTGGAAATGTCATTGCCACCCATATCCAGAGAGGTTTCCATTGTGTTGAGCTGTGGATTTAGAGGCACGGCCACGCGGTGTAGATATGGCTCAATGCTTTGATCAGCGCGGATCACTTCCAATGCCACCATCTCGCCTAATGTTGGCTTTGCAGTCGCAAAGCTGCCGGTCATCCAAGCGAGAGAATAATCAAGGGCAGGACCACGGATAAACTCAGGGGATTGGGAATGTACCAGTCCAACCAGCCCAACACCTTCGCCGCCGCGCGGCCAGTTGTAGGTGATGGTTTCTCCTGCGCGCACCATGGCACGCGCCATGATCACCACTTCATTGGCAGAGCGGCGAGAGACAGACACCACATACTCACGACCCGTTGCACTTTGACTTGTGCGCCCAGTGGATAAAACTCCGGCTGTGGCCAGGTTTTGGCTTGTTAGAGACGTAACTGTGCCAGTTGTGAAGGTTTGTGACTGACCAATCACGAGACTTTTTGCAGCCTGCGCAAGGTCAGTGAGATGGCGTGCATCCAGCAGTGCAGCGCGGCTTAACGCGTGACGTTCCGTCAGTTGGACAAATTGGGTTACAATGACCACTCCCACGATCATAGCCAGTGTTGCATCGAGCAGAGTTGCGCCGCGACGTCCGCGACGTCCGCGACGTCCGAAAGCCCGTGGGTGTTTAGTGGTGTTCAGCATCCGCTGCATCCTTGTGTGAGGACTGTGCCAAAGCTTGCATTCTTGCTCACCAAAAGAGGTGTTACGAATGCTGGGGTTTGAGATGCACCCAAACCTACGCGCGTGTTCACAGTTTCTAGATCGGTGGTGGTCAATGTTGTCGCATTGGCGGCGTTCAACACCGTTGTTTGATTGCCTGCGCCTGCGTGGTCTGAGCCAAACATCTGTGTCACAACCATTGAATTGTAAGACCCATTGGTCAGCTCAGCAGCACTTGCCGCCGTCACACTTCCAGAGGCGTTCATTGCGCCTGCAACGCCTAATGTGTTCACCGACGCAGCACCCAACACATTCGCAGAGCCAAGGGAGCCTGCCTCAAACACAGAAAGCGTTCCGCTTGCGACAAGGGCGGTGAGTGATTGATCATCCACTACGTGGGTTTGAGAGGCGGTTGTGCAGCGTGACAAGGCAGCTGTGCAGCCAGATACTTGCGCGTTCTCAACACCTAACTGACCTGCATTGGTGATGTTGCGCGTGCTTGCGGCGGCATCAAAAGACAGAGGTGCACTCAACACGTTGTTGAGTTCATGGCCGGCGCGCAGTTCACGTAAAATAAGATCAGGATGCAGGCCTGACATGGCGGGTGTGGTGAATGTTGATTGCCCAGCAGACAGTGCCGCGCCAATAATGATGGCTCCAGATTCATCTGGTGCATTTAAAACATCGCGGTCCGTCTGTGCGGATCTCGCTGCAAGAGCCACACTGATGTCATCAATAAGTGCATCTGCTTCGCCAGTCTGTGTACCAAGAAGTAAAACACCAACAGGCAATGCCCGAAGCTCTTCACGCGCAACACCCATTGCAATGTCGATGCCATCAAGCGAGATGGACCAGTTGGTTGGTGCAGCTGCAAGACCGAGAGGTCTAAACCGCCAGCTATTGGTGGTAAAATCTGTGAGACGTGTCGCACTCAGTGCAACTGCGGATGTCCCTGCCGTGTTCAGTTCAGTTGTTAATCCGGCAGCGTTGTTGTGAACGTAAAAATCAAAGTCAGCGCCAAGCTGAGAAATTGATGCGGCCAGTCCTTCAGCGCGGCTCAGGCGTTCCTGATAGGCCAAGTGGCTGGCCCAGTAGCTCAGAACACCAACCCATAATATCAACCCAAGCCCTGTGGCCAAAAGAAAGGCCCCGCGACGCGCACGACGTGGCAAGCTCAGGCCACACGCGGGTTTGCGTGTTGGCATAGCAATGCGCGCCCATACATGGGCACGCATAAGTGTTATGATGAACAGGTTTGCCATCTTAGAAGGTAAGGCTCACTGCGGTAGTGGTGTTGTCACAGGCCGTCTCAATTGCACCAACAGTCATAGGCAATGTCATTGTGGTGGTTCCAGCAACCGCGCTGTCTAGGCCCGCTCCGCTTTCGATGAATGCCAACAATGCCGCTGAGCAACCCTTTTGCGGCAGGCCAGCAATTGCGATTGTGAAGTCACGCGCGCCGTTGCCAGTGATTGTAATGGCTGTGTCGTAAGGGGAAGTGAACGTATATACACCCGAAGATACGCGCTGCAATTCTTGGTCCGTAAACCCAGCATCCGCGAGAAACACCAACAGAGAACCCGCAGCAAAAATACCAGAGTGGCCATGGCCGCGCTCTACGATCGCTTGGGCTTTTACCAGTTGTGTGCGCAGCGCAGAGGCACGCATTCCATCACGCGCGGCTTGGAATGACGTCAAAATACCAATTGTCACGGCAAGGGCTAAGATAAACCAAATAGCAAATCCAAGCGGTGTGGCCCCCTTACGGTGGCGTCGTGGGGTAAAAAGGCGCGGTTTGCGCAGATTCTGGACATAGTTTGGGCGTTGAGTAGACATAAATACAACCTATTATTGAGTGAGTGTGAGGAGTGGTGCCATCGATCCCGCGACGCCTGCGAGGATTACAGCGATCAATATCATCAGGCAGAAATTGAGCACCGCGATCTGTTCTTTGATGCGTTGTTCGAGCTGTTCAAGCCAACGATCTAGGAATGTGGAGAAGCGTTCTATCCAACCGTTTGTGCCATCAAGCGCCATACAGAATTCTATCAAATCGCCGGTTGGAAACTCGTACCCCGTTTTATGCAGTGCTGTGCCAAAACTCTGAGTTTTAAGTTCAACAGAAACCGCCCTAATCCGGGATGCCAAATAAGGGGTGGCATTGTCAGCCATTCCATCCAGCAAGGCTGGATTTAAGTTTTGGCCCATACGGCCAAGTTCAATAACGGTGAACGTAAAGGCCGTGCCTTGTTGCAGTTTGTAAAGTGAGAACGGTACAAAACGATCCACATACTTACGGGACTTGCCTGTCCAATTTGGCAACAACCATGCGATCAACACAAATAAGATGACAACGGGGATAAGGACCCATTCAATATTGCCGACAAACCACTTGGTAGCTGTAGACATCACTTGGGCGATAAGTGGCCATTCATCACTATCGGTTGTCTGTTCCATGGCTGGGAACAATTGTGATCCCATCATGTAGGCAATGACACCCACCATGAACAAAAGGATTGTTGGTTGAGCCAGTGCTGAACGTAGAGCAGATTTGAGTTGATTTTGCTGGGCAGCCAATTTGGCCGCTGCGCGAAACACCCCTTCTGGATCGCTTCGCCCAATGGACTTAAACACCAAGGCTTCCGCCCCTTTGACATATTGCGCGATACGGGCATGAACTTGTGAACGTCCAACACCTGCTTCAATGTCACGCAAGATATAGGCCTGTTGGTGGCGACCACGACGTTCGGCGGCACGCGCTGTTGATTCCAATGCTTTGGTGAGGGGCTGATCAGCTGCGATCAAGTCTGCAAGAATGCGCCAAGTGTCTTCGCGCACCTTTGCGCCAAAGTAATAGCGGTAAAATGCGTGGCGCAACGTATCCATAATTGAAGTGCTCATATCGTCACCTTCCAGCCGAGATCAGCACGCTGGTTCGCGTTTAACTGTTTGGTTAGGTCGCCCTTCTTCAGCAGGCAATCAAACGGGTCGAACCGGCCCTGTAGGACAAATTCTGTTGTTTTCTGTGCCAGCTCAATGCCGCCCATGCCACCTTCTGACTCTGGCTTAAGCCAGTAGTTTCTTGCCCCATTTGCATCGAGATTACGCACAAAGGCGTTATAGCTATCATCAGGTTCGATAAATTCAGCAACAGCCAGCAAACGATTGGTTCCAGCCCATGCGGCACTGCCCTCTTCGCTTTTGAAGTGACCGCGACAGGTCTGACATCCATCCGTATTACACAGGTAGATCCCATCATGTGCACCATTCAGAGGAACCAACTTGCGTTCTTGCGCAGACGTTAGATCAACTGAGGTAAGAGGAATTTTGCAATCATCACATAGAATGCGAACAAGTGTTTGCTTGAGCAAAAGACGAATAATACCAGTCTGGCAAAGCTCTTCCACAGGAACCCCAAGAGCGGCCATGCGGAACAAGATGCCGTTGGCACCATCAACGTGAATTGTGGAATATAACCCGTGACCTGAGCTTGCAAATTGCAACGCTTCACGCGCAGCAACACCGTCACCAAGCTCCGCAATCATTCCAAGGTCTGGATTGATCCGCACGAAGTTACGCAGGGCTTTGCGGTAATTGGCGGTACGAGACGTATCATCCCCGGCACTCTTAAGCGGGATTTGCATAACACCAACACGCCGGATGCGGTATTCCACAGGGTCTTCCAACGTGACAATCGCAATTTTGCCTTCGTGATCGTCATAGGCTTGTTCTAAAGCGCGCACGAGCGTGGTTGATTTACCATCACCCGTTTCTCCACCAATGATAACGCAGCCTTTAAGATTGTCACGCAAACGCGCAAGCGATTCAAGAACTTCGCAATCAAGACCAAGATCCTCAAGGGTTCCGGTCTCTTTGGCATCATTATAAAAAATGCGCGCGACCAAAGAAGATCCAAGCTTGGTATCGCTTTCATGGAAACCCATTTGGACGCGCAGTTTTGCCACACCGCGTGGCAGAGGGAATTTCTCTTTCGGGCTGAGGGAGAAGGATTGGAATTCGCCTTGTTGGCGCGTCACGTTTGCACTGCCATCATCTTGCATTGCGAAGGCTGCATTGATGGCAACATCACCTTCTTCAGGGGTCCAGTTGTGGCCATAATCAAGTTCGCGCCCTGCAACGCGAATGCGCAGCGCAGTATAAGTATCATGCTGGATGATGCGAATGTCGCTGGCCTTCATTGCAGCGGCCACAGTGATCAAACGCAACAGACGGCGTTCACCACTGGTTTTACTGTCGTCAGACGCCGCACGTTCGGCCTCACGGCTTGACCCTTCATAGAACTCAGCGACTTGCTCAAGGCTGCGTGTCTCATAAGACGTTACACTGGGCAAAAGCCCTTTATCTTGATGGGCCTTCAGTTGCGTTAGGAAATCTGCGTCATGACGGTAGCCTTGTGCCACGTAGCACAGGCCACTTTTGTGCATGGCGGCACAGCCCGCAAAGTCAGTATTGCGCATGTCAAAAATGCCGTTGTCCAGCAGGTTTGCGCTTTTGTCTTTGCGAGTGAACAGGCTCATGATTATTCGCCAGCCTCTGCGGTGTTTGCTTTTCCAACTGGGGTCAGCGTGTATTTGAAGTTCAAATCGATCACTTCTGCGCTCTCAAAAGGAGCCTTTGGAAGTTGACGTGCTGATCCATCAGCGCCTTGGACAAAAACTGCTGTGTTAGAGACGCTTTTGACCCGAATATTGCCGGGCAATAGATCGTCTTTTTTAACGACGAAGCTTTCTCCAGTGCTCGATTTGATAGTGGCCCAACCAAAGTTGCCATCGCCACTTAGTTGGTGGCCGGAAGATTCAACGCCGTATTCAAATGTGCAGCTGTCTTGGGCTTCTTTTACCGCGCGCTTCATCTGCGCCATGAGAACGGATTGGTCGACGCCATCCGGTTGCTCAGGTACTGAAACTGCGACACCCACGTTTGCATCAACGGCGGGTTCAATCGCGGTTTCTGTTGCGGCATTGGCGCGTACCGCTGCCTCTTGTGATACCATTGCGGCGCTTTGCTCTAGCAACTCGCGCAGTTCTTGTTCTTGCTTAAGAACGAGGTTCACTTGAGTTTGGCGTTTGGCGCAGGCCCCAATGGCTTCGTCCTCTAAGGCCATTATGGCGAGACGGTCAGAGGTCTCAAAGACACCCAGATACGCTTCACGAAATATCGCAAACGGGCAGGACAGAATGTCAAAGTCCACCGTTGAGGGGAGCGTTGCCACATCTGTTTGAGAAATGGACGCGTCGCCTTCAGCTACGATTGTTGACGTCAGAAGACTGGCAGGTTCAGTCTGTGCGTGTGAAGTGCTTGTAAACACAAGCATAAGTGGAAGCAATACAGATGCTTTTAGTAAAAAATTCAATTGATCTCTCCTTGAGATTTGAGATCGAGATGGGTGAGGAAGTCGGTGATGGGTACGGATCGCCGTGCGGTATCTGGCATAGAGATCACGATCTGTTTTTGATCGAGTTCCCACTGGCCAATGACGCTGCCTGTTTGGTCATGGATGTTGAATTGACCATCAAGGCGACTGCCTTGGGGGAGGCCCATGTATTCTTTGGAAAGTGTGCCTGAGAGAAGTTGGCCCACCTGCCCTACCAAAGGTAAGGTTTTACCAGTGAACGTGAGGTCTGTTGGCTCTGACATATTCCAGACTGAGCGTGGATCATCACCGTGGGGGCCGACGTAGATAGAGTCGCCAACAACTGTGATGCTTGCGCGTTTGGCAAGATTGCCTGTTTGATCCAGTTCCCACAGTTCATTCAGCCCAGGGACAAATACGAATTGTATAAACGTACCTGCGGGGCTGAATATGGCACCACTGCGCAATTCTGCGCGCTCGAGCAAGTCGCCCACAGTGTCGGCCACGGCTGCGCTTGAAAACGCAACTGTGGCACTTAAAAGCGCTGCACTTAATGAGAACCCAAAACGCATATCAGGCCCCTTAGTTCTTGGACTTGCGGGTTTGGACGTTACCCTCGTAATCGAACCAAACGGCGGTTTCCTCTTTGGCCTCGTATTGTGGCTTCAACACGCGCTTGCCCGGATCTTGCGCGATCAGGTCATTGTAAAGCGGTGCTGTCTGCTTGGTGTTTACCCGTGCGCCAAGGCTTTTTGCGGATGGAAAATCTGGGCAGAGGTCCCACGTTACAGCAGGGAGTTCGGATTGTAGATGGCCGGTGCGTGCCTCCCACCAACGGTTCTTTTGGTACCAATAATTTGTAGCTTCGCCAGTTGCACTATCATATCGGAAAAGGTCATGTCCCTTTTTATTATTTGGATTTGAATATTCAACAATAGGGTATTCTACAGCCATTTTGGTATTGTGAATGACAAGACCAATAAATGGATGACCGCCATAATTGTATGGCTTTTTCATGCTCGGAAACCCTCTACATGAATGTGAAACACCATTCTTATACCAAGTGATGGCAACTTCACCGCCCATGCGTTTTTTGCCGATACCATCGTAATCAATATGACTCACGTAAGCGCTGCCATTGAGTAGCGGCGCTACGTGTTCAGCCTGCACGTTCTGGAAGAATTTACCGTGCTTTTGGATGTCGCGGTTGCCGGCCATTGCGGGGGTGCCAAGAACGCCAGCAAGTGTTGCTGCAATTGTTAGGGTATTTAGATTAAACATCTTGTTTCCTTTATCTAAGAAGTGGGGTCTTGGATCGTTCAGTTGATCCAGTCCGCCATCAATTTTTCCACCATAGCACGGTACACATTGTAGGCTTCATCCAGCTCATTAGCATCGATGTGAAGCACAGCTTGATCCACCTGCGATTCAATCCAAACCCAGTCTTTGTGACCAGGCGGGATGGTCGCGACCAATTGCGGGGCAACATCGTAGTAATGCACAATGTCGGCAGCCATACCTGGATTAGAAGCCATATAAGTGTCGCGGAAATTGCGCAGTTTGCTCAATGTAGGGCCATCATCGGCTTCACCACGTTGGCCAACAATCGCAGTTGTTAAGAAACAACCGCCGCCACCCCCGCCAGAAGAACCGCTCGAAGAAGAACCCCCATCCCCAGAACTACCGACTGAACTACTCGTTGGCCCGTTGCAGCTTCCACAGCTGCCAGAAACCTCGGTCCAACCAGTGTACCCAGCAGCCATCGCGTCGTATGATCCGTTAAAATCTGCCTTGCCGTCGCCATCAACGTCAACTTTGCCACCACTTGATGAACTATTGTTATTTGAAGGTGGCGCTGGTTGGCAGGTGTTGAGCACTGTGGCCCAGTTTCTAATGACGGTAACATTCCTTGGATCAGTTGAGCTTGGGTTCGCGTAATCCGTAACCGTTGTACGTAGGGTACGCTGTTGTCTGTGCACGCCGACCCAAGAGGTCGGGCAAGCAATTGTCCGTGTTGCAACAGCATCGCTGATTTTGTTGCGGTAGCATCCATCCGCAACACTGGCCCAATTCGTATAGCTGATTTGGGTTACATTCTCAGAGGAGCCAGGAAGATCAAAGATACGTTCGCGACGCGTGCGCTCTTCGCGGTATGGCCCATACAGCGTTCCAGAATAAGCAGGATAAGCTGCATTACAGCTGGGTGACTGCGTCTCGATGTAGGTGGTGTCACTTGTTGGATCGAGCGTCTTTTGCGCTGGCGGAACATTATCGCATTGGCCAACCAGCATATCACGCACCAGTACCGGTGAAGACACCACGTTGCCGCCTGCATCCGTTGGAACCCAGATGGTTTTAAACGGATCAGTTGGATCTTGTGCCTGCGTGAGTGTAAATCTGTAGCGCGCAATGCCGCCCTGCGCACAGTTCTCAACAACATACTGCGTCATGCCAATCGGTGCGTTACAAGCATCTGCAAGAACAGACCATGTTGCATCAGGCGTGCGCGCGCCGACGTTCTTGCCCGCCGCGTTCTTGTCTTGGAAAACATCGCGAAACATCTGACGGCCTGAGCCAACAGTGCCCGCACTACAAGCGTCAACTCTGCGCTCTACACCAACCTTTTGGGTTGATGCGACGCGTGATGGAATTGAAGCCGCCTCAACAGTCAGCAACGTGCCATCGGGCAACGCATCAGCAACCCCGTTCAGTGTGTCAAAGCACGCAGGATATGACCGTGTGCGACCGCCTGTGGCCACCAACTCACGATTGCCCCCTACTGTGCGCAGAATATACAAACCCTTTGCACTTGCTCGTTTGCCCTCGCGGATGGCCTGCAACACTGGCGCGTTCTGTATTTGATCTTGCGTCAAATTGCTCTTGAACACGTTCGTATCAAAGTAGCTCAATAGGTTTCCACCGCAGTAGCGAAACGCAATGTCAAACGATCCAGACATCGCATAGGGAAATGTGCGCAGCGCATTGGTTGTTCCAGCCGCTGGCGGTTGTTCGGTTTGCTCAATCGCAGTTGCGATCGCATCAATGTAGGTTTCCTGCGCGACGCTGTCCCCTGCCCGAAGACCCTCGTGCACACCGCCCGCTGTACCAGAGAGATACCGCGCCAGATTGCGCTGCACCTGATACATAACTTCCGTATAGGCCGCTGCCACATCAACGCGCGTGTCATACTTGTCAAAAAGGATCTTATCCTGCGCCGCAGTTTGCGACACCGCTTGCAACGGATAAAGGCTCATGGCCAATGCAGATACCGAACTCAGGCAATATTGTTTGAAACGTGGTCCAAACATTGCACGGTTTTGCGCAGACAATCCTGTTAGCTGTGTGGCGTTCTGTTGCATTAGCCTTCTCCGATAATTTCAAATGGGGTGAACCGTTTTGCACCAACGACAAGTGTGACCAAGCCATCGCGGCGGGTCAGAGATTGCACTTCTGCCCAAGGCAATGACGCCAATGGCTCCGTGGCCTCAGTGAAGCCGCCCCACAGGGTGATTTCTGCGTTCAGGCCAACCATCCGTACCGTTCTGGCTTTGCCCAAGTAGGCACTTTCCAAGATTGGCAGGATGGCTTCACTTGTTGGCGGCAATGGTTGAGCGGAATTTACCTCAAGCAACTCAACAGGGCGCGTGATGATCAACTTGCCTGCGCTTTGTAAAAGCTGCGCATCATCTGCCCCCAACACCAACTCTGCCGCTGCGCGCGCAATCGCCGCGTCATATCCAAGGCGCAGGGATAGAATTTGGTAAGCAACAGGACCGGCAACAGGCACGCCGATTGGCATGGACATGCCAGGCGCACCGCACCCCTCAGCCGTGAGGGTCCAACCCGGACCCACATTCCACGGCTTTGCGAAGGCCGCAGCACAAGAGCGCAGAAACGGACCTTCATCGCGGCTGGCATAAACCGTCTTCATAATGGGCGCGGCAACAACCGCTGCCTGTTCGCGGTTGCCAAACACAAGCACACCGCCACCAACAACCGTAATGGCAAGCAAAGCACATACGGCAACCATCGCCCCATTGCCCATCTTCTCAAACGTCTTTGAAACATCGAGCTTGCTAGCGCGCCCCGTTAGGACAGCTGGTGCAAACTCAGAGGGTGGCTCAACAATCTGTTCTGTTGGCAGTTCCGTATTGATCTCTACATCAAGCTGCGCACTGAGCACCAAGCCCTGCACACCGTCCTGAGACATTTCTTTTGCCAACCAGGACAACAGCTCATCTTGGGTCTCAAACAAGCGTTCTGGTTCCAGAACGGGTTTGGCCCCAGAGGTGAGCGCCCCAAAGAAGATTGAGGTCTCAGTATTGGCATAGGCCACCAATAGGGTTTGTTCTTTGAACTTGTCGCTAATCCCGCTCAAGACCAATGAAAGAAAGGATGGAGTGCCCACCAGCGCTGCATCTGACACAGGCGCAAAGGTGCTGCCCCAGCGTACGCCAAGGGCATGATCCTTCAAGCCTCGGGGACTCTTCTCCCAGCTCAACCCCGCCAAAGCGGCGGTGTTGAGGTATGGTATTTTGCGAATGCCCATGACTTATCTCCGCACAGTGGGGATCAAAGCAGGGCGCACAAGGACGACCATTTTGATTTTGCGCTTCGAGCCTTTTGCGGTGCCGCCAAGACCAAAGAAGCCTGCGCGCCCTGCCCCGCTGTTGGAGCGGCTTGAACTTTCTTGCTCATATCCTGAAAGGATGAGCGTCTCACCTGGGGCCAATACCGTATCGTTCTGGATCGCGCGTTGATCTATCGTTGGCAGTTGAACAGTGCTTGTGCCGCTCTCAAATGAATCCAAGCTGGTCAGGTCGTTTTGAAGCAGTGTCAGAGACAGCTGAATTTTGTTCTTACCAATGAGGCGCGGCAGAGCATGAATGCTGATGCCTGTATCAACGGTGGCGGTTTCGATAGAGGTTGAGGAAACGCCGTCCGCTGTGGTTGTTGTGGATTTGGCCACATAGTTTTGGGCGCGTGTCAGGATGATCGGGCTGATCACACCGCTTTGGGCGATGGTAGATCCGATGCGGTAATCAATAACGCTGCTGTCTTTTGCCAATGCTTTGAAGTTGAGCGCGTTGGCACCACGGCTCAAGGTCGCAACACCGTTGCCAGAGAGCACACCAGCAATACCTGTGATCGCAGCGTCAGTGGTTCCAATGCGGGTGCCCAATTGCATCCCTAGGCCAAAGTCATCGCTCTTTTCTGCGTCGACGAAGAACACAGCCACTTCAAGGCCGATGCGTGTGGAGAAAGTCTTCTCCATACTCTCAATGACGCGGGCAGCTTCTTTTTGAACGGACGGTGGACCAAACACTGACACGCGCCCTGCGTTTTGGCTTATGGTAACAGCACCGGGAGGTGGTGCAACGCGTGCCAGTGATGTTGTTAGATCGTCCCAAGGAGAGAACTCTTCGATGTTACGTGACATGCTAACGGATCGTGACCCGCCACTGATGCCGTTGATGTTTGTCTTTAGGCTGCTTTTACCAACAGGCAATGAGACGCGGTAATCGCGTGTCACCATGCGGTTGAATATGATGGCGGTGCCGTCATATTCCCAATCAACGTCTAAGGAAGCCGCTACTTTGTCCAGCGCACTGGACAAGCTGCCCTCGTGCTTGATCTTAACAGAACCCCCAACTGGAACAGTCAGTGAATCGCCATCTGGTGTGAGGTAACGGGTTTTGACTTTGGCAACGAGGCCTGTCTGCTTGGTCACTTCTTGCGCAATGTCGCTCATGCTGAGGCGATTGCCTGCAAGGCTAAAGCTGCGAGCGCCCTCTACCGCTTTGGGCAGTGGTTTGCCTTTGGTCGCGCCGCGTTCAACAACAACCGCTTCCCCGTAGTAAGGGCGATCCACACGGTGAACTTCACCGCGCATTGCAGCGCTTTGGCGCTCCTTTTGATCCGCAGTCAGGCGCGTTACGCGGCCCAAAGACTCGTCAGCCGCCTGAATACCATCACAAGCAGTAAGACCAACAAAAGACAGGAGCGCCATCGCGCTTGTGAAATTATGCAGTGAGGACATGGGAGTACCCCTTTATTTGGGGTGAATATTGCGGTGAGGTCAGTGGCACAGCCAACTGAGCCTCACCATTCTTCAAGGCGGTTTGGTCTGGAAACAACAAGGAGAAGATCGGGTGAACAATCATACCCGTAGCCGCTTTGAAGAAATTCTTATGAATGTACGTGCCAGTGTGGCGCATCTGATTTGCAGTGTTCACGGCGCACCTACCTTCACAACTTTGTTGCTGTAGATGCTGACGCCAGGGGGACGCCCCGTGCCTTCAAAACCGCGAACCAGTTGAGCGGTGGCCTCTTCAAATGTCCCCATAACAGTGACGGGAACAGAGATGCGCCAATCGTCGGCACCTTCTTTTAGGACTTTATAACCAGCAGTTTTGCCCCAGCGGCGCAATGTGTCTGTTAGGTACTCGCCCGACTTTGCTTTCCAAACTGGAAGCGGCGCAGCAACCTTAACCGGCACGAATACCTTGCTAGACGGTAGTGGGGAAGATTTAGCAAGGGCCGTGCCGACGGTGTTCCCAGGAGTACAAGGAATTTGTAAAATCTGGCCAATTTTTAGAGGCGTTGCAGCCTTGATTTTGTTCGCAACAGCAAGCTCACGATATTGTTTGACGGAGCCTAATCGTGCCTTTGCAATTTTAGAAAGTGTGTCCCCAGACTTTACAGTGTGAGGCGTACAGGTGGTGCCTGCCCCAGACGAAGCCGTTTTAGGTTTCTTGGTGAATGGGTTCCACGGCGCGGATACCAGTGGTCTTTCCGCTGAAGCATTAATCACAGCATCAAAAGATTGGGACGGTGCAGATTTGCGAACACCGTAGATGCGCTGCGTTTCCGACAACTGTTTCCAGTCGGGGCAGCGGATGAGGGTGTTTGAATGGGCGGCCCCGGCGGTAAGCGAAAGCGTGAGGCTTAAAGCAAGAACCTTTGACGGAGCGCCATCAACTAACCATTTTATTTTATTTGAAGATCTACTTAGGTGCTTTAACGCCCTGCAACAACATGCCTTCATTGTTGAACGTAAGAGTATCAACAGTGGATATTGGAAAAACTTTTGTGTTCGGGAAAGTTCGCATGTGAAATCCCAAAAGAGCATCAGAGCTTTTGAAGATGCGTACTTCACCAGTCTTTGACGAGAGCACTTGCATATGCTCGCCATCTGGCAAGATTGCCCACAATTCCCACCTCCATGACCAATTGCGGTTCCCACGTATTGGGACGTACTGGATCTTTCCGCTTCGCTCCAAGAGCATTCCAATAGCTTCATTTGTTATCACTCTAGGTGCCCACATAGCTTCCTCAATTCGCAACATTTTGAATCGGGATAGCAGTAGTTAAGTTTCATTTCTGCAATGAAATACTTTTCCTTTATTTTTACATTATTGTAAAGTGGTTATTTTCAAAAAAGCAAATTACTAAAGAATCAAATACGCGCCCCGCTACAAAACTATATATTGATTTCGGAGGAAAAAGTTGCCATTCAGGATACTACAGAACCCGAAATGTAGTCCCGATAGAGACTATAATGCACATTATATGCCTAATATTCACCAAGGGTATAGGATGTAGACTGAAGAAGCATAATCCAGAATCAAGAAGAGCGAGCAAAATACCCACCCTAGAAAAGCGAAACCCCGCAAGGTCAGAGACCTAAACGGGGGATCAAATAAATTCAGAATGCACCTTTGAATTTAGTTGTTTCCCTACATTCCTGCAAGAGAAAAACGCATTTGTGCGAATATTTCCTTACAGCCTAAATTCTCTGTCTTGCCCAATTAAAAATGGGAAGGCCACAAATGGCACATTTACAGGTTAAACAGACTAATATGGAAAACCACCCGGTGTTGCCGGATGGAATGCAACGCAGTGATGTAGAACGACTAATACGCCGTTGCGCCCCAGTCATTGGCATGAACGACGGACAGTTAATTGTATTGCTAAGTATGATTGAAGAAACGCGGCCCTCAGATTGGGTCAATCCTGAGATTGAGCCCGTTTGTTTCGCGCGCCAAACAAACATTGCTGCATCTGCGGGCAAAGACGAACGCACAGTGCGACGCATCGAGCACCAGCTAGAACACCGCTTTGGATTTTTGATTAGGGATGTCGGACTGAATGGGCAACGATGCCGCTACCGTGTGTCTGGGGGAACAGAGTTCCGCCAAGGATT
>Ga0209532_1000201_pt1 | contig 52898 bp, 53 predicted proteins | sample COG_02_FD_184746 | JGI IMG/M metagenome (GOLD analysis project Ga0209532, IMG submission 184746) | Pelagic Microbial community sample from North Sea - COGITO 998_met_02 (SPAdes) (version 2) | ecosystem: Environmental > Aquatic > Marine > Neritic zone/Coastal water | place: Helgoland, sampling... | reverse complement strand
TCTGCGTCGCCTTTGAGCACGATCAATGTGGAACGGCGTGGGATGCTGTGATCCTTGGAAATCGCGTGGCCGCTGAATTCATCATAGTCGACGCGCACGAATGTGATGTTTGCGTCATATGCAGCATTTTCGCCGCGTAGTTGACCCATTCTGCGTTCTTGGGCGGCGCAGGTTGAACACCAATCTGTTGCGTAATCGATGAAGACTGTTTTGCCTTGGGCCAGCAATTCCTTAACCAAGCCATCGGTGTAGGCTAATGTTGATTTATCCATGGCGAATGCTGCTGGCGCGATTGCCGTGGCGGCCAGTGATGTGGCGATGAATGTTCTGCGTTTCATTGTGATTCTCCTAAAGTGCGACGGACAGGTCTGTCAGCCAATATGGTAAATGTTCAATGGCCCAGCGTTCAGCCACGTGGTGAAAGCGGGTCAGGATCATGACCCCGACCGCGATGAAGACCGCGCCCATGATGGGTTTGGATTTTTCGGCGATGCCGCGTAATTTTTGTGCGCGGGCGCGGATTAGGTTTTGACCGCCCAGCCCGATGCCCAGGATTAAGGTGGATACACCAAGGGCGAAGAACACCATGATCAGGAAGGCCCAGAACAGGCTGTCGCCTTGGCTGGCCAATGCGATGGCACCACCAAGTGTGGGGCCGATGCAGGGTGACCAGACGGCGCCCAGCAGGAGGCCACCGATGAATTGACCGCGTAGGCCTGTGGATGTGCTGGCGTCAATTTGCGTGTCTGCGTTGGCCGCGAATTTTGTCATTGCCTGTTCAAACATGCGGGACAGTGGTGGGGTGATTAGGATGATGCCGAAGACGACCATCATCCATGCGCCGATGGTTGAGAGTTGGTCAGGGCCAAGGCCGAGGGTGCGCCCGAAGACGGATATGAACATACCGAAACCGACGAAGGCGGTGGACATGCCAAGGGCCAATGCAATGGGGCCGCGTTTGTCGGCGTTTAGGGCGGTGACAAGGACGATGGGCAACACCGGCAGGACGCAAGGGTTGATCAGGGTGAGGAGGCCCGCGAGGTATGCGAAGATTAATTCCATGCGCGCACCATGCGTTATTGTTGGTGCAGGGGCAATTCGCGGGTGGTCAACAGTTTGTTAGTATTATTACAATGGAAAAGGCGGGGTTGTTGTATTACCCACAGCTTATCGCATGCGATGTACAACGGTTTGGGTATTTGTTTTGCTTGATTTACCATCACCTTGAAGGCGTCGTTTATGATTGAGTTGCGCAGGCGGATTTGTTGCGTCCTTAACGGTCTCTCTTTCAAGTTTGGGTACCTTCGCTTGTTCTTTAGCCAATTCCATATTCACCTTCGCGCGTTCTTTGGATGAAAATATCCACGTAAAGAAAAACATAAACGGCATGATGGGTGTGATGAGCGCAAAAAAGAAGGGGGCCCATACTCCTTTGGTGCGGTAGTGTTTGGTTAAACTTACCAAAATAATCCAAATCGCAATTGGTACCCCAACGAGCAAAAACCCTGCTGCGATACCATCAACGGCGTTTTGCACGGCCTCATTTTCGACTTGTGAACTTAGCCCCAAAACGAACATCGATAGAACGATCAGCGCGAACACAAAGAGCATACGAAAACCAAAACGGCCACCCGTAATTACACCTGCTGGCGAGAGCCAACTACCGATGCTTGACACCTTTGTTCGTTGGCCGCTCAATGTGTTCCCCTTTGTGCGACCATCCCGAAAGATGGTCGCAATTTTATTAGTCGCGCAACAACTCGTTGATTGATGTTTTTGAACGAGTTTTTGCGTCTGCCGTTTTCACAATAATAGCACAGCATGTAATCACACACTTAAATGACAAGGAACCCCAGCAGCAACTGAGTTTGGTGGCATTTCGCCAAATGAGATTGTGCCAGTTTCACGATAGGCTGTTTCTGTGGGTAACACCAAGAGTGCACCACACGATCATTTTCGCTTGATCGCAGATTCACCAAGTATCTCGTACCACAAACTGCCCCCGCCAATTTTATATCGATCGCCCATAAGTTCTTCCAAAACTTCCATTTTTTCTTTTTGAAGAAAATGTGTCCCGAATACCACCTTGTACCTTTGGGTATTGAGAAGATGTGCCATCAAAATATATTGCTCTCCCCAATATATTTTCGCTTCTATCATCGCACGTTTATTGCGTGGGTATGGCAGGCCAACATCATGTGCGTGTACAAGGACACCAGCGGGAAGGTAGGGTAAGATTTTTAGATAAAAATACACAGTATCGCTACCCGTTTTTATGGTATGTGACCCATCATAGAACAACAAATCACCGGGCTTTAGAGTTGAGAAAAGCCAATCTCTGTCTATCTCTTGGATTGGCTTTTGCAAAAATTCGACGTCTGATAATTCAGTAATTTCGGTGCGTGGACAAGGGTCGATACATGTCAGTTTGCCTGTTTTATTTTCATGAACCGCTTGATGGGCAATATGTGTGCTGAAGCCAGAACCAATTTCGATTACATTTTTCGGCTTCAGTTTTTTAATTAATCCGTAATAGGCAAGAGCGTCGACGCTGGAAAATTGACCGTTGTTCCAGAAATAACCAGAATCACCATCGATTGGTGCATCAAAAGATGCTGCCGAGCTGATGAGATCTTTTGCAGTGGCCACATTAACATCGAGATCAAAAACCTCTTTGTCAAAAAAAGGTGGCTTGCCGTCAGCATATTCAAACGATGCGTCGATTTCATCAAGTGATGGCGTCTCGGAATAAAAATCATGTCGGCCTAGGTTAACGCCCGCCCGCTCCAAGTTGCGACGAGTTTCTCCTTTTGCCCACTTATATTTCCGCCCTAAACGGATCAGTTCCAAAAGCTCATCTTTTGGTGAATCGTATTTGTTAATCATTATTGAAATCATCCCACATTGGCGGACAAACTATTTTATCTAACCAGTATTTCTCGTTACGGAACCATAAAATCTGGTAACACAAAAGCTGTAATGTCTGTTATATAAATTTCTAAGTCTGGATAAAGTACGAAAAAGCGCAAGGGGAATTCCCCTGCGCCTTTGCTTTTGAATGCTTACCTTTAGTCGCGCAACAACTCGTTGATTGATGTTTTCGAACGGGTTTTTGCGTCTACTTTTTTCACGATGACCGCACAGTACAAGTTCACGCCGTTTTTCGATGGCATCGAACCTGCAACAACAACAGAGCCTGCTGGCACTTCGCCGTACATGACTTCGCCAGTTTCGCGGTCTACGATTTTTGTGGATTGGCCGATGAATACGCCCATGCCCAAAACCGCGCCTTCGCGGACGATACAGCCTTCGACCACTTCGGAGCGTGCGCCGATGAAACAGTTGTCTTCGATGATTGTTGGGCCTGCTTGCATTGGTTCCAATACGCCGCCGATGCCAACGCCGCCTGATAGGTGAACGTTTTTACCGATTTGTGCGCATGAACCAACTGTGGCCCAGCCGTCAACCATCGAACCTTCGTCAACGAAGGCGCCGATGTTTACGAATGATGGCATCAAAACCACGCCCGGTGCGATGTATGCAGAGCGGCGTACGATTGAACCTGGTACAGCACGGAAACCTGCCGTGCGCCATTCTGCGTCGCCCCAGCCTGCGAATTTTGAGGGTACTTTGTCCCACCAAGATGTGCCGCCGTTGGAACCGCTGATTTGTTCCATATCGTTTAGGCGGAATGACAAAAGCACAGCTTTTTTGGCCCATTGGTTTACGTGCCAATCACCTGATGCTGTTGGTTCTGCGACGCGTAATGTGCCGCTGTCGAGTGCGGCCAAAGTCGCCTCGATTGCGTCGCGTGTTTCGCCTGTTGTTGCAGGTGTTACGCCATCACGGGCTTCCCATGCGGCTTCGATGGCGGTTTCTAATTGTGCATTTGACATGGTGGCTCTCCAAAACTTGACGTTACATTATTATGTAGACCCTATAGAGATAACAACGAAAGCGTGCAATGTGACACGCGTAAAAACAGGGAATACCGACATGGCTAGAAAACAAGTAACATTTCCGAATGCCGAAACAGATGTAAAAGTTGCCGGCGGCATGCCAGAAACAGCGCAAACCAAGGCGCCTGCGTATCGTTTGGCGTTTAATGATCCAGACTTTTTGTGTTCTGACGAATTGCGGTCCATTCGTATTCAGCTGGAAATGATGAAGCCAGAGATGATTTTGGCAGAGCGTGGGATTGAAAGTACGATCGTTATGTTTGGCGGCGCGCGTATTCCAGACCCCGTGAAAAAGGATGAGGCGCGTACGAAAACGTTGTCCGATTTATCCAAATATTACGAAGAGGCGCGTAAGTTTGCCCATTTGGTGACGTTGCGCAGCATGGAAAGTTACGGCAAGCAAGATGTGGTTGTTACAGGCGGTGGCCCAGGTGTGATGGAAGCGGGTAATCGCGGCGCGGCAGAGGCAGGTGGTTCATCCATCGCGTTGAATATCGTATTGCCGTTTGAGCAAGCGCCGAATGAATATTGTACACCTGAGTTGTGTTTCAATTTCCACTACTTTGCCACGCGCAAAATTCATTTTCTTATGCGTGCCAAAGTTGTGACGGCATTCCCGGGTGGATTTGGAACGTTGGATGAATTGTTTGAAACACTGACGTTGATCCAGACGCAACGCATGAAGCGCGTGCCGATTTTGTTGTTTGGCGAAAAGTTTTGGCGTTCAATCATCAACTGGGAAACATTGGCCGAAGCTGGCACAATTGCTGAAGATGATTTGGAATTGTTTAAGTTCGTGGAAACCGCCGAAGAGGCGATTGAAGCGATGGATAATTGGGACGCATAACGAATTTAAGGTACTAATTTGTATTCGACGATTTCGCTGGTTTGGAAGAACTGAAAATTGTCATCTGAAATCATCGTGACGCGCAGGCCCCCTGTCGCGTCACGCCACACGCTGATGCCTTCGAGGTTGTCGTGTTGGCCAAGGTTCGTCACCAATAATTCACGTTCGTCCGTCAAGCCTGTATCGGTTAGAGAAAAACTGCGCACGCGTGATCCAAATCCAAATAGCCCGCGAAAATCACGTTCCAGCAGATAAAAACGCCCATCTGGACCGATGTCTGCCCCAACCGGCAGGTGTCGGCCGCGCCGTGGAATGTTTGCGAAGATGCCCCATTTTCCCTTGGCGGCGCGCCACAAAGGGAACGGGCGATCTGTTTCGCCTGATCGTTCTGGGAGCGTATATAAATGGCCTTGGGCTGAGACGGCCAATGCTTCGAGGCCAGAATTGTTTTGGAGGTTTTTAAACGCTGGGGCGCCTTTGATGGATCGGGCGGGGGCCGTGACTTTGTCGAACATCCGGATACGATGGTTACCTTCGAATGAGACGAAAATATTGCCGGCTTTGTCTACAGCCAATCCTTCGGCATCGGAATCGTTACCTTTGTAAGGCGTACCGTTGACGCCGATCATGCGGACGAGTGGGTTTAGGGCGCCGCCTGACAGTTTTCCGTCTGTGCGTTTGATGGTGCCTTTTTGGAAACGGCCTGCGTCGGACAGTGCCAGAAACGTTTCGCCGCCTTCGTAGACGTGAATGGCTGACAGACCGCCGAAGTTGCCTTGTTTGCTTTGGAGTTCTATTTGCGAGACAAATTCAAGGTGTTGCGCACCGACAGGTGTTGCAAGGCACAAAACCGTCAGAATTACGCGGATCATTTGCTTTTCAATACCTTTGTGCATTGCGCAGGCAGATCAGCCATCACGAATTGACGTGGGTGTTTTTTTGTTGCCACTTTTTTCTTCTTTTTCTTTTTCTGAGTTGGTTTTGCGATTTCCAGATTAGCAGTTACCCACCAATTAAGTGTCGCATCACATCCTGTGCCACCTTTGGACAAGGCTGACACTGTTGGTTTTTGGGTTTTGCAGGCTGACGAACCTTTGGGGCATTTTAAGCGGACATGGAAATGGTGGTTGTGACCCCAGTATGGTCTGATTTTTTGGAGCCATTTTTTATTGCCACGGGCATGTTTACACATGTAGATTTTCGCAGGCGCGGTTACAAAAATACGATCGACGGCTGGGTCGGATGCGGCGATTTTCATCACCTTCATATGGGTACGTGTCCAATCGTTGCTGACGGTTTTCTGGTTGGCCGCGCGGACATTGGATGAAGACAGGCTTTCGCGTTGGGCGCGGCTGAGCTTTAGATTTTTTGCCGGCAACATCCAGATGTCAGCGTCCAAACCCAGTTGATGTGACGCGTGCCCTGAAATCATCGGCCCGCCACGTGGTTGCGAGATATCGCCGATGTACAAACCCTTCCAGCTGGTTTCTTCGGCAACCTGAGCGCTGATGCGTTTCAGGTAGGCAACCATGTCGGGATGGCCCCAATTGCGACCACGCGACAGGCGCATTGCTTGCCATGTTGGGCCATTTTCCGCCAGTTCTTGACCGCCAGCGAGGCAACCTTTGGCGTAGGATCCGTACGCGTGCGGCAACTGTTTCGAGCCCGTTGATTTTCCGCCCAATAAGTAGCGTGCTTCGTTTTTGGCCAATGTAGGTTGGGCCAACAGACCCAAAGCGAGGGTCGTGAGAAGTGATATAAAGAGCTTTTTCATCAAATCATTCTTTGTCTGTTTCCACCCAGAATAGCAGACAAAGGCCGATGAGGAAAAGGACTACTACTGGGGAAATACCTAAGCGTTGATTTTGGGTTAGATAGGTGACCAGTGCAATCAAGCTGGGTGCCATCCACGCCGTGGCGCGACCCGCCAAAGCATAAAGACCAAATGCTTCTGTTATGCGATCTTCGTCCGCCTGAAGAACCAACATTGTACGCGAGGCCGATTGTAAGGAACCACCCGCCGCACCGATGCCTGCACCGCAAACCAAAAAGAGTGTATCTGGGAAAGAGGAGCCTTCGGCCAAAACGACGCCAAAGAATTGATCGCGTGATGTACCAATGATGAGGAGGCAAACCACGATCAACACCAATACCGATACTGTGATGACCCATTTGGGGCCATACGCTTTGTCTGCGAAACCACCGATGTACGTGAAAATTGCCGCAGCGACGCCGCTGATAATGCCAAATATTCCGATTTGAACAACTGACCATTCCAATACGCCACTGGCGTAGATTCCGCCAAATGCATACACACCTAAAAGTGCGTCGCGATAAAACATTGAAGATACCAAGTAAGACGCAAAGCTAAGGTTATTTGGCAGGCGTTTGATCGTTGCAAACAATTCGCTGAATGCGCGACCAATAGCACCTGTTGTCGTTGCCTTCTTTTTGGTGTCTGGAACCCATAAGAAAAATGGGATCATAAATACGATGTACCAAAGAGCCGTTAGTGGGCCAACGGAACGGGTGCCTTCGCGTAGTTCTGGGTCCAACCCAAACAATGGGGCATTACCCAGCAATGTTTTACCTTCGCCGTTTTCAGCCAAGAATAACAACATCACAAAAAGAAGAAGTAATCCACCGACGTAACCAAGTGCCCATGCGTTTCCGCCAATGCGACCGAGGTCTTTTGTTTCACCCATTTCGGGCAACATTGAGTTTACGAAAACTTGGGACAGTTCCATGCCCAGCATGCCGATACCAAACAAGATTAAAATACCTGTGACACTGTCCATTCCAGGCACGGCCCACCATACGCCAACCGCACCGACGACATAGAGAAGAGAAAAGGCAACAAGCCATGGTTTACGTGGGCCAGTTGTATCCGCGATAGCACCGGAAATAGGGCCAAGAAAAGCCAGCGTTATACCGACACAGGCCGTCATAACACCCCAAAGAGACTGGCCCAAAACTGGGTCACCAACAACGGATGATGTGAAATAAGGCGCGAAGATGAACGTGATGAGCAAGGTATTGTACGGCTGAGCGGCCCAATCGTACATCATCCAGCCCCAGATCTTCTTGCCGTAATTTCCCATTGTGTTCCCCTTTGATTTGAAAGGATTGAACAGCACATGCAACCTTAGCGCAAGTTTAATCTAGTATTGTGGTGGCCAGTCGCGGGTGTCTTCGGCGGCGATCCAATTTTGAACCCATTGTGGCATTTCAGGGTTCCAATCTGGAAAGCCCAATTCGTCTGCTAATTCTTGGGTTGGGACGATGCCGTTTTTATCGGTGATTGCGGATCGGTAAACGATGTTAGAGGTGGCCTCTTCGCCCTTCCACATTGTTTGCACGAGGTAGGTAAAACGTGCGTCGCGCCCCACTGCTGTGGTTGTGATCCGCACCTTTTCAAACAGGCGCACACGGCGGCGATATCGCACTGAGGCACCCGCCATGGTGAGACCCCAGCCTCGTTTTTTCATCGCGGTCATAAGGCCAACACGATAACCGAACGGCAAACGGCCCAGATCAAATAGTGTCAGGATGCGACCGTTGTTCAGCTCGTTAAAGATATCGATATCTTGGGGCTGGATGCGTACGGTGCATTCGTGTGTGTCAAAGATTGAGATGTCTTTGAGTTTGCTGGCTTTGTAGGTGTGATAGGCGAGACGAATAAATGGGTACATGGGGTTGCTCCTGCGACACCTAAAGCAAACGTTACCCGTTGCCACAACAAGAACGTTGGGTAACCTTGCATCGCGTGTCTAAGGGCGGTAGCAAAGGCGCAGAAAATAGGAGACTGATATGATTGCAAATGAAATGACTTTCGGTGGTATTTTGATCGAAATGCTGAACATTGCTCGGTGGATTGTCATAATCCAATTCCTCATGAGCTGGCTGATCCAGTTTGATGTATTGAATACGCGCCAACCAATCGTTGCCCAAGTTTGGACAATAATAAATCGCATCACTACGCCGATCTACGCGCCGATACGCCGTATCATTCCGCCAATTGCTGGTATGGATTTTTCACCTATTATTGTGATCTTTGGAATTCGCGCACTGCAAATTTTAGTGATCAATTCTTCGTTCTAAAATGACGAAAGCCCGCATGGGGAATGCGGGCTTTCTTTTAATGCAAGGTCGGGGAAACCCTGATAGCTCACCTATTAACTAGCTACACAGATGTTATGCCCTGTTTCGGCGATCACTGACAAATCAACTGGCAGTGATCGACCTGTGATCAAGAACGTTTATTGCGTGCCGCTAACAATTTCAAACGCAATGCGTTGATTTTGATAAATCCTGCCGCGTCTTCTTGGTCGTATGCGCCTGCGTCGTCTTCGAAAGTTACGTGTGCTTCGGAATACAGGCTATCGTCTGACCAGCGGCCAACCGTTTGAACCATACCTTTGTACAATTTTAAACGAACTGTTCCGTTTACACGTTCTTGGCTGGCATCGATCAATGCCTGTAACATTTCACGTTCTGGGCTGTACCAGAAACCGTTGTAAATCAATTCCGCATATTTTGGCATAAGCTCGTCTTTGAGGTGCGCTGCGCCGCGATCCAATGTGATGGATTCGATGCCACGGTGTCCCTCTAGCATGATTGTGCCGCCTGGTGTTTCGTAGATGCCGCGTGATTTCATGCCAACAAAGCGGCCTTCGACCAAGTCAAGACGTCCGATGCCGTGTTTCCCGCCCAATTCGTTTAACGCAGTCAGCATTTCGGCAGGTGACAATTCTTTGCCGTTTAGGGAAACTGGATCGCCTTTGGCGTAGCCGATTTCGATGTGTTCTGGCGTGTCTGGCGCATCTTCGGGATTTACTGTGCGTTGGTAGACGTAATCTGGTGCTTCGATAGCTGGGTCTTCGAGGACTTTGCCTTCGGATGATGTGTGCAACAGGTTTGCGTCGACTGAAAATGGTGCTTCGCCGCGTTTATCTTTGGCGATTGGGATTTGGTGTTGTTCAGCAAATTCCAACAATTTTGTGCGGCTGGATAATTCCCATTCGCGCCAAGGTGCAATCACTTTGATATCTGGGTTCAAGGCGTATGCGGAGAGTTCGAAACGAACCTGATCGTTGCCTTTGCCGGTTGCGCCGTGAGCCACTGCATCGGCGCCCGTTTCTTTTGCGATTTCAACCAAACGTTTTGAAATCAACGGGCGTGCGATTGATGTGCCCAAAAGGTACAAACCTTCGTACACCGCATTTGCGCGGAACATTGGAAATACGAAATCGCGAACGAATTCTTCGCGCACGTCTTCGATATGGATATTTTCGGGTTTCACGCCAAGCAATTCTGCTTTTTTGCGTGCTGGTTCCAGCTCTTCGCCTTGACCAAGGTCGGCGGTGAATGTCACCACTTCGCAACCGTATTCAATTTCCAACCATTTCAAAATGATCGATGTATCCAGACCACCTGAATAGGCGAGTACAACTTTCTTTGGCGCTGCCATTTTCTTGCTCCGCTTAATGAATTCCATTGAGGCGGGGTTTATGTGGTTTGCGCGTGACGGGCAAGGGCTGGTTCAGTAATTAGAACCGAACCATTTTGCCACCAATTTGTCATATTCACCATTTTCGCGCATTGCCAAAACAACCCGATTGATTTGTTCCCGCAATAGGGCATTTTCAGGAACGGCGATGCCGTATTTTTCTGGGCTGAATACCCGTCCACTGGTTTGAAATTTTCCCTTGCCTTCGGTTCGGGCGTAGTAGGCCAAAATTGGTGCGTCATGCACGATGGCGTCAATTTCACCCTGTTCCAAAGCCGCATACATTAAGTCCAATTCATCGTATGTTTCGTGATCAATGGATTGACGCGATAGATATCGTGATGAGGTGGAATCAGTTGTTGTTGCAACGTGTTTACCGCGCAAATCGTTGACGCCATCAACCTGCGCACGCAGGGTCTCGACGGTGAGTGACGCCGTAATTTGAGCCACAAACGCCGACACAACAAACAACCCGACCACGATTAAAACGTATGAAAGCAAACGGCCTGCCGCCGAAAGCGGTGTAAAGATTGTGAAGCTGGCGTTGGTAACGACGCTGACTGCCCACCAAATGCCCTCTTCCAAGCTTTTGGGTTTTTTGCGGCCATCAAAATGGGGATTGCGGCGTTCGAACACAGCAATCAGACCACCTGCCAAGATGAACAGCCCGATCGCCGCCAACATAAGTTTCATCAGTTTTGGGTTTAAAATTGCATCAAAAATTGATGAGGTGTCTTCTGCGCGGGTCAAAATCATGAGGCCAGAATCAAAGATTGGTTGTGAAAAATCCAAAACTTGTTCGCGCGAAGCCGTGATTGAAATATTCGCCGCCGCTGCATCGACAGATCCGCTGGTCACTTTTTCCAGCATTTCACCAAATCGGTTGGCTTCGACAAAGTTTGTTTGGCCGCCTAACTCCTTGGCAACCATGTTCCATAAGTCAATACTGAAACCCGTCCATTCACCATCCACCTTAAAGGCGAATGGCTTACGTTCGATTGTTGAAACGGAAAATTCATTCACTTGCGCTTGCGCGGTGGCGCCCAACATGAGCACAGCCAAAAGCACAGCATTTGTGCCTAATTTACGAAAGATCATAATACACCACCAGAATGATCCAAAACTTGAAGGGTAACTTACCGCCATTGCGCCCCAAAATAAAGAGAATTAGAGTGGTATTTTAAAAGAGGGTTGCCATGACGTCATTCCAAGAATCTGCTCTGTCTGCTTGTGCGGAAATGCGGGCGCTGTTTCCGGCAACGCCGTTGCAAAAAAACGAGTATCTGTCAGGGCTGTATGGCACCGACATCTATTTAAAGCGCGAAGATTTATCCCCTGTACGGTCTTATAAAATTCGTGGTGCGTTTAATGCAATGCGCAAGGCATTGGCCAACGGCGAAGGCCAGCAGTTTGTTTGTGCGTCCGCCGGCAACCACGCCCAAGGTGTTGCGTTTGCATGTGCGCATTTTGGTGTGAAGGGGCGGATTTATATGCCGGTTACCACGCCACAGCAGAAGATTGGCAAAACCGCGGCATTTGGCGGGCAGTCGATTGAAATCATTTTGCAAGGTGATTATTTTGACGAAACTTTGGCCGCGGCGACCGAATATGCGACCGCGCATGGGGCGCATATGTTGCCGCCGTTTGACGATCTTGATGTGATCGAGGGACAGGCATCTGTTGGTGTTGAGATTTTGGAGCAGTTAGGCGAAGCGCCGGATATGATTGTGACACCTGTGGGTGGTGGTGGATTGTCGGCTGGATTGGTTCAGTTTTTTGCGGGCCACGATGTCGATTTTCGGTTTTGCGAACCCAGTGGTGGACGGAGTTTATTTGCGGCAATAAATGCGGGACAATTGGTAACATTAGATACGGTTGATAATTTCGTTGATGGCGCAGCTGTGGCGCGTATCGGTGACAATAATTTCAAAGCGCTGAAAAATCAAAATCCCGATCATGTCTTGGGCATTCCAGAGGGACGTATTTGCGGGACAATTTCCGAAATGCTGAATATCGAAGGCATTGTATTAGAGCCGGCTGGTGCATTGGCGGTGGATGCATTGAAAGATTTGAGAGCAGAAATTCAGGGTAAGAAGATTGTGTGCATTGCGTCTGGTGGGAATTTCGATTTTGAACGGTTGCCAGATATTAAAGAGCGCGCATTGCGTTACGAAGGTTTGAAGAAGTATTTCATCTTGCGCATGCCACAGCGCCCGGGTGCATTGAAAGATTTTCTGAACTTGCTGGGGCCAAACGATGACATCGCGCGGTTTGAGTATTTGAAAAAATCGGCGCGCAATTTTGGTTCCGTTCTGTTGGGCATTGAGAGCAATTCATCTGCGGGTTTTGACGATCTGTGCGCGCGAATGACGGACAATGGGTTTCATTTTGAGGACATTACGAACGATGATGTTCTGGCACAAATTTTGATCTGAGGCGGCGATGATTAATTTCCAAAGTTTTGGTGAATCCAGCGATAAACATCCGTTGTTAATTGTGCATGGGTTGTTTGGATCCGCGCGAAATTGGCGGGGAATTGGGCGAAACCTTTCTGCGGATCGCCAAGTGCATGTTGTGGATATGCGCAATCATGGCGATAGTTTTTGGGATGATGACAACAGCTATGACGCGCTGGGTCAAGATTTGGCGGAGGTGATCGAACATTTGGGTGGGCCGATGGATGTTTTGGGGCATTCCATGGGCGGTAAAGCCGCGATGGTGTTGGCATTAAAGCATCCGGCGCTGGTGAACCGATTAATTGTGGCCGATATTGCACCCAAAGCGTATCAGCATGATCAAGTTTCCAATGTGCAGATCATGAAAAACCTTGATTTGAGTGGCTTTACACGCAGATCAGAGGCGGACGCTGTGTTGGCACAATCAGTTCCTGAGGCCGCTATTCGGTCTTTTTTCCTGCAAAGTTTGATTATTTCAGATCAGGGTAACAGGTGGCAATTAAATTTGGATGCCCTTGGCCAGAATATGGATTTGATTGTTGGATTTCCAAATGTAAGAGGCATGTTTGAGGGTCCATCATTGTTTTTGCGTGGGGGTGCGTCGCCATACGTTTTAGATAGCGATATGTCAGAAATTATAGAGCAATTTTCCAGTGCGGAGTTGAGCACAATTGCAGGGGTTGGACATTGGTTGCATGCCGAAGCACCGCGAGAATTCATTGCAAAGGTCAAAGCATTTCTGGCCTAGGGTATATAGCTGGTGTGTACCGACACATCAGTTAAAAACGCCAATTTTGAAGCGTCGTACAAAGCTATAACTTGGGGTATATCAACATCATTTCTCACACCTGATTCCGCTGATTTTTCCCCGCGTGAGCACATCTCAGAAAATTCATTGAACCCCAAATTTGCAGCACTTCCTTTCAGGAAATGCATAGCTGACGCTAATTCTTGGGCTGTTAGTTCTGCTTTGGCACGAAGATTGTCCACTGCTTCATCGACTTCCTCTATGAACATGACGACGACGTCACCGAAATCTTCGGCACCAATATCATCTTCGAGCTGTTTGACTTGGTCCCAGTTAATCATAATTTTCCCTTCTTTTTAAAGCGCGCTGTTAACAGAGGTCCGTTCGCTTTGTATTGAAGCGTCTCTAGGATAATTGCATTGGTGTTGGCGGTTGTGATGGCATTGGTCCGCCCATCCGATTCGTAAACACCTGATGCAAAGCCACCGTTTTCGGTTTTCGTTTTGCCGACATAATCCATCAATTTTGCGGTATATTCGGTGGCGTAAATCGCATCCCATCCAAAGGCAGCTTTGGTGCTGACTGTGCGTTTGTCTGGGTGTTGCGATCCGTCTTCGGCCAATGCATTCCACGGAGTGCCATTCGCGTAGACTGTATTGTAGAGAAAATAGGGTTCTTGATCGATGTTATCTTCGGATACCGCAGTTACGATGCCAGACCGTTTGTAGCGTTCGTGTTGTGCCCGATAAATACGATGGGCCAATTCTTTGGAATCGAAATCCAAGCCAAATTCAATCGCGGTAAGAATATAGGGTTCTGATACCACATAGTTATGTGCGTCAAATTCGGAAAAACTGCGGCTGTCGATTGCGATTTTTTGGCCTGCGACATTTGCATAGGAAAGGTAGTCATCGTATTTCGCGGCTGTCAATGCATCTAGTCCCAAAAGGTTCACTGCGCGTGCGCCATATTCTTCGTAACCTAAGCGCCCCTCTTGGACACGCTCGGTTTGCCCATTATCGTCCACGCGCGCGCCAAACATTGTACCGTTTGTTAGCATGGCGGAAAAATCCCAGTTCGACAAAATATCACCTGCCGCGCTCGCGTGGTTTGGATAGTCGAAAAGGAGGATATTCAAGGGCACTGTTACGCGTGCGATATCTAACGCCGACCAACCGATTCCGCGTTCGATTGGTGTGTTCGCATAATTGGTCATAACCAAAGTGCGTGTATCATAAACTTTGTTAGGCAGCTTGCCGTCAAACAGTGGCAACCGCGCAAGAGTATGCAAGCTGGCATTCATACGTTGAGCAAAAGTGTGCTTATCTATTATGCCAAGTCGTTGCGCAGAAATGAGCGCCAAAAGGTACGATGCTTGGTCCCAAATAGTTGTTGAGGGGAAGTTATTCACCGCGTTCACCAAACCTGTATCAGGCTGTAAATTCGATTCAAAATATGCCCATGCTGACTGCGCATATTCCAAGTCGACTGTACTGAGTTTTGCCGCCTCGACCAACGCGGTTTGATCGTCAGATTTGGCGATTTTCACGCTGGCTGAACCACGTAAGCTGTTGGCAATACCAGTTTCCATGCTGAGTGCAAAACCAGCGGCCAAGCAAAGACCAATCGTAAATGCGATATGACTGCGTGCTTTTAAAATATTTTGGTGAAAACTCATGCGGTCCTCCGAAATTTTAGGCGATTCTTAACATCCAGTTTTTCAGATTTGATTTCTGCAGGTTTCCACAACGCCGCCGAGATTAAAACTGTCATCGCATAGCCATTTAATGCCGCCCAAAAACCATTCACAATCAACGCTGTTAGTTTTTGCGGGTCGGGATTTAGAAGATGTCCGATCATGGCGTATAAAATGGCGCCACAGCAAAGTGCAAAAACAGTGATTTGTGGTGCGACAAGATAGAGAAAATTGTCGCTGGCACGGCTTTTGGGCGTGACTTTAAATTTGATTTCGCGACCTCTAAGGACAGACCATATCGCCTGAAGATTGAATGAGAAGAACGCCAAATTCAGCATCTTACCCTTACGATTATCCAAGCCCCAAGTCCCCAAAATAGACGCCAATTCATGCACAATCAAAAATGGGAGAAGGTGCCCAAAGAAATCCCAAGAGTATGCCGACACCGGCGCAATTCCTGTGAACAATGCAAAAATTGGGGCCGCGATGAAAATCGTTGTCCAAAGGGGCGCCAAGTACGACCAAAAAGTCATCGCATACATCAATTTTTGGCGACGCGACATACCCGTGGTAAACAAGGGGTTATCGCGCGCCATTATATCCAACGTGCCGCCTGCATATTTATAGCGTTGCATCGCCCAAGATTGCATATCTAAAGGCGACAGCATTTTTGTTTCTACGCCCGGATGTAAGACCGATTTCCAGTTTCGCTCTGTGTCAGATTGCAAGACGATAGAAGTATAAATATCTTCTGATACGTGGAACTTGTAGGGTGTAAATTCGGTGGTGATCGCAAATTCATGCACCAACGCGCGTTCCATCATTTGCTTGCGCTTGGGGCATTCAACATAGCCAGTCATGTTTTCGACGGCTTGATCGACTTGTTGAGAATATGCACGCAACGCCGCCTCCATCACTGCTTCGCGGCGGTGGATGGAGCCAGCGCCGCAACAAAACGAAGCATTCGCGCCGTTGCGGCGGCGTAAAATAACGTCATAAAAGAGCTGTGCATCAGATACGAAGGGATCTTTGCTCAAGGTAATTGGGCCAAATATGTTCTGAAAACCCGTACCTAAAAGTGATCCAATTTTGCCGAAGTAGCGATCGCCAACTTTGTCCAACGTTGTTCCTTCGGGAATATCGTAGAACCATTGTGGCGTTTGAACCCATGCTAAATCCGGATCTCGAAAATAACCCAAAGTGTTTTCGAGCAGCGTTGGAAACACGCGTGTATCTGAATCAAGAATTACCAGAAAATCACCGTCAGTTTGTTCCATGCCATTGCGTAAATTACCCGCTTTGTAACCGATATTGGTTTCCCGTTTTAGGTAATTTGCCCCCTCTTCAAGTGCGACTTTTTTCATTTCATCGCGATTTCCGTCGTCCAAAACATGTACGCGAATGTCGATAGGATGAGGGTAACGCAAGGCCATCGCATCGCGGATTGAGTAGCGTGTAAGTTCGGGGTCTTCTGTGTAAGTTGGAAGGAAAATATCCACACTTAAGACGCGGTCAGATTTGTCAAATACCACCTGATCGCGGCGGTAGGGTGGTGCTTGCTGTGGTGTGTCATTTACAGACCAAAGATTGTGGAAATACAGCAACATACCCACATAGGACAGGGTTTCAGCCATCACAACTGGTATCGAAAACCACAAAGCGTCGTAGTTTAAAGAACTTGTCCAACGCCAAGCCAGGTACCATAGACCCAATCCTGCGGCACATGTTGCAGTGAGTTGCCACCAAAATTCAATCTTGGGACAATGTTCCAATGGAGGGGGAGGCCTGCGGTTTTCAAATTCTGAAAAGTAAAACTGTTTTAGTTTGTGCATGCGATTCCCAAAATTGCGTTTCGTAAAACGATGCGCCAACAGCACTAATTTTTAGTTACCATCCATTCGCTTTTTCTGATCATGCCTTTATCCTTTTTAAACGCATGTCCGTCATACAATTCCAAACAACACATGTTGGGATGAAATGTGCCTCAATTGAAGATTGAAAATGACTCCGCCTTGGTTGCAGAGTCCAAATTGCGATTGCTTGTTGTTGATGACAGTCGCCTTCAGCGTAAATTGGTATCTGTGCATCTTAAGAAATGGGGTTTTACCATTTTAGAGGCCGCTTCGGGAAAAGAGGCATTGGCGATATGTCAAGCCGAAGACATTGATATGGTGTTGTCAGATTGGGTTATGCCAGAAATGTCAGGGTTGGAATTTTGCGAGGCATTTCGCCAATTACCCCGCGAACGTTATGGTTATTTCATTTTGCTGACTTCGAAGTCAGAAAAGGATGACATCGCAAAAGGTTTGGACAAGGGCGCCGATGATTTTTTATCAAAACCAGTTGATCCCGCCGAACTGCGTGCCCGCATCAAGGCAGGGCAACGCGTTTTGGATATGGAAACCAAGTTACAAGTTGAAAACGACCGCGCCAATGCCGCATTGGAAGAGCTGCGTATAATTCATGAAGAAATAAACAAGGATTTGGCGCAAGCTGAAAAGCTACAAAAATCGTTGTTGCCGCCGGCACATTTGGTGACCGAAACGCATTCAATTTCCAACATCTTCAAATCGAGCGGTCATGTTGGGGGCGACATGGTTGGCACCTTTGATTTGGAGGCCGATCGGATTGCGGTTTATTCGTTGGATGTGTCCGGCCATGGCGTTTCATCTGCCCTGTTGACGGTTCAATTGTTTGGTTTGTTTTCCCCGTTTTCAAAGGAGAACAATATTGCGTTTCAATCGGATGGAATGGGTGGTTTTCATATTTTGGAACCACATGAGATTGCAACCGAGTTTAACCGCCGCATGCTTGAAGAAATGGATACCGATCTGTATTTCACACTGGGATATGCCGATATTAATTTGGCGACTGGTGCTGTGAAAATGGTGCAGGCCGGCCACCCATTTCCAGTAATTTTCAATAAAAATAGTGGCGTCCAATTGAAGGGCGCAGGTGGGCCGCCGATCGGTTTGATTGAAGGTATAGAATTTGAAACTTTTAGCTTTCGCATTCAACCTGACGACAAGCTTTTACTGTATTCTGATGGATTGACCGAATGTCAAAACCTGTCGGGTGATTTATTAGACGACGAAGGGTTGGAACGCATTTTGTTGCGTAACGCAGATTCGCATGGCCCAGAGTTGTTGAATGACATTGTATGGGAATTGACCGCGTTCGCCGAAGGGGATGATTTTGGTGACGATTTGTCTGCAATTTTATTCGAATTTTCTGGAAAATCTTAGCCAATTTTACCATTTCGTCATGCTGACTACTTAGCCTGTTTTAGTGCACGATAGAAAGGTAGAATCAATTGGATTGGGCAACACAGATAAAACATACTTTTGTTTCGATAATTGTGTCTGCAATGGTTCTTGCAGGTTGTACGCCATTGTCGCCCAACATGGCGCAACGTGCCGCACAACCCAAGGTTCCCGCTGCGCGAAATTTCACCTCTTTTAGTGCGTCTTTACGATGTATGGATGATCTATTAGTGGCTGCAAAACGGCCTCGGACTTTGATATCATCCACTGGCTTACCTGATCGCACAAAAAAGTTGGCCGTTGGTGCAGATGACATGTTGCTGAACGCCATCAACCAGATGAATCGTAACAGTAAGACTTATATTTTCGTTGACCAGTCTTTAGAAAAAGACGCGGGACAAAATGCAATTTACACACCTAAAGACAGCTCTGTTTCACCAAAATTATATGTCCGTGGCGCAATTTCGCAAATTGATTCAAATGTCGCGTCTAGCACACTGGTTCTTGGGGCCGACGATGAAGGTGTTCGAACAGGACAAGATCGTGTCACACGCAATGGTGATTCAACGATAGGTCGTGGGATGACCATTGTTACCGTTGATATGCACTTGGTTTCTTTTCCAGATAAAACAGTGGTTCCTGGATCATCTGTTGCAAATTCCATGGTGGTCACCACGCGTGGCTTTGGAATTGGGGCAACTGGTCTGATTAATGTAACCGCTTTGGATGCTAGCCTGCAGATCAATCGCGTTGAAAGTTTGGGGCAAGCCGTTCGCAATTTGGTTGAATTGGGTGCCCTCGAATTGATCGGCCGGCATGCCAATGTTGCCTATTGGGAGTGTTTGAATATTCCAGCAGTGAAACAGCGCCGCGCAAACCGTAAAGAAATTATTTTCAGTTCGGCAAACAAGCCATTTCGCATTCCAGAAGTTCAAAATATGTTACGGCTCTTGGGCTTTTATAGTGGTGATATAACTGGGGGGGTGGATCAACGCACGCGCGACGCAATCAGCCATTTTCAAGCGAACAGCGGATTGATCGCAACTGGTGATTTGAATTATGACACCTATCAACATCTGCTGGAAAAAACCAAAGGCTTTGCACCTCGACGCCGCACTGGCACGCCACAAATATCCGAATTGGCCGTGCAGGATCCTTCTGTGATCATGGCCGCTGCGCAGAATAACTTAAGCGAGAAGCCAGCAGTAATGCCTGCTGCGCCATCACCTAGAACGAAACGTTGGGCGGGTGGTTTTTTTCACGATCAAAAAAAACGTCTTTGAAAATCAAACCCTTGCGTAAAAATTATAGTGTTGGCGATACGTGGCAGACAGTCGTTGATATTCCAAGGGCAGGCTTTTTAAGTTGCTATCATCAATCAGATGATGGGCCAATAACACAAGTTTCACCGATCCAACCGAATGCAGCATTTGCAGTTGGCGAAGGTCAGGAGATATCAATTCCAAACCCAAGCGAGGGGTTCGACATCAAGTTTGAACGTCCGGGTGTTGTTGAAAAATTGATGTGTATCTTGGAGATAAGCACCAAGCCCATGGCCATACAAAATGTCAGGGCAAACAGTGTATTGGGGCCGATGCAGGTGCATTCATTTGAGCAGGTTTTAGATGCTTATCGCAAAAAGGATGCGTATATTCTTTGGGGGCAAATCCAAGACCGTGGTTAGCTGGTTATAAAATCATGTAGGAATGCGGCGTCGCCTTCGGATGCCATGCAGTCAATTGCCAAAGATGGATTCACCCAATGCGCCGTGTGATGTGGTTCTGTTGGCGGTCCTAAACGGCGCACCGCGCGCGCAACAAAGATATGGCATATCTTGCGCGCATGCATGTCGTAATCTGGCATATAGGTATAACGTTGATAGACTCCCAATCGACGCAATGGATGAATGCGCCAACCCGTTTCTTCCATAACTTCGCGATGTAATGCCATGACCGCGCTTTCGCCCGGATCAATTCCACCACCTGGTAGTTGAAGTTCGGAATATGGTTTAGCTTGATGCGTTAGCAACACTTTGCGTTCAGAAAAAATGATGCCGTAGACCCCCGGACGATCCGTGTAGGTCTGATTGGGATCAATAGGGTTACCAAATCTTCTCATATAATTTTCTTATCAAGAAATCGTGGGCGTAAACAGCATTGAATTGCGCTTTGGGTAAAACAAGCATATTGGGGTCTAAATTTTGGATGGATTAGCACAATGACATCAGAGACAATGCCCAAAAATTGGAACGAGAGCGTTCTGCCATTTCAATTGGATGCATCAAATATTCGCGGGCGCGTTGCGCGTTTGGATTCTGTTTTGGATGACGTGTTACGCCAACATGATTATCCTGCGCAAGTTTCGGCGCTGGTTGCTGAGGCAGTTTTACTGACAGCATTGATTGGTCAATCCATTAAATTGCGTTGGAAGTTAAGCCTGCAAATTCGCGGTGATGGTCCAATTCGCATTATAGCCACTGACTATTATGGCCCAACGGACGAAGGTGCGCCTGCGCGTATTCGTGCATACGCCAGTTATGACGCCGAACGTTTGGAAGAAGCGACAGGTAGTGGTTTTGAGAATATCGGCAAGGGTATGTTTGCCGTTCTTATGGATCAAGGCGAACACATGAAGCCGTATCAAGGAATCACACCGTTATCTGGCGGTTCGCTGTCGCGTTGCGCCGAAACGTATTTCGCCCAATCCGAACAATTGCCGACGCGGTTTGAAATCGTTGTTGGCGAATCCGTTGAGCCTGGCCGTGATAAAACATGGCGCGCAGGTGGTGTCATGTTGCAGCACATGCCTAAGGCATCGCCATTGATGGCGAATGATTTGCCCAGTTGCAAAGACGGGTTGTTGAATGCGGACGATTTATTGGATGGTGACGATGATCAAGAAGATTGGAACCGCGTGAATATTTTGCTGTCTTCTGTGGAAGAGATGGAATTGGTTGGACCAAATGTTTCACCCCCGCAATTATTGCATCGCTTATTTCACGAAGAAACACCGCGTGTTTTCGAAGCCCAAGTTGTGAATTTTGGTTGTTCATGTGGTGAAGATAAGGTGCGCAATACGATGTCGATCTATTCGCAAAAAGACATTGAACATATGACTGCGGAAAACGGCATGGTGACTGCTGATTGTCAATTTTGTGGCGCGCATTATGAGCTGGAACCCAAGACCTTGGGGTTTGAAGGTACTGGCGAATAACCTTGCTTTGGTCCAAATGCTGGGCCATGAACTTTGTATGGATTTTAATAGCACTTCATCACGCGATATTGCGCTTGCTTTGTCGCAATATCAGGGCAATCAAGGTACGTCAGATTTTGATCTGAACAAGGACCTGCGCCCAGTTGCGCCAAAATTACGCAATGCTGCCGTTTTGATCCCGATTATTGAAAGGCGTGCTGGATTACAGGTTATTTTGACGCGTCGATCCAGCCATTTGAAACACCATCCTGGACAGATTGCATTTCCTGGTGGCAAGGTCGATCAAAGCGATCCGAGCATATTGGATGCGGCCCTGCGTGAAGCCGATGAAGAGATTGGATTGAGCAGGGAGTTGGTCGAGGTTTTGGGTACCCTGCCACAGCATGAAACGGTATCCGCATTTCAGGTTACACCTTTTGTTGGGTTGGTTTCAGATACGTTTCATCCACGGCCCGAAGTTGGTGAAGTGGATGAGATTTTTGAAGTTCCTTTGAACTTATTTTTAGATCCTCGTAACTTTCGAATTCATCCTCGTGTTTGGTTTGGGGTCGAGCGGCGCTATTTTGCAGTGCCATACGGGCCGTATTACACATGGGGTGCGACGGCGCGGATTTTGCGGATGTTTTGCGATGTGATCGGGGGCCATGATGAAGCTGTCGGTTGATTGGCTAAACAAGCCAGAAATAATTGCGGTTATGAATGCACTGCAAGCCCAAGGGAACCAAGCCTTGTTTGTTGGCGGATGCGTACGCAATGGACTGTTGAACGTTCCTTGTACCGACATTGATATCTCTACGGATGCCCGCCCTGAGCAAACGATCGTGTTGGCCAAGAATGCTGGGTTGAAGGCCGTACCGACGGGGATTGATCACGGTACGATTACAATTTTGGTTAACGGTGAACCATTCGAAGTGACTAGTTTTCGCAAAGATGTGGAAACAGATGGACGTCGCGCTGTTGTTGCTTTTTCTGACGATATTATGGATGACGCACGGCGGCGTGATTTTACGATGAATGCGATTTATGCGCGTGCTGATGGCGCTGTGGTTGATCCATTAAACGGGTTACCCGATTTAAAGGCGCGCCATGTGCGGTTCATTGAAAATGCCGACCAGCGCATTGCAGAGGATTTTTTGCGGATCTTACGATTTTTTCGATTTACAGCGCAGTATGGTGATCCTGCATTGGGAATTGATGAAGACGGATTGGCGGCTTGCGCCGCTGGTTTGAATGGGCTGGAGACATTGGCCAAGGAACGTATCGGCGCCGAGATGCGTAAGATTTTAGGGGTTAGTAACCCTGCACCGGTGTTGTCTGCCATGGAACACGCAGGTGTATTATCGCGCATTTTAGAGGGTGCGAGCGCCAAATTCATTCCAATTCTTGCACATATCGAACGAAATGAGCAAATTCATTGGATTACACGTTTGGCTGTTTTGGGCGGCGCGGATCAAGTGAATGCTTTACGCTTAACCAAAGTTGAAGCCGCGCAGTTGCGGGCAATTAAAAAAGTTATGGAAACAGGAATGCGGCCCAGTGCGGCGGCATTTGAATATGGTGAACTGGTTGCACGTTCCAGTGCATTAGCATTGGCGGCAATGTGTGAAACCGTGCCAGCAGCGGATTTAGAGGAAATGATTTCGCGTGGATTGGCCGTCGTTTTTCCAATTTCAGCACGTGATTTACCCACCTTAAAGGGCAAAGAGTTGGGTGATGCGTTGCGCGTGTCGCGAACACGATGGATCGCATCCGAATTTGAATTGAGCAAAGAGGAATTATTGGCATGACAATATCCACACTTTTGTCGCTGTTTGGTTTTGCGATGGTTGCAGGTTGGACACCTGGGCCGAACAATGCGTTGGTTGCGACCAGTGGTGCACAGTTTGGATTTCGCCGCACGTTTCCACATGTTGCGGGCATCGGTATTGGATTTCCTTTCATGGTGTTTTGCATTTCGTTAGGCTTGGGCGCGATTTTCCAGCAAAGCGCAATCGTTCGCGAAACATTGCGTTTTGTCGGCGTTGTCGTTTTGTTGTGGTTTGCATGGAAGGTCGCAACATCAGGCAAACCAAATGCCCAAAGTGGGCGGGGACGACCGTTTACATTTTTGGAATCTGCGTCATTTCAGTGGATAAATCCCAAGGGTTGGATTATGGCAATCAGCATTTCAAGCCAGTTTGCAGATCCCGCAAGGCCCGTTTTCTCATCCACGGTTATCGCCAGTGTGTTTTTGTTTGTCGGTTTTTCGTCTGCATCAGGGTGGACGTTGTTTGGCACAGCAATGCAGAGATGGTTAACCACAGATGCACGCGCCAATGCGTTTAATTGGACCATGGCGGCGATGTTATTGTTGTCTGTCTTTTTGATTGCATCCAGCCGCTTGAACGTATGATACCAGCCCTTCAACTGTTCTTGTTTGCCGGGTTGTTTTCACCTGGGCCGAATGTTGTTTTATTAATTACGTCCGGCGCGCGATTTGGATTACGCGCGACATTGCCGCATTTGTTCGGCGTGGTTGTTGGTGTCGGCATCATTGGTGGCGTTACTGGTTTTGGTGTTGGCGGCCTGTTGTTAGCCTTCCCAGTATTGGAAATGGCGTTGATGGTTCTGTCGGTTTGTTGGATTTTATGGATGGCGTTCAATTTATGGAAATCCAGTGTTGCAAAACCAAGCGGCACAGATCGACCGATGACGTTTGTACAGGCCATTCTTTTTCAATGGGTAAATCCAAAAATTTGGGCTGTGGCTGTGGCTGCGACTGCCTACTTGATCGGTACAAGCCCTGCCCATCAGGCGTTTGAAATTGGATTTAGCATGTCTTGTGTGAATTTGTTTGTCTGCTTTTTCTGGACAAGCTTTGGGCATCTGTTATCTGGCGTGTTAAGCGGGCCGTTGGCACGCAAATTCTTTTTCCGCGCGATGGCTGGCCTGTTGGCCCTATCTGCGGTTTTATTGGTGGTGAAATAATGGCTGAGTATACAGTTCATAAGTTGGGTCAATTAGGCGACGGGGTCATCGATGACCCGATGGGCGAGATTTTTGCCCCCTTTACCCTGCCCGGTGAACGCATTGAGGGTGACGTGGAGCGCGGGCGTATTGCTGCGGCCAAGATCATTGAACCTGTGGCTGATCGCATAAAACCAGCGTGTAAGCATTTCAAAATCTGTGGTGGCTGTTCAATGCAGCACGCCTCTGATGAACTGTTGGCGACATGGAAAGTGGACAAAACAAAAGAAGCGTTGTCGTTGGCCGGTTTGACGCCTGTGTTCCGTCCAATCATTACCTCACCGCCACAATCACGTCGTCGTGCAACCTTTGCGGCCAAGCGCACCAAAAAAGGTGCGATGGTCGGTTTTCATGGACGCGCATCAGACACGATTGTTGAGATTACAGAATGCCCTGTTTCTGATCCCGCATTGATGGCTGGCATGGATGCGTTTGCGCAGTTCGCCCGTTTAGGTACATCACGCAAAGCAGTTTTGCGCATATCTGCAACAACATCCCTACACGGTTTGGATGTCAAAATTGAAAACGGAAAAGAACTGTCGCCAACAGAAATCGCACAGTTTGCGCAAATTGCCAGTGCGTACAAAATTCTGCGCTTGATGTGGAACGATGATGTAATCGCGCAATCCGACCCGCCGAGCCAAGCCATGGGCGCTGCCCAAGTGGTGCCGCCAAGTGGTGCATTTTTACAAGCGACTGATGCTGGTGAAGCCGCGTTGGTTTCGACGGTTTTGGAAATTGTCGGCAATGCTAAACGTGTGACTGATCTGTTCGCAGGTTGCGGTACATTTGCATTACCAATTGCCAGTCAAGCAGCGGTTCACGCCGTTGAAGGTGAGCGGCCAATGATGGATGCGTTGAATGCAGGTTGGCGCAATGCGGGTGGATTGCACGATGTGCGTGTGGAAACACGTGACCTGTTTCGCCGTCCATTGATGATTGATGAATTCAAGAAGGTCGACGCCGTTGTAATCGATCCACCGCGTGCTGGGGCGGCATCACAAATTGCTGAGCTGGCGAAATCCGACGTGGCGCGCATTGCATTTGTATCGTGTAACCCAGCAACATTCGCGCGCGATGCACGCGTGTTGGTGGATGGTGGATATGAGTTGGATTGGGTTCAAGTCATTGATCAATTTTTGTGGAACCCACATGTTGAGTTGGTCGCACAGTTTACCAAACAAAAGTAAAATTTTAACAGATAGATTTTAGTACCAGTTATGACTTCTTTTCGAACACGTTTGGCCGGTTGGCTGGATGCTCCGCGCATTCGTTACAGTATTTTAGCAATTATTATTGTGAACGCCGTCATTTTGGGAATGGAAACATCGCCCAGCTTGATGGCTGACTATGGCGATTTACTGCATACGTTGGACAACATCTGTTTGGCGGTTTTTGTAGCCGAGTTGGTTTTGAAGTTGTTTGCCAAGGGGTTCGCATTTTTTCGCGACCCATGGAACCTGTTCGATTTCTGTGTGATTGGCATATCACTGGCCCCTGCATCCGAGGGATTATCAGTATTAAGGGCATTGCGTATTTTGCGTGTATTGCGTGCCTTATCGTTCGCCCCGCGATTACGCCGCACCATCGAAGGTTTCATTGGCGCCCTGCCCGGCATGTCATCCGTGATCATTTTGATGGCAATCATCTTTTATATCGGGGCGGTCATTTCCACCAAGTTATTTGCGTCAGAGTTCGGATTGTGGTTCGGATCAATTGGCAAATCGGCCTATACGCTGTTTCAAATTATGACATTGGAAAGTTGGTCGATGGGCATCGTGCGCCCCGTGATGGAAGTGTATCCAAGCGCGTGGTTGTTTTTCGTACCGTTCATTTTGATCACCAGTTTCGCGGTGGTTAATGTGCTGGTTGGTTTAATCGTGAATTCCATGCACGAAGCCCATTCCGAAGAGGAAACAGTAGCAACGGATGCGTATCGCGATGATGTTTTGAACCAGCTGAAAGCCATGTCAAAACGTTTGGACGAATTAGAAGGTTAGCCGCGCTTTGCCAAGGTTGCGACGCCGAGTGTTTCCAAAACTTTTGCTTCGATTTCGGGGGCATTCATGGCAGCGTTTTCGTACATTTGCGCAGGTGTGTCTTGGTCCAGGAATGTGTCTGGGAAAACCATTGAGCGGAATTTAAGCCCGTTATCAAACACACCTTCGTCCGCCAATAATTGCATAACGTGACTGCCAAAGCCGCCAACGGCACCCTCTTCGATTGTGATCAATGCTTCGTGGTTTTGGGCCAAATCCAAAATCATGTCGCGATCCAGTGGTTTGGCAAAACGTGCATCGGCGATTGTTGGTGTGATACCTTTGGCCGCCAGTTTTTCGGCAGCTTTTTCGACTTCTTGTAGGCGTGCGCCAAATGATAGGATTGCGACCTTTGATCCCGTTTGGATCATGCGGCCTTTGCCGATTTCCAGAACGGTTCCGCGTTCGGGCAGATCAATGCCAACGCCTGATCCACGTGGGAAACGAAATGCGCTGGGGCGGTCGTTTATAGATGTTGCTGTTGCAACCATGTGCATCAGTTCCGCTTCGTCAGCGGCGGCCATGACGACGAAATCTGGAAGGTTCGCCAAAAATGCAATGTCAAAACTACCTGCATGTGTCGCGCCATCTGCGCCAACCAAACCAGCGCGATCAATCGCGAAGCGAACGGGTAAGCGTTGTAGGGCCACGTCGTGTACGATTTGATCGTAGCCGCGTTGCAAAAATGTGGAGTAGAGCGCGCAAAATGGTTTCATACCACCCGCAGCCATACCGGCGCAAAATGTAACCGCGTGTTGTTCGGCGATGCCCACATCAAACGTGCGGCTGGGATATTGTTCTGCGAATAGATCCAAGCCTGTGCCGTCAGGCATGGCGGCAGTGACGGCAGTAATTTTGTCGTCTGCGGCGGCTTCCGCAATTAAAGCTTGGGCGAATACTTTGGTATAACTGGGTGCGTTTGATGGTGCTTTGTGTTGTTTGCCTGATAAGACATCGAATTTTGCTACACCGTGGTATTTATCTGATGATGCTTCTGCGGGGGCATAGCCTTTGCCTTTTTGCGTGATCGCGTGGATCAGAATTGGGCCGGTCGCGCGTTCCTTAACGGTACGTAGAACATTCAACAGTTGTTCCATATCGTGACCGTCAATCGGGCCGATATAGGAAAAACCAAGCTGTTCAAACATTGTCCCGCCAACAGTCATATGTTTTAGCATATCGCGGGCACGTTTTGCCCCGTCTTGGAACGGTGATGGTAGCAATGAAACAGCGCCTTTAGCGGCGGCTTTGAGCTCTTGGAATGGTTCACCTGCGTACAGGCGAGACAGGTATGTCGACATGGCACCAACGGGTGGCGCGATGGACATTTTGTTGTCATTCAAGATTACGATTAAGCGCTTGCCCAAATGGCCCGCGTTATTCATTGCTTCGTATGCCATGCCTGCGGACATTGAGCCGTCACCGATTACGGCGATTGCATCGCCCAACCCATGTTCAGGAGCGCCGCCCAAATCACGTGCAACTGCAAAGCCAAGGCCCGCAGAAATCGATGTTGAGCTGTGCGCCGCGCCGAACGGATCAAACGCGCTTTCTGTGCGTTTTGTGAAACCAGACAGGCCACCACCTTTACGAATGGTGCGCATTTTATCGCGACGACCTGTCAAAATTTTATGAGGGTAGCATTGGTGGCTAACGTCCCAGATCAAACGATCCTTGGGCGTATCAAAAACCGCATGAATGGCGGTAGTCAATTCAACTACACCCAGCCCAGCGCCCAGATGCCCACCCGTTTCGGACACAACTGAAATCGTTTCCGCGCGCAATTCATCCGCCAGAGCGTACAGTTGCGGGTCCGACAAATTTTTCATGTCTTCTGGTGCATTGATCCGATCAAGGATCGGGGTATGGGGGCGGTTCGCGGTCATGTTTTTGTCCTAGTACCCTTGTGGAAACATTACTATCACATATTTCGGTTGATAATAAACTGCGCAACTTGGCGCATTGGTTTGGCGCGGTCGCCATAGGTTGATAATGCATCACATGCTTGGTTTACCAAATCTTGGGCACGTGTTTTAGCCTGATCCATTCCCAGCAAAGAAACAAACGTGGCTTTGCCTGCTTGGGCATCTTTTTGCAGGCGCTTACCCGCCAATTTTGCGTCACCTTCGATATCCAAAATATCGTCTTGGATTTGAAAGGCGAGGCCGATTGATTTGGCGTAAAAATGCAATGGGGCAATGTCGTGCCCTGCCATGATTGGGCCAGCAGTCGCAGACCATTCGATGAGCGCACCAGTTTTGTTACTCTGTAGCGCTGTGATTTGCTCCAAGGTCAATGGTGTGTTGACGGTTTCTGCGGCGATATCTTGGGCTTGGCCCAGCACCATGCCTTGCATGCCTGAAGATCGCGCAAGGCCTTGGATCAGTTGTAAAACAAAGGCAGGTTCAATGTGGAGTAATTCTGACAGTAGTTCGAACGCAAGCGATTGCAATGCATCACCCGTTAAAACAGCCGTCGCATCGTCCCATTTCACATGCACAGTTGGTTGGCCACGGCGTAAGTCATCGTTGTCCATACAAGGTAAATCATCGTGGACCAGCGAATAAGCGTGCAGGCATTCAATCGCCGCGGCAGCCTGTAATGCGGCGTCTTTGGGCACATCAAAAATCGCGGCAGAATGTACAGCCAAGAACGCGCGTAACCGTTTGCCACCGTTTAGGACGGCATGACGCATGGGATCAGTCATTTGATCATAGCCACGTATCAGCAGAGCACCCGCCAACACTTGTTCCACGTCATATGCAGTGGAAGCCAATAATGTTTTGAAATCTTGGGGCATAAACCTAGCTTTCGAGTGGTGTTAATCCAGCGGGTTGCCCATCTGTGCCAAAGGTGATTTTGGCGACCTTTTCTTCTGCAGCTTTTAGTTTTGCTTCGCAATGTGCCTTTAGAGCTGCGCCACGTTCGTACATGGCGATGCTGTCATCTAGGGCGACTTGGCTTCCTTCGAGACGTGTTACAACGCTTTCCAGCTCTGCCATTGCCTGCTCAAAGTTCATTTCAGAAATAGGTGTATCGCTCATTGGGCATGCTCCATTAAAACCTTTACGTGGGCGGCCACACTGTCCGCAAGGCTGGGTAAATCATATCCACCCTCTAGAGTCGAGACGACACGTCCCCGACAGTTAAATTCCGCGAATTCACACAGCATCTGCGTGATTTGGCGAAAATCATCAGTGCTGAAGTTCAAATTCGCCAAGGGATCGTTTTCATGCGCATCAAAGCCTGCGGATATAAACAACATTTCTGGTTTATGAGCCGCTAAGCGTGGAAAAATATCACGACTGTAGGCGGTCATCAATTCCACGCCGTTCGTATAGGGTTTCAAAGGCAGGTTGATCACATTGTCATGGGCACCTGTTTCAGATGCTTCGCCAGTGCCAGGCCATAGGGGCATTTGTTGGGAAGAGGCAAACATAATACGCGGATCGTTCCAAACCAAATCTTGGGTACCATTGCCATGGTGAACATCGAAATCCACAATTGCGACGCGCGACAGGCCGCGCATTTCCATCGCATATTTCGCACCGATTGCCACAGTGCCAAACAGACAAAATCCCATTGGGGTTTGCGTTTCGGCGTGGTGGCCGGGAGGGCGTGTGGCGCAAAATGCGTTTTTTGCAGTGCCATCCATAACCATATCCACTGCCGCGCAAATGCCGCCAACACCGCGCATCGCGGCAGTATAGCTGTCTTTGCAAACATGGGTGTCACCATCCAAGGTTACGTGGCCTTGGGCTGGACAAGCTGCTTGAATTTTTGCGACGTAATCCGCAGGATGTGTCAGTGTAGCCTGCTCCACCGTCCCCATTGGAGCCGTCTGGTGTGACAGAGTTGCGAATTGATCTTGTGATAAGCGTTCATTGATGACCTGTAGGCGCGCCACCTGTTCAGGGTGTCCTGCGGGTGTGATGTGATCCATACAATCCGCATGTGTGAAAAATGCCGTCGTCATTAATCTGGCGACAACATGTAACCTGAACCGCGTACGGTTTGCAGGTAACGTGGCATTTTCGGATCTGTTTCCAATTTGCGACGCAGGCGTGTGATTTGTACGTCGACTGCGCGCTCTTGGCTTTGGACGCCATTGCGTGCCAGATCTTCGACCAGTTTGGCGCGGCTGACGGGGCTGTGTGTGGCGGCCGAGAAGATACGCATGAGCGCTGCTTCTGTTGCGGTTAGTTTCACCAATGCCTCGCCGTTCCATAATTCACCGCGCGTGACGTCGTAACGAATTTCGCCCATCTGTAGTGTTTTGGGTGGTGTCACGACTGGTTCTTCTTTGGGGACGCGGCGCAGGATTGAATTGATGCGCAGAACCAGCTCTTTGGGCTCGAAGGGTTTCGTCAGATAATCATCTGCGCCTGCTTCGAGTCCATTGATACGTTCGTTGCTTTCGCTTTTGGCGGTTAGCAGTAAAATTGGGGTGGTTAGGGTTTTGCGCAAATCACGCGTCAGGCTTAGGCCGTCTTCGTCTGGCATCATCACATCAAGAACAATCATGTCGAATTCCAAGCCTGCCAACAAGCGCCGCGCATGAGCCGCATCGCGTGCAGCGGATACGAAAAAGCCATTGCGTGCCAGAAATTTTTGCAACAGGCCACGAATGCGTTCGTCGTCATCAACAATAAGAATATGTGCGTCTGTTAAGCCGGGGCTTAGGTTCATGTATCTGTAATCCGCTGTAATCGTTGTCTGGTTTCGCCGTCCATAATTTTTTCTAACACCAATCGAAAGCCTTGGACAGCCTCTGGTCCTGCGGCGCGGTAAGCGGCGCGCATGCGTTTGCGTTGAGCATCTGATAGTTCGCGCTCCAATGCGATACCTTTGTCCGTCAAAAATAAATTGCGTTCGCGTTTATCTTTGGTGCCGATACGGCTGTCGACCAGATCATCGTCAACCAATTGACGCAATACGCGGTTCAATGATTGTTTCGTGATTCCAAGGATATCCAACAGGTCATTCACCTTTAGGCCCTTATGACGGTTGATGAAGTGGATTGCACGGTGGTGGGCGCGGCCATAGGTATAGTTTTGTAAGATACGATCAGGATCAGATGTAAATCCTTTGTAGGCGAAATACATCAATTCAATCCCCTGCAACAGCTGATCGTCAGTTAAGAATAACATTGCGTCCATACTGATTGGTTTGGTGCGGTTTCGATCCGACATCGTGGCCCCTTGTGACTGCCCAAGTATTAAGTCAGCATTATTGACTTTATAAGAATCAAATGATAGCCCTTTTCAACTTTGGCGCAATATTATGTCCGCATCGGAACTATTTGCGCAATTTGTAAACACTGCTGAATGGAGAGATACGATGGCTGGTGCATATGATGATCGCGATGGCAAAATTTGGTTCGATGGCAAAATGATCGAATGGCGTGATGCCAATGTCCATTTGCTGACACATGCGATGCATTACGCATCATCTGTTTTTGAAGGCGAGCGCGCCTATAACGGTAAGATTTTCAAAAGCGTTCAACATTCTGAACGCCTAATTAAATCAGGTGAATACGTCGATATCCCTGTGCCCTACTCTGTTGAAGAAATCGAAGAAGCCAAATATGCCGTGATGAAAGCCAATGATTTGACCGATGCATATGTACGCGTTTTGGCGTGGCGCGGATCAGGTGATGACATGGGCGTCGCATCACAGGCAAACCCTGTCCGCATGGCAGTGGCCGCGTGGGAATGGGGTGCATATTACGGTGACGCCAAAATGAAGGGCGCGAAACTGGATATTTCTAAATGGAAACGTCCGTCCCCAGAAACAATCCCTTGCTTTGCAAAAGCATCCGGCCTGTACATGATCTGTACCATGGCAAAACACACAGCCGAAGCAAAAGGTTGTTCGGATGCAATGATGTTTGATTATCGTGGATATGTCGCAGAAGCGACCGGCGCGAACATGTTCTTTGTTAAAGATGGCGAAGTGCACACGCCAAAACCTGATTGTTTCCTGAACGGCATTACGCGTCAGACTGTTTTACAGATGCTGGCAGAAAAAGGCATCACGGTTCACGAACGTCACATTATGCCCGAAGAGTTAGCTGGTTTTGAGCAGTGTTGGTTAACAGGCACCGCCGCAGAGGTCACACCTGTCAGCCAAATCGGTGAATACACATTCGAAGTTGGTGCGATGGCGCGTGATATCGCTGAAAGCTATGAAAAGCTGGTACGGATGTAATTGAAAAGGGGCGATTGACATTCGCCCCTAGCTACATAATAAGCGCCGCTTGCTCGGCCATTAGACTAATGGTAAAAGGGCGTCACCTTAGCACCAAGGTTCGGTGCGCTATTCGGAGGATACGGTTCTGACTGGAACTGTTGATGCAGACGAAACTGCAAACACCGCAAATATCCCAAGCATGAGCTTGTTGGATTTGGTTTTAAATTCGCTTCAAGATAACAAAGCAGAAGAAATCGTGACGATTCCCCTGAAAGGGAAATCGACAATCGCGGATCACATGGTTGTGGCAACGGGTCGCTCTACGCGTCAAGTTTCAGCAATTATTGAAAAACTGCACGCACGAATCAAAGACACCACTGGTTACATTTCCAAAATCGAAGGCAAAGGCGCCGGCGATTGGGTGTTGCTGGACGCTGGCGATGTGATTATTCACGTTTTCCGCCCTGAGGTTCGTGAATTCTATCAGCTGGAAAAAATGTGGTCTGGCGAAGCGCCGGCACCTCAATCAAGTAATCTTGAGGGCAGCGAAGATTAATGCGCATTCATTTGTGTGTTGTTGGACGCCTAAGAAAGGGACCTGAAAAGGACCTGATCGACGATTATCTGAACAGATTTAATAAATCAGGCCGCGCCTTTGGGTTGGGGCCTGTTTCTGTTTTAGAGGTCGAAGATAAAAAGGGTGGCGGCATGGCACCCGAAGCCGATTTGATCCGTCGCGCAATTCCAAATGGTGCATTAATTGCAATCATGGATGAACGCGGTGCCGTGATGACCAGCCCCGATTTTGCCAAAAAGCTAAGCGGCTGGGCAGATCGCGGCGTTGCGGATTTGGCAATTATCATTGGCGGCGCGGATGGAATTGATCCCAGCCTGCGCGACGAAGCAGATTTTGCCTTGTCGTTTGGTAAAATGGTTTGGCCACACATGTTGGTGCGCGTGATGTTATCCGAACAGCTTTACCGCGCGGCATCTATTTTAAGCGGCAGCCCGTATCACCGGGCTTAGTTTTCAACAAAGTAAAGAAGCCGTGTGGTGGTTGAACAAACCAACGCGTCCACGTATTGATGACATAAGTAATTATGGACCTTGATATGACTCCGAAGAAGCCCGTTGTTTTATGCATCCTTGATGGTTGGGGATTGTCCGATGTGACAGATGGAAATGCGGTGGCGTTGGCGAATACACCTTGCTTTGACAGCTTGATGAAAAATTGCCCATCTTCGACGTTGATTACCTTTGGGCCAGACGTTGGATTGCCGACGGGTCAGATGGGTAATTCCGAAGTTGGCCATATGAACATTGGCGCTGGGCGCGTGGTTGAAATGGACCTGCGTAAAATTGAGGGTGCTATTGAACGCGGTGAATTTGCCACTCTTGCCGGCATTACACGTTTTGGCGATGCAGTTGTCGCTGGTAGCGGTGTTGCACATTTGTGTGGTGTCTTGTCCGATGGTGGCGTTCACAGCCATATTGATCATATGATTGAAACCGCCAACGCGTTGGAAGCGCGTGGGTTACAAGTGCGTTTGCATTTGTTTGGTGATGGCCGCGATGTGGCGCCTAAATCCGCATTAACGTATTTAACGCATCTGGAAGGCGCCATTGGGCCAAACACATCTGTTGCCACGCTTACTGGGCGATATTTTTCATTGGATCGCGACAATCGTTGGGAACGTGTTGAGCAGGGCTATAATGTCATTGCTAAGGGCGAAGGCGCACGTGTTACGCGAACAGAGCAAGCCATACGATCCGCCTATGACGCGGAAATAACGGATGAATTCATTCCTGCAACAGTCATCGGTGATTACGTTGGTTTACAAGCTGGTGATGGATTGATGTTCATGAATTACCGTGCCGATCGCGCGCGGGAAATATTGTCTGCGATAGGGGACCCAGATTTTACATCTTTTGACACAGGTGATCGTGTTGAACTATCTGCGTTGGTCGGGTTTGCGCAATATTCAGATCGCCACGATACATATATGGATTGTGTATTCCCAAGCGACGAAATCAAAAACACCTTGGGCGAATATGTTTCCGCCAAAGGATTGAAACAATTCCGCATTGCAGAAACAGAAAAATACCCACACGTGACCTTTTTCTTAAATGGTGGCGTCGAAGTACCCGCAGATAACGAAGAGCGTTATTTGGCACCCAGCCCGAAAGTTGCCACCTATGATTTACAACCAGAGATGTCGTCAGGCGAAGTGACTGAACATTTGGTAGATGCGATTAACAGCGGTGGATACGATTTGATCGTTGTGAATTATGCGAACCCAGACATGGTCGGGCATACTGGTGATTTGGCGGCAGGTATGGCGGCCTGTGCATCCGTTGATGTTGGATTGGCGCAAGTTGTGGATGCGTTGGATTCTGTCGGAGGTGCGATGATTATTTGTGCTGATCACGGCAATTGTGAAACGATGATTGATCCTGAAACGGGTGGACCACATACAGCGCATACGACCAACCCAGTACCTGTGATTTTAGTCGGTTCTGAAAACGGTTTGCGCGATGGTGGACGGCTGGCAGATTTGGCGCCGACGCTGTTGGCGTTGATGGGGTTAGAGCAGCCTGTTGAAATGACAGGACAAAGTTTGCTGACATGAAATTATTGGCCCGCATAAGTTTTGTTGCAGCGTTCTTTGGGGCGTCTGTTGGTTCAACTTGGGCGCAATCCGATATTATCAAGCCTGCGCAAGAGGCATCCGTTGCCCTGCGTGCGGCTACTGAAGCGTTGGAAAACGCAGACGAAGCAGACGATCGGGTGCGCGCGTTAACACAAACAATCCGAGCCTATGAAGATGGCTTAAAGGCGATGCGTGATGGTTTGCGCGTTGTGTCCATTCGTGAGCGTTCATTGCGCATAGAGTTTGACAACCAACGCGACCAAATCAGTCGCTTGTTGGGTGTTTTACAAACGTTGGAACGCGCCACGACGCCCCTGTTGTTAATCCACCCAACTGGCCCTGTTGGCACCGCGCGATCCGGAATGATGTTGTCCGAAATCACACCCGGCTTACAAAAACAGGCCGAAGCTTTGCGTATTCAATTAGAAGAGTTGTCGAAAATTCAAGTTACCCAGCAAATTGCCCAAGATGATTTAACCGAAGGGTTAAAAGGATTGAATACAGCGCGTGTTGCTTTGTCTCAGGCAATTGCATCGCGCACTGATTTGCCTCAGCGGATTTTAAATGATCCCGAACGTGTGCAACGGCTGGCACAAACCAGCGAAACGTTGGAGAGCTTTGCAAAAGCGTTGGTCACCCAAGATATTGGAACCACGCCAGGTTCAATATTGCGTTTCGAAGATGGCATTGGGCAAATTCAATTACCAGCAAGTGGCCGTGTATTTCGTAAGTTCAATCAAACGGATGCTGCCGGAATTAAGCGACCTGGAATTTTGTTAGCAACGCCAGCGTTATCATTAGTAACGGCACCTTGGGCATCCACGGTGCGGTATTCTGGTCCATTTTTGGATTACGGGAATGTTATTATTCTTGAACCCGATCCAACCTATTTGATTGTACTGTCGGGAATGAGCCGCATTTACGCGGTCGCGGGCGATATTGTATCAAAAGGTGACCCAATTGGCCTTATGAGTGGAAAAGAGCTGGAACTTGGTGATTTATTAGTAGAAGTTTCACAAGCGAGTGAAACATTGACGCAAGAAACGCTTTATATAGAAATTCGCAAAGACGGAAAACCGGTTGATCCAATCGATTGGTTCCAAGTGAACAAAGGTTAGGAAGACGATGAACAAAATATTTACGGCCGCCATTGGTGGTGCCATTGCTGGTGTAATACTGACGTCACAGTTCACTGGACCTTTGATTGCGCAGGAAACCAAGAAGGTTAAATCGACCTATGAGCATCTGGATTTGTTTTCGAATATTTTTGAGCAAATCAGTTCGGCCTATGTTGAAGAAGTCGACGAAGGCAAGCTGATCGAAAGTGCGATCAGTGGCATGTTGAGTTCATTGGATCCACATTCCAGTTATATGGCACCCGAAGATTTCAGTGCGATGCAAGTACAAACGCGTGGTGAATTTGGTGGATTGGGAATCGAAGTGACCCAAGAAAACGGCTTTGTCAAAGTTGTGTCACCTATCGATGACACGCCCGCCGCAGTTGCAGGTGTCGAAGCCGGTGATTTCATCACCAAGGTTGATGGCGAAAGCACGCTGGGCCAAACATTGGATCAAGCAGTAGAAAAAATGCGTGGGCCTGTTGGTTCAGAAATTATTATTACCATCGCACGCGAAGGCGTCGAAGAACCATTCGATATTTCGATCATTCGCGATACCATTGAAATTAAAGCAGTGCGCGCCCGCACCGAAGGCAAAACAGTTGTTCTGCGTGTGTCGTCATTCACAGATAAAACGTATCCAAATTTGGCGCAGAGCCTTCAAAAGGAAATTGAAAACGCTGGTGGCATCGATGCAGTTGAAGGCGTAGTTATTGATTTGCGCAACAACCCAGGTGGGTTGCTGACCCAAGCGATCCGCGTTTCTGATGCATTTTTAGAAGGTGGCGAAATCGTTTCCACTCGTGGCCGTGGCGCACGTGATGCGGAGCGATACAATGCAACACCAGGTGATCTGGCTCAAGGCAAACCGATTGTGGTTTTGATTAACGGGGGGTCTGCATCAGCATCTGAAATCGTAGCCGGCGCATTGCAAGATCATCGTCGCGCGATCATTGTTGGCACAACATCATTCGGTAAAGGGTCAGTGCAAACGATCGTACCATTGTCATCCGAAGGCGCGATACGTCTGACCACCGCGCGTTATTACACGCCATCTGGGCGTTCGATTCAGTCATTAGGCGTAGCACCAGATATCTTGGTGGAACAGCGTCAAAAGGTTGAAGACGACGAAGAGAAGGCCGCGCAAAGCCAACGTTTCGAAGCTGATTTGCAGGGCTCTTTGTCAAATGACAGCCTGACGGCCGATGAACGCAAGTTGTTGGAAGAAGAGCGCGCCGCGCAACAAGCAACTGCGAAGTTACGTGAAGACGATTATCAACTGTCCTATGCATTGGACATTCTAAAGGGGCTGTCTGCGTTATCGCAGAATTAATCATGACCGAAGATGAAATTTATAAACTGCCGTATCGGCCCTGCGTAGGCATCATGTTGTGCAATGCACAAGGTGGTGTTTTTGCTGGTCAACGTTTGGACAGCGCCCAAGATGCGTGGCAAATGCCACAAGGTGGCGTCGAAAAAGACGAAGACCCGCGTGTTGCTGCATTGCGTGAGCTGGAAGAAGAAACAGGTATTCCCGCAAGCGCGGTGAAAGTTGTGGCTGAAACGGCCGATTGGATACCATATGATCTGCCACATTATTTGGTGCCGCGTTTATGGAAAGGCCGTTATCGCGGCCAAAAACAACGTTGGTTTTTGATGCAATTCACGGGTGATGATTCCATGGTGAATATCCAGACTGCAGAACCAGAGTTTTCACGATGGTGTTGGTTAAAGCCAGAGGAACTGTTGGATAAAATCGTACCCTTCAAGCGGAATACTTATGAACAAGTTATCCGCGAGTTCAAAGAACAAGTCGGGTAGCCAGAAGTTGTTTTTTCGTTTAAAGACGGGCAGGTTTTGCACGGATTGATGATGGAACAGATCAAATATTACGCCACACAGGCATTCGAAGTTAGCATTGCGTGGCTGACCAGTCCGGCGGCTTGGGGACAAGCGGCGTTTATTATCGCTGCATTTTTGGCCGCGTTTTATGCGCGAAAATATCTTAGCCAAATTTTGGAACCTGTCCTGTCACCAGATGCAGATAACCGATCTTATCTGTCCACTCTACGCAGGTTTTTACATCAATTTTTGCCTTTACTGTTACCCGTTTTGGCTTATGTATTTTTGGGTCTGTCTGAACAAGTCGCCAAGAGTACCTTTGGTGCCGGCGAAATTATCGGGCTGGGTAAACGCGCATTTATGATGTTGGGTGCGTGGATTTTCGTACAAAAAATTATCTATTCGCCGTTTTTGAAAATGCTGGGCAAATATGCAATTCTACCAATTGCTGCGGTCTACACCACCGGTATGCTGGATCCCGCGACCGCATGGTTGGGATCAAATGGCGTCAGCTTGGGTAATATCAGTTTTACTTTTTTGGCGATTATCCGTGGGTTGGTTTTTGGTGGTCTTTTGTTTTGGTTGGGCCGTTGGTCCAACGATCAATCTGCCAGTTATATCCGTTCCCAAGAAGAAATGCGTGCGCCCACGCGTGAGTTAGCATCCAAAGCAGTCGAGTTATCAATCTTTGCTGGTTGCTTCTTGTTGTTGATGAACATCATGGGAATCAACTTGTCAGCGTTTGCCATTTTGGGTGGTGCCATTGGTGTTGGTTTAGGTTTTGGCTTACAAAAAATTGCATCTAACTTTATCTCTGGCATCATTTTGTTATTGGAAGGCCAAGCAACAGTTGGAGATTTTGTTGAGCTGGATGGTGGTGAAGCTGGCACAATCGTAAAGATGATGTCGCGTGCCACAATATTGGAAACATTTGACGGCAAATGGATCGTTGTTCCCAACGAAGATTTTATTATTACCCGCGTTAAAAATTGGTCAGACAGTGGATCGGGAAATCGGTACGAGGCCGAATTTTCAGTTTCCTATGACACCGACATAAACAAGGTTCCAGCGCTGATCGAAGCCGCGGTTGCGAAACACCCCGGCGTTTTGTCCAAGCCAGAATTGCCCGATTGTGAGCTGCGCGGATTTGGTGACAGCGGTATCGATTTTGCGGTCGAATTTTGGGTCAACGGCATTGATGACGGTAAGAACAAATACACATCCGATGTGTTGTTCATCATCTGGAATACATTGAAAGACAATGGCATCGAAATTCCGTATCCACACCGTATTATTGAAATCAAAGGCGGCTTACCAACCCAATGATCGATCTATGCGTCATCGGCGCAGGCCCTGCTGGGTTAATCGCGGCGGAAACTGCCGTTGATCGTGGATTGTCCGTTGTAATTGTTGATGCCAAACCATCATTTGGTCGCAAGCTTTTGATGGCTGGCAAGTCTGGTTTGAATCTGACCAAGGACGAAGCAATCACAGATTTCATGGATGCCTTTGGCGACAGTACTGAGTGGCTGCGCCCCATGATTGTGGATTTTGACAACCAGTCTGTCATAAAATGGGCGCAGGAATTGGGGCAGCCCGTATTCACGGGCAGTTCAAAGCGTGTTTTTCCAAACACCATGAAGGCGTCACCGCTGTTACGAGCCTGGCTTGAACGCTTGGGCGATAAAGGTGTTGCGTTTCATCGTGGCTGGCGTTGGACAGGCTGGCAAGGTAGCGCGCTGGCATTTGAGACATCTGATGGAGCCAAATCCATTGCGGCACAATCAACAATTTTAGCACTGGGCGGGGCAAGCTGGGCGCGATTGGGATCAGATGGCCATTGGGCTGATATTCTGCGTAGTCATGGCGTGCCTTTGGTAGATTTTGAACCAGCTAACATGGGTTTTAATGTTAATTGGTCACGGTTTATGACCCCACATTTTGGCACACCAATAAAAAATACACGGTTTACTGCTGGATCATTTTCGACACTGGGTGAATGTGTGGTCTCGAGCAATGGGCTAGAAGGCAGCGCCATTTATGCGGCCAGCCGATACATGCGTTCTGGAAGTCAGCTGATTTTGGATTTGCTACCAGATCAAACCGAAGAGGCGTTAACGCAGCGGATCGCAAAGATGCCCATAAAGGCATCACGCGCAACTATTTTGCGCAAGGCACTACGACTGGATGGGGTTAAGGCAGCTTTGTTCAACGAGTTTGCAAAGCCAGCGACACGCGCTACGTTTTCTAAAATTGCAAAGGCGCTGCCGATTACGCACGCAGGCCCGCGCCCTATTGGCGAAGCTATTTCAACGGCTGGGGGGGTGCCTCAGATTGCGTTGAATGACAGATTAATGTTGAACGAAATACCTTCTGTTTTCTGTGCCGGGGAGATGCTGGATTGGGAAGCGCCGACAGGTGGTTATTTGATCACGGGGTGCTTAGCCACTGGGCGGCACGCTGGAATAGGTGCGGCGAAATATGTTGCCTCTAACGGCGCATGAATATTCGTTTCAAAAGCAATTTGGGCAAGTCGCTGTAATTTAAGCGGCCCGCCATAACGTCCAGATATCCACGGCTTAGCGTTCCAGTTTCGCCAAAAAACTTTGTAAATAGTGGCCGAATTGCACGTGGGAAAATGACGTGTCGCCATAGGTTAGCCCGCTTTAGGTCGTCGTGGATTTCTGCGATTTCACGACGATATATTTTAAATGTATCATCACAAGTTGATGATTTCATCACGGCACGCGCCGCTGATGCGCCGCTTTGGATTGCATAACCGATACCTTCGCCAGTTATAGGGTCAACCATTCCCGCCGCATCACCACATAAAACAATGTTGTCACGTCCAGGCATCCGGCGGTAGTCGCCAAATGGTATATATTGACCCTTTATCTTACAATCTTTTGGATCAACACCATGTGCCGCCAAGTATTCCTTCAGCCGCACTTTCATATTTGGGTTTTTGGCATGCACGCCGCCTACCCCAATCGTGATTGATTTCTTTTTGGGGAAAGCCCAACCATATCCCCAGTTGGCCGCGCCAAAATCAATTTCAACGCTTTGCCCATCACGTAATGGTGCCTCTACCTCTAGCCCAAAGCCGATTGTTTTGGGGTCAAAGCTTTGGCTGAACAGATGACGTGCGACACCGCTGTTTACGCCATCGCAACCAATCAGCGTATCAAATTGAATGACTGTTTCGTCAGACAGGACTACTTGGGTTTTTTCGATTTTGGCAACCCCAACACCCAATCGTATGTTCGCACCAAGATCGATTGCCTTTTGCAAAAGCCAATGATCAAAATCGCGACGCATGGTGAAATTCAAAACTGTTTGATCCACAACATGGGTCATAACGGTATCGTTCATCATTAATTTGATATCCGATGATGAATTTAAAATTGCAGGATCAAAGTCCAAATTGAAAACCGTGCGGACTAGTTTCATACAGCGTTCAGTCACCAGTCCGCCGCACAGTTTATCGCGTGGGAATGTAGCTTTATCAACGATCAAACATTCCACATCTGCACGCGCCAAGGTGGCCGCCGCCGCCGCGCCTGCGGGGCCTGCGCCAACAATCAGAACAGGCGTGTGGATCATATCAGGTGGCGCTGGCCGCAATATAGGCAGGGCGTTTTATTTGACTGCGGAAATATTCTTTTAGCTTACCGTCGGGCACATCAAATTTTGATACCCGTGCCCAGCTGCCAATTTGCGTTAAAATGATGTCAGGTATTGTGAATGCTTCGCCCATCAAATTAGGGCCTTCACTCATGCGTTGCTCTATCAGTTTTATTGAACGCGCGAATTCCCACCTGAGAGAATCTTTGATTTCCTTCATGCGGTGCTCAGCCGGAAGCACAAAAGAGTGGCGTGCCGCCATCCACAGTACCGCATCGAATTCATCCAAGATAAGATTTGTAAAACTGTCCTGTTGGGCGCGTTCGATCGTGCCTGCGGGAAATGTCAGTTTTCCGTGCTTGTCCGCTAAGTAGGTAAGGATTGCAACTGAATCGATGATCGGCGTTCCATCAACAATCAAGGCCGGAACCTTGCCCGAGGGATTAACCGCCAATACTTCTGGGGAACGGGCTGGTGCATCGATATGTTCGAATTCCAGTCCCATTTCATGCATAGCCCAAAGGACACGAAAGGTGCGTGTATTTGTGTTTCCAACAACTTGGTACATGTGTTTTTCCTATTTTGGGCGCATCATTGATAAACGGATAAATGCGCGTTCGACCATTGCTTTGTCCGGTGCTTTGGCAGCTGAACGTAACGACAAATCCGTATCCATCAATACGGCGAGCGCTTTTTCTAGTCGGGCAACACCCCATCCTCGCGCTTGGCGCACCATGCGATCTTTGCGGGGGCCAAAAACGGGTGGACGGGCGCGTGACAATGCTGTGTCTGCGCCGGATGGATGTGCCGCGGCCGCGTGTAGATTACGAAAATGGCGCGTGGCGGAAATACACAATGTCGTTGGGTTAATACCTTGGCCAAATAATCTGTTCAGGATTGGGCCTACCTCTGCGGATCGTGCCTCGGCGACGATATGGATTGCTTCGTCGATGCCAGCCTCTACGGCAACAGGTGCACAGGCGATGATATCGTCAGATGTAACAGGCGTGGGATCGTTGAATTTATACAGGCTAAGTTTTTCCAAAGTTTGCTGAAGATCCCCGGGATCTAGATCGCGTCCCAGCGCTAAAATATCGCCTTTTGCGTCGCCTGCGAAATCTGTCAGGCCGACTTTGTTTGCCAAAGACATGATTTCACTTTCGCTGGGTGGATCGTTGTAAATACCGATTGCAACAGCGTTACGTGGGTCTTCGAATGCTTTGCGAAGTTTCGAGCGTGCGTTCAATTGGCCCGCGGTAACAACCAGAGTTGCATCACCTTCACGCCATTCAGACAATGCTGATGCCAGAACGGGGGCGGATGTGTCTGTTACTTCCTCGACGAAGACTACACGGGGGCCGGGGAAAAACCCCGCTGCTTTTAATCCATCTAGAACCAATGCTGGCTCTTTTCGCAGATCAGCGCCTGACATACGTGTTAGGCGCATTTCCTCTTCGGCTTTGTCGCCGACCAGTGCCTTTATCAATTCTTGGCGACGCAGGGCAACGCGCATGTTGTCACCGCCATAAATCAAAACGGCGCAATGGTTTGGATCAGGTTTGGCAAAATAGCCAACGGCCTTGGCCCCTGCCAGCTTCATTTCAACCAGTCCTTGGCCGTGATCGACAACAGGGTTACGATTTTATCGGCCAAATCCCGGTTCAAGCGCACGTTTGCATCGCGTTCGGCAATGGACGTTGGATAAGTGCCTGATGTCGCGCTGTAGGCGGTGTTTGACGTGACTGTGTTTTGATACGCGATGGATTTGGTATCTTTGTCGATCACGCGGAATTCTGTGACACCTTGAAGTGTGAACCGTGTCACGTCGCTGTCGTCAGAAATCGTCAAGTCATCGCTGGTGATTGTCGTTTTGAAGGACAACGCGAAGGGCGCATCTGTGCCAACTGATCCTAGTCGTTCAATCAATCGATCGCGCAGTTCGAAGCCATTGCGGCCTTTAACGACTTGGACTTCAATTTTCCCTAACATATTTTGGGCCGCCGTGCCTGTGCCGTAGACAGGTTCAAACCCGCATGCCGCCAAAGGCAACAGCGCGAGTAAGAGGAGTCTGCGGCTATATAACGACATTCACAATCCGTCCTGGCACCACGATTAGTTTTTTCGGTGCGTTACCATCCAGAATGCGGATGACGGCCGGCCGGTCAAGAACCAATTTTTCGATTTCGTCTTTGGACAGGTCTACGCCGACTTCGATTTCATCGCGGCGCTTGCCGTTGACTTGGATCGGAAGGATGACTGTAGCGTTGATCAAGGCTGATGCATCCACGGTTGGCCACGGTGCGCCTGTGACCATGCCAGTGCCACCCAAAGTGGCCCAGATTTCTTCGGCCAAGTGGGGTGTCATGGGTTGCATCAATTGCGCCATGGTTAGCATGGCGGCTGTTTTTGCATCCTTGGTTGCCTTGGATTTGGCGATTGTGTTGGTGAATTGGTACAGCGCGGCAACAGATTTATTAAAGGCAAAACCTTCTACACCTGTGGTCACTGCATCAATCGCAACATTGCGCGCCTTTTCCAATGCAGCGTCTTGTTTTGCATCGCCTGCGTCGGCGTCTGCCAATTCAGCGGTCAAACGCCATACGCGTTGTAGGTGTTTCCATGATGCTTCGGCGCCAGATGCTGTCCATTCAACATCACGTTCGGGCGGGCTGTCTGACATGACGAACCAACGGGCAGTATCCGCACCGTATTGATCAATGATATCGTCTGGGTCGACAACGTTTTTCTTTGACTTAGACATCTTGATGATTTGGCCGACATTGACCGCACCATCGTCTGCAATCAAGGTTGCGCCGTTTGCGTCACGGCGTACTTCGTCTGGTGTGAACCATGTTGTACGTTCACCGTCAGTTTCGCGTGAATATGTTTCATGCGTTACCATGCCTTGGGTAAACAGTGCTTTGAACGGTTCGATTGCACGTTTTGGCAAATGGCCGGTTGCATGCATAGCACGCGCGAAGAAGCGCGCATAAAGAAGATGAAGGATCGCGTGTTCGACGCCACCGATGTATTGATCGACGTTCATCCAGTAGTCAGCTTCGGCCAAATCAGTTGGCGTTTCCGCATGTGGCGCGGTGAAACGCGCGTAATACCAAGAAGAATCCACAAAGGTATCCATAGTATCCGTTTCGCGCAGCGCGGGTTTTCCACAAGACGGACATGCGCAATTGCGCCATGTGTCGTGACGATCAAGAGGGTTGCCCGGTTTGTCAAATGTGACGTCCTTTGGCAGCTCAATCGGCAAATTCTCTTTCTTTTCGGGAACCACACCGCAATCATCACAATGCACAACAGGGATTGGGCAGCCCCAATAGCGTTGACGTGAAACGCCCCAATCGCGCAAACGGAAGATTGTTTTGCTTTCGCCCATACCTTTGTCGGCGATCCGTTTTGTTGCCTCGGCTTTTCCTTCTTGGATCGAAAGACCGTCCAAGAAACGTGAATTAATCAAATTGCCAGTACCCGTGTAGGCATCAGCCCCAATTGTGAATGTATCGGGGTCTTGATCAACAGGGCAAACAACAGGTGTGACCACCAATTCGTATTTGCGTGCGAAATCCAAGTCGCGTTGGTCATGTGCTGGACAGCCAAAAACAGCGCCCGTGCCATATCCCATCAGGACAAAGTTGGCGACATACACAGGCAATTCCCACGCATCATTGAACGGATGCTTAACAGTGATGCCCGTATTGAAACCTTTCTTTTCAGCGGTTTCAAACGCCTCTTCTGTAGTATCCATTTGGCGGCACTCAGTGTTGAATGCGGCGATGTCAGCGTTGGTTTTTTCCAACTCTTTGGCCAAAGGATGATCGCTGCTGATCGCCGCGAATGATGCGCCGAACAATGTGTCTGGGCGAGTTGTGTACACTTCGATTTCTTCAAAACCCGCTGGCGCGCCCGTGGTGTTAAATTTGAACTGCAGGCCTTCAGATTTGCCAATCCAGTTTTTCTGCATTGTGCGCACTTTGTCAGGCCAGTTATCCAATGTATCCAAGGCAGACAGCAATTCATCAGAGTATTCAGAGATTTTAAAGAACCATTGCGTCAACTCTTTGCGTTCAACCAATGCGCCTGAACGCCAACCGCGCCCACCTTCGACCTGTTCATTCGCCAAAACGGTCATATCCACTGGATCCCAGTTCACAACGGCGTTTTTACGATACACCAAACCCTTGTCCATCATATCGATGAACATGGATTGCTGTTGGCCGTAATATTCAGGATCACAGGTAGCGAATTCACGTGACCAGTCAATTGACAGACCCATAGGTTTTAGCTGTGTGCGCATATCGGCGATATTTTGGTATGTCCAATCACCCGGATGCACATTCTTTTCCATTGCAGCGTTTTCAGCGGGCATACCAAATGCGTCCCAACCCATGGGGTGCAAAACGTTGTAACCAGCGGCTGATTTATACCGCGCTACAACATCACCCATCGTATAGTTGCGCACGTGGCCCATGTGGATACGACCAGATGGGTATGGGAACATTTCCAATACGTAATATTTTTCGCGTTCGTCAGGCGTTGCCTTGAACGATTGCGCATCTTCCCATGCGGATTGCCATTTGGGTTCTGTAACTTTGGCGTTGTAGCGCATTTTTTCGTACCTTTAACGTATAACGCCGAGCAATTGCCCGGCGTGAAATTCTGATTGGGCGTTTAACCTGCTTATAGTTTCGCGCGCGAAATACGCAACTGACGTGCGCGGCTTAGGATCGCATTTTCGATCTGGCGCTGTGTTTCGGCGCTGGCCACGCCACGAGACGTTGAAACGGACACCTTAAGTGAACGCGCATCCAATGCAGGATCTGTTATATATACTGTCGCGCGATAAACTTGCGATGACCCAGGGGCGCGGCCATTCCCAAAGGTTATAATACCTGTAAATGGATCGGCGGCTTCGATTGGAAGGAAACTTAGAACCTCTAATGATGCATGCCACAAATACTTATTAATAGCGCCGACTTCGTCCGGGCTTGCGCCTGTGAAAAGATCGCTTAGCTTACCTGTACGCTTTTCTTTAGCTGCTTCTTCATCTGTTTGTGGTGCTTTAACAGTGGAATCACGAACGCTTTTTCCAATACCGCCAAGAGAACCAGAGCCAGACCCCAATCCAGAGCCGCCACCGCAAGCAGTAAGCGTAAATCCGAGGCCAATAGCCAACAGTGCAATTTTTGGGGAAAGTTTCATGTTTTTTCCAAGCAATGTTCAAGTTAATAAATGCTATCATCCAAGCCAATTGATCTCAAGCATGTAATTCACTCTCTCTTACGCGAAACAAAATGCAAAAATGCGCGAAACTTCACTGTGACATGAATGCACCAAACTCCCGCTTTCCGCCTATTTACCTGTTCGTAATTCTTGACCCAAGCGCCTGAAAGCCGCAAATGTCCCCTCACTCACTGGATTCTCCAGAACGAGGTGCACCTTAGATTAACTCTACGAGGGATTAAAAAAATGAAAAAACTACTTATTGCTACTACAGCACTAGTTGCAACAGCTGGAATGGCTGCTGCTGAAGTATCACTTTCAGGTTATGCTGAAATGGGTATCGCAGACGCTGGCGGCGCGACTGGCATGGAATTCCACCACGACTTGGACGTTAAGTTCTCTTTGTCAGGTGAAACAGACAACGGTCTGACTTTCGGCGCGACAATCGATCTGGACGAAGTTGCAGGCGGCATCGGCGCTAACGCTGGTCCACACTCTGTTTGGATCAAAGGTAACTTCGGTTCTTTGACAATGGGCGACACAGACGGCGCATTCGATTGGGCAATGACTGAAGTAGCTATGCTAACTTCTATCGCTGATGACCACACAGCACACGCTGGTTACAGTGGAAACGGCGGCTTGGACGGATCAAACGACGGTCAAGTTCTTCGTTACGACAACACATTCGGCGATTTCGGCGTAGCTGTTTCTTACGAAATGAACGATGCTGGCGCAGCTACTGGCGATGCTTTGGGTCTTGGTGTTAAATACAACGCTGACCTAGGTGGCGCTGCTTTGGCTCTTGGTCTTGGTTATGCTAAGAACGATCTAACAAACAGTCTTGGCTTGTCTGCTAAAACTTCTTTCTCTGGCGTTGACGTAGTTGTAAACTACACAGACACAGATGCAGGTGTTACACACACAGCAATCGGTCTTGGCTACACAACTGGCGATTTGTCATTGACAGCTAACTACGGTGAGTTCTCAACTGGCGCAGACGGCTTCGGCATCGCAGCTAACTACTCATTGGGTGGCGGCGCTACTGTAATGGCTGGTTACGGTTCTTCAAGCACCAACATCGACACATTCTCTTTGGGTCTTGGCTTGTCATTCTAAGCTGACTTAAAAGTCTTAAATTTTGAAAGAGCGGGCCATGTGCCCGCTCTTTTGCTTTTCATCCCTTGAAAATCACATATAATGACGCTTGCCTTGAACTGATTTTACAAAGGACAAAAATGGCCCTCCTTACGCCCTCACAAATTACAACGCTCTATCAACAAGCACTGGCCTTACAGTCTAAAGGCCAAAGCGAAAAAGCCCTTGGGTTATACAGCCAAATTTTGGATTCAAAACAAGATGTCGCAGAAGTCCACTTTCAAGTGGGCCGTATATTTTTTGCAGGGAACAAATTTCAAAAGTCAGTTTTCCATTACATGTTGGCAGCCCAGCTGAAGCCAAACGAAGTCGCTATTTGGAGTGAATTCATTCCAAGCCTTTTGTGTAATGTTGATCCTGTCGCAGTAAAAAAAGCAGGTAAAATACTAAAAACCGCTAAACTCGACAAGAACATCCAAATTGGTCTGCAAAATCGATTGTTCAATAATGCGAATGGATCAAGTGTCCCCATTGGCGCATTAGAAAGATCAGGCTTGGACATCGTTCAGCAAGCAATCCTTGAGCGCGATTATAAGCGCGCAAATAACCTTGCCAGCGCTTTTTATCAAAAACATCCAAAACAGCCCGTTGCGGCGGAACTTTTGGCACGTACTTATCTAAATTTAAATGAGCTGGACGCGGCCCGAAAGTATTTCAAACTTGCAATTAGCTTTAGCCCCGCGTTCTTTGATGCTCATAATCACCTTGGTCAGGCAGAAATGATTGCTGAGAATTATGCAGTGGCGATCACACATTTCAAAAATGCTGTGGTAGTCGCACCGCGTGCTGTTGCAGGGATCTGCAATTTAGCACATGCACTTGCGCGTTCTGGCAGCGCAACATTAGCAGTCGAACTTTTGAATCATGCAAAATCTTTGCATTTAAAGGGTGGCAAGATTGATTTATCTTTGGGTGAACTACATGCACGCGCAGGTCAATTTGACATTGCTCAAAAACATTACAAGGCTGGTTTGAAGCGTGAAAAAATAACCGTTCCAGCGTTAACGGCGATAGGTGATGTTTTCAATAAAATGGAACAATTGCAGCTGTCACTTGATTATTATGATCAGGCGCAAATTTTGGATCCATTAAATCATGAAATTTTCTATCGCCGGGCAACAGCGTTGCGCCAACTTGGGCATTTTGAATCCTCGCTTGAAGAGATTAGCAAGGCAATTGATCTTTCGCCAAATTCGGCTGCTTATATGTCATTTTATACAGCCTCTAAGAAAGTCGAAAAGGACGATCCAATTGTTGGTCAGATGATCGCGCTCTTAGAAGCGCCCGAAACCAGCATCGAGGAGAGAACAGAGCTTGGCTTTGGAATTGTGAAAGCGTTGGAGGATTCAAAAGAATACAATCGCGTTTTCCATTATTTGAAGCAAGCGAATGACGACATGCATGAGAGATACCCTTATGATGTGAACGATTTTGTTTCTGAAATAGATGCAGTTATGGATTATTTCAGTGATTTCAAATTGGCCAATTTTCATGACTTGGGTGACCCAAACGCACAGCCGATTTTTGTTTGTGGTATGCCACGTTCAGGAACGACACTGGTCGAACAGATCATTTCATCACATTCTGATGTAATTGGTGCTGGCGAAGTTGGGGTAACAAGCGTCATAGAAAAAAATGTTCTTGAGCGGGACGACAAAAGTTTGATCCCACTGGCCGGCGTCGGTGCACCTGAGTTACAAAAGCTTGGCAAAGACATTTGGCATCATCTTGAGCATCACTTTCCTGGTGGGCCACGTATTTCAGACAAGTCCATCCAAACATACAAACGCATGGGAATTTTAAAAGCGGCGATGCCGAACTGTAAAATCATTGTCGTGCGTCGTGATCCACGCGATAACTTGTTGTCCATTTATCGCAATAAGTTTCATGATGGCACCCATCTGTATGCTTATGACCTGTCCGACCTTGGCGCTTACTATAAACAATTCCTACGTGTCTTGGATTTTTGGCGTGAAAAAATGCCCGAAGGTTTCATGGAAATTCATTACGAGGATCTGATTGATGATCCCGAAAAACATGCACGTTCTTTAATCGATTATTGCGATTTGGAATGGCAAGATGATTGTTTGAATTTCCACAAGTCCAAGCGTCAGGTCAAAACATTAAGCGTTTTACAAGTTCGGCAACCCATCTACAAATCATCCCTCAAAGCGTGGCAGCGTTATGAAGAAGATTTACAACCATTATTCGAGGCCTTGAAATAATGTCCCTCTCTGAAATCACTTCACGCATTCACGCCGCCGAAACTGCCGCGGGTCGTACCATTGGCAGCACGCAGCTGATCGCTGTATCCAAAGTACAGCCAAATGAACGCGTTGCAACTGTACTGGCCGAAGGTCATCGCCTGTTTGGCGAAAACAAGGTTCAAGAGGCGGAAGGCAAGTGGCCGATGTTTCGTGAAACTTATGCCGATGCGCAGGTGCATTTGATTGGGCCGTTGCAGACAAACAAAGTTAAAAACGCTGTTGCGTTGTTCGATGCGATCCATGCTGTTGATCGCCCTAAGTTGGCGCAAAAACTAGCCGCAGAAATTCAGGCACAAGGCAGATCACCAGATATGTTTATTCAAGTAAACACGGGTGAAGAAGAACAAAAGGCAGGTGTCATTCCCGCCGATGCTGATCAATTCATCGCCGATTGTTTGGCCTTGGATTTACCAATCAAAGGCTTGATGGTGATCCCGCCCGTGGACGAAGAGCCGTCACTGCATTTTGCGTTACTACGCAAAATTGCGCTACGTAATGGGCTGACCGGTTTATCGATGGGGATGAGCAGTGATTTCGAACGTGCGGTTGCATTGGGTGCAACACATGTGCGGGTTGGTTCTGCAATTTTTGGCGAACGTGATTATTCTTAACCGCGAATAATAACGCGGCTGTCTGACTGCCAATTCAAAAATACCCACAGCAAATCGTTGGGGGCAAATGCGATGCAACCTTCGGTGCGGTGTCGTGGCTTGCGCCATGCGTGAATGAAAATCGCACTCCCTTTTCCTGACACCGCATTAGGCCAGTTGTAATCCAAAATGCCAAAAGCATCGTATAACCCATCTGATCTACGTAAGTTCTCGTGGCTAAATGGATGGTTATGGGCAACGATTAAGTGGTTATAATTTGGATCTTTTGGATCATCTGACCAAACATCGTTTAACCCGATAGAGCGTTGGTGAATATTGGGTGCCTTGAAATCCACACGATCGTTGCGATATCTTACTCCGCAAATTGAAAATGTACCGATGGGTGTAATACCATCACCCTCGCCGATTTTTTGTGCAATCCCACCACGTCCAATAGACACCGGCAAGTTTTGCCCCATGAATCGTGCCCCCCAATGGGTGACGACCAAATCATGGTGGCGTGGAGTCATAACAAATGCCCGCTTTTCTTGGCCTTCGTCTCCAAATACTTTTCATTCAGGGGATTAACGCCCACTTTAATTGGAACCCGCTCTGTTACTGTAACACCAGCGGCTTCCATCGATGCGACTTTGGCTGGGTTATTTGTCATCAACCGAACGGACGAAAAACCCATCAAGCGAAGGATTTCTGCACCCAGTTTGAAATTGCGCTCGTCGTCAGCAAAGCCCAAACGGTGGTTCGCCTCGACCGTATCAAAACCTTGGTCTTGCAAGGCATAGGCACGCATTTTATTGGCGAGTCCAATGCCACGCCCTTCTTGGTTCATGTATAATAAAACACCAGACCCATCTGCCGCAATTCCATCCATCGCCGCATGCAATTGCGGGCCGCAATCACATTTAAGACTGCCGATTAAATCACCTGTAAAACAAGCGGAATGCAGACGTGACAATACGGGAGCGCTTCGATCTGGATTACCAATCTCTATCGCATAATGCTCTTCGCCGCCATCTAGCGGGCGAAAAACATGAACGCGGCTGGCTTTGGAAACGCGCAACGGAACGTTGGCAACGGAAACCTCGGTTAACTGACTGGCCGGATCGGCCATCGCTTGTGTGATCAAATCCAGATCCACAGAATCCAAGCCACATAGGTCCTGGCCCGAAACATTGACCAAAATAGCAGAGGGTAACAGATGCGCCAACTTACAAATCCCAAGTGCCGCACGGTGCGCATTCGCTGAACCACCAAAGACAGGCGTGAATGGGCCTTTCAATGGATTACTAAGGTCATCGCTTGGGTCCGCCATAGAGCGCACCCAGCTCAATCCCTGCTCTGTTGGCAAGGAAAACCGCGCCACGTCTCCGTCAGTGGCCCATGTGGAAAGTGTAATCGCACGCCAATCTGTGATCGCCAACTCGATCTGCCCCATTGCACGCATCGCGTCAAACCTGACAGGAGTAATTG
>Ga0209532_1000198_pt1 | contig 53803 bp, 49 predicted proteins | sample COG_02_FD_184746 | JGI IMG/M metagenome (GOLD analysis project Ga0209532, IMG submission 184746) | Pelagic Microbial community sample from North Sea - COGITO 998_met_02 (SPAdes) (version 2) | ecosystem: Environmental > Aquatic > Marine > Neritic zone/Coastal water | place: Helgoland, sampling... | reverse complement strand
ATCGAACATCTGAGCCATTGTTGTAATATCGTTTTCTGTATTCAAGGCCAAGACAACTGGCTCAATAGGAAGGTTAAAATCCATCTCGGTAGGAATAGAGATTGCGCAAGCTTGGGTATTGATACCCAAATCAATATGATGTGGGCAGCTATCTGGGACATAAATAACGGTATTTGTTCCAAAGCCCTTCGTTACGCCATCAATCATGCACTTCCCGCTACCTTTTTTTATAAAGATAAACTTATTATAACCATTAGCGCCATCTAGGCGCAGTTGGGCAGAAATATTTCGGTACAAACCCGAAATCCCTGCCACAAAGACGGACTTGCCGCCCGATGTGGATGTATTATTCATGTGTTACCTGCTCGGTTTTTTATATTCTTTTTATATACTTAAAGTAAGAAGGTAGAGCACAATGGGCAATCAAAAAGGTGTGGGATTTGTAATGATTCGGTCATTGTAGTAATAGAATCACACTTTAAGAATCAGCTATGTGAACACTGTTCCAATTCGACATTTTGGACCTAAACCAAGTTCGCTGGCGTTTTGCATATCTCCGCGTTTGCGTCTTCGCCTCCGAAATAGCGATATCTAAATCAGTTCCATTTGTAATGTGAGCAACAAGTTCCTTTGCTCCTATCGCTTTGCATGATGGATGGCTTTCATCCCAAAGGCCCGCGTCTAAAACAGATTGGCACTCACCCAAAGCACCGGCATCAATCATATTATCAAATCGTCTCTCGATACGTTCATTCAGCCAATCAGCTTCACTCACCAGATTAACACCAATACACTCTTCGATCTCCAACAGAGGCGGTGGTGTCTCTTCCTGCCAACGAGATAACCCCTTGCCAGTTGCCGCGATAACCTCCCAGGCCCGCCGCGTACGAACGGGATTCAAATGATCGATACGCAACAAAGTATTCGGATCTAACTCTCTTAACAAAGCTGCAAATGCATGCTTTCCGTCGGTTTTTTCTATAATGTCCGCCTGATGTTTTATTTCGGAAGGGATTTCGGGAATTTCCGCAATTCCATTTGTAAGCAATTGAAAGTACAGGCCTGTTCCACCTAGAATAATAGGACGTAGACCATCCTCTGCCGCGGCAACAAGAGCTTTACGTACATCAGCAAGCCAGTGGCCAGCAGAGTAGGGTGCTCCAATATCAATGTGGCCATACATTCTGTGTGGACAAAGTTCAATTTCTTCGGCGCTTGGGCGGGCTGTTAAAACATGCCACTGACTATACACCTGCAAAGCATCTGCATTTATGACAACACCATTAAATCTTTGAGCTAAATCAATACCAAGCGCAGATTTTCCAGATGCGGTTGGGCCAGCAATAAGAATAGGCTTGGAATTGTTGAAATCTATTTCCATTCTTATGCCTTTGGCTGTGGCGATTTACGGCGCTTAACGATAAGTACAAGAAGCTAAATAGCGCCTATACAAGATTTTTACCATTGCATGCTGATGTTTTTTAAAGCATTTTCGCACCAATTACACGGAGATGCCCAAATGCCAGATCAAAATGACGAAACACAGCTTACTTATAAGCGAGTCCTTTTGAAAATTTCAGGCGAAGCATTAATGGGTGATCAAGGTTTTGGGTTACATCCTCCGACAGTCGAACGTATCGCAAAAGAAGTGAAGCGTGTTCATGAGCTGGGCGTAGAACTATGCTTGGTCATAGGTGGTGGTAATATTTTTCGTGGGCTTCAAGGTTCTGCTCAAGGAATGGAGCGTACAACAGCCGACTATATGGGAATGCTGGCCACAGTAATGAATGCATTAGCCATGCAGGGCGCTTTGGAATCTTTGGGAATTAACACACGCGTTATATCTGCGATACCTATGGATCAAGTTTGCGAACCATACATTCGCCGCCGCGCCGTTCGCCACCTAGAGAAGGGACGCGTTTGTATATTTGCAGCTGGAACAGGAAACCCATATTTCACAACGGATACAGCGGCAACTTTGCGCGCTTCGGAAATGAGTTGCGAAGCCATCTTTAAGGGCACTCAGGTCGATGGCATTTATGACAAAGATCCAAAAACGAACGCTGATGCCGTGCGGTATGATAAGGTTAGTTTTGATGAAGTTCTTCAAAAGAACTTGAAAGTAATGGATGCCTCTGCGATTGCATTGGCCAGAGATAACAATTTACCAATCATTGTATTTTCACTGTCTGAAAAAGGCGGATTGAAGGGTATTATGTCTGGTGAAGGTACATTTACCGTTGTGGGCGAAACCTAACGGAATAAGGGGAATAATATGTCAGAAGATATTGATATTGATGCGTTAGAGAAACGTATGGAAGGTGCTGTAAGTGCAATGAGATCCGAGTTCTCTTCATTGCGAACTGGGCGCGCTTCTGCTTCGGTGTTAGATAAAGTAATGGTGAACGCATATGGCGCAATGACTCCACTTAACCAGTGCGCTGGGATTAATGTTCCAGAACCACGTATGATAACGGTTACTGTGTGGGATAAGAGCCTCATTGATTCAGTGGACAAAGCCATCCGTGAAAGTAATCTAGGTATAAATCCAGTTGGTGACGGTATGGTATTACGCTTACCAATTCCTGAATTGAACGAAGAGCGTCGGGTAGAATTAACAAAAGTCGCCGGCACTTATGCGGAAAACGCCCGTATTTCCATTCGTAATGTCCGTCGCGACGGAATGGATCAAGTTAAGAAAGCTGACGGAATCGGCGAGGATGATCAAAAAATTTGGTCTGATGAAATCCAAGAGCTTACAAACGCAGCCATCAAGAAAATTGATGCAACCTTAGAAGCCAAGCAAGCAGAAATAATGCAGGTTTAACCTCAAAGGTATTTTAAATTGCCGCTTGTATCTAACATAATTCCGGAAGACTTACATGTTGCCATCATTATGGACGGCAACGGCCGCTGGGCTACGGCTAAATCGTTGGCGCGCCTGAAGGGCCATGCCAAAGGTGCCGATCGCGTTCGTGATATTGTAGATGCAGCCATGGATATGCAAATTTCGCACCTTACGCTTTTTGCTTTTTCAACTGAAAACTGGAAACGATCCGAAGGCGAAGTTCTGGGGCTTATGGCTCTATTTCGCCGCTTTATTCGCTCCGAAGCAGCAAAGCTATTTTCCCGAGGTGTTAAAGTACGTTTTATTGGATGCCGCGATCGTTTAGATAAATCGTTGATCAGCCTAATGGAAGGCTTAGAAGACCAAACTTCTCAAAACGACAAGTTATACTTGACGATAGGTCTGAATTACGGTGGCCGTGATGAAATTGCACGGACGGCAAAGAAGCTTGCTCTGCAAGTAAAAGCAGGCGCGATTGATCCCCAAGACATAAACATTGAAATGTTTGGATCAAATCTAGATACTAGTGGCTTACCTGATCCTGATTTAGTTATTCGCACTTCTGGTGAGTATCGCACGTCGAACTTTTTGCCATGGCAATCTGTATATGCAGAATATGTGTTCGAAGATACAACTTGGCCAGACTTTGACAAAGAGTTGTTCGAAAAAACTTTGGGCGAATTCAAAGGCCGTAACAGACGTTTTGGCGCTGTATCCAGCAAATGAGTTCCGTTAGCAAATATAGCGATCTAAGAACACGCCTTATTTCAGCCATTGTTATGGCAGCCATTGCAGGCATATCCCTGTATGTCGGTGGGGCTTTATTTCAAATAACTCTTTTGATCGTCGCATTTTGTATAATGTGGGAAATCGGAGGGCTATCAGCCAGCGACAGCGGGTACCGGGTTGCGGTCTCCTTTGTATATGCAGTCGCTCTTTGCGCCGCATTCTGGGCATCATGGGCTGTGGCATTAGGGATTTTTGCCACCAGTCTTATTGGATTTATTGCTCTTCTAAAGCCAAAGGACATTCCTCTTCGATGTGGCTTGGCTATTCTAGCTTTTGGTGGCTTGGTTGTTTTGTCCACGCTTCGCAATGATTTTGGCATGTCACAGACAATATGGGTTATAGCATGTGTCGTTGCTTCAGATATCGGGGGATACTTTGCAGGCCGAACGTTTGGGGGCCCAAAACTTTGGCCCGCGGTCAGCCCAAAAAAAACGTGGTCTGGAACTGTTGGTGGTTGGGTGTTAGCTAGCCTCGTTACATCATTGTTCGTTGTTTTTCATGACGCTTTTACAAATTCTAATTTTTATTGGTCAGTTTTAATTGCAATATTTGCACAAGCCGGCGACTTAGCCGAAAGCGCCTTGAAGCGCAGGGCAGGGGTAAAGGACAGCAGTAACCTTATTCCTGGTCACGGTGGCTTTCTTGACCGTTTTGACGGAATGCTCGGTGCTTTCTTTCTTATCTTTCTTTTGTTTGCATTTGAACTTCAAGGATTGTTGTTTCGATGAAAAGTGTTTCAGTTTTTGGAGCAACTGGCTCCATAGGCTGTACGGCTGCCAAAATTTTAAAACATCAAAGCGATAAATTTAACGTTGAAGTCATAACTGGCGGCAGTAACGTTTTGCAGCTGGCTAAGACAGCCATAGAGCTTGATGCAAAACATGTCGTTATAGCGGATGAATCTCTTCTAAATGAACTTCAAAAACATCTCGAAAATCACAAGATAACTATTTCAGCTGGTAGAAATGCTCTCCTTGAAGCGGCAAGCAGGCCAGTGGATATTTCATTACAGGGAATCGTGGGTTTTGCGGGCGTTGAATGTAGCCTTATTGCAGCGAGATCGACTAAAACCTTGGCCTTAGCGAACAAAGAAAGTCTCGTTTGTGCGGGGCCTCTTCTTCGATCCATCTGCACGGAACACAAGACTACGTTGGTTCCTGTCGACAGCGAACATTCTGCCATTTTTCAGTGCCTTCAAGGTGAAGATTTAAGAACCGTTGAACGCATAATTTTGACTGCCTCTGGCGGCCCATTCTTAAATACACCAATGCACGAACTCTCAGATGTTACAGCAGAACAAGCAGCCGCACACCCACGGTGGAAGATGGGGTTGCGAATATCAATTGACAGCGCATCTATGTTTAACAAAGCAATGGAACTTATTGAAACAAAAGAGCTGTTCGACATTTCATCTGATAAACTTGAGGTCATTGTTCAGCCACAGTCAATCATTCACTCCATGGTAGGTTTCAATGATGGCGCAATAATGGCCCATATGGGCCCAGCAGATATGACGGGTGCTATTGGATATGCACTTAATTATCCAAATAGAGAAACGTTGCCATTGGAGCGACTAGATTTTTCGAAGCTCGGCCGGTTAGATTTTGTTTCAGTGGATCCCAATAAATTCCCAGCTATTCAAATAGCTGAACACGTTATAGAACTATCCGGATTGGCTGGCGCAGTCTTTAATGCCGCAAAAGAACAAGCGCTAGATTTGTTTCTAAGCGGTCATCTTGGTTTCCTTGAAATGTCATTGGTCGTTGAACGTGCTATCAACGAATATGCCAAGAACAGTCACAATAGAACAGTAACACTAGACGATTTAATTGATATAGATAACTCAACGCGTCGTTTTATACAGAAGAATGTAAAAGGTAATTGTCATGTTTGAACTTATTGGAACCATTCCAGTTATAGGTCCATTGGTTACGTTGATTTTACCCTTCGTCGTGGTTCTTTCGATCGTCGTGTTTATTCATGAGTACGGCCATTATATTGTCGGACGGTGGTGTGGAATTCACGCAGAAGTATTTTCGTTGGGCTTTGGGCGTGTTATCAAATCTTGGACAGATAAACGCGGTACAACTTGGCAAATTGCTGCAATTCCACTGGGTGGTTATGTTAAGTTCTTAGGGGATATGAACGCCGCGAGTACCGAAGGTCTTCCTGATAGTGAAACATCAAGCGATGGTGATCAAAAGCATTATTTCACAAGTGCAAAGCTGTATAAACGCGCGCTAACTGTATTTGCAGGACCAGCAGCAAACTTCATTCTCTCAATCTGTATTTTTGCAGCCTTGGTTCTTTGGCAAGGGAAACCCGCTGATGAATCCATCATTGGCAAAGTTCATCCTGCAGTAAGTCAAAACTTTGACCTCCAACCAGGCGACCACTTAAAATCAATAAACGGCGTTCTTCTGGAAAACTTTTCGTCCATTTCAGAACTCATGGACATTGAAAACCCTCCGCAATTCATGCCTTATGTCGTGGATCGCAATGGCGAAACAATAGAGATTGATGGGCCTTTTCCGTTTTTATCAATTGTTGGATCGGTTATGCCTGTTTCGCCCGCAAGTAAGGCCGGCATAAAGGAAAATGATCTAATTTTATCCTTTGATGGAACCCCAGTTACGTCGTTCACACACCTTAGAGATCTGATTTTTGCCTCATCACCTGCGGAACGTGAAATGACTGTTCTAAGAAATGAAAAGATCGTTAAGCTCTCCATTTTTCCTCGCATAAGAGAGTTTCAAAATGGTGAAGGAGGTTTTCAAAAACAAGTTTCGATTGGAGTCGTCTCGGGCACCGCGTTTGAGACAGCGGTTCAGCCTGTAGGGATTGTCGAAGCTGCCACATTCGGCGTTAAACGCACGTGGTCTGTGTTAGAAGGCTCAGTGCGCTCAATTTCATTAATAGTTTCAGGCGAAATCAGCCCGAAAAATTTACAAGGACCTTTGGGCATTGCTCATGTTTCTAGCGATATTGCAAAGGCCGGGTTTATTGCGCTTATAACATTGGTAGGTGTTATCTCGACTTCGATTGGTTTCTTAAATCTGCTACCAATTCCAATTCTCGATGGCGGGCATTTATTGATGTTTGGTTACGAAGCCATTACTCGGCGAAAGCCAAGCCCCTCAATCGTACATTATGGTTCAGTGCTGGCATTGGCGTTACTGCTAACTCTTATGGTTTATGTGACATTCAACGACGTAATTCGATTATTTCAATTCTGGGCATGATGATGATCAATTTTACCAAAACCACACAATCACACTTTAAATTGAACTAACCTTCGCTTACAAAGGCGTAGAACACCTTGAGGGAATTAAAATGCGCGTTTTAAATCGATCTAAACTGTCAAAAGTATTATGCCCAGTGCGTACTGGTTTTTTATACACGGCAAGTGCAGTCGCGCTTAGTTTTGCAACTGTTCCACTGATAGTAGTTCCAAGTGCGGTATTCGCTCAATCGACGACGGTAACCGGTGTCTCTATTGAAGGAAACAAACGTATCGCGACAAGCACCATTCTTAGTTTAGCGGCCTTACTCCCTGGTAAGCGTTATAGTTCGGGTCAAATCAATGCTGCAGTCCAACGTTTAAATTCTTCTGGCTTTTTCGACACGGTCGACTTTAGCGTTAAGAACGGGCGCGTTATTATCGTTGTAGACGAAAAACCAACAATCAACAGAATTGCCTTTGAGGGGAACAAAAAGCTTAAGGACGGTGATCTTAAGGAATTGATTTCATCTCAACCACGTCAAACATTTTCTGCCGAGCAAGCCGAGTCAGATGCTCAGCAAATTGCTGCCGCATATTCATCGGGTGGACGTGTAACAGCCCAGATCACACCAAAACTGATAGAACGAAGCGATAACCGCGTTGACCTAGTGTTCCAAATTCTTGAAGGGCGCGTAACTGAAATTCAAAAAATTACATTTGTTGGTAATCGTAATTTTTCATCCAAGCGGCTACGCAGTGCTTTGGCGACGAAGCAAGCGGGTCTTATTCATGCACTGATATCGTCTGATACATTCATTCAAGATCGCTTAGAATTAGATAAACAGCGTCTTCGCGAGTTTTACTTAAATCGTGGTTTTGTGGATTTTAGTGTCCTTTCTTCATCATCCGAGCTCACGCGTGAAAAAGATGCATTTCTTTTGAACTTCACGGTGGAAGAGGGGCAACAATATAAATTTGGAGAAGTAACACTGGTAACGACTGAAGATGACATTGACATCGAAGCGTACCAGAAAGTTAGTAAGATTAAATCTGGTCGCAACTATGATCCACGCAAAGTTGATACTTTAATACAAGAGCTGGATGTCAAATTAGGCACCGAAGGCTATGCCTTTGTTAGTGCCAGGCCTCGTATTTTGCGTGATGATGATACGCGCACCTTGGATATTGAAATTGAACTGTCGCGCGGTGACAAGCTATTTGTAGAACGTATCGACATCGAAGGTAACTCAACCACTTTGGACCGCGTCATTCGGCGCCAGTTTGAATTGGCAGAGGGAGATGCCTTTAATCGTCGCGAAATTCAAGAAGCAACCGATAGAATTCGTGCAACAGGGCTCTTTGAAAGTGTTAGTGTAGAAAGCCGTGAAGGATCGTCACGGGATCGCGCGATCATTGACGTGAATGTCAAAGAAAAGGCAACAGGTAACTTAGGGATTGGTGCTGGTTATAACTCTTCAGATGGTTTCACTCTAAATTTCAATTTAGAAGAACGGAATTTCCTAGGGCGCGGACAAACAATCCGCCTAGACCTTTCTAACAACTCAGATGCAAAAGATTTGGGTTTCTCCTTCAGTGATCCATCATTTTTAGACCGTGACCTAAGAGCGGGATTCAGCATAGGTTATCGCTCTTCTTCCAACACTGCGGTTCCTATCGATGTCACCACCTTGGAATTCGCTCCTTCAGTTACATTCCCAATTGGTAAACTGTCGACACTATCTGTTGGATACCGTCTCGAAAATGAAGAAATTACAGTTCAACAAACCGAGGATACCACCACGACACCATCAACAACAGTTGATGCCGATTTGTCGGCAATTATAACCCCAGACCTTGGAAATCAGGTTAAGAGTTCTTTGACTTTAGGATACAATTTTGATCGTACGAACTCTGTTATCGAGCCGACCGCCGGTTATAGATTTTCAATTAACCAGCAGTTCACAGGGTTAGGAGGCGATGCAACATTCTCAAAAACATCTCTTAACTTCAAATCATACACTACAATTTTCAATGATGACATTATCCTGTCGGCTGAACTTGACGCAGGCGCGATTGCAGGATCCGACTCGCGGATTTCAGATCGATTTAATTTAGGTGGTGATAAGCTTCGCGGCTTTGAAAATAGAGGTATTGGTCCGCGTGATACAACTGGAACATTGGACCAACCATTGGGCGGCAATATGTTTGCGGTAGCGCGTTTGGAAGCATCCTTTCCAATCGGTTTACCAGAGGAATATGGTGTTTTTGGTGGTGTATTCTTTGATGCTGGATCCGTCTGGGGTATCGATAATCTGGGAACAACTGGTATTGATGATAGTGCAAAAATCAGAGCAGCGGCAGGCATTTCAATTTTCTGGAAAACAGCCATTGGCCCACTTAGGTTCAATTTTTCCCGACCCATTAAAAAAGAAGACTACGACAAAGAGGAAAATTTCAGATTTACAATTGATACGCGCTTCTAGTGTTTCAAGTTCGTAAAACTATCAAAATCGTTTTTACCGCAGTCTGCATTTTGTTGCCAAGCGTAACTTTGGCACAAACGTTTCCAGTTTTCGAAGATTCCTTGAAAATCGGAGTTGTAAATCAAGAAGTTCTTTTTACCGGATCACATTTCGGCAAGTCCAAACTAAAAGTTTTTGAATCGTCTGGCGCCATTCTTACAATGGAAAACATAGCTATTCAGGAAGAGTTGGAACAAGAAGAGCGTACATTAACTGAATTAAGAAAAACAATTGAGGTTGCTGCCTTTCAAGAATTAGCATTAGATTTTGATGCAAAGGTCAAAAAAATTAGGGCGACACAAGCGCGTAAAGAGCGCGACTTAAACATACAACTTAGCAAAGAGCGTGCCGCGTTTTTTGAGCAAATTTCGCCAATTTTGCTTACATTCGTGCAAGAACGTGGAATTGAAGTCCTCCTAAATAAGGAAACTGTTGTTCTTGCGGTACGTGGGAGCGATATTACACAAGCCGCTATTCAGCGAATAAATGAAGTGTTAAAAGAAAATTGACTGGTTAGGCCAGTGAAATAAGAGGGAATACGATAGTGGATACGAACACAGAATTACAGAGCGCAGACATACAAGATATTAAACGCATGATACCTCACAGGTATCCTTTTTTGCTAATTGATGCAGTACGCGAAATAAAGTTAAACGAAAGCGCGGTTGGTATTAAAAATGTAACGTTCAATGAACCTCATTTCCAAGGTCATTTTCCTGAACGCCCGGTGATGCCAGGCGTAACCATTGTGGAAGCTATGGCGCAGACAGCGGCTGTTTTGGTTGTTAAGACTTTGAATATGATAGATAATAATATGTTGGTCTACTTTCTAACAATAGACAAATGTAAATTTCGCCATGTTGTTTCCCCACCGGATCAGTTGGAATTACACGTAAAGGTTTTACGTGGTCGCGGTAAACTATGGAAATTCTATGGCGAAGGCAAAGTTGGCGACACAGTAGTTGCAGAAGCAGAATTCACTGCAATGATGGTACCCCCAGAAGAGGCTTGATCACATGACGATTGATCCAAGTGCAATCATTCACTCATCGTGCGTTATTGAGCCCGGCGCAGTTATCGGTGCTCACGCGCAAATTGGACCGTTTTGCCATATTGGTGCGGAAGTTTCTCTTGCTGCTGGTGTTGTGCTAAAGTCGCACGTTGTCGTAGCGGGTTGGACTGACATTGGCAAAGAGACAACCATCTTTCCATTTGCGTCCATTGGGCACGCGCCTCAGGATCTAAAGTTCGGAGGCGAGCGCACAAAACTTGAAATAGGCGCGCGTAACCGCATTCGGGAACATGCCACAATGAACCCAGGTACTTTGGGCGGCGGCGGCCTGACTAAAGTAGGAGACAATGGATTGTTCATGATGGGAATTCATGTCGGTCATGATTGCATAGTTGGGAATGGTGTAATTTTGGCAAATAATGCTTCACTGGGTGGCCATTGCATCATTGAAGATAATGTCGTGATCGGTGCACTTGCGGGTGTTCACCAATTCTGTCGTGTTGGACGCGGGGCCATGATTGGCGGCTTGGCCGCTGTCGTTGCCGATATCATTCCAATGGGAATGGTTATCGGCGAAAGAGCATCACTAGATGGCTTAAATCTTGTAGGATTAAAACGTGCAGGGGTCGATAAGGATGAAATCAATGCACTGCGTGGCGCATTCAAAGCAATCTTCATGAGTGATATTCCCCTTAAGGACGCGATTGAACCCACACGCGTTAAATATGCTGGAAGTGCACTAGTTGACGAATTGATAACGTTCATCACCGCCGAAACTTCGCGCTCTTTGACAACACCGTCCAAGGATTGATCATGGGGCTTCCCAATCTTGCAATTGTTGCTGGGTCAGGCTCTTTGCCACAACAATTGGCAGAGCATTGCCAGTCTAACGGTCGCGGTTATCACGTAATTCATTTCGAAGGTATTGAACTAGATTGGGTCGCTGGTCATCCGGTTATTCCGGCTCGGTTTGAAAAACCCGGTAAGATGTTCAAAGCTCTTCAGTATTTGAATTGTACACAGGTTGTTTTTGCAGGTGGGATGAAACGCCCTAAATTAAACCCGCTTAAGTTCGATCTTAAACTTATGAAACTGGCGCCTACGCTTTTGCCATCATTAAAAAACGGTGACGATAGCGCGTTGCGGATGATCGCAAAAATTTTCGAGAACGAAGGTTTGGAAATAATTGCGGCACATGAGATTATTGAGGAGCTATTTGTAACGACGGGGACGAATACATCCATCAAACCAAACGACGCCGACCTTTCCGACATAAAGCGTGGCTTAGAAATATTAGATTCGATTTCCAGCGCAGACATTGGACAAGCATGTATTGTTGCTCAAGGGCTTTGCTTGGGTGTGGAAACAATTCAAGGTAGTGATGCTTTGTTAACTTTCGTTTCCACTACAAAACAAAGATTTTTGGATTCCAAAATTGATGGTCGCGGCGTGATCATTAAGGCTCCTAAACGTGGTCAAGATCAGCGCTTGGATATGCCTACAATTGGTCCCAATACCGTTCAAATGGTCTATGATGCAGGTCTTGCCGGCATTGCCCTTACCGCAAATGGCGTTCAAGTACTTGATCATCAAGATTGCATTAAGTTAGCGAATTCCCTCGGTATATTCATTACTGTTGTCGAAAATAATGAGTGATCTTAATTTATTTCTTATCGCAGGTGAAATGTCAGGAGATCGATTAGGCTCTGCATTAATGGACGGTTTACACCAAGAAACTAATGGAATGGTTCATTTCTCTGGCGTTGGCGGCCCGATGATGGCCAGTTCTGGGATGGACAGCCTATTTGAAATGTCAGATTTATCTGTCATGGGATTGTTCGAAATTCTTCCAAAAATCCCAATGCTTTTATCAAGGGTTAATCAAACAGTAAACTCGATACTACTTAAAAAACCAGATGCATTAGTCACAATTGATAGTCCAGATTTTTGCCTACGCGTTATTAAAAAGGTACGCGAAAAGATGCCGGATATAAAGATAATCCATTACGTTGCGCCTTCTGTTTGGGCATGGCGTCCTGAGCGAGCGGAAAAAATGGCTCAGCACGTTGATCATGTTTTGGCACTTTTACCATTTGAACCACCTTATATGGAAGCAGCGGGCATGACTTGTGATTTTGTTGGCCATCCCGTTATTTCCGAACCAAAACCATCCAATCTTGATAAACAGATTTTGCGTGATGAATTACAGCTCGGAAACGGACCAATAATTACAATCTTGCCTGGGTCGCGTGTAGGTGAGATAAAACGAATGGGACCAATTTTCGATAGCGTTCTAAAACAAATTAAGAACGTCCATCCTGATGTTGAATTCATTCTGCCAGTTGCCGCATCTGTGGAACAATTGGTTAAAGACGACACCGCTTGTTGGAAAGTCAAACCTAACCTTTTGTTAAACAAAGGCTTTACCTCTGATCAGGTTGAATCTCGTAAAAGAACTGCTTATGCGTTGAGCGATGTTGCGCTAGCGACTTCTGGAACAGTTGCGCTTGAACTCGCTTCTCAAAATTGTCCAATGGTTATTGCTTATCGTGCTAACTGGGCGACAACGCGTTTGGTTAAAAAAATGGCTAAAATTGACACAGCCAACTTAATTAACATTGTAACAGGCACCCGCGTAGTGCCAGAACACCTATTCGAAAATTGTACTGCAGAAAAAATTACACCTAGTATCCTTAAAATTTTAGAAGGCGATACGACGCAAAATAAAGCTCTTTCGCAGACGATGAAAAAATTAGGGCAGGGACAAAAGGACGCAAACCTCTGGGCTGCACAGTCTGTATTACGTTCTATTGCGTAAAATCGCCGATCGTTGCGTGTGTTGCCGTTACCAAGTCATTTGGATCAATAGAAAACATTGAATGCGGCGTACCTGCAGCAGCCCAAACACTTTCAAACGAAAGTAGTTTGGGATCTAAAAATTTATCAATCTCAGTTCTGTACCCCAATGGTGAAACACCACCAATCGCGAATCCAGTTTGTGCGCGGATTATTGCGGCGTCAGCACGCACTAATGGCTCCCCAGCAAGTTTACCAGCTTTGGCCATATCAACTCGGTTTCCACCAGCAGTCATAAATAAAATACAGCGTTCGCTTTCTTTGCCCAAAAATATTATGGATTTCAGTATTTGATCAGCTTCGCAACCCATTGCAGACGCTGCATCGGCAGCAGTCTTGGTTTGAATTTCAAGTTCGATAATTTGAATGCATAAACCCAATTCTTCTGCCTCTTTGGCAACACGCTTCAAACTTTTACTCATCGTGATATCCTTTTGTACGTAAACTGGTTATGAGGTGGCGCGAATAATCAATTGATCTTATACAACAACGCTAATGTGAACTAGACGCTTAACAGGAAAAACCAATGGTCTTCAAAGGAAATTTAGATATTGATCCACGCGGAATGATTTATGAATCATACCGCATCGATGGAATCAGCTTAGAAGAATGTCGTATGATTTTTTTAGACTGGGCATTAGAAGCCGCCAAAGCAGATATGCATGGCGACCTAAAGGTATTGCTTAACGAATACAGTATCGACAATCCAAGTCACCCAATGACTCAAGTCATAACCGATGGATTAAACCGGGCCTCCGAAACTGGTCGCCGTGGTGGACGTGCCGGACGTCATACCTAAAGCGTATTAGGAAAGCGCGGCCAGAATACGTACCCAAGATCGCATGCCCTTATGAAAACTCCGAATATCGTACTTTTCATTTGGCGAATGAATTGAATCGTCATCCTGTGCAAAACCAATTAGCATTGTTTCTAAACCGATGATTTCTTGGAAATGTCCTGCAATCGGAATTGACCCACCACATCCAACATAAACACCTGCATTGTCCCATTCGTCGGACAGTGCGTTGCGCGCAACTTCAAAAGCTGGATGATCGATTGCCATAGAGGATGCTTTAGACGCGCCATGTGCGTTAAATTCCAATGTACAGTCGATCGGTAAATAATTCTGTATATGTTTTTTGAAAGATTCTTGAATTTTGATGGGATCTTGATCACCAACGAGACGGAAACTTACTTTTGCATGTGCTTCCGAAGGCAAAACTGTTTTAAAGCCTTCACCGGTATATCCACCCCATATGCCATTGATTTCTGCAGTCGGACGAGACCAAATTTGCTCTAATACCGAACGATCACTTTCGCCCGCTGGTTTTGATAAACCAACTTCACCCAAAAATTTGTCGGCATCAAAACTTAAATCACGCCACTGTTGAGCAACTTGGTCGGGCAACTCAGGCACGCCTTCATAAAATCCTTCCAATGTAACACGGCCATTGTCATCGTGAATACCGGCTAATGCCTTGGTAAGAACACGAATAGGATTTATTGACGGGCCACCATACATACCTGAATGAAGGTCCTTATCTGGCCCTTTGATCGTGATCTCTTGTGTCGCCATCCCGCGCAACATCGTAACGATTGAAGGTGTGTTTGGTTCAACCATGCCAGTGTCACAAATCAATGCGACATCTGCTTTCAATTCGTCTGCGTGTTCAGTCATGTACGGTACAAGTGAAGGTGATCCGCTCTCTTCTTCACCTTCGAAAAATATACTTATCTGCGCAGGTAAGCTGCCCATGACTTCTTTATAAGCACGGCATGCCTCTACAAAAGTCATAAGTTGGCCTTTGTCATCGGACGAGCCTCGACCACGAATAACTGGACCATTAGCGGTTTCTTCTAATCGTGGCTCAAACGGAGGATTGTTCCACAAATCCAATGGATCCACAGGTTGAACATCATAGTGACCGTAAAACAGTGTGTGTGTTCCACCTTCTCCTCCTGTTGCCATAACCATCGGATGGCCCGGTGTTTCCCTGACCTCGGCATTAAATCCAATTGATTGTAAATCATCGACCAACCACTCTGCTGCGGCATGGCACTCGTCTGCATAGGCAGGGTCAGTTGAAATGCTTTCGATCCGCATCAATTCAAGCAGACGCGCAATAGAGTTTTCAAGATCTGCATCAATATGTGCAAGGACGGCATCTAGGGACATAGTTAATCTCCAATGAGTTTCACTACTTTCTTGGGGGGAATATCGAGCAGGAGCAAGTCAATTTTTCATCTTTGATTGAATTATGTGTTGCAAAAAAATTTAAAAGGCGTAGCGGGGGCGCATCCCTTTTTGGAATTCCAACATGTTTCATATTGATCCCTTTCCGGCGCGCCAGTGGATAGCACAAGTCAATGGTCGAACTTTGCGTGCTGATGCTTTTGCTGGCTTTACAAACGCTGCAATTGTATTGCCACAAGGCGTAGCTTTTGCGACAATCGCCGGGCTACCGGCAGAGTATGGTTTATATACAGCCATGATCACAGCCGTAATTGCTGCAATTTTCGGCTCATCAATGATTATGATATCGGGCCCAACAACTGCAATTTCTGCCGTTCTATTTGCGACCCTCAGCGATGTCGCAATGCCAGGGACAGCACGCTATATTGAATTAGCGCTGATGTTAACGGTTATGGTCGGAATTTTCCAAATTGCTGGTGGACTTGGAAAACTTGGCGGTATCGTATCTTTTGTTTCCCATTCTGTCATGACTGCCTTTACGGCCGCAGCCGCCTTATTGATCGCAGTCAGTCAATTGGCGGGCGCGTTAGGTGTTCATGTCGAAAGAGGTGGGAATGTCGTTGAACGTATTTGGCGATTGGGCGAGCACTTTGTTGAAGTTAACCCAACCGCTGTTCTTATTTCATCTGTGACGCTCTTCTCGGCCATCACTTTAGCAAAGATAGCACCCAAGCTTCCTGGTTTTTTGATTGCCTTAGTTATTGGATCGACTCTGGCATATTTTATTGATGCCGCATCAGTTGGCGTTGCAATGGTTGGCGCGTTGCCCAGCGATTTACCTAATCTTCACGTTCCAAATGTTGCGTTTAGCGATATCGGCGCACTGGCACCGGGTGCCGCCGCAATTGCATTGGTAGGGCTATTAGAGGCAATATCAATCGGCCGTGCATTCGCGGTTAGACGTAAAGAAGATTTTGATGCCAACCAAGAAATGGTAGGGCAGGGCTTGTCCAATGCCATCGGTGGCTTCTTTCAATGCTACGCAGGTTCAGGATCTTTCACCCGCAGCGGCGTCAATGCATCAGCAGGTGCGATGACTCCTGTGTCTGGGCTTTTTGCTAGTGCATTTCTTGCCCTGATCTTACTCTTTATTGCTCCTTTAGTCGCTTACATTCCAGTCCCTGCAATGGCTGGATTAATCTTGTTTGTTGCGTGGAAGTTAATTGATATTACTGAGTTGCGTCATATTTTGGGAACGCGTTGCGCAGAGACCGTCATTTTATGTCTAACATTGGCTGCTGGTCTATTCATCGAACTAGATTTCGCAATTTATGTCGGTGTAATAGCATCGCTATGTGTCTTTATTTACGAAAGTGCGAGCCCAGAATTACCGATTATTTCCCCAATTGATGCGCCTAACGGTCAACGTAAATTTCGCGCAATTGGAAAACCAGCTCCGGACTTATGCCCACAATTATTAATCATGCGTCTGGATGGCCCGTTATTCTTTGGGTCAGTTGAAGCTGTTGAAAAGCGTATCAAAGAAATCCGAAAACTACATAAGCGTCAAAAACATTGGGTATTCACCATGAAAGCCGCTGGCAAAATTGATTTAGCTGGTGCGGATTTATTGATCAAAACCATAAGGGAAATCAAAGCAGATGGCGGTTCTTTCCGTATAGTAGCGCATTTTGACCCGTTGATTAAATCACTGGATCGGCTTCACGTGTTAGATGAACTTGGTGAAGACATGATGTATAGTTCTAAATTCGAAGCTGTCACAGCAGCCACCGAAGACTTAGACAAGCACATTTGTAAGGGATGCCTACGTGAAATGTTCGTCGAATGTGACAGTTTAAGGGACGCTGATGTCTAACAGACACCGGTATCTATCGAATCTCATGTGGCTCAAAAAATTAGTCGCGTGTAATCCAACCGCCACCGTAAATTCTGGTTCCATCTAGATCATAGAATACACAGGCTTGTCCGGGTGCTACACCTTCTTCTGCCACTAACAACTCAACAGTCGCGCTGGTTGGTGATGTCGCGCGAATGATTGCTTCTTTCGGTGCGCGTGTCGATCTAACACGAACTGCCACAGTCCGCTCTGGAACATCCATGAAATTATCGTCACCCAACCAATTCACTTCTTTGATTGTGACAGTTCGTGTCGCCAAAGCCTCTTTTGGGCCAACAATCACATGCTTGTTATCAGCATCCAATTTCACGACATATAACGGATCACCGCCACCGATTCCAAGACCGCGGCGTTGACCAATGGTATAATTTATGATGCCTTTATGATGGCCCAACACACGTCCATCCAAATGGACAATTTCACCAGGATCCGCCGCTTCCGGTCTCAATTTTTCGATCACTGCGGCATAAGAACCGTTTGGAACAAAACAAATATCCTGACTGTCAGGTTTATCCGCAACAGTAAGACCGTATTTTCGTGCAAGATCACGCGTTTCGGATTTCGACGTCAAATGCCCCAACGGGAAGCGTAAATAATCTAGTTGTTCCTGTTTCGTCGAAAACAGAAAATAACTTTGATCACGGTCACCGTCAGCCGCTTTATGCAGTTCGGCTTTATCCAACCCCATAAATCGCTGAATATAGTGACCCGTAGCCATGCAATCGGCATCTAAGTCTTTAGCTGTTTCCAACAAATCCCTGAATTTAACGCGTTCATTGCACCGAATACACGGAACAGGAGTGGCACCCGCTAAATATGCATCAGCGAATTCATCGATAACACTTTCCTTAAATTTGTTCTCATAATCTAAAACGTAATGAGGGAAGCCCATCTCTTCGGCAACGCGACGCGCATCATGAATATCACGACCGGCACAACAAGCGCCTTTTTTGGCCAATGCCGCTCCGTGGTCGTACAACTGCAAGGTCACGCCAACGACGTCATACCCCTGATCAGCAAGCATCGCAGCGACAACAGAACTGTCAACGCCACCGGACATGGCCACTAAAACGCGCGTATCCTTAGGAGCTTTAGCAAAGCCCATCGAGTTTAATTTTGGATGATCTAACGGCATGATAACCTCTGATTTCAACTTGGTTTATATTAAAACCTTATACATTCTCAAGCCTGATATTTATCCCTGCTTAAATTCTTCGCTGGATGGTGTGTTCAACTTAGTAACAGGTGAGGTATGTTTATCAAAGGAAGTCATGGACCAATAGAAGTTATTCTACCCGATGGCGTTAAATTAAATCGATCTGACCTTCCGCCCAAAGCGACTACACGATGGGTGGGAGTTATGACTGAATCTGGTGTTTGAGTGTTTGAAGGTTGGCGGCGTATCTGGTTGAACAGTTGTTGGAAACAGCAAACAACCAAAGAAAGATACACCACCATGGAAATGACTAACATTGTAGACCTTACGCGTCGAGACAAGATGACAGACGCGCTGACTGAATTGCTTAGAACGGGAGCGCAAGATTTGATTGCAAAAGCAGTAGAAGCTGAACTTTCAGGCTACATGGCACAATTCTCTGAGATGCGCACGGATAGTGGCCACGCTGTCGTCGTTCGCAATGGCCATCATCCAGAGCGTTTATTACAAACGGGTATTGGCCCTGTGAGAAGGATAGGTGCCCATCCGAGCGGAGAAGTGTGGGCCAGAAGTCGAGGAAGGGTGGGTAACCCGGCTTGTTTTCTTTGATGAACTGCTTCACCCAACCGGGCCGTGTTCCAAAATATAACGATCGCCGTAAGCAGGTTCAGCCCTGCCATGCGGTAATGCTAACCTTCGGTAGTGCGAGCATCATCCAAGCTTGGGTAAATGTAGATAGTCGTCTGAACGACGCGTAAATTTTGTTGAATTTTTGCATGACGTGTTAGTTCCTGATTGATTTCTGTCTGCTGCATGCCCAAAAGCTAAGATCGCTTGCATGTGGGCTATTGGGTAGAAAGAGATGAGGTCGATTTTTGCGGCCAGTGGCCAAATAGTATCCTGATTGCCTTTAACGGCGCGCCCTATGCGAGGTCTGGGCTATAAGGTGATGCCTCTCTGAAAACCCAGCGCAATGGCGTGGCCTTTTTGTGGGCGGTCACACCTGTAACCGTAATCCGCATCAGGCGAACCGCTCCGAAGTATTGTGCGACCTCTACCTTGTCAGTGATCATTCCGGCGCTACCGGTTAGATTGAAACGGTTTGGGGGCGTGGATACGTTCTACGTGATCCAAATGCAGAAATTGTGGGCGAGCCATTGGCCGAAGTCGGATAAAGCTCTTTACCACAGAGGTATCAACGCCTAAATTTCCAGAATTCGGACAATTTAGGTAGCTTGGCATGAACGACACACTTTCTGTTGAAAAAATGACGAACGCACAAGCGCTCGTTGAGCTCAAGCGCCTTGATGGAATTTTAAACAATGCAAATAAGGATTATCACGTTGACGATGCGCCAAGTATCTCTGATGCGAACTACGATGCGTTAAAGATACGAAATAACGAAATCGAACAGCGGTTTCCAGAACTGAAATTGGATTCCAGTGTTTCTGACAAGGTAGGAGCTCCAGTATCGGACACATTCACTAAAGTTAGACACAATGTCAAAATGTTGTCACTTTCAAACGCCTTTGATGCTAAGGATGTTCACGAATTTGATGCCCGTATTCGTAAGTTTCTTGGTCTTGATTCACAACCTATTTCATATACTTCTGAACCAAAGATTGATGGATTAAGTTTATCAATTAGGTACGAAAACGGGTTACTTATCCAAGCAACAACCCGCGGTGATGGTTCCGTTGGTGAGAATGTAACGCAAAACGCACTTACAATTTGTGATTTACCACACCGTATTAATAACGCCCCGCAAATACTAGAGGTCCGTGGCGAAGTTTATATGAGCCATGATGATTTCGAAAGACTCAATAACAGGCAAATAGAAAAGAACGCTAAGGAATTCGCTAATCCGCGAAACGCAGCGGCCGGGTCGCTTAGGCAATTAGACCCATCTATTTCGGCTTCTCGCCCTTTAAAGTTTTTTGCTTACGCTTGGGGCGAACTTTCCGCACCATTATCAACAACTCAAGCTGGAGCAGTTGAAGCCCTAAAAAACTTTGGTTTTTCTACTAATCCACTGACTAATATTTGCCTTGGGCCAAAAGAAGTCTTCTTACATTACGAGAGCATTCAAAGCCAACGAGCTACACTTGGTTATGATATCGATGGCGTCGTCTACAAAGTAAATGATCTAAGTTTGCAGGAAAAATTAGGTTTTAGATCTACAACACCAAGATGGGCAATAGCACACAAGTTTCCTGCGGAAATAGCGGAAACCTGGCTGGAAGCAATCGAAATTCAAGTGGGACGCACAGGAGCATTGTCTCCTGTTGCGCGTCTTAAACCAGTGACAGTCGGTGGTGTCGTTGTATCAAATGCGACGCTGCACAATGAGGATTATATTTCTGGGCGCGATTCTAAAGGTGAACTCATCCGAGACGGTCGAGACATACGCGTAGGTGACTGGGTCGAAGTATATCGCGCAGGGGATGTTATTCCAAAAATCAGGGATGTAGATCTGTCAAAACGTCAACCAGACAGTATTCCTTTTAGCTTTCCAACAATTTGCCCAGAATGCAATAGCCCTGCTGAGAGAGAGGCAGGAGACAGTGTAGCCCGCTGCACCGGTGGTTTGATTTGTTCCGCACAAGCAGTCCAGGGATTAACTCATTTTGTTTCGCGTGGTGCCTTTGACATCGATGGTTTAGGTGCAAAACAAGTTGAACAGTTTTTTGATTTAGGTTGGGTTTCCGAACCCGCTGATATTTTCACATTGAGTGCGCGCTTTGGAAGCGGTTTACAGCAATTAAAGAACCGGGACGGCTGGGGTGAAAAATCAGCGGAAAAACTTTTCGCAGCTATCGAAAACAAACGCCAGATTCCCTTAAATAAATTTTTGTTTGGACTTGGAATTAGGCACATTGGTGAAACGACCGCGTCCTTGTTGGCTAAATATTACGGTTCATGGGACACCTTTATTCATGCCATCGATCACATCACTGACTTTTCCGGCGACTATTGGGACGCTTTGCTTTCAATTGACGGAATTGGCGAAATATTGGCGCGTGCACTCGTTTCAACATTTCACGCAACCAAACAACGCGATGTGATAAACAGTTTAGTGAACCAGCTAACAATACAAGATGCCGACGTAAATTCAGACAACAACAGTCCAGTTTCTGGAAAAATAGTTGTTTTCACAGGTAGCCTTGAACTCATGACGCGCGCAGAAGCAAAAGCGCGAGCAGAAACGTTAAATGCAAAGGTATCAGGATCAGTATCCAAACGAACCGATATTGTCGTTGCTGGGCCTGGTGCAGGTTCCAAAGCAAAAAAAGCGCAAGAACTTGGTGTAAAAATACTGACTGAACAGGAATGGCTTGATCTTATTTCGTCAAGCTCCGCTTAAAATGGCTGGTCGTCCAGAAATTCTCTTCCCTCTATTTGGTGCCACTACCAAGCTGACTGGAATTGGACCTAAAATTGCGCAAAGCTTGGTCAAAATTGGCGTAGAAACCCCTAGAGATCTGCTTTTAACGCTCCCAAACTCCATAATAGAGAGAAAACCAATTTCCACAATTCAGGGGATTCCAGTTCCCAGTATTGTCACTGTTGAAGTCACAGTAGGTCAACACTATCCAAACTCCAGAAAAGATCGACCGTATAGAATTGATGTAAATGATAGCACCACCAACTTTCAGCTCGTTTTCTTCCATCCCCGAAAGGAATGGCTTCTAGAAAACTATCCAACAGGTCAAAAACGTGTCGTCTCTGGAAAATTGGAAATATTCGATCATACAGCGCAGATGACGCATCCAGATTACGTCTGTAAACCTGAACAAATCCATTTAATTCCAGAAATCGAACCCATTTATCCATTGGCCTCAGGCATTACCCAAAAAAGTATGACCAAGGCAACAAACCACCTTCTGTCCGATATTAAAACTCTTCCAGAGTGGATAGAGCCCTCCATTGTTTCTAAGAATAAATGGACGGCATGGCATGAGGCAATTCAAAATGGTCACCGTCCAACCAATAGGGATGAAATTTCACCAAATTCCTCAGCAAGGCAAAGGCTTGCCTACGATGAAATTCTGTCTCATCAACTTACCCTTGCAATCGCACGCCAAGTTGTTCGAAAGTCACCAGGGTTAGAAACCCGTGGCAACGGAAGGCTATCAAATGAAATTCTCAATAGCTTGCCTTTCAAACCAACATCTGCCCAGACGCGCGCAGTTCGTGAAATTCAACATGATTTATCTACTCCTGTTCGTATGAATCGATTACTACAAGGTGATGTTGGTGCTGGAAAAACATTGGTCGCGATGCTGGCAATGGTTACTGCAGTTGAAGCAGGCGGGCAGGCCGTGATGATGGCTCCAACGGAAATCCTGGCACAACAACACACCGCAGGACTAAAGGATTTGGCCGAGAAGGCTGGTATCGTATTAGAGAGCTTAACAGGACGTGATAAAGGCGCAGAGCGTACAGCGAAGCTTAATGCACTTGTTACAGGGGATATTCAAATCTTGATTGGTACCCATGCCGTGTTTCAAAAGTCAGTCAAATTTAAAGACCTGCGTCTTGCAATTATCGATGAACAGCATCGGTTTGGCGTACGTCAACGCATGGACCTCGGTGCAAAAGGTGCAGCCGTGGACGTGTTAGTTATGACAGCGACACCGATTCCTCGGTCACTTGCGTTGGCCAATTATGGCGACATGGATGTATCTGTGCTCGATGAAATGCCGACTGGTCGTAAACCAATTGAAACGGCAATGGTTGCGAACACCAAACTTGACCAAGTCGTAGACAGATTAAGAAACGCAATAGCCGAAGGGCGACAAGCTTATTGGGTTTGCCCCTTAGTCGAAGAAAGCGATACCCTTGACCTCGCGGCTGCTGAAGATCGTGCATCGGCTATGCGGGTGGCACTCGGTCACGACAAGGTGGGTTTGGTTCATGGACGTATGACTGCGAACGAAAAAGAAATCGTTATGGCCGACTTTAAAGCCGGGAAAACGAAGGTTCTCGTTGCGACAACAGTCATCGAAGTCGGGGTAGATGTTCCGAATGCATCGATTATGGTAATCGAACACGCCGAAAGGTTTGGCTTAAGCCAACTTCATCAATTACGCGGTAGAGTAGGGCGTGGCAAAGATGCATCCAACTGCCTGCTTCTGTATGCTCCACCCCTAGGAAAGACAGCTCAGGCACGTCTAGAAGCCATACGTGGAACCAACGATGGCTTTGAAATTTCCGAAATTGACCTAAAACTTCGTGGCGCGGGTGATGTCTTGGGCGTTGCTCAATCGGGGCTACCCAGATTTAGAATTGCTGATTTAGAAAGTCAGTCGGACCTAATGAAAACGGCACAGGATGACGCACGCCTAATAATGTCTCAGGATCCAAAATTAGTCAGTCCACGCGGCGTAGCAATTCGCACTCTCTTATACCTTATGGGCGCAGATAACTACATTCACATGTTGTCAGTAGGTTAGTAGTATAGATTGCAGTATCAATAAGTTCCCCTTTTGTTCTTGAATATTTCTACAAAAACCGCTAGTATAAGAAAACGCCAATTCATTTTTTTCGCCTGCAAGGCACCCAACATTGTCTTGCACACTTTACGCGCCCTTCGGGGCGCGTTTTTTTGCTACTGCGTCTTCAATTGCATCCAGCGTCGCTTCGAAACATAACATTATTGATGCATGTCTGTTTTTGTATGCTCTGGCAGGGGTCAAAACTTCCAAATCCAAAAATGGTGGACTTGGAACAGGGCCATCGACCGTCAACATGTCGAACATCTGATCACGACCCAAAGCAATTTTATCACGTGTTAAACCAATCACTGAACGCGCAAAAATGGACGCAGATGCTTGCCCCAAAGCACAGGCTTTTACATCATGACTAAATTCAGAAACTTTATCGCCATCCAACTTCACCCAAACGCGTAAATTTGAACCACACAACGGAGATCGCCTGAGAGCAGTCCCATCAAAATCATTCAACGGTGTTGTCAGTGGAATATTCGCAGCAAACTCTAATATCCGCTTAGAGTATAGACTGATCATATCAGAATTTTCGGACAAATGATTTCACCTTTTCGCATAGAGATTAATTCACTATTAGGGCATCATAATACCAGATAAAAGGAAAAGGGTGATCCAATGGCTCAATTTGATGTGACTTCGCTAAAATTTGACACAGAAGGTTTAATCCCAGCAATTGCACAAGATTCCGAATCTGGTGAAATTCTGATGATGGCGTGGATGAACAAAGATGCAGTTCAGCAAACAATAAAAACCGGAAAGGTCACATACTGGTCAAGATCACGTGGAGAACTTTGGGTGAAGGGCCTAACATCCGGAAACACGCAGCAACTCGTGTCATTTCGTTTTGATTGTGATCGTGACTGCCTATTGTTGAAAATCGTCCAAAAAGGGCCAGCTTGTCACACTCACCGACAAAGCTGTTTTTATACGGAAGTACGCGATAACGGCGAAATAGAGCTGATGTCACCCGTTGATAAGTGACAAAACTTGATCAACTGACATACCTGCGTCACGATAAGACCTAATCGATCGCGCGTCGTCACGCTTCGCCAACCTCTTTCCATGTTCATCTCGGATCAATTTGTGGTGGCGATAAACAGGCGTCGGCAGTCCCAAAACATGTTGCAAAAGCACATGTATTTTCGTCGCCTCAAATAAATCTTCACCTCGTGTTACATGTGTAACACCCTGTGCAGCGTCATCCAAAACCACAGCTAGATGGTATGAAATCCCAATATCTTTTCGCGCCAATACCACTTCACCTATATATTTCTGGACGTCAGCCTTGGTGAATTTTGTGACCAAACCTGATTCATCTTCGAAGGAAAATGTTTCTTTTTCAATTCGTTGTAAGTTAAAGCGCAACGCAACGTTTGGAATGTCAAACGGCTGCTTAATCTTTCTGCATGCTCCTGGATAAACGACACCATCAGGCCCAATCAACGCATCACCACCTTCTTGAGGTGCCGAGGAAATGGCGATATCTTTCCGTGAACATGAACATCCAAATAAAAAGCCACTTTTCCACATATGATCAAGCGCGCCGTCATATGCTGCGCGCCGCTCGGACTGTCGCATAACTGGGGTGTTCCAACGTATCCCTAGCCAATGCAAATCATCATAAATTTGATTTTCAAACCCTGTCTTGCAACGATTGAAATCAATATCTTCGATACGTAATAAAAACTGCCCGTCAACCTTGCGAGCAGCTTCATAGGCTTTAAAAGCCGAAAATGCATGCCCAAGGTGAAGTAACCCTGTCGGCGAAGGTGCAAAGCGTTCAGTTGTCATAGCCGTTTTAATACATATATTGTGGATCCGACCTTACTGGCAGTAAGGTGAGGACCATATTCACAGAATACAACTTTCGCGGCACCCCGTTCTAAAATCTTTTCTAATTCGCCCAAATACGTGGGATCTGCCAATGCCGCATCATTTAGAGAAAATGCCAAAATTCCTCCTTCTGCCAAAGCATCCAACACTATCGGCAAAAGCAAGGCTGGCCCAGCACCCGTACTAATAACACCAACAGCTGTGATTGCGTCATACGTACCCGTTTCAAACGGGAAGGGATCCAATATATTCCCTAAAAACAGGGATTTATAGGCTCCAGTCATACGTGCCTTTTCCAGCATGTTAGAATTTATTTCGGATCCCGATATATTTGTATACCCACATGATTTCAATGCCTTACCAGAAAGTCCGGTTCCGCAGCCAAAATCCAATACCGAAGCATTATTCGGCAAAAATTGACATAAAGCTTGCGCAGCTCTAATCGGGGACATGTATCCGTTTTCGATCAGCTCTTCATCATAGCTGTCCGCCCAATCGTTATACATGGCATCCACATCACTTTGCGTTTTAACGCCATAGGCACGTGGGAAAAATTTCGGTTTCCGGCTCATATCACAAGCTTAGTCTTGTGATATCCAATCTGTCCAGTCCGCTTTGGCGCGATCTGTATATGCTTTATAGCGGTCTTTACGATTGCGACGACCACCTTTGACATTATCGACTGGAGGAAACAGGCCAAAGTTCACGTTCATGGGTTGAAACGTTTTTGCATCAGCCCCACCAGTGATGTGGCTGATGAGTGCGCCCATTGCCGTAGTATTCGGCGGGCTTACTCGATCTTGCCCCAAATGTTCAGCAATAGCCAATCGGCCAGCCAACAATCCCATAGCGGCACTTTCCACATATCCTTCAACACCAGTTATCTGACCTGCAAAGCGTATTTCTGGTCTAGATTTTAGGCGCATTTGGTCATCCAGCAACAACGGGGAATTAATGAAAGTATTGCGGTGAATCCCACCTAACCGTGCAAATTGCGCATTTTCCAAACCTGGGATCATTGACAAAACACGTGCTTGCTCGCCGTATTTCATTTTGGTTTGAAATCCAACTATGTTGAACAATGTTCCCAATGCATTATCACGACGCAATTGAACGACGGCATGCGCCTTAATATCTGGTTGATGTGGGTTCGTTAAGCCAACTGGCTTCATTGGCCCCCAGCGAAGCGTTTCACGACCACGTTCGGCCATAACTTCGATGGGCAAACAACCTTCAAAATATGGCGTATCTTTTTCCCAATCTTTGAACTCTGTTTTTTCGGCCGCCAAAAGAGCATCAATAAAGCGATTATAAGTTTCTTCATCCATCGGACAGTTAAGGTATGCCGTGCGCTCTTCTTCGGTATCACCTTTATCGTAACGTGACTGCATCCACGCTTTGCTCATATCTATACTTTCAACATGAACAATCGGTGCAATTGCATCAAAAAATGCCAACGCATCCTGATCAGTACGCGCCAAGATATCATCAGCCATCGATTTGGACGTTAACGGCCCTGTTGCAATAATGGTTTGCCCCCAATTCTCTGGTGGCAGACCACTTATCTCACCGCGTTCAACCGTAATCAAATCATGTGACAATATTTTTTTTGTAACTGCAGTGGAAAACGCATCGCGATCAACAGCTAACGCGGAACCTGCGGGCAGTGCGTGTTCATCTCCCATCGCCATAATAATAGAGTTCGCAGCCCGCATTTCCCAATGCAGCAAACCAACAGCGTTGGCCTCATCATCGTCTGAACGGAACGAATTCGAACAAACCATTTCAGCAAGATCATGCGTCTGATGTGCAAATGTTTCAACAGTTGGTCGCATTTCATGCAGAACTACTGGAATACCTGCATTGGCAATTTGCCATGCAGCCTCTGAGCCGGCCATACCGCCGCCAATGATGTGAATAGGTTTTGTCATACGCGCGGTTTACGCGGGGATTACACAAAAGAAAAGGGCCAGCGTATTGCCAGCCCTATGATTTGTTAAAGGAGAAAAAGCGAGACTATTCTTCTACTGCTTCGTCCACACCGTCCTCGGCGTCACTTTCATCATCACTGTCCGCAATGTAAGCAACGGAAACAACACTTTCACCTTTTTTGGTATTAAATACAGTCACACCAGACGAGGATCGGCCTTGAATTGAAATACCCGCCACTGGACAACGAATGGATTGCCCAGTTGATGTGGCCAACATAATTTGATCTTCTTCTGCCACGGTGAATGCCGCGATAATTGTATCATCACGTCGATCAAGATTAGCAGCAGCAACACCTTGACCACCACGACCAGACACACGGTACTCATGTGCAGACGAACGTTTACCAAACCCGCCTGTGGTAACTGTCAAAATCCAATCTTCCAACGCTGCCAATTCATCAAAACGTTCTTGGCTGATATCGGTTTCAGGTGTTTCGCCATCGTTCAACGCACGGCGCATCTTAAAGAATGCAGTGCGTTCCTCAGAACCTGCATCAACGTGTCTGATTACTGCTAATGAAACTACACTATCATTTGCAGCCAGCCTAATGCCGCGAACACCTGTTGAATCACGCCCTTTAAAGACACGTACATCCGTCGTTGGGAATCGAATTGCCTTACCCATTGCTGTCGTCAAAAGGAAATCATCGTCTTCTGTCGCGATGCGAACATTCACGATTGATACGCCTTCGGGCAATTTCATTGCGATCTTACCGTTAGATTTCACATTCGTAAAATCTGACAACGCATTTCGACGAACATCACCAGCATCGGTCGCAAATACGATTTGCAAATCCCCCCATTCTTCGTCCGGCGCATCAATCGGCATCAACGCCGCAATCGAAACACCCGGATCGATTGGTAGAATATTAACAATTGCCTTACCTTTGGCATTGCGCCCACCTAATGGAAGACGCCAAGTTTTCAACTTGTAAACCATACCGTCGTTCGTAAAGAATAACAGTGCTGTGTGCGTATTCGCGACAAACATGTTCGTAACGAAATCTTCGTCCTTCGTCGACATGCCCTGAATACCTTTGCCACCGCGTTTTTGCTCGCGAAATTCGGCCAAGTTTGTACGCTTAATATAGCCAGAATTGGTAATGGTGACGACCATATCTTCTTTTTCAATCAGATCCTCGTCATCCATATCACCCGCCCAATCGATGATTTCAGTGCGGCGCGGAACTGCAAATTTCTCTCTAACTTCTTTTAATTCATCCGTGATGATCGCCATAATACGTTCGCGAGAACGTAAGATATCAAGGTAATCTTGGATTTTACCAGCCAAATCTTCTAACTCGTCGGTCACTTCTTTGACGCCCATGGCAGTCAAACGTTGCAGACGTAATTCCAGAATTGCACGGGCTTGCGTTTCAGAAAGGTTATAAGTCTTGTCGTCGTTTAATGTATGGCTCGGGTCATCTATCAATGAAATATATTGTGCGATGTCAGCTGCTGGCCAACGGCGCGTCATTAACTTTTCACGTGCCTCTGCGGGATCAATAGAGCCTCTAATAGTGGCCACAATTTCATCAACGTTGGTAACAGCCACTGCCAAACCACACAAAATGTGGCTACGCTCGCGCGCTTTGTTCAATTCAAACGCCGTGCGACGTGCAACAACTTCTTCTCGGAAACCAACGAAATAGTTCAAGAATTTAAACAACGTAAGTTGTTCAGGCTTCCCACCATTAAGTGCCAACATGTTACACCCAAAAGATGTCTGCAGAGGCGTAAAGCGGAACAACTGGTTTAAAACAACTTCTGCCGTTGCATCTCGTTTCAGCTCAACAACAACCCGAACACCAACGCGATCAGATTCATCTTGAACATGCGAAATACCTTCGATCTTTTTATCACGGGCCAATTCCGCAATTTTTTCGATCATCGTAGCCTTATTTACCTGATACGGAATCTCATCGATCACGATTGCGTAACGATCTTTGCGTATCTCTTCGACCCGCGTTTTCGCACGGATAATAACAGAACCGCGGCCCTCGTTATATGCTTTAATAGCACCAGCACGACCCAATATCATACCACCAGTTGGGAAATCTGGGGCAGGGACATATTCCATCAAATCGGAACTTGTCATGTCGGGGTTATCGATCAATGCCAATGTGGCATCAATAACTTCACCCAGATTATGTGGCGGAATATTGGTCGCCATACCAACGGCAATCCCACCAGCACCATTCACCAACATATTTGGATAACGCGCGGGCAAAACCGTTGGTTCAGTTTCCTTACCGTCATAGTTATCTTGGAAATTGACAGTATTTTTATCAATATCCAACAACAAATACTCAGATGGTTTGTCCAAACGTGCCTCAGTGTAACGCATCGCAGCCGCGTTATCACCATCCATAGAACCAAAGTTTCCCTGACCGTCAATCAACGGCAAAGACATGGAAAAATCTTGCGCCATACGCACCAGTGCGTCGTAAATCGCACTATCACCATGCGGGTGATAGCTGCCCATGACATCGCCAACAGATTTTGCTGATTTACGATAAGATTTCGAATGCGTGTAACCATTCTCGTGCATCGCATACAAAATCCGGCGGTGCACAGGTTTCAAACCATCACGTAAGTCTGGAATTGCACGACTGACGATAACCGACATCGCATAGTCCAAATAAGAGGACTTCATTTCCTCTTCAATGGTAATTTGAGGGCCGTCATAAACGGGCGTATCTGGGGTATCGTCTGTTGGGTTTTCTATGTCGTCACTCACGGTCTGCTCACCTGCTATATTTTGTGATATTGATAGCAGGTTTCGGGATAAAACGCAACTTGTAGTGTTTTATGTTACGCGATGCGACAAAGATCGCCGCATCAGTTTAATTTATTTAATATCAGTTAGTTAAACGCAGCAATCAGACTCTTAAACCTGACGAGACAGCGGAATGACTTCGTACCCAGTTTCCTCTGGCTCATCATCAGCCATTTCTGCCGGGAATCCCGGCGCCGTGATCGACAACCCAGTGGCTTCCTCTAACCTCTTGATGATGTTTGGCGACCATTCACGCGGCCCAAAACGCTCTATCCCATCTGCGAACATTTCAATCAACAACGGTGAAATCTCTAACGGAACATTATGGCGATCTGCAATATCTTGGAACAATCCGATATCCTTGGCCACCAAGTCCATTGTAAAGCTGATATCGCGTGAACCGTTTAGAATGACCTGACTTTCGGTTTCATGAACAAACGACGTTCCAGAGCTAATTTTAATCGCCTCATAGGCCGTACCCAGATCCATACCAGCCGCTTTACACGTCGTTAACGCTTCTGCACATGACAACAAATTAGCGGTTGCCAGATAATTGGTGACAACCTTCAACACTGAAGCAGAACCAAGTTCGCCAGTATGCAACAAACGACGTCCCATTTTTTGAAGAAGCGGGAAAATTGTTTCAAAGGTTTCACGCGTACAACCCGCAAAAATCGCGATATTACCTGTATCAGCACGATGGCATCCGCCAGAAACAGGACAATCCACCGCCTGGCCGCCTTTCTCTGCAACTTTAGCACCCAATCGCGTGACTTCAGTTTGGTCTGTTGTGGACATTTCCATCCAGATTTTTCCGGGCGCCATACCTGCCAATAATCCGTCATCAGATTCCATCACCATCGCAGAGGCAGCAGGTGAGGGTAGACAAGTGATCACAGCATCACATGTTTTCATCAGCTCTTTGTTTGAGGACACTGTTTTCGCACCACGCGCTACAAAGTCATTAACAAGGTCAGCGTTAAGATCGCGAACATATAACTCTACACCGTTGCGTAGCAGTGATCCCGACAGTTTCCCACCAACGTTACCCAAGCCAATAAATCCAATTTTCATGTTTATCTCCCTAAATCAGACGTCCAACCAACGACAGTTTAGTTTAGGAATCTAGAACACATGCGACATTTTTTATGCCGTTATTCGACCATTAACTTATTTGGATTTTGCTCAAAGTAATCAACCCAGACCGCATCAAAGAAGGCTTGATTGATACGCAATCCTTTGCACAAGCGTCGCGAATATTCCCGTTCTTCTTTGCGAAGCTTACCATCGGCTGCAATCACATCGAAAAGCGCTATCAAAATTTCGCGTTTATGATCCATACTCATCCCTGTAATGACACCTTGGATATCGTGCGCGTTGAATTGACTGGAAGCGATTTCAATCACCTTTTCAATCTCAAGGTGTGAAATCTTACGCCGCGTCAAATTTTCTATTGTTTGTCGGATTTTCTTGATTTCACTCGTTGCTACTTCGTGGTCAGCCTTTGCAACACTTGCCATCATTAAGATGACATTTTGATCTTTAATCGAAAATTTTCTTAGAAGCCGGCGCTTACGTGTTGAATCTTTTTTCACGTGATTAATGTAGATATAAAAAGGAGACAGTAAAATTGCCAAAGTAATGACAACTAATATACCATCAATTACAGATTTATCGGCGCTAATCAGTATCTGATCATTCAAGAGAGACTGCGCCAGCGCAGGGTTTACGTAAAGCGAAAGAATAATTGAATATATGCCAGTAAGCGTAAGTATTTTAAACATAAAAACCTCAAATGCTGATTGTCTGGGCGTGCCAGTTTGTCATCATTTGAGGTCTAAATTCTTTTAGTTCAACCTGTCTTTTTGACAGTTAGAACGGAATTTCGTCATCCAAATCACTAGGGCTTGGCATAGATTGCCCGCCTTGGTTGTTTCCACCAGAAGACTGCCCGCCACCTGACTGTTGACCTTGACCAGATGAGTAACCACCACCTTGCCCGCCGCCGTAACCACCGCCACCAGCGCTGTCGCCGCCTGAACGGCCATCCAGCATAGTCAGTGTTCCACCAAAGCCTTGAATTACAACTTCGGTCGAATAACGGTCATTTCCAGATTGATCTTGCCACTTTCGGGTCTGCAAAGCACCTTCAACAAACACCTTGGAACCTTTTTTCAGGTATTGTTCACAAACGCGCACCAATCCTTCAGAAAAGATAGCAACAGTGTGCCATTCGGTCTTTTCACGATTTTCACCAGTGTTTTTATCGCGCCAGCGTTCTGACGTAGCGATACGCAAGTTGCATACCTTGCCGCCGTTTTGAAAAGTGCGGATTTCAGGGTCAGCACCCAAGTTACCGATAAGCATTACTTTGTTTAATGAGCCAGCCATTTAATATCCTCGACGAATCTTGATTTGCGTTTTGTTAACCATAGCTTCTTAGGGCGTTTATAAAAGGTGAAAATCCGCCCAATAATTTTAAATATTTTATCTTTTGCGTAAAAATGGTTATAGCGGGAGCTGAAACGAGTATTTTGACAATGATTATTAACAAAGTTTTCATCACATTGACTATGGTTGGGGCAATTCTTGTTGTGCCAACGACAGGCTATTCGCGAAGCAAACCTTTACTTCTTCCAAAACACACACGTTTGTTGGACAATCGCCTTTCGAAACAATACAGCGCGTCCAATACAAAATATGGAATTGCGGCACCAACTTACGAGACAATCCCCAATTACCGTGGCCGCTACAAAGGTGTTTATGAACCGATGGCAGCCACTGCTGCGCGTAAATATGGCGTACCTGTGGATTTGTTCAAGCGATTGGTTCAACAAGAAAGCAATTGGAACCCCAAGGCGCGTTCCAACAAGGGTGCAATGGGCTTAGCTCAGTTAATGCCAGTAACCGCACGGACATTGGGCGTAAACCCGCGTGATCCAAAACAAAACCTCGAAGGTGGCGCCAAATATCTGGCACAACAATATGCCACTTTCAAAAGCTGGCGCTTAGCACTGGCCGCTTACAACGCAGGCCCAGGTGCAGTCCAAAAATACAATGGCGTACCTCCGTACAAAGAAACAAGAAATTACGTTAAGATCATTCTCGGTAACTGATTTATTTTCTTGTTTTGTTCTCTTCTAAAATCTAACATAATGCGATAGGCCCATTTTCGTGGGCAGGTATCAGGGTAGGGTCATGGCAGAACTAAAAAACATCGAAATTCGCGGTGCACGGGAACACAATCTAAAATCCATCGATGTAGATATACCACGAGACAAGCTAGTTGTAATCACTGGTCTGTCTGGATCAGGGAAATCATCGCTGGCATTTGACACAATCTATGCCGAAGGTCAGCGTCGATATGTCGAAAGCTTGTCTGCATATGCACGCCAATTCCTTGATATGATGCAAAAACCTGATGTTGACCATATTTCCGGCTTGTCGCCAGCAATCTCGATTGAACAAAAAACAACATCAAAAAACCCACGCTCTACAGTCGGCACGGTAACCGAAATTTATGACTATATGCGCTTGTTATACGCACGTGTTGGCACGCCATTTTCTCCGACAACAGGCCTTCCAATCGAAGCACAACAGATTTCCGAAATGGTCGATCGCGTGATGACCATGGGCGACGGAATACGGGCGTTTCTATTGGCACCAATTGTTCGTGATCGAAAAGGCGAATACCGCAAGGAATTTCAAGAGCTTAAAAAGCAAGGTTTTCAACGCGTAAAAGTGGACGGCGAATTCTATGAACTTGAAGATGTTCCAACATTAGACAAAAAATATCGCCACAACATTGATGTCGTTGTCGATCGCATTGTGATCAAAAGCGGCTTGGAGCAACGTCTAGCTGACAGTTTTCGAACAGCATTGGATCTTGCGGATGGGATCGCCATTCTGGAAACCGCCCCCAAAGAGGGTGAACCGGAACGCATGACATTCTCCGAGAAATTTGCATGTCCTGTCAGCGGATTTACAATTTCAGAGATCGAACCCCGCCTATTTTCCTTTAACGCGCCATTTGGTGCGTGCCCTGAATGCGACGGACTTGGCGTAGAGCTGTTTTTCGATGAACGTTTGGTTGTGCCAGATCCATCATTAAGCCTTTACGCAGGTGCATTGGCACCGTGGGCCAAAGGTAAATCACCATATTTCCGTCAAACGATCGAAGCATTGGCAAAATACTATGACTTCGACAAAGACGCCGCATGGCGTGATTTACCCAAAAAAGTACAACAAGTTATGTTGTATGGTTCAGGCAAAGAAGAAATCCCTTTTCGTTACGACGAAGGTGGGCGCGTATACGAAGTAACCCGCAACTTCGAAGGCGTAATCCCAAACATGGAACGTCGGTACCGTGAAACCGACAGCAATTGGATTCGCGAAGAATTCGAACGTTACCAAAACAACCGACATTGTGGTTCCTGCGATGGCTATCGTCTACGACCCGAGGCTTTGGCCGTCAAAATTGCAGGTATTCACGTTGGTCAAGTTGTCCAAATGTCTATCAAAGAAGCACTGGATTGGATTGAAAGCGTCCCCGCGAGCCTTACCAAACAGAAAAATGCAATTGCATTAGCAATATTAAAGGAAATACGCGAACGTCTCGGTTTTTTGGTTAATGTTGGTTTGAATTATCTCACGCTTTCGCGCAATTCGGGCACTCTTTCAGGTGGTGAAAGCCAACGTATTCGATTGGCGAGTCAGATCGGATCGGGCCTAACGGGCGTTCTCTATGTGTTGGATGAACCCTCAATCGGATTACATCAACGCGACAACGGCCGCCTTTTAGAAACCCTTAAAAACCTACGCGACCAAGGAAACACAGTTATTGTCGTTGAACACGACGAAGAAGCCGTCCGCACAGCAGATTACGTTTTAGATATTGGCCCTGGCGCCGGTGTTCATGGCGGGCAAATCACGGCCAAGGGCACACCAAACCAAATCATCAAAAACAAAAACTCCATTACCGGTCAATATCTTAGCGGCAAGCGTAAGATTCCGGTTCCAGCCGAACGCCGCACAGGTAACGGCAAAGAAATTGTCGTCACGAATGCGACAGGAAATAACCTAAAGGGCATCAATGCCAGCTTTCCTTTGGGCACGTTCACTTGCGTTACAGGTGTTTCTGGTGGCGGTAAATCAACACTGACTATCGAAACACTCTTTAAAACGGCATCTATGCGTTTGAATGGTGCAAAACAAACGCCTGCCCATTGCGATGAAATCCGCGGCCTTACATATTTGGACAAAGTGATTGATATCGATCAACGTGCAATCGGTCGTACACCACGTTCAAATCCAGCAACTTACACTGGTGCTTTCACACCGATCCGCGATTGGTTCGCGGGAATGCCAGAATCCAAAGCACGCGGCTATAAACCAGGGCGTTTCAGTTTTAATGTCAAGGGCGGTCGCTGCGAAGCTTGCCAAGGCGATGGGCTCATCAAAATTGAAATGCATTTTTTGCCAGATGTTTATGTCGAATGCGAAACATGTCGTGGTAAACGCTATAACCGCGAAACACTAGAAGTCTTGTTCAAAGGCAAAAGCATCGCTGACGTTTTAGATATGACAGTCGAAGATGCCGAACAGTTTTTTAAAGCTGTTCCAAGTATACGTGACAAAATGACCGCCCTGATGCGTGTTGGATTGGGATACATAAAAGTAGGCCAACCAGCCACCACATTATCAGGTGGCGAAGCACAACGTGTGAAACTTTCCAAAGAACTTGCCAAACGTTCGACTGGTCGAACACTCTATATTTTGGACGAACCAACAACTGGACTTCACTTCGAAGACGTACGTAAGTTGTTGGAAGTACTGCATGAATTAGTTGACCAAGGAAATACAGTCATTGTCATCGAACATAACCTAGACGTGGTAAAAACGGCGGATCACATAATAGACATCGGCCCCGAAGGCGGCGACGGTGGCGGTGAAATCGTAGCGACAGGCACGCCAGAAGAGGTGGCAAAATCAAAACAAAGTCACACTGGCTATTATCTGAAATCTATGCTGTGATTGCGATAACGTGACTTTGTTATTTCGTCATGATAAACTTTAAGTAGATTAAGGAGCACAACCGCTATGTATATCAAAGGTATTTTGGAAAAACGTCCTACTGGCGCAGTCCACACAATTAAGCCAGATCAAACAATTCAAGAGGCAGTTGGAATGCTGTCACAACACCGCGTTGGCGTCCTAGTGGTAAGTTCTGGCGACGGAAAGCTTGAAGGCATTTTATCAGAACGTGATATCGTACGCGAACTTGGATCACGTGGCGCGCAAGTATTGCATGAAAAGGCATCACAATTGATGACCAAAAAAGTCCAAACATGCGTCCCCACTGATACATCAGAGAAAACGCTAAAAACGATGACATCGGGTCGCTTCCGTCATATTCCAGTTATGGAAAACGATCGTATAACAGCGATGATTTCTATCGGTGATTTGGTAAAGGCGCGCTTGGATGAAATCGAGTTTGAGAACAATTCAATTGTTGAAATGATCCGCGGTTAATTTGGGCTTTCATTACGATTCTTTCGTTTTCGCTTGACCAAATTATAGGTTTCCTGTTGCGTGATCTAAATCGATAAAGGTATTTTTATGCGTGTTGGACTTTACCCCGGAACATTTGATCCCGTTACTTTGGGCCATTTAGATATCATTAAACGCGCATCGCTTTTGGTTGATAAACTTGTAATCGGTGTTGCGATCAATCGCGACAAAAGCCCGCTATTCTCACTAGAAGAACGGGTCGAAATGATCGAACAGAATCTAGACCGATTAAATCACGGCGATACCAAAGTTGTGGTTGAACCGTTTGAAAACCTACTGATTGATAAGGCCGAACAAATTGGTGCGCAATTAATCATACGCGGCCTGCGCGCTGTTTCGGACTTTGAATACGAATTCCAACTGGTCGGCATGAATCGTGCAATGAATGATCGCGTGGAAACAGTTTTCTTGATGGCAGAGGCAAAACACCAAGCGATTGCCTCTCGCCTAGTTAAAGAAATTGCACGCCTTAATGGCGATATTTCCAAATTTGTAACCCCTGATGTCCAAGCCGCGCTAAAGCAGAAATTTGCTTAGTAGGTAAAATACGATTTTCGACTTTCTTTTTGTGCGCAGTCACCCTATCTCTGATGCGAAATTAATCCAAACAAGGCGAAACCATGTCCGATAACCAAGATCTCGAAAATACAATCATCATTGAACTAAAAGACGGCCCAGTGCACATCGCATTGTTGCCAGATGTTGCACCACTTCATTGCGCACGCATGAAAGAGCTGGCGCGTTCGGGTCAATACGACAACGTTTGTTTCCACCGCGTAATCGACGGTTTCATGGCGCAAACAGGCGACGTTGCAAACGGCGACATGGAAGACGGCTTTAACATTGGTGCTGCTGGTACCGGTGGTTCTGACTTGCCAAATGTAGCTGCCGAATTTTCAAAATTGCCACATGACCGTGGCACAATCGGTGCAGCACGTTCAGCAAGCCCAGATTCAGCAAACTCACAGTTTTTCATCAACTTCAGCGACAACAACTTTTTAAACGGTCAATACACTGTTTATGGTCGTGTAACGTCTGGTATGGAACATGTTGACGCAATCGTACGCGGCGAACCACCACACGCACCCGACCGTATGATTTCAATGAAAGTGGCTGCGGACTTATGATCCGTTTCCTAACGACAATTATTAGTGTTGTTATTCTTGGTTTGGCCACGGTTGTTTCTGCGGCCGAACCAGAAAACATCTTAATGATCGAGGTCGAAGGCGTTGCAAATGGCGTTATCGAAATTGAACTTTTACCTGAATTGGCACCGGCGCACGTAGAGCGTATTAAAATACTTGCACGCGATGGTGTATACAACGACGTTGTATTCCACCGCGTGATAGAAGGTTTTATGGCACAAACGGGCGACGTGAAATTCGGTAAGCGTGAAGGTTTCAAACAACGTTATGCTGGGCAGGGTGGTTCAAACTATCCTGATCTGCCTGCTGAATTTTCAGCCGAACCATATGTCAAAGGTATCGTTGGAATGGCGCGTTCACAAATGCCAAACTCTGCCAACTCACAGTTTTTCATTATGTTTGCACCAAACGCGAATTTAAATGGCCAATACACAGTCTTTGGGCGTGTCATCGCTGGCCAAGACATCGTTGATGCAATCAAACTCGGATCACGCGCATCAAATGGCGCAGTTTCAGACCCCGATGTTATGAAACGCGTTTGGATCAAAGCTGACGGTTAATCACTTGCACGTGAGTAGGGGCTGCTTATGCCCAAGATAAAAGCTAGCCTTCCATCAAACGATGGAGGGCTATTATGTTTAAAGGTGTCATTTTTGGGTTAGTTATGGCGAATATCGCATTCGCTGCATCCGCCGAACCACGGTTTTGGAAACATGTCTGGAAGCAAACCGATTTCACAAAATCATCCATCGACTTCAAATCGATCCAACAAGGTGGGCCAGGCAAGGACGGCATACCAGCATTGTTTGATCCCGAAATGGTTGCTATTTTAAGCGCTCCTGAATTGGGTCTAAACGAACCGGTAATGACCGTCGAACTCGATGGTGAAAAACCCCGCGCATACCCGGTCAGATATCTTATGTGGCATGAAATCGTAAACGACAGCGCAGGCGGAATTCCATTTGCCGTTACTTTTTGTCCGTTGTGTAATTCAGGCGTTGTCTTTGATCGCCGTTTAAACGGCAAAACGTATTCTTTAGGTGTTTCAGGAATGCTTCGAAATTCGGACATGGTCATGTATGACCGCGAAACCCAAAGTTGGTGGCAGCAATTTACAGGCGAGGCAATCGTTGGTGACTTGCTCGGTGAAAAGCTTACAAAGCTTCCAGGTTGGATGGAAAGTTGGGAAACATTCAAAATCCGAAACCCAGATGGATTGGTCCAAGCAGAACCAAAATCAAGACGCAGCTACGGACAAAATCCCTACACAGGCTATGATACAGGTCGGCCATTTTTATATAACGGTGAAAACCCACCCTTCAATGTGAACCCAATGGCGCGTGTTATTGCTATTGGCGATCAAGCTTGGCCTATGCAGCGGGTGAAGGAGGCTGGATCAATTTCCGAAAGCGGATATGAAATATCTTGGACCACGGGTACAACGTCTGCATTAGATCAACGTGACATCGCAACCAGCCGTGATGTTGGTGCAATCCGCGTCAAAGATTCCGGTGGGAACGATGTTGTACACGACGTGTCATTCGCATTTGCGTTCCACGCGTTTCATCCCACAGGTCAATGGATGCTTGGGGACAACTAAAACGTGCCCAGCGAATATGAAACGCTGGGCAAAAAATGTTCTAAGCCTCTAAAACTTTGATCAATGCATGCTTCTTTTTGGACGCGCTGATTTTAGGAGTCTCGGCCAATACGTCTGCTGACAACATAAACCCTGCGTCACCAATTGCCACGTCATTCAAACGTGCACCGCCGCCGGCGATAATGCGTTTTGCTTCTTTGCCAGATGGTGCCAAACCCGATCGAACCAAGGCTTGAGTGAAACTCATGCCTTCTGCCGCTTCGGCTGCTGTCAGTTCCAACGTTGGCAAATTACTGTCCGACGAACCTTCTGTGAAAACCTTTTGAGCAGTTGCCGACGCATTATTGGCAGCCTCTTCACCGTGGCACAATTTTGTTACTTCGTTCGCAAGTATGATTTTTGCGTCGTTGATATCTTGGCCTTGCAAGGCGCCCAATCGATCGCATTCTACAACTGGTAGTTCCGTAAACAGCTTAAGGAACTTGCCTACGTCTGCATCCAAAGTATTGCGCCAGAACTGCCAAAACTCGTAAGCCGATAATTTATCTTCGTTCAACCAAATTGCACCCGATGCGGATTTACCCATTTTCGAACCGTCGGCCTTGGTCAACAAAGGTGTTGTTAAACCAAATACTGTTTTCTGCTTAACACGACGTGTTAAATCGATGCCATTCACAATGTTGCCCCATTGATCAGAGCCGCCCATTTGCATCGCACATCCATAGCGCGTATTTAATTCCATGAAATCATAAGCTTGCAACAACATGTAATTGAATTCAAGGAATGTCAGTGGCTGTTCGCGATCCAAACGTAGCTTTACACTTTCCATGGAAATCATGCGGTTAATCGTGAAATGCTTGCCGATATCACGCAGGAATTCAATATAGTTAAGCTTATCCAACCATTCCGCGTTATTGATCATCATGGCATCTGTTTCGCCATCGCCAAAATCAAGGTATTTAGAAAAGACCTTTTTGATCCCTTGAATATTCTCATTGATCAACTCGGATGTGATCAGTTGACGTGCCTCGTCTTTACCAGAAGGATCACCAATTTTGGTTGTTCCACCACCCATTAAGGGCAATGGTTTATGTCCAGTTTTCTGCAACCAACGCAGCATCATAATTTGGATCAAAGACCCAATGTGCAGACTGTCCGCAGTGGCATCAAAACCGATATAAGCAGGCATAGCGCCTTGCAGTAGGCGTTCGTCGAGCCCCTGTAGGTCTGTGCAGTCCTGCAAGAAGCCCCGCGTTTCCATTTCGATCAGAAACGCTGATTTGGGCTTGTAAGTCATATCGCTTTGCTTTCTTTTAAAGTGGTATTGCACCTTTTAGCGCGTTTTGGGCGGGTGGCAAGTAGGAGCGACACAATATGATCTATCGCAGTTTGGGTTTGATGTCTGGAACATCCTTGGACGGGGTTGATGGCGCAATTTGTTTGACTGACGGGCGTCGAATTTTGGACTTTGAAGGCACGTTTTTCCGCCCCTACAGTGCGTCAGAGCAGGCCGTTTTGCGCAACGTTCTTGGGCGCTGGCCAGAAGATGGTGATTTTTTGGATGCAAAAAAAGTCATTCATTCGGTACACTTAGAGGTCATAGATGCACTTCCAGAGGCGGACTTAATCGGATTTCACGGTCAGACATTGAACCATGATCCAGGCAATGGGCGGTCGTTTCAGTTGGGGGATGGGGCGGCGTTGGCTGATGCTTGTGGGAAACGGGTGGTTTGGGACTTTAGGTCCGCGGATGTTGCTGCTGGTGGCCAAGGTGCGCCGTTGGCGCCATTTTTCCACTTTGCTTGTGCCAAGGTGTTGGGCGCGCATGCACCGATTGCTTTTTTAAATTTGGGTGGTGTTGGGAATGTGACGTTTGTTGATCCATCCAAATTTAGACCAGAAGACGATGGTGCTTTGTTGGCCTTTGATACCGGTCCTGCAAACGCGCCAATCAACGATTTTTTACTTGGGCGCACGGGTCAGGACTTTGACATGAACGGTGCGCTGGCCCTTTCTGGGACTGTGGATACAGCCGTATTAGAAGCGTTTTTTAGGAACGAATATTTCGCAAAAACACCACCTAAATCATTGGATAGAAATGATTTTATTGAAATTCAAAACATGGTTGAACATTTGTCCGACGCAGATGGGGCAGCGACGTTAACGGCCATCACTGTTGCCAGCGTTTACGCCGCACAGGCCCATTTCAAAGAAGATCCTGCGCGCTGGTTAGTTTGTGGTGGAGGGCGTCACAACGCAGCAATTATGAACGGTCTTCGGAACCGTTTGGATCAAAATGTGGACCCAGTTGAAACTGTTGGATTTGACGGTGACATGTTCGAAGCCCAAGCATTTGGTTTTTTGGCGGCGCGGGTTGTGGCGGAGTTGCCAACATCGGCAATTGGCACAACAGGATGTAAATCACCTGTTTGCGGTGGACAGATCAGCGACCCGAAGTAGCCAAATTTAGTGATGCACATGCCGTACACAACCTGTGCACATGCAGAACATCCCGCCAAAAGGCATCGTTTTGATCCTGATCGGGACGGGTAAACGGATGTTGGGTGAACTGGATGCAGATATCGACCTTCAACTGTTTGAGACAAAGTCTTATCCATCGGGGCTAATCACGTCGAAATACACGATTACTTAAGGTTTCTGGGCCGTTTTTTTTGGATCATCGCGGAATGAATACGCTCGATCATTGCCCCGACCATGAGTTCAACGATGGCGATCTAGGAATGTCACGACTTCTGACGGGGATGGCGGTTCGCCTGCAAATATTTCGACGTATTGGCATCCTGCGATCGCGCGTTGCAAGCGAGGCTCGGACATGTGCACAGAATAGTAGCCGGTTTGGGTCAGTATCACTGTTAGCGCGCGATAGTGGGCGGCGTCGCCTGTTTTGCCGAATCTTGCAAATAGCGCTTTGACGGCTGCTAACCGATCTTCGTCGGATTGATCGACGAGGGCTTGTAGGCGCACATCATTTCGCGCCCAGTTACGGATCGCGAGATCAAGTGGTGCATCAAAGAGGTCATTGTCGATCCAGCAATCAATGAGATTGAACAGCGATGCGCACAGACTTTGTGCCGGGGCGGCACAACGTTCTAGGATGATGCCCGTATTTCGGGTTTGCCAGATGTTGATAATCTCGCCCTGCAATTCGGACAGGTCTTTGAAATGCCAATAGAAGCCCGTGCGTGTCAGGTTGAGCGTCTTGGCAAGTGGCATGATCTTGACCGCATCAATCCCATCATGAATGAATAGGGTATAGGCGGCGTCAATCCATGTTTCACGGTTGGCGCGGTTTTTTGTGGAATCGGCCTTTTTCATATGGGCATTACTATATTACTTGACAGGTGTGTCAATTACAGAAAAGATTACCTGACACATCTGTCAGGAATCAACACGCAAGGATGCCACGATGTCCACCGACCCATTGCTTCAGCCCTTTCAACTTAAACATCTTAGGTTGCGCAATCGCATCATGACGACCAGTCACGAGCCAGCATATCCGCAAGATGGCATGCCCAAAGAGCGTTACGCGGCCTATCACGCCGAACGTGCAAAGGCGGGTGTCGCACTTGCAATGACGGCAGGATCGGCGGCCGTCAGCCGCGATAGCCCACCTGTGTTTAACAACATCCTGGCCTATAAGGACGAAGTTGTGCCGTGGATCCAAAACCTGACGGACGCGGTGCATGAACATGACTGCGCGGTGATGATTCAGCTGACCCATTTGGGCCGCCGTACCAATTGGAACAAAGGCGATTGGTTGCCGTCGGTGTCATCATCCAAGCACCGCGAACCTGCGCACCGTGCATACCCCAAGCTAATCGAAGACTGGGATATCGATCGTATTATCAACGATTTCGCAGATGCCGCCGAACGCATGGAGGCGGGTGGTATGGACGGAATCGAATTGCAGATTAACGGACATCTGCTTGACCAATTTTGGTCGCCTTTGACCAATGATCTGGTTGGGCCTTATGGTGCTGATACACTGGAAAACCGCATGCGGTTTCCGCTTGATGTTGTTGATGCTATTCGCAAGCGCATTGGTGCTGAATTCATTGTTGGGCTACGCTATACGGCGGACGAGGCGCAAGAGGGCGGTATCACGCACGACGAAGGTCTGGAAATTTCAAAGCGGTTAGCAAACACGGGCCAAGTGGATTTTTTGAACATTATCCGAGGGCGCATTCATACCGATCCTGCCATGACCGATATGATCCCCATTCAAGGAATGAAATCCGCGCCGCATCTGGATTTTGCGGGTGAAGTCCGCAAGGCGACAGGGATGCCAACCTTCCACGCCGCCCGCATTCCCGACGTGGCAACTGCGCGGCATGCGGTGCAGGCTGGATTGCTTGATATGGTAGGCATGACCCGCGCCCATATGGCCGACCCGCACATCGTGCGTAAGATTATCGAGGGCCGTGAAGAGGATATTCGGCCCTGCGTAGGTGCGACCTACTGTCTTGATCGGATTTATCAGGCTGGTGAGGCGCTGTGCATCCACAACGCTGCAACAGGGCGCGAGTTGTCGATGCCCCATGATATTCCCGTAGCGGCGATTAAGAAGACGGTTGTTATCATCGGCGCAGGCCCTGCTGGGCTTGAGGCGGCACGGGTTGCCGCAGAGCGCGGCCATAACGTGAGTGTATTCGAAGCCGCAGCAGAGGCAGGTGGACAGGTGCGTTTGACCGCCCAGTCTGCGCGCCGGCGCGAAATGATTGCGATCATCGATTGGCGCATGGCACAATGTGCAGCGCGTGATGTGGCATTTCACTTCAACACGTTGGCAGAGGCGGATGATGTAACTGCGTTGAAACCCGATGTGGTGATTGTTGCGACGGGTGGCATGCCTAATTTGGAGCTGTTCGAACAAAGGGGCGAGCAAGCGCATGTTGTGTCTGCATGGGATATAATCTCGGGCGATGTGAAGCCAGCTGGTAAGGTGTTGATCTACGATGAAAGTGGCGATCATCCCGCATTACAGGCCGCTGAAGTTGCGGCAAGTGCAGGTGCCTGTGTCGAAATTATGACGCCCGATCGTACCTTCTCGCCTGATGTGATGGCGATGAATTTGGTGCCATATATGCGCTCGCTTCAAGATAAAGACGTAACCTTTACAGTTACACGTCGCCTTATGGGTGTCGTACAGCAGGGGAACAAGCTGACTGCCACGATTGGCACCGATTACAGCGATCACACCTATGAGACAGAAGTCGATCAGGTTGTTGTTAACTATGGTACGTTGCCGTTGGATGATCTTTATTTTGATCTCAAGCCGGCTTCTTCAAACTTGGGAGAGGTCGATTATGATGCTCTTATCGCAGGTAATCCGCAAACGGTTCAGCGCAACACGGAGGGTGCATTCCAACTGTTCCGCATTGGAGATGCGGTTTCGGCCCGTAACACCCACGCGGCAATTTATGACGCTCTGCGTCTCGTAAAGGATATTTAACATGCGCAGCCGTAAAACCATTCATGTCGTATCCTGTCATGCCGAAGGCGAAGTCGGTGATGTGATTGTTGGCGGCGTGGCACCACCACCTGGCGATACCTTGTGGGAGCAACGCACATGGATCGCCAAGGACGAAACACTGCGCAATTTTATGTTAAATGAACCCCGCGGCGGAGTATTTCGCCACGTGAACCTGTTGGTTCCACCTGTGCATCCTGAGGCACAAATGGGTTGGATTATTATGGAACCAGAGGACACGCCACCTATGTCGGGTTCGAATTCGATCTGTGTTTCGACCGTGCTGTTAGACAGCGGAATTATTCCGATGACAGAACCCGTGACCGAGATGGTACTGGAAGCGCCCGGTGGTTTGGTGCGCGTTCGCGCCGAATGTCGCAATGGCAAAGCAGAACGGATCACCGTGCGCAATCTGCCATCATTTGCGGGTGAGATGGGCGTGGCTTTGGACGTGAAGGGGATAGGCCAGATCATTGTTGATACGGCATTTGGTGGTGATAGTTTTGTCGTGGTTGATGCGGCGGCCCTTGGATTTGAACTGGTCTCATCCGAAGCCAAAGCATTAGCCGACCTTGGTGTGGCGATCACCAACGCGGCCAACGATCAACTGACGTTTCACCATCCTGACAACCCCGATTGGCGGCATTTTTCATTCTGCTTGTTTGCGGGGCCAATTACCCGTGATGGCAGCCACCTAACCACGTCAGCTGCCGTTGCTATTCAACCCGGAAAAATTGACCGATCCCCAACAGGCACGGCGGCTTCGGCGCGCATGGCGCTTCTTCATGCGCGGGGCGAAATGCAGGTTGGTGAAACGTTCACTGCCCGCTCAATCATTCAATCGGAATTCCATGGGCGGATCGTGGAAATCACCACTGTGGGCGACACCCCTGCCATCATCCCCGAAATTACGGGGCGTGCGTGGATCACTGGCACACATCAACACATGCTGGACCCAAATGATCCATGGCCAGAGGGCTATCGCCTGAGCGATACGTGGCCTGATTTGAAGGGGCGCTAAACGGCCAGAAAATATCCCCTATCTGTCACAGGACAAATTGATAGGACTTGGGCCTAGGATTGTGCAGACTGTCGATACATTGAGCGCATCATTCGCAGCCGTGTGAACGGTACTGTCTGGTCCGCGCTAAAGCACGCCACCCCGTTGGGGAGGGCGCTTTTTTCAGCTAAATATTAGCGTGTTGTTTCCGTCAAACGGCGGCGCACGTAACCATCAACAGAACTGATCATCGTGTCCATGTGATCATTTTCGAAGAAGTGACCTGAACCTTCGATCACTTCGTGGGTGATCGTGATGCCTTTTTGTTCGTGCAACTTGCCAACCAAACCTTCGACGTCGGCTGGTGGAACCACGCGGTCCGCTGAACCGTTGATGATCAGGCCAGATGCAGGGCAGGGTGCCAAGAAGCTGAAATCATATGTGTTTGCGGGTGGGGCAGCAGAGATGAAGCCTGAAATCTCTGGTCGGCGCATTAACAGCTGCATGCCGATCCAAGCACCAAAGCTGAAACCTGCGACCCAGCAATGTTTCGCATTTGGGTTCATCGCCTGTAGATAATCCAGCGCTGACGCTGCATCTGACAATTCGCCGATGCCTTGATCATATTCACCTTGTGAACGACCAACGCCGCGAAAGTTAAATCGTAAGACAGTGAAACCCATATTATAAAAAGCGTAGTGCAGATTATAAACAACTTTGTTGTTCATTGTGCCGCCAAATTGGGGGTGTGGATGCAGCAAAATCGCAATCGGTGCATCTTTCGCTTTTTGAGGGTGATAACGGCCTTCGAGGCGTCCGTCGGGACCCGGGAAAATGACTTCTGGCATTTTTGCTCTGCTACTCTCGCGTTGTTTAGCTGCTGATGATTTCAATAGTTGACGAAAACTGTCAGAAACTTTAGAATGGTTCTAAATCGAGGATTACACCCCGCGCTAACCACCGTCACTAGTGTTTAAGCACGGTTTCGTCAACTAAATTGGGCCCGCAAAGCAATGAAATTGAGCACAAAAGGCAGATATGCGATGATTGCCTTGGTTGATTTGGCAATCGAGGGTCAAAACGGATTGGTTTCACTTGGTGAAATATCCGAACGCCAAGACATTTCGTTGAATTATCTTGAACAGCTTTTCTTGAAATTACGCCGTGCGGAGATTGTTTCATCTGTGCGTGGCCCCGGTGGTGGGTACCGATTGGCAAAAGCCACCGATGCCATTCGCGTGTCTGAAATTTTAAGCGCCGTGGATGAAGACATGAATGCACTGTCCAAAGGGGCAGGCGTTTCGGGTGCATCGTCGGGAACGCGGGCGCAGTCGTTAAGCAATCGATTGTGGGAAAGCCTGTCGGCGCAGGTTTTTGTTTATCTGCATGCAACGCGTCTGTCTGATTTGATCGAAAATCAAATTGCACCATGTCCCGCAGTGCCATCATTATTTGAAGTGGTGGACGAAAAATGAGCCGCGTTTATTTAGATTGGAATGCGACGGCGCCGTTACGGCCTGAGGCACGCGATGCGATGATTGCCGCGATGGATGTTGTGGGTAACCCAAGCAGTGTGCATGGTGAAGGGCGCAAGGCAAAAGCATTAATTGAAAAAGCACGCGAACAAGTTGCAGAACTTGTTGGAATTGAACGCAACGAGGTGGTTTTCACATCGGGTGCAACGGAATCTGCGGCACTTGCCACACAGGGCCGAAAGCTTGCTTGTGCGGATGTTGAGCATGATTGTGTTTATGCGCATCAATTCAGTTCTGTTCCAACCGATCGGTCAGGGGAAGTCAATTTTGATACGTTTGAGGGTGATCTTTTGGCAGTTCAGGCGTCAAATTCTGAGACTGGGGTTCTTCAAAACAATATCCATTGGGCACAAAAGGCATGGAAGCAAGACGCGATGGTTTTGGTTGATGCAGTGCAGTCCGCTGGCAAATTCGGCACGAACCTGAACAATCTGGGTGCAGATTTTCTGATGCTTTCTGCCCATAAATTGGGCGGCCCCAAAGGTGTTGGTGCGCTTTGCCTGAAATTGGGTGTTGAAGTAAAACCAACAATCACGGGTGGCGGACAAGAAGAGGGACGTCGTTCAGGTACAGAAAACATCATCGGAATTGCAGGATTTGGCGCTGCCGCACTGGCTGCAGAGCAAGACCGCAAGGCTGGAAAATGGGACGCTCTTTTTGAATTACGCAATGCATTAGAGGCCCGTATCGCCGAAAATGCACCGAATGCTATTTTCATCGGTCAAGATGCGCCGCGATTGACCAATACAAGTTGTTTTGCCGTTCCCGGATGGAAGGGCGAGACCCAAGTGATGCAGATGGATTTGGCTGGCTTTGCTATTTCGGCCGGATCGGCCTGTTCCAGTGGCAAGGTTAAGGCAAGTCGGGTCTTGAAGGCCATGGGATATGATGACATTACCGCGTCAAGCGCGGTGCGGGTTTCCATTGGCCCGACAACCACCAAACAAGAGGTCATGAACTTTGCTGATGCATGGATCAAAGCCTATCATAAATTTGCTGCGAAAGCGGCGTAAAGGACAAGCGATATGACAGATATGATTGCAAAAGATGGCGTAGAAGCAGAAACCGTTGAAGCGGTGAAATCCCTAAGTGGCGAATACAAATATGGGTTTTCCACTGATATTGAAATGGAATATGCCCCGCTTGGCCTGAACGAAGATATTGTGCGTTTGATTTCTGAAAAGAATGAAGAGCCTGAATGGATGTTGGAATGGCGTCTGGCTGCGTTTGAACGTTGGAAACAAATGGAAGAGCCTGATTGGGCGATGGTTGATTACCCAAAAATCGACTTCCAAGAAATCTATTATTATGCGCGCCCTGCGTCGATGGCGGAAGAAAAGCCAAAGTCATTAGATGATGTTGATCCAAAGCTGTTGGAAACATACGCCAAGCTGGGTATTCCGTTGAAAGAACAAGCATTGCTGGCGGGTGTTGAAGCACCTGAAGGCGAACGCAAGGTTGCGGTTGATGCTGTTTTTGACAGTGTTTCTGTTGGGACGACGTTCCAAGAAGAGTTGAAGAAAGCTGGCGTGATTTTCATGTCGATTTCGGAAGCGCTAAAAGAACATCCTGAATTGGTAAAGAAATATATCGGTACTGTGGTTCCACAGTCTGACAATTTTTATGCCACGTTGAATTCTGCAGTGTTTTCAGATGGGTCGTTTGTTTACATTCCCGAAGGCGTTAAATGCCCGATGGAATTATCGACGTATTTCCGCATCAATGCAGAAAACACTGGGCAGTTTGAACGCACGTTGATTATTGCAGAAAAAGGGTCGTATGTTTCGTACCTTGAAGGGTGTACAGCGCCGCAACGTGATGTTGCGCAGTTACATGCTGCTGTGGTTGAATTGGTGATCCAAGAAGACGCCGAGATTAAGTATTCGACAGTCCAAAACTGGTACCCAGGTGATGCAGAAGGCAAGGGTGGGATTTACAATTTCGTGACCAAACGTGCCGATTGCCGTGGTGATCGTGCCAAGGTGATGTGGACACAAGTGGAAACCGGTTCTGCGGTAACGTGGAAATACCCGTCATGCATTTTGCGCGGCGACGACAGCCAAGGTGAGTTTTATTCAATCGCCATCGCAAACAATATGCAACAAGCCGACACGGGCACAAAAATGATCCACCTTGGTAAAAACACCAAGTCGCGGATCGTGTCCAAAGGTATTTCAGCAGGTAAAGCACAAAACACATATCGTGGTCTGGTTTCAATGCACCCCAAAGCCGCACATGCACGCAATTACACACAGTGTGACAGCCTGTTGATCGGCGATAAATGTGGGGCGCACACGGTGCCGTATATCGAAGTGAAAAACAACACAGCCCGCGTGGAACACGAAGCAACCACATCCAAAGTGGATGATGATCAGTTGTTTTACTGTCGCCAACGCGGCATGGACGAAGAAGAAGCCGTTGCCTTGGTGGTGAACGGGTTCTGCAAAGAAGTATTACAAGCCTTGCCCATGGAGTTCGCCATGGAAGCACAGGCATTGGTAGCAATCAGCCTTGAAGGCTCAGTAGGGTAATTAAAATGTTAAAAATCAAAAACTTACAAGTCGGCCTTGAAGAAGAAAACAAGCAAATCCTAAAGGGTGTAAACCTTGAAATCGGCGAAGGCGAAGTAATCGCGATTATGGGACCAAACGGGTCTGGTAAATCAACAACGTCATATGTGTTAGCTGGCAAAGATGGCTACGAAGTCACAGATGGTTCGGCCACGTTAAATGGTGAAGAGCTGTTGGACATGGACCCAGAAGAACGTGCTGCGGCTGGTTTGTTCCTTGCATTCCAATACCCAGTTGAAATCCCGGGCGTTGGTAACATGACGTTCTTGCGCACAGCTGTGAATGCACAACGCAAAGCACGCGGCGAAGACGAATTATCCGCAGGTGAATTCCTGAAAATTGTTCGCGCCAAAGCGAAATCATTGGAAATCGATGCGGACATGCTGAAACGCCCTGTCAACGTTGGCTTTTCCGGTGGTGAGAAGAAGCGCAATGAAATCCTGCAAATGGCGATGCTTGAGCCAAAGATGTGCGTTTTAGATGAAACGGATTCTGGTTTGGACGTGGATGCGATGAAATTGGTGGCAAAGGGCGTGAATGCCTTGCGCGATGGCAAACGTTCGTTCCTTGTGATCACCCACTATCAGCGTTTGCTGGATCACATTAAACCTGATTTCGTACACATCATGGCAGACGGTCGTATTGTGAAATCTGGCGGCCCTGAATTGGCGCTGGAAGTTGAAAATAACGGTTATGCCGACATTTTGGCAGAGGTTGCTTAATAATGGCTGTCTCTCAACCTAAAATGGACGGTGCTTCGGCACTGGCTGGCCATTATCCCGCGCCATCTGGTGCAAAATGGGCGCATGACGCCCGCGCATCTGCAATGGCAACATTCATGTCCCAAGGTGCGCCGCATAAACGTGATGAATATTGGCGCTATACTGATCCGTCAGCATTAACGGCTGTTCCGACAGCGCCTGCAGCGCTGTTCACATCTGATGAAAAGCCAATGTTTGATGGCGTAGATCGCGTTCGTATCGTGTTTGTCGATGGTGTTTTTGACGCTGCGCAGTCGGATGATTTATCCTTGGCTGGTGCAACGATAGAAACGCTGTCTTCTGCCGTGAACACTGATATTCATTGGGCCAAGGATTTGTTTGGCCAGCTTGAAAAGAATGGGCAAAACCCTGTTCAGCGCCCATTGGCGGCATTGAACACTGCTGTGGCAGATGAAGGTTTGGTTATTCACGTGACTGGTAAATGTGAAAAGCCGTTGGCTATTCGGTATATTCACAACGCTAAAACATCTGATGCAATGGTTCATCATGTGATCAAAATTGATGCTGGTGCCGAATTTACATTGTTGGAAAGCGGAGCGGGGGCGGCACGTTTCAATTCCGTTCTGGAAGTTGATGTTGCCGACAATGCGCAATTCCACCATGTACGCACCCAAGGTCGAGACCATGAGCGTAAAACGGTTACCCATATGTTTGGGCGTTTGGGGCAAGAGAGCGTGTTGCGTTCGTTTACCATGACCGTGAATGGCATTTTGACACGCAATGATGCCATTTTGGAATTCACTGGTGACAACGCTCAGGCAACTGTTGCAGGTGCATGCGCCGGCGATGGTAATGGTTTTCATCATGACGACACTGTTTTCGTAACGCATGATTCCGTGAACTGTGAAAGCCGTCAGGTTTTCAAAAAGGTTCTGCGTAATGGCGCGACTGGCGTTTTCCAAGGCAAAATCTTGGTCAAGGCAGACGCGCAAAAAACCGATGGGTATCAAATTTCCCAAGGTTTGTTGTTGGATGACAATTCCAATTTCTTAGCCAAACCAGAGCTTGAAATTTATGCGGACGACGTTGCTTGTTCACACGGTTCTACTGTTGGTGCAATTGATGATGAAGCGTTATTTTATCTGACATCACGCGGTGTTCCACGTAAGCAGGCCCAAGATATGTTAGTTTTAGCATTCCTTGGCGAAGCAATAGATGAAATCAACAACGATGAATTAGCAGATGACATCCGCGACCGTTTGGCCGCATGGATGGAACGTCGTCACGGCTAATGTCTTTGCTGTCGGATATAGTTGCGGCTTATAAAGCGCCCAAACGTGAAATGCGTCGTCATATCGACAACGTCATCGCCGAAGAACAAACATTGTTCTTTGCGATGTTGTTTGGTGGGTTTAGCTTCCTTGCGCAGTTACCTGATATTGCGAAACGGGCGCATATAACGGAACAAAGCCTGTCTGCCATGACGGCGGCCCAGTTTATAGCATCTGTTTTTATGATGCCGTTATTGATGTATGGGATCGCTGCGATATCCCATTTTATCTGTGCGCGCTTTGGCGGACAGGGTGATCATATTGGTGCGCGACGTGCGCTGTTTTGGGCCGCTGTGGTAACGGCGCCTGTGTTGTTGTTATCGGCCGTTTTGAATACCTTTGTGCCTGATTTGCGCATAATTGGTGCAGTCATCACATCCGTGGTGTTTTTCTGGCAGTGGTTTTCAAACCTAAAAGAATTGGAATTTGGCAATGTATGATGTGAATGAAATCCGCAAAGATTTTCCCATTCTGTCACGGACTGTGAATAATAAACCGCTGGTTTATTTGGATAACGGTGCGTCAGCGCAAAAGCCACAGGTTGTTATTGATGCCGTGACCAAGGCATACAGCGAAGAATATTCCAATGTTCACAGAGGGTTACACACTCTTTCGAATATTGCGACGGATAATTATGAAGCCGTGCGAGCCAAAATCCAAAACTTCCTTGGTGCAAAGCATCCAGAAGAAATCATTTTCAATTCTGGCACGACCGAAGGTATCAATATGATATCTTACAGCTGGGGTGTTCCGAACCTTCAGGCGGGTGATGAAATCATTTTGTCTGTCATGGAACATCATGCAAATATCGTACCGTGGCATTTTTTACGTGAACGCCAAGGTGTAGTGATTAAATGGGTCGAGACCGATGCAGACGGTGGGTTGAACGCGCAGGCGGTTTTGGATGCGATAACGCCGAAAACCAAATTGATCGCTATTACGCAGATGTCGAATGTTTTAGGCACTGTTGTTGATGTCAAAACCATTTGTACTGTGGCGCGCGAAAAAGGCATTGCAACCCTGGTTGATGGGTCACAATCAAGTGTGCATATGCCTGTTAACGTTCAAGATATTGGTTGTGATTTCTTTGCAATCACGGGTCACAAATTGTATGGACCATCCAGTTCGGGTGCTATTTATGTGCGCAAAGACCGCGCGGACGAAATGCGCCCGTTTATGGGCGGCGGTGACATGATTAAGACGGTTGA